>Ga0207701_10006446_pt1 | contig 11716 bp, 15 predicted proteins | sample KBSSwiSSwithPhiX_FD_184294 | JGI IMG/M metagenome (GOLD analysis project Ga0207701, IMG submission 184294) | Switchgrass rhizosphere bulk soil microbial communities from Kellogg Biological Station, Michigan, USA, with PhiX - S5 (SPAdes) (version 2) | ecosystem: Environmental > Terrestrial >...
ACTTTTTCCGCCGTCATTGCGAGGAGCGAAAGCGACGAAGCGATCCACACTTTCTTTGCGGCGCGATGGATTGCTTCGCTTCGCTCGCAATGACGGATTGAGCCCGTCGCGCCGATTGAAGCCCAGCGGGTCCGCGCCAAGCGCGCCCCCATGCGGAACTTGCCGGGCCTTGAATAGTTATCACGCGGCAGGGCTTGGAAAGGGTTGGGCCATGGTTCGCCTGCTGATGGTTGTCGTCGCTTTCGCGCTTTGCATCTTTTCGGATGCGGCCTCCGCGTTTAATCCAGGGCAGGCAAGTTCGGCGTCCGAGTTCAGCGCGCGTCAACGCTGCGTGTGCGAGACGTCGTATCGCCCGGCCCGTGTCGTTCGCCATCGGCATTACCGGATCAGGACCGCGTACGTGATCGGCTATGATCCGCTGCCCTACCGCTTCGGCTCGACGTTGGTGTGGGAACGGCCGTATCGATATTATCGCTGACAGCGACCGCCCTGCCCGCCTCGGCGATTTCAGTGGCGCAGCCCGGATGCAGCGCAAGCGAAATCCGGGGCTGTCTCGACCGCCGTTGTTGTCCCGGATTGCGCTCCGCTTCATCCGGGCTACGCCGCTCCACGCGGCTCAACCGATCGTGCGCTCCAGCACGTTGAGCCAGTTGGCCGTGCCCAGCTTCTGCAACAGCGCCTCGGAGTATCCGCTCTGCCGGAGCGCCCCGATCAGCGCGGGCAAGCCGGCGGCCGAGCCGATTTCCGCGGGTACCATGGCGCCGTCGAAATCCGATCCGAAGCCGACGTGGTTCTCGCCGAGTTTGTCGATGAGGTAGTCGAGCTGGCGCACCATCAATCCGAGATCGGTATCCGCGGCCATGTTGCCGTCGGGACGAAGGAAGCAGGTCGCAAAATTGAGGCCGACCATGCCGCCGGAATCGCGGATCGCCGACAGTTGCCGGTCGGTCAGGTTTCGCGGCGACGGGCACAGGGCATGCGCGTTGGAATGGGTCGCGACCAGCGGCGCCTTCGAGAGGCGGGCGACATCCCAAAAGCCCTTTTCGGTGATGTGCGAGAGATCGACCAGGATCTTCATGTCGTTGCAGGCATCGACGAGCTTCTCGCCGGCCGCCGTCAGCCCGTCGCCGAGATCGGGCAAGGCTGGAAACTGGAAGGGGACGCCATGGCCAAAAATGTTGTTGCGGCTCCAGACCGGTCCGAGCGAGCGCAGACCGGCGGCGTACAGCACCTCCAGAAAATGCAGGTCCTCGTCGATCGCCTCGCAGCCCTCCAGATGCAGCACCACCGCCAGCGTGTTGCGCGCGATCGCCGCGCGGATCTCGGCGGCGGTCCTGCACAGGGCGACGGCGCCCTGCGACTGGCGAACAACCCGCATCAGGATGGCGAGCTCACCGGCGACGGATTTCCGCGCGTCGTCGATCGGGAGCGGCGGAGGCAGCGGCACCGCGTAGCTGCTGCCGGTCATCGCCTTGCTCAGCGACGCAAAGTTGCCCGGCGAGGGCGAGTACATCGCAAACAGGCCGCCCGCGAACGCCCCTGCCCTGGCCTTTTTCAGGTCGATATGGCCGGTCTCTTCGCCAAACAGGAAGTCGGATACCGCATCGCTGGATTTCGACCTGTAAAGACGCAGCAGAACATCGTTGTGGCCATCGAAGACGGAGATCTGGGAGGTCATTTTTACCGGTGCCAGTGACGGATATCGCGCGTTGCGATGTCGCCGGCCATTTTCCGCAGAACCGGCCGGTGCGCAACCTCTATCGGACCGCCGGTACCGAGCAGGGGGTACCGGCCCTTTCCAAATCAACGACTTAGCCAGTGGCCCTTTTGGTTCCGCCCTGTGGCTAATGGTGAATTGTTCACTTTGGAACTGATCGCCGACCCTCGGCATATTAGGATTGGAACTGCAAACCCTACGGTTAGGACCCGTATGCAGGAGATGGTGTCATGCAGCGTCGCCGTTTCAAAAACATTCTCTCTTTTCCGGATCGTCTCGACCAGGAGATTGAGCGCCTCCGGGCGGAAGCTGAAAAACTCCCTCCATCCAGCCATGAGCGTGAGATGCTTCTGCGCAAGGCGCGGCAGGCGGAGACCGCCATGCGCGTCAATGACTGGCTTAACTCTCCCGGACTACGGCCTCCCGAGGCGGTAGAAGATTTCGCCGCCAGGCGGTCAGGCCAGGATAACGCCGGTAGGCCGTCCATGAGCATCGACAAGCAGCCCGGTGATGATCGCAGTGGCCAAAGTTGAGTTGTGCTCACAAATGGACAGAACTCCAGCCGGTGATCTGTGTTAATGCACCGTCACCGCACCGCCCGTGGCTTCCATCGGTGATGAGATCGCCGGTCGCGCTCCCGCCTTCCTCTCACGGAATGGAGCAGCGCGATGTCGCGGCAACGCCGCCCTCAGGAGCAATGCATCCCGCTCGATCAACGTCTCGCAGCACACGCTGCGCGCCTTCGGGATGAAGCCAAAGGCACCCCGCCCGGGGTCAAGCGCGACGACCTCATTCGCAGGGCACGGCAGGCAGAGACCGCCGCACATGCGCAGGACTGGATTTCATCCGCCGGACTTCAAGCGCCGAAGTAGCGCGCGGCCAGGCAGGCTGCCTCAGTTCGCGGCCTCCTTCATTTCAGAAAATGCCGTGTCGAAAAAGAAACGGCCCCAGCCTCGGGGGGAACGAGGGGGGCGCTGGGGCCGTTTTGTACGCGTCTGTCATCTCCTCCAGACACAGACCTCAACGCCGGGCAGTGCTGCTTGTTCCCGCTCAGTCGCCTGTTTTTGAAACCGCGCGTGTTCTGCTTTGCCTGTGTGACGCCCGGCACAGCGGCCGGGAATGCATCCGGGTTACGCCTGCGATCACGGATTGAGGGAATGGCCCTCCCGGCAAAACAGGAGAACCACAATGATCAATTCCAAAGGCGGGATCATGCAGAACATGGAACAGACGAATCCGGAAACCGGCGCGTTGACGGATGCCGAGCTCGACTCGATCCATGGCGGCAACTGGCTGGGTAACGCCATACGCGCCGTCGGCCACTTCATCGTTGGCGCCCTGCATGGCCCCGGCGACCTTCGCCCGCCGACCCGGCAGCCCTGACATCAGCTACCGGATTCAGCGCCGTCGAGGGGCCGCCCCAGTTGGCGGCCTCTTTCATTCCGCCCGACGGCAGCGAGTTGTTCCCCCGGGACAGCACCGGCTGTTACCCAGGGAACAGCGCCGGCGTTCAATGTTGGGCATGCTGCACGGGAATGGTCGCATCGACCATCCAGCAACAGGAGGCTTGATCGTGATCGAATTGACCGATGAGGAATTGAACACCGTGACCGGCGCATGGGACCGGGGCGGTCAGGAATATGGGGCGCGCTGGGCTGCCGCCCGGGCGGCCCCCACGCCGGCCGAGTGGAAGGCGATCGGCGAACAGCTTTCCGCAATTTACATCGCAAACCATTCGCCCCATCTCGGGCGACCGCTGAAATGAAGATGCGCGCGTAGCCCGTCAGGCCGCCGCGGCCCATCGCGCAAAAAAAAGCCCGGCTCGAGGCCGGGCTTTTCGCATCAATGATGCTTGTCCTGACCGTGGCCTCCGCCACCGCCCGGTCCGCCGCCACCACCGCGCGGTGCGGCGTTGATATGCGGCGCACCGCCACCCTGCGGCATCGCGGGTGCCGCGGCGCGCGGCGCGGCCGGCATCTGCGCATGGGCATTCATCGGCGGGCTACCGCCGCCACGCATCGCGTTGGGCTGCGTCATGTGGGGCATGGCACGCTCGATCCGCGGCGCCGCGGAACGCGGTTCGTCATGACCGCGGGCCATGATCGGCGGCGTCTGCGTGCGAGCACGCGCCATCGGCTGCTCGCGCAGCGTCGCCCTTGCGTTCTCGCGCGTCATGCGGGTCTGCACCGCCGCGCGTTCGCGCCCTTCGCGCCCGCTACGCACCGCAATGTCTTTCTCGCGCGTCGCGCGTTCCGTCACACCCGCGCGCGATCGCTCCTCGATGCGGGCGCGCGACCTCTCCTCGACGCCGGCACGCGTCCTTGCCTCGGGAAGCGCAACGGCGCGCGCGGCTGCCGCGCGGCCGATCCGGGCCGCCTGGCGGTCGATCGTCAACCGCGTCGCGAAACGCTCATGCGACTGCCAGTAGCCGTTCCAGTAGGCGCGGCGGTGATAGAAGGGACGTTCCGCATAGTAGCTCGACCAGTACGAGGTCAGCACGAACGGCACGGCGGGAACGTCGATCTCGTCGAAATAGTCGGGCAGGTAGACGTAGTGGTTGCGGTAGAGATATTCGAGATATTGCGACGACACCCAGCCACGATCATCCGACCAGCTCACATCGCACCAGGCGTTGCCTCTGAGACAGCCATGGATGTCGACACGGTCGCCACCGGGAATGCGGTCGACGGTCGGAAAGCCCTCGCCCGGCCCTGCCCTCAGGCTGACCGTGGTGGTAACGATGCCCGGCGCCGCCAGTGCAGCACCCGGCATTAGCAGCACGGCGGCTGCGATAAACAATCCTCTCAGTTTCATGACGAGTTCCTCCTCTTGAATTGGAACGCTGTGGCGAAACAAACGTTCCCTGAGGAGTGGTCGCAGATTGAAGCCCAATGGGTCCGCGCGAGGTGCGGCGCGGACTTGAGCGTTCCAATTGCCGTTCACGATGATGGTGGATTCGTGTAGGTTCAACCCTACCAAGCATCCGAGGAGCCACCATGAACGGAAACCGATACTACGGGGTTCGGGTCGAGGGCGCGAAATACGGCGTCGGTTTTGGCTCGGCGCTGGCGATTGCGATCTCCTATGCCAACCACCATTCGATCCTGTGGGCAATCATCCACGGCATTTTTGGCTGGTTCTACGTGATCTATGTCGCGCTGTTCGGGTGATCGCAGCCTAGATGACCGTGATCTCCATCCAGTCCCAGGTCGCCTACGGCCATGTCGGCAACTCGGCCGCGGTGTTTCCGATGCAGATGCACGGCATCGACGTGATCGCGGTGCCGACCACGTTGTTGAGCAACCGGCCGGGTTACAAGACCGTGCGCGGCCGGGTGCTTGAGGCGCAACTGGTCGCCGATCTCCTGCAAGGCGTCGAGGAGCGCGGTGCGCTCGACACGTGCAACATGATCCTGTCGGGCTATCTCGGCTCGCCCGAGATCGCCACTGTCGTCGCGGATTTCGTCGCGCGCGCCCGGGCGAGCCATCCGCGCCTCACTTATGCCTGCGATCCCGTGCTCGGCGATCGCGACCGCGGCCTTTTCGTGCAGGCCGGCATCCCGCCGCTGGTGCGCGACCGGCTGCTCCCGTTGGCCGATATCATCACCCCCAATCATTTCGAGTTCGAATGGCTGTGCGGGGCGAAAGCCCTGACATCCGGTCAAATGATCGCGCAGGCGCAAACGCTGCTGGCGCGCGGGCCATCGACGGTCGTCGTCACCAGTGCGGAGCTAAAGGACACGCCAGCCGGCGAGATCGAGACCCTCGCGATCGAACATGAAAATGCCTGGCGCGTGCGGACGCCGAAGCTCCCCATCAGCCCGAACGGGACCGGCGATCTGTTCGCCTCGCTGTTCGTGTCCGCGCACGTGCGCGGATCGGACACGCGGCAGGGGCTCAGCCACGCCGCATCCGCCATCTTCGCCGTGCTGCAGCGCACCGCGGCTGATGGCACCGAGGAAATGCGCATCGTCGAGAGCGCCGAGCTGCTCGTGCATCCGAAGCAGCGGTTTGAGGCCACGGCTGTCCGCGGTTGAAGGCGCGCCAGCGGAGCAGCAAACAGACCGGCCGCGGCTGATATCCGTCAAAGCGTCCGGCTTGCGCCCGCAACAGGCACACCACCGCTTTGCCGGGCAGCCTTCCCGCGCTTCGGTTTCCGGCGAGCCGCGCCGACAGGCTTTTCCACTTCCGCAGGCAGGTTCATGGCATCGACCACGCCGTCCAGCACCGCCTTGTATTCGAGGCTCGTTGCCGCCGAAGGCGAATCCTGCGGAATGACTCTTTGCTCCGGCGCGGGCGCGATCGCGCGGTGATCGAACCGCACGCGCTGCAGCTTCTCGCCATCAAACCAGGCACAGAATACGCCGGTGATCTCGTTGTCGTCGAAGATGCTGGTGTTGACCGTGTCGACGGTCATCACAGGTCCGCCGGATTTGAGCACCACGAGGTCGCCGGACTTGATGACGGTCATGTAACATTCCACGGAGAAATCGGGACTCGGTTGCACTGCAATAATAGCAGATTGTGACAATTGGAGGTGCCCAGGATTTAGCCAGGGCGGATTGCATTCGCTGCCGTGCTTCGGCTGGGGCCGAGTTCCGTATCCCCAAACAGACAAAGCGCGCAAACAGGCTGGGCCGCCTACGGCGGATCGCCGTTTCCCGACAATATCTGGGCGGCGGCGCCGATCGCGCGCCGGAAGGCGTCATCGAAGGTGACGGAGCGAAACTGCCAGCGGCGCGGCTGGCCCTGCCACGTCATTCGCCACAACGCGATCCACCCGAGCTTGCGATCATCCCACACCATCCGGCCGACCAAGGCGACTTCGCCGCCCTGCCCGGCCAGTGTCGCAGGCGCCGCCTTGGCGAGATCAGCAGCCGAGATGCCCGATTTCGCCAACGCCGCTTCGCCCGGCAGCACAATGGGCAGTCCGCGTTTGGCAGCTGCGGCGAGCAGGGCTTCACGCGGCGCCAGGGACCGATCGGCATCTGATGTGACGATGTACTTTGTCGTGCCCTGCTCCATCGCAACAAAGACGGCAAGGACCGGACGGTGCGAAAGCCACGGCTTGACGCCCAGCGTCCCAAGAAGGTCATCGATCTTCCTTTCGTCGAAGTCGACGATCAAATCGTATGGCCGGTCGCGGGTGCCCTGCTCGTCGCGCGTCGGCGTGCCGGACATCTGATCGTGATAGCGGTGCGCGTGCACGAAATCCCCCGCGCGCGATTTGTATTGTGCGAGCCGGGGATCGCCCGCAAGCTTCAACGCGCCGGATACCTTGATCAGGACATCCTCCAGACAGGCGGCGAAGCCGATGATGCGGTTGGCCTCACCCTGGCCGGTGACGGTGGTTTGCGCGCGATAGAGATCGTCCGCCGTTGCCGCCATGGCGCCGCCGCAACAAATCGACGTAACGGCAAGCGATACTATGATGATGGTGCGAACCACGCTTTGGTTAGTCCGCCCTGACCGCCCCCGGCTACTGCACCACGTCGAGTTTGACATTGGCGACGCCCTTGCCGACCATTCCGAGCGCGTTCGCCGCGGAATAGGAGACGTCGACGACGCGGCCGGGAACGTAGGGGCCGCGGTCATTGACCCGCACCGTCACGGACTTGCCGCTGGCGACATCGGTCACGCGTAGCTTCGTGCCGAACGGCAAGGTCGGATGGGCTGCGGTCATTTCCATCGTGTTGAATTTTTCACCGCTCGCGGTCTCTGTTCCCTCGGTGTAGAAGCTCGCCACCCCGTTCGAGGCGATCTTCGTGGCGCCCCCATCACGGCGCGGCGCGAACGGGGTGTGCCTTTTCACGGCCGCCACGCGCCGGTGCGCCACGGGCGCCGTTCGATCGTCGTCGATCGACGCCTGTCTGGTCGCGCGCAATTCGGATTTCTGGCTGACGACGGAAGACTGCGCACAGGCTGCGAGCGACGCGGCTGCGAGGCTGACGGCAAGCCACCGGATGGCTTTCCCCCCGCGCGCGACTGATGCCAGCGGCGCATGAGGTTGAGTGTGGCCTGTTCTGACGTCGACGTACGAAATACCAGTGCAGTCGATGGACATGTTGCAATCCCCAACTCGTGGCCCCAGCCCAAGTAGAAAAAGCCCAAGTCGAAAAGCAGCCCAGGCTCAGGGTCCGAATCCAATCGGGGCGGAACCGTGGCCGGAGGGGATCCGGCCAGCGCAATTGCTGTCGAGTGTGGTGATTGGGTCACAGGGGATGGGGCGTTCTATTCTCCCTCTCCCCGCCCTTCGCGGGGTCGAGACGAGCGAAACTCGCTCTGAGAGGGTTGGGGTGACGGGCCTCTCTCCGCCAACACCGGTGCAAATTGACGGACCGGTACCCCCTCATCCGAAATGCTATCCTCATCGATTGTTTACTTCCGTCCTTCAGCGGCCGTGAAAAACTTCGTACCGTCGAAGAACCGGTTCGGGCGATTGAACACCGAAATGAAGATCGCGCCGTTCGGGGCATGGGCGACATGGATGTTGCCGCCCGGCCGCCATACGAAGTCACCGGGGCCGCAAGCCCCTTCCGCGTCTTCCAGCGACCCTTCCAGCATGTAGGTCATTTCGAGCGCGGTGTGCTCGTGCAGCGGCACCACTGCGCCGGGCGCCATCTTGAACAGGATGGTCGAGCGCCCTTCGTCGTCCTGGTAGAGGATCTTCATCTCGATGCCGTCGAAGGAGGTCGGCTGCCAGGGCATCGCCGACGCCGCGACGAAGGTCGAGCGGAGGTGCGGCGGATTGACCGGCGAAGACTTGTCAGCGGACGAAAGCTTGTTCATAGCGGCTTCTCCGTAGCCCCGGATGAGGCAACGGGTCGGCGCGTAGCGCCGCCCGATGACAGGCTCCGCGAAATCCGGGACCATCTCGCTAGCCTTGACCATGCCGGATCGCGCTTCGCTTCATCCGGGCTACGTGCTCGACGCTCACGATATCTCATACACCGACACCTTGTCCGCGATGCCGCTCAAGGCTACGCGCCGCGGCTCCGGCGTCAGCCCGTTGATCTGGAGCAGCGCGCGGGCATCGGCGTTCTCCACGACGGATTCGGTCACCACGATCGAACGCGAGGCCGCAAGGCCCTGGACGCGCGAGGCGATATTCACGGTCTGGCCGAAATAGTCCTGCTGGCCGTTAAGCGTAACCGCAAGGCACGAGCCTTCATGGATGCCCATCTTCAGCCGCAGGCTCTGGTGCTGACGCGCTGCGCCGAGGTCGCTCATCGCCGCGCGCATGCGGATGGCCGCGGCAATGGCGCGGTCGGGCGTCTCGAACGTCGCCATCACGGCATCCCCAATGGTCTTCACGACCGCGCCCCGTTCGGAGGCGATGATCTCCTGCAGCAGACGAAAGTGCTCGTTGACGAGATCGAAGGCGACGAGATCGCCGACATGTTCATAGAGTTCGGTGGAGTCCTTGAGATCGCTGAACAGGAACGTCAGGCTCAATATCTTGAGGCGCTGGCCGATCGCGAGCGTGTCGGTCCGGTAAATGTCGCGAAACGTCTGGTTGGTGAGCAGGCGCGTCGCGGTCAGCACCGGCTTGCGCCGGGTCAGCATGTCGTCCAGCGCCTGGTTCTGAACCCATACCGCCGGCAACACCCGGCCGTCGGTGCGGTTGTCGAGCGTCAATCGCAGCGGCCCTGGGCGCAAGGTCGTGGTCTCGACGGGGACCTGGACCTTGTTGAAGATCACCGACAGGTTCTGCCGCTCGCCGGTCTCTTCGCCGCGGACATCGAGGAACTGGGCGGTATGCGTCACCGGATCGAACACGATCACCGTGCCCGCCGGCACGTGCAGGGAAAGGATCGCCCGCTCGCCTGCGGGCAGGTCCACGATTTCGAGCGTGACGTCGCGCAGCAGCGTTTCGGGATCGCCATGAAGATCGATCGCCGAACTCCAGAACACCTGCCGGTAATATTCGGCCGCGGGCAATTCATCGGGATTGTGGGCCGCGATTTTCCGCACCCGCGGGCTGACCGTAAACGTCACCTCGACCAGATTGTCGAGGGTGGTCTCGTAGCCGGCGGCGCAGAAGGCGCATTTGTACTGGGTGCGATCCAGCGTCTTCAGGCTCTTGTTGGCGGAGAGAACGCCCGCGCAGCTCGGACACATCACGCTCCACGTCATCTCGAACATGCCGAGGCCTACGCCATTGAGCAGGGCTGCGATCACCCGCTCCTCGTCGAGACCTTCCCGACTGGCGAGATCGAGCGCGTTCATCCGGTTCAGGGCATGGTCCGGCGCATCCCGCACCATGCGCTCGAGCATGTTCGCAACGTCATGCTCGGTTGACTGCCGCAGGGCGGCAAACAGAGTCTCGGTTTCGCTCATGGGGACGATGGTACCGCAAACGGGGAGATGCAGAAACAAGATAACCAGTGCGGCAAATCGGGGCCAAGCAACTCCCCGAAACGTGATCGCCGTCGCAGCCGGGCCGGCGCGGCGGACCGTACGCTGGCGCCGATCAATGCCCTGAGCCGACCCGGGGAAAACATCATGATCCGCGATCGCGAAACCGAAACCCGGGACCTGACCATCGAGCAGCTCGATCTCGTGGCTGGCGGCGCCATGATGGACGACCTGAAGCTGACGTTCGAAATCCCCTCCGCCTTCGCCAAAACGCGCTCCGAGATCAGCATGACCTTCGCGCGCAACGCACGGGCCTGATTCACGCGCAGCGCGTGCGTCGCCTCACTCGATCACCTCATCGGCACGCAGCAGGAACGATTCCGGGATCGTCAGACCGAGCGCCTTGGCGGTCCTGAGATTGATGATGAGCTCGAATTTGGTTGGCTGCTCGACCGGAAGATCGCGCGGACTGACGCCTTTGAGGATTCGATCGGCCAGTGCCGCACTACGCTGGTAATTCTCCTCGTTGCTCGGCCCATAAAACATCAGCCCACCGTCCCGAACCTCCGGCGGAAAGGAATGAATGGTGGGGAGGCGATATTTCAGCGCCAGTTCCGCGACCTGCTTCCGGTTTCCGAACATCACATTGTCGGCCATGAAGACAGCGGCTTGCGCCTTCGTCCGTCCAGCCTCATCGAACGCCGGCTCCAGGTCCTCCAGCCCCTTGAGCTCGCGCGAGAAGACTTCTATGCCGCGCGTGGAAGCCGACGCGCGGATACTTTCCAGGGCATCGCCATGTCCCGGGAACGAAGGGTTCCAGAACACCGCGATTTTTTTCGTCCCTGTGATGGCATCGAGAAGCAGCTCAAATCGCTTTCCGCCGAGCGCGGATTCGCTGTAGGTCACACCGGTGAAGTTACCGCCGGGATGGGCGAGACTCTCCACCACCCCGAGCCCGACCGGATCAGGCACGAAGGCGAATACAATCGGGATCTGGTGTCCGGCCGCTTTGAGCGCGACCACCGCCGGTGACGTAATTGCGATGACGACATCCGGTTTTTGCGATGCGATCTGGGCGACCAGCGCCTTCAACCGGTCGGCGTCCCCTTCGCCGCCGAGGAGATCGATCGCGGCCGTTCGGCCATTCTCGTAGCCAAGTCTGGCAAGCGCCTCGAACAGCAACTGGATCGGCGTGCGGTTCGGAAATCCGCTGTGGAGAATGGTGATTTTCGGCGGATCCTTCGCCATGGCTGGCCACACGGCAAGCGGCCAGTTGGCAACCGTGCCGCCCAACAGCACCATCAAATTCCGTCGGTTCATCCAGCACCTGCGACCATCGGCAATCCAAGTACCACACCGCCAGGAGAAAGGCTTACCACATCAGACCCTGGCCGCGCTCTAATGCCAGAAGCGGCAAAGAGCTCCCGTGACTTGCCTGACGGCCATCCAACTTCTGTATTTTAGAAATTTGCTGCCTCCCCCGCCTGAATCCGTTCCGCGGTACCGCACCCAAAAGAGAAAAGGCCGGCGGGCGTTACGCCACCGGCCTTCGCTTGCAACTGCCGGCCCGGGTCCGGTTCCGCTGCGATTCCATGACGTAAAGCCTGGGTGAGTTTGGTTAAGCAAACCTTAACGAGAATCG
>Ga0207701_10006447_pt1 | contig 11715 bp, 13 predicted proteins | sample KBSSwiSSwithPhiX_FD_184294 | JGI IMG/M metagenome (GOLD analysis project Ga0207701, IMG submission 184294) | Switchgrass rhizosphere bulk soil microbial communities from Kellogg Biological Station, Michigan, USA, with PhiX - S5 (SPAdes) (version 2) | ecosystem: Environmental > Terrestrial >...
AGAAGGAGAAGCGCAAGCTTCAGAAGAACCTCGAGGGCATCCGCAACATGTCGCGGCTGCCGGACGCGCTGTTCGTGGTCGATACCCGCAAGGAGAAGATCGCGGTCGACGAAGCCCGCAAGCTGAAGATCCCGGTCATCGGCGTGGTCGACACCAACTGCGATCCCGACGAAGTCGACTACGTGATCCCCGGCAACGACGACGCGCTGCGCTCGATCCGGCTGTTCGCCTCGAAGGTGGCCGACGCGGTCCTCTCGGGCCGCGGCATCCGTGAGTCCTCGCAGGCCGACGACGGCGAGGGTGACGGCGAAGGCAGCACCCGCCGCGCCCGTCTGGCCCGGCAGGCGCGTCCCGAGCAGGCGACATCTCCCGCCTCCGTCTAACGACGGACGGCAGTTGCGACCGCGCCGGCCGGAATACTGGCCGGCGGTTTTTTTGTACGGCGCCGCGACGCTCCGCGTTCGCGCCGCGCCCGGCCCCACTCGAGTGAACGGCGGATTGACGACAGTTCGAGGAGTAGACATGGAGATCACGGCGGCGATGGTGAAGAAGCTCCGCGACGCGACCGGCGTCGGGATGATGGAATGCAAAGCGGCTCTGGCCGAGGCCGGCGGCAGCATCGACGAGGCCACCACCATCCTGCGCAAGCGCGGGCTGGCGTCGGCAACGAAGAAGGCCGGACGCTCGACCAACGAAGGGATGATCGGCCACTACATCCACATGGGCGGCAAGATCGGCGTCCTCGTGGAGGTGAACTGCGAGTCCGACTTCGTCGCGCGGACCGAGGACTTCCAGGCCATGGCGCGCGAGATCGCGATGCACATCGCCGCCGCCAACCCGCAGTACGTGAAGCGCGAGGACGTCCCTGCCGAGATCATCGAGCGCGAGCGCGCGATCTACCGCTCGCAGATGGAAGGCCAGAACAAGCCGGCGGCGGTGATCGACAAGATCATCGAGGGCAAGCTCGGTGGCTTCTACGAGCAGGTGTGCCTGTTCGATCAGCCCTCGGTGCGCGACCCGAAGCTGACCATCGGTCAGCTCGTGCAGCAGGCCATCGCCAAGATGGGCGAGAACATTGCCGTCGCACGCTTCGCCCGCTTCAAGCTGGGCGAGAGCGCGTAGCACCGGCGCCTCTTCAATCTCAGGGCAGACGGCCGGCGCCGTCTGCCCTTTTTTTATGTCGCTGTGCCGTGTCGCGCATTCGCCAGCGCGCAGACCCACACTGGGGGGACGGGTACACGCGCTGAACGACTGCGCCGCGCACGTTGGCGCGCTGCACGTCTCCGATATAATCAGCCGGATATGTCCGAGCCCGCGTTCCGTCGCATTCTGCTCAAACTCTCGGGTGAGGCCCTGATGGGCGAACAGCCGTTCGGGATCGACCCGGCGGTCGCCACGCAGATTGCGAAAGAGATCCGCGAGATCCAGGAGCTCGGGGTCCAGACCGCCGTCGTCATCGGCGGCGGCAACCTCTTTCGCGGGCTGGCGGCCAGCGCCAAAGGCATGGACCGCGCGACCGCGGACTACATGGGGATGCTGGCCACGGTGATCAACGCGCTCGCGCTGCAGGATGCGCTCGAGCACGTCGGCGTCGTGACCCGCGTCGCGACGGCGATCGAGATGCGCGCGGTCGCCGAGCCGTTCATCCGCCGCCGTGCGGTGCGGCATCTCGAGAAGGGCCGGGTCGTGGTCTTCGCCGCGGGCACCGGCAACCCGTACTTCACCACCGATACCGCGGCGGCCCTGCGGGCGATGGAGATGAAGGCGGACGTGATCCTCAAGGGCACCAAGGTCGACGGCATCTACACCGCCGACCCGATGCTCGACCCCGAGGCTACGAAGTTCCAGGAGATTTCCTACCTGCAGGTCCTGGGCGAGCGGCTGAAGGTGATGGACGCGACCGCGATTTCCCTCTGCATGGACAACAAGCTGCCGATCGTCGTGTTCAACCTGCGCACGGCGGGCAACCTGCGCCGGGTCATCATGGGAGACCCGGTCGGCACAACCGTCAGAGCCTGATCCGCCGTGCTGCGGCGGCAGCACGGGTTCCCACACATCGCTGGAGCAGAGACATGGACGTTTCCGACATCAAGAGCCTGTTCGCGGAAGTCAAGAAGCGCATGGACGCGCAGCTGGATCACGTCCGGCGCGAGCTGGCCGGCGTCCGGACCGGGCGGGCGTCGGTCGCGATCCTCGACGCGGTGCACGTCGAGGCCTACGGCTCGCACATGCCTCTCAACCAGGTCGCGTCGCTGTCGATCCCGGAGCCGACGCTGATCGTCGCGCAGCCGTTCGATCCCTCGCTGATGGGGGCGATCGAGAAGGCCATCCGCACCTCCAACCTCGGGCTGAACCCGACCAATGACGGCAAGGTGGTGCGCATTCCGGTCCCGGCGCTGACGGAGGAACGGCGCAAGGAACTGTCGAAGATCGTCCACAAGTATGCCGAGGAAGGGCGCAACGGCGTCCGTCAGGTCCGGCGCGACGCCAACGACCGGCTGAAGAAGCTGCTCAAGGACCACCTCATCTCAGAAGACGATGAGCGGCGCAGCCTGGACGACGTGCAGAAGATCACCGACCAGCAGATCGGCCTGATCGACGAGATGCAGAAGAAGAAAGACGGCGAGCTGCTCAATAAGTAACGAGCAGCTTCCGGCTTCCAGCTTCCGGCTTCCAGCGGTTTTGGTCGCCGTTGATGGCTGACTTGAGAAGCCCGCACGACGTTCGAACCCTATTTTGTGTTCTGGCTGGCAGCCGGCAGCTGGTGGCTGGAAGCCATACCTGAATGTCCTATTTCACGCATCTCGAATGCTCCGTACCGTGCGGTGCGGAGCCGTACGATCCGCACCTGCCGCAACATCTCTGCACCTGCGGCGCTCCCCTGCTCGCCCGCTACGATCTCGACGCGGCGCGCGCCTGGCGCCCGGACTCGCTGGCCGGCCGCGAGCCGAACATGTGGCGCTACCGCGAGCTGATGCCGCTGTTCGATGGTGAGCAGCCACTGACCCTCGGCGAAGGCTGGACGCCACTGGTGCATGCGCAGCGCCTCGGCGCCTCACTCGGGCTCGAGCGGTTGTACGTCAAGGACGAATCGCTCAATCCGACCAACTCCTTCAAGGCTCGCGGACTCTCCGCCGCCGTGACCCGCGCCGCGCATCTCAAGGCTACGACGCTGTCGGTCCCCTCCGCGGGGAATGCCGCCAACGCGATGGCTGCTTACGCTGCCGCCGCGGGGATCCCGGCGCAGGTCTTCATGCCGAAGGACGTCAAGGTGCCGTTCATTCGCGAATGCGAGTTGTATGGCGCAACCGTGAACCTCGTCGACGGCCTGATCACCGAGGCCGGGCGCATTGCCGGCGAGAAGGGCAAGGCGCTCGGGTGGTACGACGTCTCGACCCTGAAGGAGCCGTACCGCATCGAGGGCAAGAAGACGATGGCCTACGAGCTGGGTGAGCAGCTCGGGTGGGAGTTCCCGGACTGGATCGTCTACCCGACCGGCGGCGGCACCGGCATGGTCGGCATGTGGAAGGCGTTCGAGGAGCTCGAGCGCATCGGCTGGAAACGCTCCACCGCGCGACCGAAGATGGTTTCGGTTCAAGCCGAGCACTGCGCCCCGATCGTGAAGGCGTTCGAGGAGGGCAAGGACCGCTCGGAGCTCTTCCCCAACGCCCGCACGGTGGCTGACGGTCTGCGGGTGCCCAAAGCGATCGGCGACTTCCTGGTGCTCCGCGCGGTCCGCGAGAGTGGCGGCACGGCGCTGTCCGTCACGGACGCCGCCATGATCGCCGGCATGCGTCAGATCGGCTCGCTGGAGGGGATCAGCGCGGCGCCGGAGGGAGGCGCGGCGCTCCAGGCCATCAAGATGCTGGTCCGGGACGGCCTGATCAAGCCGACCGAGTCGGTGGTCCTCTTCAACACGGGCGGCGCGTTGAAGTATCTCGACGTGCTGTCGTAGGCGCCCGGGGCAATTCCCCATAGGCCCGACCTTCAGGTCGGGCGCAACCTGTCAGTCCCCGAGCGAAATGCCGATTGCCCGGGCGGTCCGCACGACGTCGAAATCGGGCGGGACGTTGCGGATGCGGCCGACGACCTTGTCGAGCGGGACCGCGACGATGTCCGGCGGATGGAACGCCACCATATGCCCGAAGGTGCCGGCCAGGACGAGCTCCACGGCCCGCGCGCCGAAGCGGGTGGCGAGGATCCGATCGAAGCTGGTGGGCGCGCCGCCGCGCTGAAGATGCCCGAGGACGACGTGGCGCGTCTCCTTGCCGGTGAGCGGCTCGAGGGCGCCGGCGAGGCGCGCCGCCACACCGCCGAGACGTTCGACGAACACTCCTGAGCCTTCCTTGATCACCGACACCTGCCCGCCGACAGGCTTTGCGCCTTCGGCGACGACGACGATGCTGAAGCGCGCGCCGTGGCTCTCGCGCTCTCGGATGCGCTCGGCCACCTTGTCGATGTCGAACGGGATCTCAGGGATGAGGATGACGTCCGCCCCGCCGGCGAGCCCGGCATAGAGAGCGATCCACCCGGCATAGCGCCCCATCACCTCGACCACCATCACACGGTGATGCGACTCGGCCGTGGTGTGCAGGCGATCGATCGCGTCGGTGGCGAAGCTGACGGCGGTGTCGAAGCCGAAGGTGTTGGTGGTTTCGACGATGTCGTTGTCGATGGTCTTGGGGACGCCGACGATCGGCAGCCCCTGCTTGTGGAAGTCGTTGGCGATTGCCAGCGTGCCGTCGCCGCCGATCACGATCAGCGCGTCGAGGGTGAGATGGTGGTACATCTCGACGCAGCGGGCGGCGTAGTCGCGCATCCCGGCGGTGGTCTGGATCTGCGCGGCGAACGGATTGCCGCGATTAGCGGTACCGAGAATGGTGCCGCCGATGCGCAGGATGCCGGTGACGTCACGCGGCGTCAGGCGGCGCCATCGATCCGCCTCGATCAGCCCGTCGAAGCTGTCTTCGAGGCCGATCACGTCGCAGTGCTGGTTCGCCGCGGACTTGACCGCGGCGCGGATGACCGCGTTCAGTCCGGGCGCATCGCCGCCGCCGGTCAGGATCCCAATGCGCTTGCGCGGCGCACCGGGCGCCTGGCTGGCTGACATCACGCGAGTATAACAGGCGCACACTGAGGCACTTGCCCGAGGCGCACAGGGTTGACTACACTCGCGGCGCACGTTTGGGGTGTCCGGCGATGCCGGGCGGCCCTCCAAGGAGAGTGAATGGCGACGCTCGATCTGTGGTCGATGGCTTTCGTGTTCCTGCTGGCGACCTTCGTCGGTTTCCAGGTCATTCAGAACGTCTCGCGGCTGCTGCACACGCCGCTGATGTCGCTGACCAACGCGATCTCGGCCATCGCCGTCGTCGGCTCGCTGATCATCGCCGGTGAGGAGAAGACCGTGCTGAGCACGGTGCTCGGTACCGTCGCCGTCGCCGCTTCCGTCACGAACATCGTCAGCGGTTTCCTGATCACCGATCGGATGCTGAAGATGTTCCGGGAGCGGGGGCCACGGTCGTGAGCATCGCCGAGCACCTGACCCAGGCCAGTTACCTCGCCGCGGCCGCCCTGTTCATCCTGTCGCTGCGCTGGCTGAGCGCACCCAGGACGGCGCGGCGCGGCGTCGCCGCGGGCGTGGGCGGGATGGCGCTGGCGATCGCCGGCACCCTCATTCACCCCGGCATCGTCAACTACACCTGGATCATCGCCGCCGCCGTCATCGGCACCGCGATCGGCATCCCGCTGTCCCGCGTGCCGCTGACGGCCGTCCCGCAGCGGACCGCGCTCTCGCACGCATTCGGCGGCCTCGCCGCCGGCCTGGTCGGCACGGCCGAGTACCTGATCGGACAGGGCGACGGCTCACTGACGGCGTTCCGCACCAGCGCGCTCGTCGTCGAGGTCATCCTCGGCTATCTGACGTTCACCGGCAGCCTGATGGCCGCCGGCAAGCTGCAGGAGGTGATCCCAACCCGGCCGATTACCTATCGCGGGCAGAACCTCGTGAACTTCGTGCTGCTCGGGATCGCGATCGTCGCGGGCGTGCTGGTCATCCTCTCGCCCGATCGCTGGCAGCTGTTCCCGGTCATCGTCGGGCTGTCGCTCGTCTTCGGCGTGCTGCTGATCCTCCCGATCGGGGGGGCCGACATGCCGACGGTCATCTCGCTGCTCAACTCGTATGCCGGCCTGTCCGCGGTGGCGATGGGCTTCGTGCTCGACAACAAGCTGCTGATTACCGCCGGCGCGCTCGACGGCTCGTCGGGCCTGATCCTCTCCATCATCATGTGCCGGGCGATGAACCGGTCGTTTACGAACGTGCTGTTCGGCGCCTTCGGACAGGTCCAGGCGGGGGCCGCGGCGGGCGAGGCCAAGGCGGTCAAGAGCGGCACGCCGCAGGACGCCGCCGATCTGCTCGCCAACGCCTCGAAGGTCGTCATCGTCCCCGGCTATGGCATGGCGGTGTCGCAGGCCCAGCACCGGGTGCGCGAGATCTACGATGCGCTGACCAAGCAGGGCGTCGACGTGAAGTTCGCGATCCATCCGGTCGCCGGCCGCATGCCCGGGCACATGAACGTGCTGCTGGCGGAAGCTGAGGTGCCGTACGATGCGCTGATCGAGATGGACGAGATCAACCGCGATCTTCCCCAGACCGACGTGGTCCTGGTCGTGGGCGCCAACGACGTGGTCAATCCGGCGGCCCGGCACGACACCAAGAGTCCGATCTACGGAATGCCGATCATCGACGCCGACAAAGCCCGGTTCGTGATCGCCAACAAGCGATCGATGAACCCGGGCTTCGCGGGGATCGACAACGAGCTGTACTCGTCCGACAACACGCTGATGATCTTCGGTGACGCCAAGACCGTGCTTGGCGAAGTCGTGAAAGCACTGACCGGCGGCGGTGGCGGACACTGATGCGGGCGCTGATCGATCTCTTCCTCCACCTCGACACCCACCTCACGCAGTTCGTCGCGACGTATGGCGCCTGGGTCTACGCGCTGCTGTTCGCGATCGTGTTCGCCGAGACCGGGCTGGTCGTCACGCCTTTCCTGCCCGGCGACTCGCTGCTCTTCGCCGCCGGAGCGCTCGCCGCGGCCGGCGGGCTCAACGTGTGGATGGTGATCGCGCTCCTCGCCGTCGCCGCGGTGCTGGGTGATGCGGTCAATTACGCGGCCGGGCGGGCGATCGGTCCGCGGATCTTCAACGCCACCGATCGATCGAGCTGGTGGCACCGGCTGCTCAATCGCGAGCACCTCGAACAGACCCACGCGTTCTTCGAGAAGTACGGCGGCAAGGCAGTGGTGCTCGGTCGCTTCGTGCCGATTGTCCGGACGTTTGTGCCGTTCGTGGCGGGGGCGGGGGCGATGACCTACGGCAGGTTCGCGCTCTACAACGTCGTCGGTGGGCTGGTGTGGGTCGGCGTGTGCACGCTCGCCGGCTACGGGTTCGGGACGGTGCCGATCGTGCAGCGCAATTTTTCGCTGTTTGCTCTCGGGATCGTATTCGTGTCCGTGATCCCGATTGGCATCGAGATGCTGCGCAGCCGCCGCGCTCGGACGTCGGGCGGGAGTTAGTCAATCCGCTTCGGCAGCCCCGCTTCAGTCGGATGTGGCTCGGCCCGCCGGACCGTGGGGAACTGCTCAGTCCGGATCGACCGCCTCGTCTATCTTCCTCGCGGCCTGGTCCACCTTGCGCCGGATCTCGTCGAGCGGCTGCACGCCTGCGCTGCAGTCATTGGTGTCGACCGCGTTCTTGATTTCTTCGAGCGACTCCGAGATGTCGTCCAGGTTGGAAGCGATGTCCTCGAGCTTGCGGTCCGCGCTCATGTGGTGTGTCCTTTCGACCCTCGGTTGAGACCCGGCGCCATCCTAGCACGCCGTCGTGACTCATCCGTGGCTGCCGGTCAGGGCTATACCACCACCAGTGCGGCAGACATTGCTGCCTAGTCGCTCACCCCGCTTCGCTGAGCCGGCAATCTTCTGCCCGACTTTGCCCGTCGCGGTTGGCAGGTCGGCAAACGCTGCCTGCCGTTTGAACGACAATTGCGGCATCCGCTTCGCCGTTTCGACGCCGAGGTGAAAGGACTAGTGGATGTTGGTTCCGCGCATGCGGCTTGTTCTCGGCGTTCTCGTGAGGGCAGTCATCGGCACACTTGGTTTGACGAGCGGCGGTTCGGGACACTTCGTCGCTCCGATACTCGCCGCACAATCGACCGCTCCCGCGCCCGCCGCCGAACAGAAATCGCTGGAGTTCCTGGTCGGCAAGTGGCGTCTCGAAGGCATCGAGCATGACTCGCAGTTTGGCAAAGGCGGCAAGGTCACGGGGACGAACGCCTGTGAGTGGTTCGACGGCCGCTTCCATCTGATATGCCGCGGAGAGTTCACTGAGCCTGACGGCAGCAAGACGACGCAGCTGGAAATCCTCGGCTACAACAGCGGCGAAGGGGTGTACGAACGCTTTCATGTCGACAGCGCCGGCGGTTCGTCGAGAGCGACCGCAACGCGGGACGGAAAGACCTGGCTGTGGCACGGCACTGTAACGGTAGACGGCAGGAAGACTCGCTTCGATGTGCCGGTGACACAGACATCTCAGGACTCATTTACGGTCAAGGTGACCGCCACGCCGGAAGGCGGGAAACCCACACTCATCGAGGAGAGCACGGCGACACGAATCAGATGAGCGGAGACTGCAGCAACGGCCGGCGGCCCGCTCCTGCGCACCAGCACTCTTGGACAAACTGACGAGAGAAGTGATTCTGCTACGGGGTCACGGCTCTTGCGCGGACAAGGCGCCCGCGTAGCCGCCCGCGACGTCCTCATGAACTCGTGCGCGGCCTGAATGTGCCCGCCCCCAACCAGCTACGACGCGGTCAGTTTCGTGTCGTCTGCAGTTCAACTGACCCATTACCGGCTAATCCGAACCGTTTCCACGTCTCGGCTTTTCGGAGGCTCCGTAGCTCCGCCTCCGTGCACCCTTTCAAGCACGCGCCGGTACACGCAGGGAGGGTTGCGGCAGACCCATGCGCCAGTTTCGGTGCGTTCCATCTCCGTAGAACGCTCGCAGATCGGGCAAGGTGGGGCCGACATCAGCGCCTCCACATCGCGACGTTAAGGAAGGTGTAAATCACGGACGTTCTCCCAGCAAACGGCGACAATCGATCCTCCCCCAATGCTCTGGGAGAGTCGGTGAAAAATCAGTGAACAGGTGCGTCTGAAGCGCCCAGGATTTGCGCTCGCACTGTGTCGGGCAACGCGTGTCGTGCCGCGGCGAGGGTCTTCCAGCCCGCGAACCGACCATCGTCGCAGAGGTGCTCGCCGTGACGAAGGTCCAGGCGCCGTGGTTCGCCCACCCTGGCAACCGCGCCGATTGCCACCGGCTGTCCAAGGATGTGCGCCGGGTGAGCTGTTTGGTCCTCGCGCAGTTCGCGGCGCGCCCAGCAACCCGTGAGCCGACCAGACCCGCTGTTGGCCGGCCGACATCACGAAGGCGGAACAGGACCAGTTACGATCGTGGGTCACTGTGGAAACGTGAGCGGCTGGGGTCTCCGCGCACCCCAGCCGCCCCCTGGTCGCGTCGTCCCACGGGAGTAAGACGACGCGACGGGCTTCAGCGCGCCCTCGCGGCTTTGGTCCAGCCGGTCTTCTGCAACTCGGCTGTCCATGCCTCGATTAGCAACGTCAGTCGGTCGGGACACCGTACGATGGTCTCCACCGTCAGCGCGCGGCCGTCCATCCACAGGTGCAGCCGCCAGCCCACAGGATGGCTCGATACGTCGCAATGGGCGGTGATGGTTCGGTCGCCGTCCCGCTTCGTCATCCGGAATCCGCGCGCGAGCCCTTCCCGAGGCCCGTGACCGGCGTTCGCCGCGATGGCGGTCGGAGCGTCCGTGTCCGCCGCCCCGTTCGATTCGCACGTCGCGCAGACACAGGGGTGGGCGCGCGCGCCGGGGTCCGCGTCGGGGTCAATCACCAGCGCAGCGCCGAGCGTAGTCGCCATAATGTAGGCATTGGTACACGCCTCCGCTCGTCGTTCCGTGACCGCGCGGGCCAATTCGTTGATAGTTCCGGCCACCGTTTCGCGATGGCCTGATGCGGGCTGGTCGCGGCGTCCGCCCGACACCAGACGGGCGCCGTTCGCCTCGACGCGGCCCAGGTCACGGCGGGCGCGCGTGTCGTGGCGAGCACGAAGGTCACGCTGGTATGGGTGATTGCTGCTGCCGCAGCTATCGGCGGGCCAGCGGCCGGTGGACGAACCAGCCGTGCGCGATCATCACCCCGGAAATGCCGAAGGCGCTGACTAGCTGGACCCACACTGCGATGATGTGCGCCGCGCTCGCAGCAGGTTGGTCCGCCCGAACCAATCTGGGCGCCTGCTACCCCACGAGCCCGAAGATGACCGTTAGCGCCGCGTACTCGGCGAACGCCCGCGGCTGCAAGCGCCCGCTATAGACGATGCGCGCTTGAGCGCGCCGGCGCGCTCTAGGTCCAGCCGGTTTTCTGCAACACGGCTGTCCATGCCTCGATTAATGACGTCAATCGGTCGGGACACCGTACGATGGTTTCGACCGTCAGCGCGCGGCCGTCCATCCACAGGTGCAGCCGCCAGCCCACCGGATGGCTCGAGACCTCGCAATGGGCGGTGATGGTTCGGTCGCCGTCCCGCTTCGTCATCCGGAATCCGCGCGCGGGCCCTTCAGGAGGCCCGTCACCGGCGTTCGGCCCGATGGCGGTCGGAGTGTCCATGTCCGCCGCCCCGTTCGATTCGCACGTCGCGCAGACATAGGGGCGGGCGCGCGCACCCTCCAACTGGAGGGTCATGCGGCCCTGTCAGACGGGGCCAGATTGGATCGGGCGCGCGGTGGGAGTCTGCGGCATGTGGTCAGTCAATCGGCAAGAGTGTAGCCGACAACAGCTATCGACGGTAGTAGTTCGGGCGGACTCGATCGTACGCGCTCGTTGACGCTGCGGGGTCGCCTGACGTTGTGGATGAACGGGTAGGCGGGACGAGCCGCGTGGCCGAAGCACTTACGCCGTACCCGCGCGACGCGCGCCGCTCACGCAGCTGACGACCGCCGCCACCGTATCCGCGGCGACCGGCTTTGGCAGGAGCGCCGCACAGCCCTCCCGGCGTGTCCACAGATACACTTCGTCCAAGTCGAGGCCGGTCAGCACGACAATGGGAACGCCAAGCGTGCGGAAATGATGACGGAGCCCCTCTCCTGTTACAGGGCCTGCCAATCGCCAATCCATCACGACCACAGAGGGCATCGTCGTGGTCGCCTGCTTCAACGCCTCCTCGCCGGTGTCCGCCTCTAACACGACGAAACCGTGTTTTTCGAGTGCCACGGCATACATCGCGCGGGTGTCCGCGTCGGGGTCAATCAGCAGCGCAACGCCCAGGGTAGTGGCCATAGTGCGGGCATTGGTACCCGCCTCCGCTCGTCGCTCGGTGACCCCGCGGGCCAATTCCTTGATAGTTCCGGCCAGACATTCGTGATTCCGGGATGGGGGCTGGTCGCGTCGTCCGCCCGATGCCAGACGGGTGCCGTCCCCCTCGACGCGGCTCTGGTCATGGCATCCGCGCGTGTGGCAGCGACCACGAAGGTCACCCCGGTTGGTTTGTGGCCCACCTCTTCGGCCCGAACGCGCAGGGATGGGTGCTGTCGTGCTGGTGAGAGAGTCGCTGGCGCGCTGTGCCGTCCACAACACGAGCGCG
>Ga0207701_10006448_pt1 | contig 11715 bp, 6 predicted proteins | sample KBSSwiSSwithPhiX_FD_184294 | JGI IMG/M metagenome (GOLD analysis project Ga0207701, IMG submission 184294) | Switchgrass rhizosphere bulk soil microbial communities from Kellogg Biological Station, Michigan, USA, with PhiX - S5 (SPAdes) (version 2) | ecosystem: Environmental > Terrestrial > Soil...
TCGTCGCGGCTGCGATCACCGTCATCGCCGACAGCGGGAACGCCGACGAATTCCATGCCTTCGTCGACCGGTGGCGGGCGCCGATCGATCCGCAAGTCGCCACTAGCCTGCGACATATGAGCGGTGTTCCGACGTGTAGACATTGTGCCTACGCACCAATTGGCAGACTGAGACTTGTGCACGACACGTTCGTGATGGAGTATGCGCCGATGAAAACATCAGCAGCGTCTCTCCGAGCGGCGTTTTGCATGACATGCCTGCTCTGGGCCATCGGATTTGCACTCCCGGCGAACGCCCAGGTCGGAACTCGATCTGGCAGTATCGCAGGCACTATCGTCGACGGAACGCGGGCAGCCTTACCGGGCGTGACCGTCGTGCTCACCAGTCCCGCGCTGCAGGTGCGCGAAGTCGACCGACTCTCGAATGCCTCGGGCGAATATCAATTCCTGGACCTGCCCCTCGGAACTTACACGCTGTCGTTCGACCTCCCGGGCTTCACGCGACTGGTTCGCGACAACATCACGCTCACGACGGGCTTTGCCGCAAAGATAGACGTCGTATTGACTGTGGCCTCGATCGCGGAGACGGTCACGGTACGCGGTGAGAGTCCTGTCGTGGATGTCACGAACACCCGCGGCGGCGCCGTGCTCAATAACGACATGCTTGAGACGATACCGACGAGCAAGACCATCAATGACATGCAGTCGCTGACCCCGGGGATGGTCCCCGGCGCGCCATCGCAGATCGGTCAGATTTCTTTTGGAGCGCTCGCCTCCGGTTACCGGAGCTACGGCATTAGCGGCCAGGAGCGGGTGTCGATTGACGGCATCAACATCCAGAACAATGAAGCGCCCGACTTCGCTTCGGCCGAAGAGGTCGTGACCAAAACGTTCGGCGGCACGGCCGACACCCCGACGCCGGGCGCCCAGATCGAGCTGGTCGTCAAGACCGGCGGCAACCAATTCCATGGCCGCTACAAGGAAGAAGACACCAATCATCGGTTTGACTCGAAGAACGTCGACGACAAGCTGCGAGCCCAGGGCATTTCTGTAGGTGACTCGTTGTGGCGGTCCCACGACTTCGTCGGCGATCTTGGCGGCCGGATCGTTCGAGACAAACTCTGGTTCTATGGAGCCGGTCGAGACCAGTCGAACACATTGACCGTCGCCGGCTATGCCCAGGCGCCGGGCCCGGACGGGCTGTACGGAACGGCCGACGATATCCCTGGCCAACCGCCGAATACGAACCGGGAAGCCACGGGCAAAGCGTCGTATCAGGCCACCAGGAGCCAACGGATCGTCGGGCTCTACAACGCCTCTCTCTCGGACAACAAGCAGGCGTTGGCGAGCCGATTCCAGCCAAAGGAATCGACGCAACGGGACCGGTACTACAACTGGCGGGCCAAGGTTGACTGGCAGGCCTCATTCGGTTCGAGGCTGCTGGCCACCATGACGTACGGCAACAGCTGGTACCTGGTGCACTACGAGACCCAGCCCGAAGCGCAAAGCAGGCCAGCGACGCTGGACCGGGAAACGCAGATCGTAACAGGCGTGAACTTCAGCTCGAACCAGTCCGATGTGCAGCGCCGGCGTTTCAACCGACAGTGGAATGGAACCCTCAGTTACTCGCTTGGCTCACACGATCTCAAAACCGGCTTCAACGTCTGGCGACAAGGGACGCAGACCGACGCGCCCAGTCTGGCGCCTGGCAACTATCAGCTCGTCTTCGACCGTGTCGGCGGGTTACCCCACCAGCCCGTGCAAATCAACATCTGGAACCGGCCGACCGGCGGTGGATCCAATCTGAACTACTACGCGGGATATCTCATGGACGGCTGGAGGATCTCCCGTCGGATTACCTCGAATCTTGGCCTGCGGTGGGACCGCAGCGTCACGTTCGTCCCGGCAAGCATCAAGCCGGCGGGACCGTTTGGACCGGCCGCCACATTTCCTCGGATCGAGGCTGGGAAATGGGCGAATTTCGCCCCCCGCGGTGGGATCGCAATCGACATAACCGGCGACAGCAAGAACGTCGTTAAAGTGACGTATGGCTGGTTCAATCACGACTTTGGAGACGGTTTTGCTGGGACGTACGACAAGAACTCGACGAACAGCACGTCGTATCGATGGACTGACCCCAACCGAAACGGCAATTACGATCCGGGGGAAGTGAATCTGAGCCTGACCGGTCCCGACCTGATCAGCGCCCCGGGCGTTACCAACACCATCATCAATCCCGACCTTCGCCAGCCGCATACGCATGAAATATCCGTGTCGTTCGAACGCCAGCTTGTCTCCGCCATCTCGACGCGTGTGCTGTACGTACACCAGCGGCAGGTTGCTCTCATTCAGACGATCAACCCGCTTCGGCCGTACAGCGCATTCGACACGCCCATTGTTCGTCAGGATCCCGGGCCTGATGGAACGCTCGGCACGCCCGACGACGGCGGCTCCGTGACGATCTATGACTACAACTCTGCGTTCCGCGGTGGCACGTTCGAAGGACAAGAGCGGGTCAATACCGACACCGCGGACTTCGCGAACTCCTTCGAAGCGATGCTGGCAAAGCGGTCGTCGGACCGGTGGTCGACGATGACCTCGATGCTTCTCACCAAGAGTCACCGATCGCTGTCCTCCACTCCGCAAAGCCCGAACGACCTGTACTTCCCCCTCGATACGACGCTCGCGTGGAGCTATCGCCTGACCGGATCGTACCGGCTGCCGTACGACTTGAACCTCTCCGGCCTCTATACCGTGCTCAATGGCACCAAGGGCCAGCGCACCTATACGTTCCGCTCGATCCCCAACCTGAGCACCCGCTCGATCCGGCTCGAGCCCTACGGCGACAGCGCAGCCCCAGCCAGGCCGAGTTTGAATATCCGTGCAGCGAAGAGGTTTCGGATGAAATCCTCCCGCAACCTCGATCTCAGCTTTGATGCGATCAACGCATTCAACGCCAATACTCCCTGGTCTACGACCTACACGTCTGGACCGACATTCGGCTACGCGTCAACGATCGCCGGACCGCGGACGCTGAGATTTGGCGCCGCGTTCAGCTTCTGAGGAGTGAGCGACTAAGCAGGAACGCGCGCGTCAGTCAGTGAGGATTCTCGAAGGAGTGGTCGGCGGCAAATTGTCGGGAAACTAGGTTCCGATCACCAGTCCGCCATCGACCGACAGCACGGCGCCGTTGACAAACGTGGCGCCGCTCGAGGCGAGCCACACGTACGCCTCTGCGACCTCCTCTGGCGTTCCCGCACGCCCAGCAGGTGTGCGATCGACCATCGCCTGGCGCACCTGATCCGGCATGGCGGTGACCATCTGAGTCGCGATGAAGCCTGGTGCGACGGCATTGACGCGGATTCCGTAACGCCCGAGTTCTCGCGCCCACGTCTTGGTCATTGCGATCAGCGCGGCCTTCGCGGCAGTGTAATTCGTCTGTCCGAAGTTGCCGTAGAGAGCGACGATTGAGGAGGCATTGAGGATCACCCCACCACCCGCTTTGATCATGTGAGGGACGACCGCGCGCGCGCAGAAGAATACGCCGGAGAGATTGACGCCGATGACGTCGCTCCACTGCGCGTCCGACATCTCAGCGGTCAGCGCACCGTCCTTCCACTTCACCAGCTGCGCGTCGCGGACGATGCCTGCGTTGTTCACCAGCACGTCAATGCGGCCGAAATTCGACGCCGTCGCGTCGGTCGCCGCGCGGACGGATGTGGCGTTGGCAACGTCGACTTCGACGAAGTGTCCTTGCCCTCCGCGTTCGGCGATCTCTGCCAGCAGATGGTCGGCACCATCGGAAGTGATATCCCAGCACGCGATGCGGGCCCCTTCGTCGGCAAACCGTAGCGAAACGGCTCTGCCGATGCCGGCAAGTGCTCCCGTCACGATCACGATGCGGTCTTCCAGTCCTGAGGTCTTCACGTCGGCGACCGCAAACGTCTACGTGAGGCGCGTCGACAGTGCCGGAGAGGGATCGGTGACGGGAGCGTAGTAGTGCTGATAGCGTTCGCGCAGATTCGACTTGAGGAATTTTCCGGCTGGATTGCGCGGGATTGCGGTCACAAATTCAATGGCTTCCGGTATCCAGAACTTGGGGAACAGCCGCGCGAGATATGCCTGAAGCTCGTCGACGGACACATTGTTTTCCGGCTTCAGGACGACGACCGCCATCGGACGCTCCGACCATTTAGGATGGGGCACGGCTATCACTGCGGCTTCACCCACGGCCGGATGTCCCATCAGGGCGCCTTCCAACGCCACAGAGCTAATCCACTCGCCGCCGGACTTGACGAGGTCCTTGCTGCGATCCGTAATCCGCATGCAGCCGTGCGGGTCGATCGTGACGATATCTCCGGTCCTGAACCAGCCATCGTCAGTAAACCGATCATCCCCGGCGTCTACCTTGTAATACGAGTCCGCGACCCAGGGGCCACGGACCTCGAGCTCACCCATCGTTCTGCCATCCCAAGGCGCGATGCCTTCCGGGGTCACAGCACGAAACTCGACGAACGGTAAGGGAGTCCCCTGCATGGAGCGATATCCGAGCTCTTCTTCTCTCGAAACCCCGGCGAGGCGAGACGGGACATTGCAGATGGACCCAAAGGGGGTCATTTCGGTCATCCCCCATGCGTGGACCACATTAAGGCCATGACGATCCTCGAAGCCGCGGATCATCGACAACGGCGCCGCGCTTCCACCCGAAATGATCATGCGAAGCGATTTGAGATCGTACTGGCGTGATCCTTCGTCGAGCGTCTGGAGCACCGACAGCCACACCGTGGGAACACCGGCCGTGATCGTCACACCCTCTTGCTCCATAAGGCCAAGGAGATTCACCGCATCGAGAAAACGGCCGGGGAAGACCTGCGCGGCGCCAAACATCGTGGCCGTGAATGGAAGCCCCCACGCATTGACGTGGAACATCGGCACGACCGGACACACCACGTCGGCCTCGCCGAGATCGAGGCAGTCACGAACGCCGTGCACGAGCGAATGCAGAACGATCGCCCTGTGTGAGTAAACCACGCCCTTGGGGCGGCCGGTCGTTCCGCTCGTGTAGCACATCGCGGCAGGGCTCGCCTCATCAAGATCGTCGTCGACGAAGGTGCCTGCATCCGCGGATGCCAGGAGCTGCTCGTAAGGAATTAGCCCCTCGCCGTCGCCTCCGAGGACCACGATGTGCTCGACCCGGATCTGCTCGCGCACTTGGCGGAGCAACGTGAGCAAAGACGCGTCGACGAGCAGGACGCGGTCTTCCGCATGGTTGATGGTGTAGGCGAGTTCATCCGGGTGCAGGCGAATGTTGAGTGTGTGCAGCACAGCGCCGGCGCACGGAACGCCGAGGTAGGCCTCAAGATGCAGGTGGGTGTTCCACGCCAGCGTGCCCACCCTTTCGCCAGGCTTCACGCCGAGCGTCTTCAGCGCCACGCTCAGGCGCCGCGCACGATGGATCAGGCCGCCGTAAGTCGTCTTGTGCAGACAACCATCGGAGAGTCGCGTCGTGATGGCTTTGTCGGGAAAGAGCGTGGCAGCCCGACGTACGACTGCCGACACGTTCAAGGGAAAGTTCATCATGCTGGGCACGACACTCGGTCTGCCACGGCCTCGAGCGCATCGCTCGAGACCGGGCACGGTGAGACTGCGGCATCCATGAGCAACCGTCTACTTGGTCGAGCCCGGCTCTGCAACCGGACCGCTCAGATACGGTTTCAATGCCGCGAACCGAGCGTCGAGCTCCGCCGTTTGCAAAGCAGTAAACGGCGGCTGCTCTTCCTGGTTGCCGCCACCGCGACCGTTCCCGCGCCCCCCGCCGCCGGCCGGACGTAGTTTCGTTGTGGGCTTGAAGATCCCTCTCTTTCTGAAGTAGTAGAGGTCCACGTCCCCGATCTGCGGCACTCGCCGGACCAGCATGTACTTGGAATACGCGTCGAGGACCTGATCCGTCTTGTTCTGAAGGTGCAGGTCCCACATCTTGGTGAGGACGTCTGCGAACATGGCGCTTCCTGTGACCACGCCATCGACGCCGATCCTCATTTCGTACAGCAAGCCCAGTGCGAAGTTCGCGCTCATCACTGACCTCAGTGGAGGCCGGTTCTGACACTCAGCGATTTGCCGCTCGACGACCGTCTGGCCGTTTCCAGTAGATTCTTCCTTGATGTAGCCGAAGTTTGGATACTGACGCGCAAGATCCACTAGCACTTCGACGGAGGGCAGCACGGAGCCACCGCCGGTCTGAATGATGACCGGCCGCTTCGTCGCCTTCGCGAGCGCGGTGTAATAGGCGCGCACATCGTCCTGGGTTGACCCGGAATTCGCCGGACGGGAGATGATCATGTCGGGATTGAGCGTCTCTGCGTAACGCGCAATGTCCAGCATTTCCGCAGTGTCCTTGCCCTGAGCCCCGAGTCCGAACTTGGCCTTCTGGCCCTGGTTCGCCTTCGCCACGACTTCCATGCACTTGAAGCGCTGTTCTTTGGTGAGGTTGAACTCGAGCTGACCCCAGACAAAAGACTTCGTCCCGCACTGATTTAGGAATCGGACCTCGTGCGCCAGATCGTCATAGTCGACCTCGCCAGATTCCGTATATGGCGTCGTCAGAATGATTAGGGCGCCACCGATATCGGGCGTCCGACGGACCGGAGCGGACTGGGCTGCAGTCGCACGATAGTGGAGAGAAGCCAACGCAACCGCGCCACCGAACGACCCGAACAGCTCTCGTCTGGTTAGTTTGTTGCTCATAACCATCGTCATCTCCTTGGGGAGCGCTGTCCCCCAGCCGGCTCCGTTGACCTTCGAAGAATGCACTGCGATACCCATTCACACAAGTCTCAGTCTGTCGGTGAGTGCGTAGGCAAATTGTCTACACACAGACTCCCACTTCACGGCAGCGCGAGCCGAGACAGCTCAGGTGATCGAGCAATTCTCGTCCTAATGGAGCCGTCAGTTCGGCAGCGAATAGGCCGTCAGCACCGCTCCGTCGGGCGAAGACGACAGGATCGCAATAAATTGCTTCCCGTTCACGGAATAGCTGATCGCACCGCCGCGGGTGAGGTCCAGCGGAGTGCTCCACAGCTTTTCTCCCGACTGCGCATCGAGCGCAATCAACGCCGTCGCGCCGTTGTCGAAAGTGAAGATCAAGTTCCCCTGCGTCGCCAGAAGCGGTGCGAGGAGCGGAGCCTTCAATGGATACTGCCACGCGCGGCGGCCTGTCACGGGATCGATGGCATCAATATGGCCGACGATGGGCCCGCCGGAGATTGGTTCAATCGTCCTTTGAGCCCCCGCGACAAACCGCTGGCCAACGCGGGGCTCTTCAGGCACGGACGTGAATTCCGCGCACCGTTCCGAACCATGGTTGTAGATCAGGCCGGTGACGGGACTGAAGGCGGCCTGGTTCCAGCTGCGCCCGCCGAAATAGTCCGGACAAATGACGATGGGAGCGCCCTGCGTCGGCTCGCGTCTATTCTGGGGGACGCCCTTATCATCCAGCCCGCTCGTCCATGTCAGATTCTGGATGTATTTCCAGGCGCCCAGGTACTTGCCGTTGGTCCGGTCGAGCACGTACATGAAGCCGTTCTTGTTCGGCTGGACCAGAAGCTTTCGCAGTGTTCCGTCCACGGGACGGTCGACGAGAATGGTTTCGTAGGCAGCGTCCCAATCCCAGACGTCGTGCGGTGTCGTCTGGAAATGCCAGACCAGTTCGCCGGTCTCGGGACGAAGCGCGACGATGCTCGCGGTGTACAAGTTGTCGCCCTTGCGCGCCCCCCCCGAAAAATCCGATGAGGCGTTGCCGGTTCCCCAGTACAGGAGATTGAGGTCGGGGTCGTACGAGCCTGTCAGCCATGGCGCTCCGCCCCCGTACTTCCAACCATCGCCTGTCCAGGTTTCGTGGCCCTTTTCACCAGGGCCGGGAACCACGTTGAACCGCCAGCGCTCCTTCCCGTCGCGCGCATCGACCGCCACGAGACGGCCGCGATACGCGGCATCACCACCGTTCGAGCCCGTGACGATCAATCCTTTGACGAACACCGGAGGCGCGATGATCGCCCCTGCCTTCTGCACCGTTCGGTCGAATGGTTCGGACTCTTCAACCGGGCTTCGCCACTGTTCCTTGCCAGATGTCGCGCTAACGGCGACCAGTTCACCCGTTCGCGTCCCGAAGTACAGCTGTCCGTTCCCCGTTGCGAGACCTCTGCCTACGCCGGCGCCGCGTCCGCCGCCGCCAGCTCCGCCGCCACGGCCAGCTGGTGCCGCGGCGGGCGCGTCGCTACGGGCAGGCGCCGCTGGTGTTCCGTACGTGTAACGCCAGCTTTCCTGCCCCGTCGCGGCATTGAGCGCCCGGATGTCGTAGCCGGCGAGGTGCGCGTATATCACTCCGTCGATCACGAGCGGGGTACTGGAGGGCAGGCCGCCGCCAAGTCGAGCCTCCCATGCCTTTGTCAGCGTCGCCACGTTCTCCACATTGATCTGATCGAGCGGGCTAAAACGCTGCGAACGAGACGTGCCGCCGTCGGCGATCCAATTGACAAAGGCCTGATCGCCTGGACGGGCAGCTGAAGGGCTCTTATCCTGTGCCCTCGTCGACACGAAGCTCGCGAAACTCACTCCTATTAGACAGGCTATCCGAGGCCACTGAGCCATGAGTCCTCCTTGCCCCTAGGTGACGGTCATACCGCCATCGACGGCGAGCGTATGGCCCGTGATGTAGTTGGACGCATCAGCGGCCAGAAATACGACGACCCCTTTTAATTCGCCCGCCGCGCCAATTCTCGGGAGCGCGTTCGTCTCACGAATGAGCGGCTCGACCAGCGGCAGGACCGGGTCAGCCAATCGCGAATGAAAGAACCCAGGGGCAATTGCGTTGACACGAATCCCCGCCTTTCCCCAGGATCCGGCCAATTCCCGCGTCAGGCCAAGCAGACCTGCCTTGCTCGCCGCATAGGCCACATAGTGAGGACCCTGCACAAGCGACACCAGGCCGGATACCGACGAGATGTTGATGATGCGGCCGAACTGGCGTTTCAGCATTTCTCGACCCGCAGCCTGCGCGAAGAGGAAGGCGCCCGTGAGGTTCACGTCCAGCACCCGCTGCCACTTCTCCAGAGGATACTGCTCGGGAATATCACCCCATGAGATGCCGGCATTGTTGACGAGAATGTCGACCGTGCCGAACGCCGCGAGGGTCTGCTGAACGACCGCATCGACCTGGTCGGGCACACAGACATCGCACAGCATGCTCGCGACCTGGAAACCACGCGCCCGAAGCGACTCTTCAGCCGGCATCAACCATTCCTTGCGCCGCGCGCACAGCATGACGGAGGCGCCCGCTTCGGCGAGTCCCTCGGCAATCTCCAGACCGAGGCCACGGGAACCGCCAGTGACGATAGCCGAACGGCCGGCGAGGTTGAACAGTTGCTGAACGTTCCGCAATTGGGGGTCGTGGGTCATGCGCGCTCCGGTGTGAAGTAAAGGGCCGTCCGTGTACCACGAGCCGACTATGGCCTCGGCCGTCCGCCGCGTCGAAGCATCGTCGGTTCAGTCGACACGGGCAAGGGGCAAAGTGGCCAGATGGGCACGCCTGTTACGGTCGCGAGGCGTAGGCATCTGGCCTACACCGGCCGGGAACACTTCTTAGCGCTTCCCTTTCCTGCGCGGCGTGGCGGCGCGACGCTTGTCACGCGGCGACTCGTCGTCTGCGCGCCGGCGGGTTCGATCTGTCGGTTGCGAGACGAGCCCGTGACTGACCGCATAAAAAATAAGCTCGGCAGTGCTCTTCAGGTTCATTTTCTCGAGTATTCGCGATCGATACGTTCGCACCGTCTTCGGACTGAGGTGTAACTGCTCCGCGATCTGCGCGACTCCGCTCCCGATCCCGATCTCGAGGAAGACTTGATACTCACGATTCGAGAGGTTCTGCTCCGCATCAAGGTCGGAGCGCGTCAGGTCGAGCGCGAGCGCTTGGGCAAGCGAGGGAGAGACATATTTGCGGCCGGAATGGACCTGACGGATGGCCGATGCCAGCGCTTCGGACGACTGTGTCTTCGTCAAATAACCGTCCGCCCCCGCCTTCAGCACTCGCCGCGCGTAGATCTCCTCAGGATGGACGCTCAGGACCAGAATTCGCACGCGAGGATGGCTGACTTTGATCTCGGTGATGACCTCCAGAATGCTCGGCCCTGGCATTGTGACGTCGAGCAGCAGCACATCTGCCACCGTGCCACTGAGGCTCTTGAGCAGGGACTCTGCGTCCGCGGCCTCGCCAACAACCGTGATGTCGTTGCACCGGGCGATGACACGCTTGAGCCCTTCACGTACCACGGGGTGATCGTCAGTAATGAACAAGCGAATCATCGACGGGCCCTCTCGAGATCGGACGGGTCAACCGGAACACGCACCCTGACCGTTGTCCCTATGCCAGCCCCGGACGCCACTTCCAGCTGGCCGCCAATGCTCTCGGCGCGCTCCCGCATACTAATCAACCCGAGGGATTGCGCGCTCTGCCGTTTCGCCTCGGGAAAGCCGACGCCATCATCCTTGATCTGCACGTCCAACTCGTTCGACGTCACCCGGCCGCGAACGACGACCCGCCGCGCCTGCGAGTGGCGCGCGACATTCGTTAATGCTTCCTGCACGATGCGAAAGACGGCGGTGTCGCGGTTGCGGTGGACATGCAATCTGGAGAGCTCGAGATCGAGGTCGCACGCGCAAGTGTTCCAGGTGGAGAACTGGCGTACCTGCCATTCAATCGCCGCCTCGAGTCCGAAGTCGTCCAGCACCGGAGGGCGCAGCTCCGCGGAGATGTTCTGGACGCGCAGCACCAACGAATCGACCAGATCGACGATTTCCTTCGAACGCCGCGTGCGAAGTCGCTTGGGCACACGCTCCGTAAGCCAGCACAAATCGATGCGCAGCCGCGTTAGCGTCTGCCCCACGTCATCGTGGAGATCCCTGGCTATCGCGGCACGCTCCTGTTCCCGTGCGATCAGCAGACTCGACGCGAGATTCCGCATGCGCTCACGCGAGTCTCGGATCATCTCCTGATTGGCGTGCAGGTCCGTAACGTCACGATGGATCGCGATGAACCCAGCCGGCCGATCATCGGCATGCGCCATGCGCGATACAACGAGATCCGTCCAGAGTTCGGACCCATCTCGGCGGCGTCTGAGCGCCTGGCCTTGCCACTTGCCGACGCGATCGGCCGTCGATAACTCTTTGCTCAGCTCCTCGTGAGCCGACACAGCATCTGGAATGATCAGAGCCTCCAGCGGTTGTCCGAGCGCCTCCTCGCCTGACCATCCGAAGAGTCCCTCGGCCCCCTTGTTCCAGAAGCTGATACGGTGATCGAGGTCAGTTGCGATCACCGACTCGCGCACACTGTCCAAGAGGAGCGTCTGGAACGTTACGCGCCGCGCGGCGTCCCGCCGAGCCGTGATGTCCTCAACCATCGCGAGCAGCAGTTCACGGTCGGCGTACTGCAGGCTTCGAAACTTCGTCAGATCTTTGGCACGATCGACGACAAACAGATAGCTGTTCCGGTCGGCGTAGCCGATGTCTCCGGTGTGCAGCCACCCGTCCTCGTCGATCATCGTTCCCGTGGCCTCCGGGTTGTTCAGATACCCGCGCATCACTTGCGGCCCTCTGATCCATACTTCGCCGATCTCGTCGACGTCGACGTCGTGCTGCTGATCAACGTCGACGATGCGAAATTCGG
>Ga0207701_10006449_pt1 | contig 11715 bp, 8 predicted proteins | sample KBSSwiSSwithPhiX_FD_184294 | JGI IMG/M metagenome (GOLD analysis project Ga0207701, IMG submission 184294) | Switchgrass rhizosphere bulk soil microbial communities from Kellogg Biological Station, Michigan, USA, with PhiX - S5 (SPAdes) (version 2) | ecosystem: Environmental > Terrestrial > Soil...
AAGACGCTCATCTTCGACGAGGTCGATGCGGGCATCGGAGGACAGGTGGCCGACGTCCTCGGCCGTCGCCTTCGCGATCTCGGCGTCGACTTCCAGGTGCTCTGCATCACGCACCTGCCGCAGATCGCGGCGCGCGCGACGACGCACGTCCGCATCAGCAAGGAGGTGCGTCGCGGCCGGACGCTCACGAGCGTCGAGCGGCTGGCGCCGTTGCCTCGCGTGGAAGAAATCGCCCGGATGATCGCCGGCGACGCCGTTACCGATTCGGTGCGGGTGAGCGCGCGTGAAATGCTCGCGGCCGGGGAGAGCGTCCGAACGGGCGGGACGGCTCAGGCGAAAGGCGAAAGCGAAAGTCGCCGCCGAGGCGAAAGTCGCGCTGGACGTTCGAAAAACTGACGAATCGTCGCGTGCGGGCAGGCCGCGAGTTGGTTACGATGGGTGCGCAGATCAACCTCGATGAAGAAGTATCTGATTGAGACCTTCGGCTGTCAGATGAACGTCCACGACTCGGAGCGGATGGCCGGGCTGCTCGAGCAGGCCGGATTCGAGCGGACGCTCGACGACACCGACGCGGACGTCGTGGTCATCAACACCTGCAGCGTGCGCGAGCACGCGGAGGACAAGCTCTATACGCGGCTGGGGCAGCTGCGCGTCTTCGGGCAGGAGCAGGGTCGTCAACCGGTGGTGGCGGTGACCGGCTGCGTCGCGCAGCAGGAAGGCGCGTCACTCCTGAAGAAGACCAACGGCCACGTCATCGATGTGGTGCTCGGTACACAGAAGCTGAAGATGCTGCCCACCCTGGTCGAGCGTGCAGTCGAGACGCGCTCGGCGCTGGTCGACATCGGCGCGCTCGACGATGTCACGTTCCCGCTGGGACTGACGCGACGCAGCGACCCGGTCAAGGCCTTCGTCACCATCATCGAAGGGTGCAACGACCACTGTGCCTTCTGCGTGGTGCCGCATACGCGCGGCCACGAGCGGATGCGCCGCCGGCGGGACATCCTCGATGACGTCCGCGAGGCGGTCTCGTCCGGGCGCAAGGAGATTCAGCTGCTCGGGCAGATCGTCAACCACTACCAGGACCCCGACGACCCGGCCTGCGACTTCGCCCAGCTGCTCGCCGACGTCCACGAGGTCACGGGCGTCGAGCGGATCCGCTTCGCCTCGCCGCATCCGCGCCACACGGGCGAGCGTCTCATCCGCGCGATGCGGGATCTGCCGCGCGTCTGCCGGCACATCCATCTGCCGGTGCAATCGGGTTCCACCCGCATCCTCCAGGCGATGCGCCGGCGTCATACACGCGAGGACTATCTGGGGTTGATCGATCGTCTTCGGGACGAGATTCCGGGCATCATGATTTCGACCGATATGATTGTCGGCTTCCCGGGCGAGTCCGGTGATGACTTCGACGACACGTTGACCCTCACCGAGCGGGTGCAGTACGCGTCGATGTTCTCGTTCAAGTATTCGCCGCGGCCGAACACCCTGGCGTCGAAACGGATGCCCGACGACGTCGGCGACGCAGAGAAGACCGCTCGTATCGTCCGTCTGCAGGCGCTGCAGCGGGAGATCCAGACCCGGCTGCACGAGCGGACGATCGGCTCGGAGGTCGACGTGCTGGTCGACTCGGTCAGCCGGCGCGGGGCCGGCGAATTGTCCGGACGAACGACGGGGAATCTCGTGGTCAGCTTTTCACCGCCCGCCCAGCGAAGCGATGATCTCGCCGCGTGGGTGGGGAGGACGGTCGCGGTCCGCGTCACCGGCGCAGGGCCTCATCGTCTGTCGGCCGAACTCGTACAGCCGCCGGGACAGGACGCGTCATGCTGATTGAAATGACCATCAAGGGCCTGATGGTGGATCCGGTTACGAACCTGCCGATCGTCATTCTGAAGGACAAGGACGGCGACCGGGTGCTCCCGATCTGGGTGGGCATCTTCGAGGCGAACGCGATCGCGCTGCAGATCGAGAACATCGCGACGCCGCGGCCGATGACGCACGACCTGCTCCGCAACGTGATCACCGATCTCGATGGGCGCGTCGATCGCGTGGTGGTGAGCGAGCTGAAGGAAAACACGTTCTACGCGGTCATTCACCTCACTGTCCAGGGTGAGCGCGTCGCGATCGACGCTCGGCCGAGTGACGCCATTGCGCTGGCCCTCCGGACGCATTCGCCGATCCTGGTGGAGGAGAGCGTGATCGACAACGCCAAGGTCGTCGATTTCGCGTCGGAGCGCGCCGATAACGACCGGCTGCAGAAGTGGCTCGAAAGCCTTGATCCGAATGAACTTGGAAAGTACAAGATGTGATTGTCGGCCGGCCGACAATTGCATGCGACCCGCCAGGCCCTTCCGTCAGCCGCCGTTCCGCCAGCCCGATTTCTTCGAAGAAGCGCGTTTGAGTTGACGCTCGCGAAGGAGGTCCCTACAATGGCGGCACCCTTCTCAGAAGTGCGCCGCTCAAAGCGTGACTATGCTATCCAGCTCTGCTCCGTCTCTGCCGCGCTCCGGGTCTCACCGGACGCATCGTCCCATTTTTCGCTTCGACAATCCGTTGCCGATCGTGGTGCGGTCCTGAACATGATCGTCGCCATCGCGAATCAGAAGGGCGGCGTCGGCAAGACGACGACGGCGGTGAATCTTGCCGCGGCGCTGGCGATGCGCGGGCGGAAGACGCTGCTCATCGATCTGGATCCGCAGGCGAACAGCAGCATCTCGTTTCTCGATCTCGCCTCGGTCACGCGGAGCACCTACGATGCGATCGCCGACCCGGCCTGCGATCTGACCGACATCATCAAGCCGGCGACGACGCTGCCGAACCTGGACATCGCCCCGGCAAGGATCGCGCTGGCGAAGCTCGAGGCGAGGCTGGTCGGAGAGATGGACGCGCACTTCCGGCTGAAGGACAAGATCGACAAGCTCGCCGGGCAGTACGCCCACATCGTGATCGACTGTCCGCCGGCGCTCGGCCTGCTGACGGTGAATGCGCTGGTCGCGGCGACGCATCTCCTGATTCCGATTCAGTCGTCGTACTTCGCGCTCGAAGGCACCGACGATCTGCTGGAGACGATCGAGAAGGTTCGCCAGCGTCCGAATCCGGGCCTGCGGATCCTGGGCGTCGTCATCACCATGCACGACAAGCGGACGGCGCTGGCGCGCGACATCCGTGAGCAGATTCAGAAGGTGTTCGGCGGCAAGGTATTCCGCACGGTCATCAGCAAGAGCGTGCGGCTGGAGGAGAGTCCGGCGTACAAGGAATCGATCTTCACGTTCGCCCCCGACTCGAGCGGCGCCACCGACTATTACAGCTTGTGCGAGGAGATCATTGAGCGTGCCGAAGCGCGGACTGCCTGACACATTGAGAATGCGTCACGACGAGCACTATGTCGAGGCGCTCGCGGCGTCAGCCGGCGAGCCTATCGGCCGCGTCGTCCCGATCGATCTGCTCGATCCCAACCCGCAGCAGCCACGCCAGGTCATGGGTGATCTGTCCGAGCTGATGGCGTCGGTGGCCGAGAAAGGGATCATCGAGCCGCTGATCGTACGGCAGGTCGGCGCCCGGTATCAGATCATCGCCGGCGAGCGCCGGTATCACGCCGCCGTGCAGGTCGGCCTTCGCGACGTCCCGGTGGTCATTCGCGACGCCAACGACGCGGAGGTGATGGAGCTGGCGCTCGTCGAGAACCTGCAGCGCAAGGATCTGACGGCCTTCGAAGAAGCCGAAGCGCTCCATCAACTGGCGCACCGCTGCGGCTACACGCACGAAGACATGGCGCGGAAGCTGGGGAAGTCGCGCACCGCCGTCACGGAATCGCTCGCTCTGAACAACATGCCGGACGAAGTGCGCAACCTATGTCGGCTGGCCGACATTACGTCCAAGTCGACGCTCCTGCACATCGTGCGGCAGTCCGACCCGGCGCGGATGCTGGCGCTCGTCGAGAAGCTGGCCGGCCAGGGAACGGCCACGCGGCAGGATGCCCGCAAGGAAACCGCGAAGCCGAAGTCCGGACGGCCGAAGTCGTTCGTGTTCGCGTTCAAGCCGCCAACGAAGGCGTTCAACCTCCGCCTGCAGTTCACCAAGTCGCGCGTTGAGAAGGACGAGATCATCAGCGCGCTCGAAACGATCATCCGCGAGCTGCGCGCTCGTTAGTCTGTCGGGAATCAGACCGACGGGCTCGGCGCGAGCGTGCCCATTGCCATCGGGGTAAACCTGGGGAAGCGTGCGTCGCCTGCGCGGTGCGAATGCCTGGATTCCCGTACTTGGAAGGTGGAGACCTCGGGCCTTAGTTAACATAACGCGTATTATGCGACGTTGAGGGAATGTCCAGGAAACCAGGCCTGTGGACGCCCTGTGGATGGTTTTTCTGGGAGATCCCCGCGTTCAGGCGGTCCAGTGGCTGGCCGTGAACTCTCGATCCGGAACGGCGAACTCGATCGGACGATTGCGCGGGTGATGTTCGACCTCCGCGCCGCCGCGATTCAGCGCCACGAGCATCGAGACCGAGGCGCCAGCGCCCAGCCCCAGACAGCGGAACGGTAACTTCACCTCGGCCACCTTGCGGATGGCCACCGATGACCCCGGGCACCCGCGCACCTCGGCGGCGTGGGCGGCGCTGCGAGCGACGATCCCCAGCTCATAGTCGCTGCCTCCGGTCGAGTGCACGAGCATCCGGACGCCCGCCGGATTCAGAAAGTTGATGCTGAGCGACAGTCCACCGGTCAGAACGACGTCCATGGGGCGCGACGCCAGCACCCGGAGGTACAGATGCTCCAGGTCGAAGCCGAACTCGATGGCGCGCAGGCCCGGCGCGCCGTCCGACGACACCTGATGCATGGCGCCCGCTGTCGTATCGACGTCGACCGATCCGGCCCCCAGCCACTCGAAGTAGCTGGTCATCTCGCCGTCGATGACCGGCTGGATGAACCCGCTCGGCGGATCGATGGTCACCTCCGACGGCTGCGTCGTGATGTTCGAGACGAGCAGTTCATCCGGAATCGGCTGGCCGAGCGCCCGATAGACGTTCTGGACGTGCCGTCGAAAGAGCTCGTCGAAATCGCGATCGTGATCGGAGGAATGATCGTCGCCGTACCACCAGAACCAGTCACTCCCTTCAGCCACCAGCATCTCTTCATGCGCCCGTGCGAGTGCGGTAGGCGCGATGCCCGGCCCGGCCGCGTCGAGTGCACGCCGGGCGTCAACCAGCTGCCCCCAGGCCCGATGATCGTCCGCGTGGCCAATCCAGATATAGAAGTCGCCGTTGATCCAGGACCCCGGAAAGACGCTCGGCAATGACTCGGTCGCGCCGGCACAGGCCTCGCTCATCGTGACCGACTGGAGTTCGTCTGAGCTCTGCAGGCGGCTGTAGAGCGCACGGAGGAAAGGGCGCCCTTGCCCTTCGTAATGCTCCCAGGCGTTTTCGCCGTCCAGGATGACGAAGATGGTTGGCTCTGCCCCGTCCATCCGTCGCTTCGCGCGTCGCCCCGCTTCGGACAGGCGGTGTATGAAGTCGTCAGCCGCAACGTCCGGCGCCCACGAGGCGTAGCTGAAACCGATCAGATCGGACAGCGCATGGTCGCGGAATCCACACGCGACGTCGGTTCCGCGCCGCCCGACGCGATACGGCCGGTACAGCAGCTCCGGCTGCTCGAGCTGACCGAGCCCGTCGCGGGGGAAGCCTTTCTCGAGCGTCCGCGCCAGGATCTCCTCGTCCGTCGCCATCCAGGCAAGGCCGGCGCGTGCGACGAGCGGTACCATCGCGTCGGAGACCGACCCTTCGGACGGCCACAGCCCTGCCGGCTTCGAACCGAACAGACGCTCGTGGTACGAGACGGCGCGGGTCAGTTGTTCCAGCGCGTCCTCGGGATGCTGGAAGCGCGCGCGGGGCATGCGCGAATGCGGGTGCGTGCGAAGGTAGATGTCCGTGTCGCACAGGAGCGGCAGAATCGGGTGATAGAACGGCGACGTAGAGAGCTCCACCTGGCGCCGTTCTGACGCGTGGCGGTACTCAGGGATGACGCGACGCAGAATCTCGAGCTCCACCTCGCGCAGCGTCTGCTTGTCGTCTTCGGTGAATCCCCGCCCTTTGTTCACCAGCCTTCGGACGCGCTCGTCGCGATCGAAGTACGAGGCGTCGATCCACGCGAGCTTGTGCCACACCTGCAGGTCGCGGTAGTCATCGGTCGAATACTGCGAGATGCGGGCACGGGCCCCGTCTGCCGATCCGCGCCAGGCCAGCAGCTCCGCGTAACGCGGAAACGGGTCGATCATCCGCGGGCGGTGCGCGTGAAAGAAGTGCTCGAGGCAGAAGGCCCGATCCTCGTCGGTGAGCAGATCCGCCGGCTTCAGGCCGATCTCGAGATGGCGGTCGCGGGCTTCATCGCGTGCGAACGCCTCGAGCTGCACCAGCATCGAAGGGACGAGATTGAACGTGACCTTGACCCCGGGGAACTCCCGGAGCAGAGCCACCATGCCGAAGTAATCCTTGAGCGCGTGCAGGCGTACCCAGGGGAGGATGTGCTCGCCCGTCACCAGGTCCTGATAGAACGGCTGATGCATGTGCCAGAGCAGAGCGACGCGCGTCATAATTCACCTGCCGTCCCTTTTATCGAATGCGAATCATCGACCGCTACATCGTTCGGCAGACACTGATGCCGTTCTGCATCGGACTGGTCGTATTCACCTTTGTCTTCATTATCCGGACACTGATGGATTACGTCGAGCCGCTTGTGGCGAAAGGCGTCTCGTCGTGGGTGCTCGTGCGCGTCATTCTGCTCCTCATTCCGCAGGCGCTGGCGCTCAGCATCCCTATGTCGCTCCTCCTCGGCCTGCTCGTCGGCTTCGGCAAGCTGTCGGCCCACCGCGAGTTCGTTGCGCTGCAGGCGTGCGGCATCAGCATTCGTCGTCTGCTTCTTCCCGTCGGATTCGTCTCGGTGGTGGGCTGGGCCGCCACGTCCTACGTGATGCTCGTCGGAGTGCCGGAGAGCAATCAGGCATTTCGCGAGCTCACCTTCGGCGTCATCGCCGACCGCGCCGAGGGAGAGGTCAAGCCACGCGTCTTCTTCGACGACTTCCCCAATCTCGTGCTCTACGTCCGCGACGTGCCGCTGAGCGGGGGCGGCTGGAACGGCGTTTTCCTCGCGGATTTCCGCACCCAGCCTCGCTCGGTGTATGTGGCGCGTCATGGCGGCGTGATCGTCGACCGTCAGAAACAGACGGTGCAGCTGGTGCTCGAGGACGTGTTCCGCCACACGCCCGAGCAGAACGAGGCCGAGCTCTCCCGGATCGAGCGGCTCGTGCTGCGCGTGGATCCGACGATGCTCTTTCCCAAAGGCGGCCCGACCAAGACTGAACACGAGATGAGCATCGCCGAGCTGCGGAATAAGATCGCGGAGCATCAGGCGAAGGGAATCTCGACCCACAACCAGCGCATCGCGATCTATCAGAAGTTCTCGATCCCCGTGGCCTGCCTGGTATTCGGGGTCATCGGCCTCGCCCTTGGCGCGACCAACCGGCGGGACGGCGCCCTCGGCAGTTTCGGACTCGGCATCGCCGTCGTGTTCGCGTACTACGTGCCGCTGTTTCTCTTCCCGCAGATGACCAAAGGAGGCTATCTGCCTCCGTGGCTCGCGGTGTGGCTGCCGAACATGCTGCTCGGCCTCTTTGCGCTCGTACTGTTCGTCTGGCGCGATCGCGTCGCGGACCAGCCCATTGGACTGCCGGCCTGGCTGCGGCGGTGGCGGAGCTCGGAGAAGCGTCCCTCCATCGGGACGGCGTCACCCCTTCGCCTCCTCGACCACTACATTGCGTCGTCGTACCTGCGCGTGCTCGTCCTCACGTTCCTCGCGTCCATCGCCGTGTTCTACATCTCGACGTTCATCGATCTGTCGGACAAGATGTTCAAGGGCACGGCGCCGTGGTACGCGCTGTTCGAGTATCTGTTCTATTTCACGCCGCAGATCGCGTACTACACGCTGCCGCTCGCGGTGCTGATCGCAACACTGGTCACCGTCGGCGTACTCACCGCCAGCAGTGAGCTGATCGTGATGAAGGCCTGCGGCGTGAGCCTGTATCGGGCGACGCTGCCGATGCTGCTCTGCGCCGCTGTTGTCGGCGGGCTGCTGTTCGCGCTGGATGCGACGGTGCTCGGCGCCGCCAACAGACGCGCCGAGACCCTACGCAATGAGATGCGCGGGCTGGGGACACTGACGGCGTTGAATCAGCCGTGGATGATCGGCGATGACGGCGCCGTGTATCACGTCCAGGGGTTCGACCGCCTTCGCCACGAGTTCAACGACGTGAACATCTGGAGAGTCGATCCGACAATGACGCATCTGCTGGAGCAGACGTTTGCGCAGCGGGCGGTATACATTGGCGGCGAGCAGGGATACTCCCCCGCCACCTGGCGGCTCGAGCTCGGCTGGACGCGTCAGTTCGATGCGCGCGGTCACAGCAACGGCTACCGTACGTTCCCGGAGGAGCCGCGACAACTCGAGGAGGCCGCGTACTTCGCGCAGGAACCCCCTGACGCACGCTTCATGTCCTTCGGTGAACTGCAGCGCGACACGACCAGACTCGCCGCCAGCGGCCTCGATGTGCTCGAGCAGCAGGTGGCGCTGGCGCGCAAGGTCGCCTTTCCCTTCGTCACCATCATCATGACGCTGATCGCGATTCCCTTCGCCGTCACCATCGGCCGCAGCGGAACGATGGCGGGCATCGGCGTCGGCGTCGCACTGGCGCTGTTGTATTGGGGTGCGATCAGTATCTCGGTGGCGTTCGGTGCCGGTGGTGCACTCGCCCCTACCCTCTCGGCGTGGGCGCCGAACCTCCTGTTCGGGGCCGGAGCGGCGTATCTGCTGCTGACCGTTCGAACCTGACGTGTGCGCCCGGCGATCGGTCAACGCTGGTAGCGAACGTTTCCGATCCAGAACTGGCCTGACTCCCCAAGCGGCGTGTGGACGCCGTCGACGACGAACTGGACCGAGACGATCGCCGTCAACGGCACCACGCGCGGCGTCGTGGCGTTCGACGGCACCAACTCCGAGTAAGGAATCACGATGTCGCGTTCGACAGGATCCAGATAGACGGAGCGGCGCCAGTACTCGTTGCCCGTCGGCACCGGTCGCCAGAACTGAACCCAGATACGCATCGGCCGATTCGCCCGACCTCTGAATGTCAGGTGATCGAACGAGGGAAGGTCGGCTCCCGCCGGGGTGCCCAGCGCCACCCACGGACTGTCATCTTTCGTTCCGCCGAGCGTGTATTGGAGGACGAGTCTCACCTCGTTATTCACGCGGGCAAGATCGAGCACGCCGCGCGACTTGTCGCTCGCCTCGATTCCCCATCCGCTCGGCCAGGTGTCGGCGGGCGACGCCGCTGAGGCTCCGGCGGACGCTCCGTGCACGTCGCCCAGAATCCCGTCGCGGTAAAGGACGGATTCCTTCGAGGCCACGAATGGCGGCGGACTCGCGCCTGCTGGCTCGCCGAGATAGATCGGATTGGAGACGATCCATGGAACCGCGTTCCCGGCATCTTTTGCCCGCAGGTACACCTCAGCGCGATAGAAGCCGCTCGTGCTGTCAGTGCGGTAGGTCAGCGACGATCCGTTCGCATCCGCGGCCCGCTGCCCGTCGTGAATGAGGACGATGCGCGCGCCTGCCGGGGCGTTGGTGTGAACGTCGAGGGTGACCGGCCCGCCCACTCGCAGCACTTGCCCGCTGTGCGCCTGCTCGGCGCCACTCCGAGCCACGAACGACAATCGCGCCGGGTGCGCCAGTCCTTCGATCGACGTGTAGAGATCGCCGCTACGGACGGCATCGACGACCAGGCGCGCGTCTGCCGCAGCCTCGCCGCTCAGGTGCACGTCCGGCACGGCCACCGAAAAGGTCCTGAAGCTCTGTTCGTAGGCCGGCAGCGCGATCGGCGAGCGATCGGAGTACGGATTGTCCTCACCATTGACCATGCTGGCGTGCGCGTCCGCACCCGCCAGACCGACGACGCGCCGCGTGCGCAACAGCTGATCCCATCGCGCGAGCACATCGCCGGGACGATCGAGGAGCGAGGTCAGCGTTTCAGCCCGACGGAACGGATACGTCAGCAGCGCGGCGAGCAGTGTGAGCGGCCGTTCGTCGCGCCACTCGCTGTCGGCATTCAGCCATTCGAGGCCGTCGAATCGCGAGCTCCAGTCCTGCCAGCGGAGCGCCGGCTTCGCCGACGTCGGATGCGCCGCGACCGACATCCCGCCGAGCCTGGCCACATCGTCGATGACGTCGCGAGGCTCTCCCCCGAGTGGATAGGGGGCCTCGCCTTGGAGACCGATGGCGAGCACATGACCGGCGAACGTCGCAACCTCGATCGCATCGATGCAGAGGACGCCGTGCCGGTACGCCGGCGGTTGTGGCGTTCTGGTTGCGTCGCCATGATCGGAGAACACGACGAAGCGCAGTCCCGCACGCGCGGCGGCGGCGGCGACATCGTCGATCGTGCCGCTCCCGTCCGATCGCCGGGTGTGCACGTGAATGGTGCCGCGCACCGGCGCTCCGATGGCGCCGGCATCATCGAGCGTCCGGGCGCGCGACGGCAACAGCACGGCCAGGCCCGCGAGCGCGACCCCGAGGACAAGGAGGAGCCACCGGCCTCTCACGATGCGCACGTTCCGCACCTGGCTCGCTCGAACGCTCCTCGCGCCGTGACGCCTCTGATGCTGTTCGTTGCGGCGTTCATGCGCGGGGGTGGAAGCGGTCGTACACCGTTCGCAGCCGCTGCTCGAGCACGTGGGTGTAGATCTGCGTCGTCGAGAGATCGGCGTGACCGAGCATCATCTGAATCGCCCGGAGATCGGCGCCGCGATCGAGCAGATGCGTCGCGAAGGAGTGACGCAGCGTGTGCGGGCTCAGCGTGCTGGTGAGGCCGGCCTGTCGTGCGTACCCCTTGAGAATCTTCCAGAATCCGACGCGGGTGAGGCCGGGGCCGCCACCACGGGCATTGACGAACAGCCGCGGGCTGCGCCGCCGTCCGAGCAGCACGCTGCGCGCCTCGCGGACGTAGCGGTTGACCCATGCGGCGGCCTGCTCACCCATCGGGACGATTCGCTGCTTGTCGCCCTTGCCCGTGCACGTCAGGTAGGACGCGTCGAGATTGATGTCGGCCGGTCGTACGGCGATCAGTTCCGAGACCCGCATGCCGGTCGCGTACAGGAGCTCGATCAACGCACGATCGCGGATACCCCGCGGGGTGCTGACGTCGGGCTGTGCGATCAGCAGATCCACTTCCTCGACTGAGAGGTAGCGTGGCAGCGCCGCCCAGGCGCGTGGCGGCCGCAGGTCGGCCGCCGGACTTGCCTCGAGCTTGCCGTCGAGCACGAGGAAGCGGTAGAAGCCGCGATAGCATGCGATCGCACGCGCGACCGAGCGCGGCGAGCGTCCCTGCGCCATCAGTTCACGCACGTGCGCCTCGAGCAGCTGTCGCTCCAGGGTATCGACTGTCCTGCCCTGGGTCACCGCGAAGGCGTGAAGGCCGCTCAGGTCGCGGGCGTAGCTCTCAATGGAATTGGCCGCGAGGCGCCGTTCGACCGTGAGGTGCGTGAGGAACGCCTCGACGACAGGAGCCGCCGGCCTGGTGGTCATGAAGAAGGGGCCGCCTGGCATGCTCGCATCTGAGTCAGGGTATCCTCGGTTGAGAGATCGGTCCGCCTGAAGGCGGACGCTACACGGCAACGCTCAC
>Ga0207701_10006450_pt1 | contig 11713 bp, 8 predicted proteins | sample KBSSwiSSwithPhiX_FD_184294 | JGI IMG/M metagenome (GOLD analysis project Ga0207701, IMG submission 184294) | Switchgrass rhizosphere bulk soil microbial communities from Kellogg Biological Station, Michigan, USA, with PhiX - S5 (SPAdes) (version 2) | ecosystem: Environmental > Terrestrial > Soil...
GAAGCTACCTCGGGCCCGGCGCCTCCCGGCCCCCGCGACCATCACTACGCAGCGGCTCCTCACCCCTCAGAAGAGTGAGGCAACCTCTGGTTCGACGAGGTGGAGCGCGCGGCAAAGACTCACGCCCCGGCGGTCGTCTGTCGTAGTATTCGACAGCGTCCCAAAGGAGCGTGTGATGGTCAGGATGCGAGCTGCCCTCTGTGGTTCGATCGTCGTCGCCCTGCTTGCTGGCGTTGCGCCGGTTCATGGGCATCATTCATTTGCGATGTTCGACACCTCGAGTCAGGTGACGCTGACCGGCGTCGTCACGTCGTTCGAATGGACCAACCCCCATGCCTATATCGAGGTGGACGTACCTGACGGCGCGGGCACCAAGCACTGGACCATCGAGCTTGGCAGTACCAGCATCCTGATGCGGGGCGGCTGGAAGTTCAACACGCTCAAGCACGGCGACAAGGTCACAGCAGTGGTGAACCCGCTTCGAAACGGTGACCCGGGCAGCCTCCTGAGCCGGATCACCCTCCCTGACGGCCGGGTGCTGGGCAATGGCGGACCGCCACCCGGCGGAGGTGCAGGCGGCGCCGCTCCAGCCGCGTCGACACCACAGCGCTGAGGGACACGATGATGCCGAGCCCGATACGCATCCTCAGCTCTGCTGCCACGGTTATCATCGTGGTCGCGCTCGCCTGGCAGGACGCACCGCTCGCGCAGTCCGCGACGCCAAATCTGGCCGGCGCGTGGGCGCCGCTGACGGGAGGACGGGGCGTCGATCCGAAGATCGCACCGCCTCCCGCGACGCCGTTGCTGCTCAAGCCCGAGTTCAAGGCGAAGTACGACGCACAGCGCGCCGCCGATGCCGAGGCAACGAAGCGCGGCGAGCCGCCGCCCAGCGCCGCGGTCATCTGCACGCCGTACGGGATGCCACGGATGCTGTCGATCGCCTCATATCCGGTCGAGATCCTGCAGACGCCCGGACAGGTGACGATGATCACGGAAGCATTCAGCGAGGTGCGCCGCATCTACATGGATCAGGCGCAGCTGCCGATCGACGAGGTGCCGCCGGGCTACTATGGCCACTCCGTCGGCCGCTGGGAGAAGGACACCCTCGTCGTCGACACCGTCGGCATCAAGGAGACCGTGTCCGGGTACCAGAACATGCCGCACAGTGACCGCATGCGGATTACCGAGCGGATCCGGCTGGCCGCTCCCGATGTGCTTCACGATCAGGTGACGATCGAGGATCCGGTGGTGCTCGAGAAGCCGGTGACGTTCACGTTCGCCTATCGGAAGATGCCCGGTTACAAGATGGTGGAGTTCATCTGCGAGAACAACCGCGAGTACATCGATGCGCAGGGCAAGGTACGCATGCGCCTCGGTGGACGCTGATGCGCAGTGAGGGAGACGCGATGAAGCGTATTGTCTGGGCTTTGCTGCTTGCGATCACGAGCGCCGGCGGCGCGGTAACGGCGCAGGGGCAGCGTGCACCCGCCGCAGAGCCGCCGCCACCGGTTGGTGCACTCGCGCCGGCGAACCTTGCGAAGCCACGGCCGAAGCCGGCGTTCGATCTGACCGGTGTGTGGCTGCACGGTGGCGGACAGAACAACTCGTTCCGCTTTACGCCGCCGCCCGGCACCAAGCTCACGCCGGCCGCGCAGGTGCACTTCGACGCCGCCCAGAAGGCCCAGAAGGAAGGCAAGGTGTACCGCGACGACATCGGTCAGTGCTGGCCCGCCGGCCTGCCGGTGATCATGACGCGCGTCTGGCCGATCGCGATGATGCAGTATCCGACGGCCATCTACATGGTCAGCGAGTTCATGAACAGCCTGCGCGTCGTCTATCTCGACGGAAGGCCGCACTCCGATCCGGACGTCGTCGTGCGCAGCTTCAATGGCGAATCGATCGGGACCTGGGAGAAGGACACCCTCGTGGTGGACACGAAGTACTTCGTCGGACACCACCACTGGATCGATTCGGGCATTCCGGCCAGCGAGGATCTGCACATCATCGAGCGGATGAAGCTGGTGAACAACGGGCAGACGCTGGAGATCGAGTACACCTTCGAGGATCCCAAGAACTACGAGGGACAGTGGAAGACGACCAAGCGATGGCAGCGGACCGACGATCGCGACATCGCGGAGGTATCATGCCTGCCGGATCTGAACGATCACATGCCGAGCACCCACTCCGGCGACAACGTCAAATGAGAGGAGGTCCTGCCATGCGCCGCCCCTTTGTCTGCGCGCTGTTCGCGCTGCTGTCCATTCCGCCGCTGCTGGCCCACCATTCGGCCGCCGGCATCGATCGCACCAAGTCGGTGACCGTGGCCGGCACGATCAAGGAGTTCCGCTGGGCGAATCCGCACTCGTGGATCGACGTGGACGTGCCCAACGACAAGGGGGGCACGGTGACCTGGTCCGTCGAGATGACGTCGCCCACGTTCCTCGTGCGCGCCGGCTGGAAATCGACGACGTTGAAGACCGGCGACAAGGTCAGCGTGACGATGCGGCCGTTCAAGAACGGTGACCCTGGAGGTTTGTTCGTTTCGGTCACACTGCCGGACGGCAGGGTGATGAGCGAGCGCGCGGCGCCGCCGGCCGCAGCCGCCGCCGCGCCGGCGGCCACGGCGCCACCACCCGCGCCGACCCGATAGCCGCGGGCGGGGCCGCGTCCGACCGCGGTCAGGCGATTGTCGACACGAACTGACGTCCGGCTCGCGCTTCCTCTACCGCTAACGCCAGGTCGGAGCTGAGGAACGGTTTCAGGACGTACCCGATCACCCCGGCCTCTCTGGCCGCCACGACCAGCGTGTCGTCGGCGTAGACGGTCAGGAAGACGATCGCGGCCTTCGAGCCCTCCCGGCGAAGGCGGGCCGCGACGTCGAAGCCGGTCATGCCCGGCATCGAAATATCCAGCACGATTACATCAGGACTCAGTCTGCCGGCCGCTTCGATCGCGGTGGGCCCGTCGCTCGCGGTCCCGATCACCTCGCAGGTGGGCGACAGTACCGCGCCCGCGCGCGCACGCATCGACTCGTTGTCGTCGACCAGGAGAACACGAGTCCGTTGGGCTGCAGGGGCTGATTGCATAGTCAATGTGCCGTCATTGTCTTAGGGCCTGGCGGAACGCTGACCCGAGGCGCTTGGAGGGCGTGCACGAGCGGTACCGTGGCGGTCACACGACAGCCGGTCCCCGGAGTCGCGAGGATCTCGAGCGTGCCACCCACGGCTTCCAGCCGCTCATTCATGCTGATCAGGCCGAGGCCTTTATCCCAGGTTGCATCGACATCAAATCCCACGCCGTCGTCGACGACGCTCACCGTGAGCGTATCGCCGAGGCCACGCATACGCACCGATACCTCGGCGGCGCGGCTGTATTTGATCGCATTCTGGAGCGCTTCCTGAACGATTCGGAACAGACACAAGGTGAGCTCGGGCGGCAGCTGCGGTGGAACGCCCTCGTGCGTGAATGAAATCGCGATGCCCGAGGATGACAGCTCGCGCCGAAGGGCTTCGATCGCGGCAACCAGGCCAAGCAGACGCAAGCGGGCCGGATGCAGGCGATGCGACAAGTCGTGCACGTTCTGGGCAACGCTGCGCGCCAGACTCAGCGCTTCTCCAGTCCTGAGTTGCGCCTGGTCCTGTCCGGTTCGGCCGAGCAGCTCGAGATCGACCGTCAGGATCGCCAGCTGCTGGCTGATGTCGTCGTGCAGCTCGCGCGCGATGCGTGCGCGCTCGGCTTCCTGTGCGCTCAGCAGGCGCGACCCGAGGTCGCGGATTCGTGCGTAACTCGCCTGCAGGTCCCTCTGGCTCCTGCGCAGGTCGTTCTCGGCGCGGCGGCGTCGCTCTCGCTGAATCAGCAATCCGCCGATCAATACCGACTGCATCACGAGAATTGCCAGTGCACTGGCGATATAGGTCTTGTAGCGCTCCCAGACAGTGGGCTCGCGAAAGCTGATGACCGTTCGCGCTGGCGCGCGCGATTCACTGATGCCCCACTTTTGCACCTTACGGGCATCGAGCTCGTTCCTGCCTGGGCTGAGGACCTCGGGCGGGATGCTGTCGGCGCGCTCGCCCCGGAGCACGCGCAGCGCGAGCTCGCCCACGCGATGGGCTGCGTCCCGCTGATCGTAGAGGTACCCGCCGACGACGCCGTGACCGAGCGTGGAGCTGACCCACGAATACGTCGGCGCGTTGGCCGCATCGGTGACGCGATCGACGTAATCCAGCGGGTGAAACCTGTTGCCCGCACCGTCTTCGGTGACGAGCAGGTGATAGACCGCCGAGTGCTTCGGGAGCTGGCCCAACCGGCGTTCCAGGTCTGGTGTAGGAAGCCCGGACAGGTAGGTGAAGTCGAAACGCGGCGCGAACGACTGCACCTGCGCGCGCATCATCTGCTCGAAAGCCTTGTCGGACGGTGCGGCGCCGACGACGACGAAGATGTTCTTCACGTCTGGCTGGAGCGCGCCGATCAGTGTGAGCGTTGACGCGAAGTCGCGCTCCGCCATCAGGCCTGTCGAGTTCCCGCCCACCTGACTCGTCCGCGAATTCGCCAGGAAGACGACCGGCGTGTCGCCGAACTGGACCTCACGATTCAATTTCACGAACTCGATCGCGACATCCCCCATCGCGACGACGACGTCGAACCTGATGCTCTGGTATTTCAGGCGGATGAAATCGGCGAACGCGGTCTTGTAGGACGGCTCGGGGAATCGCGCGAGGTCGATGAACTCGGAGTAGTAATCCAGGTTCCGCGAGAGTCCCACATCGAGCGTGCGCGGCAATTCACTTTCGCCGATGGTCGAGAACTCGGAGTCTCGCCTCGTCGAGTAGATCACCAGCACCTGCTTGTGGACATCCTGCGCCCACGCGACGCTCGCCGGCGCCAATTCCACCAGAGCGATCACGCACGCCAGCAACAGCCGCCGCGCCGGGCGTGGCATGACGCCGGTCACAAGCCGATCTCGGCGGTGATTCTGAAGAAGCGCGGCGTCAGAATCGTCAACGGCTGCAGCCACAGGCCTCCGGGCACGTAGGTGTTGTTGTAGGTGAGCACCGCGCTGGAGTTCAGCACGTTGTAGGTATCGAGCGCGATGCGGGTTCGTGCGCGGCCATGCTTCAGGAGCTTGGCGACGCGAAGGTCGAGTTGATTGATGCGATCGCCGTACATGGTACCCGGCTCAATCAGGTTCACCGTGACGTTCGCGGCATTTCCCGAGAGACTTCTCCCGAGCGACGGGGCCACGACCGCGTTCGGCGCCGCATAATTGGCGGCCAGCATCGCGCCGGGCTTGCTTTGAAACGTTGCCGCCACCTGCATGTCGATCTTCGGAACCACGTACGAGGCGAGGCCGCGGAGCTGGGTGAGAATGCCAGACGCGACGTGGCAGTACGGGCTCGCCATCGTCACCGCCGACGTGTTCAGACCGGCACCGAACGCACTGGTCCCGGTCGTCGTGGTGGCGAGCTCCGGCAAGTGAGCGCGGACGTCGCAGTTGTCGGCAACCGTCTGGCCCGTGCTCGTGCCGGCGATGAGCGTGAGGGTGTCGCCGACGCGAGCATGCACGGCGACATCGAGACCGTTGAAGTCCTGGCGCCACTTTCCATAGCTCGCGGAATCGGTGACCAGGTTATCCACTTGTCCGGCCTTTTCCGGGACGATGTCGTAGAGATCCGGGACGACATAGCCGCCGCCACCGGGGAGTCGCGAATCGATCGGCGCCGTCACGCTGAACGCCGTCAAGTCGGACGGCTGCAGCGAGAGATTATCGACGACGGAGAACCCGTGGAACCAGCGCCGGGAATACGTGACGTCCAGAGAGGAACGGGCGCCGAGCTTCTGCTGCAGTGAGACGCCAAGAGCCCAATCGGATGGACGAACGCCCCATCCTTCCAGAATGCCCGCATCGAAGCGGTTGGTCAGGATGTTCCTGCCGAAATTCGTGTTCGAGATGACGCCGCACAGATCGCCGCCAGTGGCGCGCAAATCCTGTGCGGCCGGGTCCGACAGGTCGCAATCGGGCACGACGTTCTGGTTGGCGTCAGTCCACGCCCGCGTGACACCTGCGGTGCCGAACGTGGGCGTCGTTTGCGGCATCCGCAGCGAGGGATTGGTGTTGGCGTAGTTACCCGAGACACCGGCGCCCTCGAGATACTTGCCGATGTTCAGCTTGAGGGCGGTGCTGCCGTTCCCGAACACGTCGGACGCCACGCCAACCCGCGCCGTGATGTCCTTGTAGCTGTCGATCCCGACGGTCTCGGGAATGAGAATGGGCGTCGGCAGGAATCTCGAAGGCCCCTCCTGCTGCGCGGGAAACCAGCTGCGCGCACGATCGAATCGAACGGCACCCTGCAGCGTCACGCGGCTGCGCGTCCACTCATCCTGCAGGAACAGCCCGTCCCAGCCGGCCCGGGCATTGTTCACCCACGGCGAGATCGACTGCGTGAGCTGATTCGGTGTGCCGTTGTCGAACCGATAGGTGAGGTTCTGACTGTTCGTGAACCAGGTTCGATCGTCGGTCATCAACGTGTGCTGATAGCCCGCCTTCAGAGTATGCGTCCCGGTGACGTAGGTGAACGACCCTTTCCACAGGTACGACCCGGTGTGCGCGACGCTGAAGTCCTGCGACCGGTAGACCAGTCCCGGGATGTTGCCGTTGGCCGCGCACCCGCTCGCACACTGTTCAGCGACGCGAACCAGGTCGCGCGTCGGGTTGGGCTCGCGCTCGAAGTTGCCGACGCCGAAAAAGGTCCCGCCGTAACCGGCTTCAATCAGCATTCGATCCGTCAACGGCGATGACCAGGTGGCCTGCGTGACGTCGAGCCGGCGGCCGAGAACGCCGACGGCTTCGGGCGAGACGCGCGCCGGCTCCGACGCGCCCGCCGTCGCACCGGTGCACGTCCGGCACAAGGACTGCGCGTCCCAGTACGCGCCGAGCTTGTTCCTCGGCGTCAGCTGCCACGTCAGTCGACCGCTGGCGTTCTCGAACGTCCGGTCCGAGTACGCCCGACGATTGACGTCGGGCGCATACTGCCATTGCTGCGCATCGCCGGCGTTGACGTTGTAGTACACGTTCGCGCTGTCCCTGGTACTGCCTCCGGTGTGCGCGTTGACGAAATACCACAACCGATCTCGCACGATGGGACCGCCGGACGTGCCCGAAATGTCGTACGCCTTCGAGAGTGGAGTCGCCGCAGTCGCACCCTGCTCGATCAACTGCGGGGTCAGATTGTCGGATTGAAGATTTCTTCCGGTCGCGCTTGCGAAGAACGAGCCGCTCCTCAGATTGCCGCCGCTCCGCGGCACGATGTTCATGGTGAGCCCGCCGGTTTCCGACTCACCGAGTCCACCGGCCGTCTGGAATGTGACTTCCTCCGTCTGTCCGAGGTCGATGGCGTAGCTGGTCGCTGAATTTCCGCTTGGCGGGCTGCCGACGGTCAAGCCATCGAGCGCGAGCCGTCCCTCGTTCGTGCGCCCGCCATGCAGCGGGAACGATGTCGCGGCAGGACTGGTGACCGTGTCGTTGACGCTCGTCGTCACGCCCGGTATCAGGACGATCAGGGCGTTGTAATCGCGAGAGGTCGGAAGCGCCTGAACGAGGTCGCCACTCAGCGTCACTTCGCGGCTGGCGCGATGGACGTCGACGGCCGGACTCGTACTGGTGACCGTGATCGTGTCACTCATCGAGCCGACCTCGAGCTCGACATCGACAGTCGCCGCCAGCGATCCGGTCAGCACGACGCCGTCGTGCTGGTAGGTCTTCCAACCCTGGCGCGTGAATCGCACGCGGTATTGGCCTGGTCGCAGGTCCTCGATCCGATAACGCCCGGCACCGTCGGTGATTGCGGTCCGCGTCTTCTCGATGAGCACGGGGCTGCTGGCCTCGACGGACACCGCCGGCAGCGCGGAACCGGACGGATCGCGGACGGTTCCGAGAATCGCCGCCTGCGCGAACGCAGCGCTCGAATCACAGGCCAGGAAGGCCAGCCCGATGAGCACGCGCATCAAATGGGCGAACCGCATTCCACCTCTGGCATAGGATACTGTCGGCCCGCCTCGATGAATCTACCTTTCGAATTCGAGATCGATCAGATGAGTTCGGGCCACAATGCCAGCGCGGCTCGAAACACCGCGGGGTGACGCCTTCGGTTCGCTGGGCATGCGGTAAACAGTCGCTCGTGGCGCGACGTAATGCGGGCGTCCGCGCAGACTTCGACCGTCTCGACTCCTCCTCGCAGGGGAGGCGGGATTTCGTCGGCCAGGACGCCTGGCCACTCGCCGTCTCCGTCCCGGCAACGACCGCCGTGGTGTAATCTTGGGCGGTTTTTGCCGACTTTCCGTGAACACGCCTCCAACGTTCGTTCTGGCTGGCCGAAAAGGAGAAGTAGCTGTGGTGAAGAAACTGGCTCTCGTCGCATTCTGCCTCGCGCTCCCCTGCGGGAACGCCATGGCGCAGGATGCCAAGACGGTCATCGCCAACGCGCAGAAGGCGCTGGGCGATCCCAAATCCATCACCTACTCGGGATCGGCGAAGGACGTGTCCTTTCAGCAGTGTGGCGCAAACGCCGCCAACATGACCTGTCAGGGCACACATGATCCGATGCGACCGATCGCCAACTATGTTCGCGTGATCGATCTCGCCGCCCCGACGTCACGTGCCACGGGAGCGACGAACAACATCGGCGCCGGTGGCTCGACGACGGTGGCTCCAGGGACGTTCTTCCAGAACGTCACGCCGCAACAGGCGGACCTCTCACAACCGTGGGCTGGCTCGCTCGAGCTCTATCTCACACCCTGGGGATTTCTGAAGGGTGCGGCCGATAACAATGCGACCGCGAGCAGCCGCAAGGTCGACGGTAAGAACTACACCGTTCTGAGCTGGAGCCCCACGGTCAAGGCGCCGTCCGGCAAGAGCTACGAGATCAAGGGCTACGTGAATCAGAACAACCTTGTCGAACGAGTAGAGACCTGGCTGGGCGATAACATCATGGGCGACATGCACATCCTCGCCACCTACTCAGGGTGGAAGGACTTCGGCGGCGGAGCGATGGCTCCGACCAAGATCGTGCAGACGCGCGGCGGATGGCCCTTCTTCGAGGTGGATGTGACGTCGGCGAAGGCGAATCCCGCCGATGTCGCCACGCTGGTCCCCGCACCCGCAGGCCGTGGCGGCGGCGGTCCTGGTGGTCCCGGCGGTGGTGCTCCGGGTGCAGGTCGCGGCGCCCCGGGTGGTGGGGCCCCGGGCGGTGGCGCTCCGGGCGGTGCTCCGGCGGCGGGTGGACCTCCTGGCGGCGGCCGTGGCGGAGCACCAGCGGCTCTCACGGTCACCAATGAAAAGCTCGGTGACGGCCTCTATCGGCTCACGACCGGCAACGGCAGCTACGATTCGCTCATCGTCGAGTTCAAGGACTACGTCATGATGCTCGAGGCGGGGCAGAACGAGGCGCGCGCGCTCGCCTACATCGCCGAAACGAAAAAGCTGATCCCGAACAAGCCGATCCGCTACGTCATGAACACGCATCCGCACTCCGACCATACCGGCGGGCTGCCGGCGCTGGTGGCCGAAGGCGCGACGATCATCACGCAGAAGAACAACCAGGTGTTCTTCGAGCGGGCGCTCAACACGCCGAGAACGCTGCTGACCGACACCCTGGCCAAGAATCCAAAGAAGGCAACGGTCGAAGCGGTGTCGGAGAAGAAGGTCTACTCGGATGGGACGCGGACCGTGGAGATGTACCACATCTACCCGGCGCCTCATTCGAACGGCTTGATGGTCGCCTACATCCCCAAGGAGAAGGTGCTGTTCCAGGGCGACTTCTCGCTGCCGGCCAACCCCGGTGAGGCCGCGAACGACCACATCAAGGCGCTGGTGCCGGCTCTCGAAAAGCTCAAGGTGACGGACTTCGATCGCTACATCAACGTGCACGCGTCCGCGGCTCCGCAGTCGAAAGCCGAGCTCTGGAAAGCGGTCGGGAAGTAGACAAAGTGTGGGTTCCGCCTGAAGGCGGAACCCACATCGCTCACGGGTGCTCACCTGTCCCCGCCGGCTGTTGACGCCACGGTCACCGTCCTGCGACCGAGATAGCCCACGCCGAACTCGTCCTTCGGAAACAGATCGCGATTGAGATCGACCAGCTGCGTACGATCGAAGTCGGGGCCGTAGACCTGTGTCGGACCGCGGCGGACCATCTCGCCGAGCAGCGCCTCCAGATCGATCCCGCCGCCGTAATAGTGGTCTCGCGAAAAGCTCTCGTTGATCCGCGACTGCACCGCGGCGGCGTCGTACGCGATCGGCGTCGCGCTGCCCACGGCGACGTCGCCGAAGAGGAGCACGTGAGGAAACACTGACACGAAGGTGTCGACCACGCGCGCTGTCGGCGCCCACGAGACCGCCAGGCCGCCAGGTTCGAGCGCGCCACGGAGCAGCGCGAAGTACTCCACCGAGTAGAGGTTGCCGGCATAGGCACTGCTCGGTCGCGGCGCATCGGCCTCGACGATGTCGTAGTGCCGCCGTTCCTTCTTGAGGAAGGCCCGTCCGTCCGTGAACCAATGGTGAACGCGCGGATCGCCGAGCAGCTCGCTCAGGCCGGGATACCGGATGGATCGATCGAGGCGGCTCAGTGTCTCGATCTCCGGTTCGATGATCTCGATGCTGTCGATACGTCGAATCGACGCCCGGCCGCCCGCCGCGTAGACCGTGTCGCCGGAGCCGAGCCCGATCACCGCCACGGTCTGTGGATACGGGTGGACCATCGCCGGCAGGGCGCCCAGGATCGTGTGCACGCCGCCCCACGGCAGGCTGCTCTGCCCCAGGCCGTTCGCATGCACGATCGTCCTGCCCTCGCGCGGCTGCCGCTTGAGCACCGACAGCCCTGAGCCGTCCTCCGCCTGCAGCACCTCGTTCGGATGCGCACCGTGCAGTCGTGCCCAGAAGGTCGTGGCCGACGGCAAGACGGCCGCCAGCGCGAGCACCGCTGCCGCCGAAACCATGGCGCCGATCGCCGTACGGCGGCTCGACGAGGTTCGCGCCAGCAGCCCGAGAAAGACAATGGAACAGAGGGTCAGCAGCCGCAATGTGCCCGTGGTACCGAACCAATCGAGAAGCAGGATCCCGGTGAACATCGCCCCGAGCATCGAGCCGGCGATGTTCGCCGTCTGCAGCCATCCGATCCGTCGTCCGAGCGTCGCCAGATCCGTCTGCACCGCCCGCTGCAGATAGGCGAAGCTCAGCCCCATCATCAGCGTGGGTACGCCGATGAGCACGAGCGGCAGCACGACGTAGAGCGCGACGAACAGACCCTGACGCGGGGCGGCGGCCGCGCTGACCAGCCTCTGACGCGACAGTGGCTCGTACTCGCCGAGGTACTGCCACAGCGGCGCGAGCCATGCGATCCGATGGACCGTTGCCACCAGCACGGCCAGCATCACCACCGAGACGACCGGTATCGCCGCCTGCAGTGCGAAGAACGAGGGCATCGGCCGGCGGGAACGAAGCGCCGGCAGGTGTGCGATCAGTGCCCCGACGCCGATTCCGAGCAGATACACCGAGAGCAGGCGGCCGAACGTGAACGCATTGGACTTGACGATGACGCCCAGGATGCGGAACCACAGGATCTCGAGCGACAGCGCGATGAACCCCGAGAGCGCATACACGGCAGCCCATGTCGACATGCGGAAGGAGCCGCCCGCCGGCGGCTCGACCTGCGGGCGCGACTCC
>Ga0207701_10006451_pt1 | contig 11712 bp, 11 predicted proteins | sample KBSSwiSSwithPhiX_FD_184294 | JGI IMG/M metagenome (GOLD analysis project Ga0207701, IMG submission 184294) | Switchgrass rhizosphere bulk soil microbial communities from Kellogg Biological Station, Michigan, USA, with PhiX - S5 (SPAdes) (version 2) | ecosystem: Environmental > Terrestrial >...
CCTTCACGAGTTCGAAGTAGCCGGCGAAACGAGGGACTCCCAAGCTCGCTACGGCTTCCAGTTCAGCATCAGCGTTATTGGTGGCGCATTCGAGTCTGCGTCAACGTTGATGAGGAACCGCCCGTCGTCAGTCACATCGGTCAGACGGCTCTGGCCCAGCGCATCGGCGCCAACCCGACCACGACAGCCTATCGTTTCCTGGAACGTGGCGGTCATATTATGGGGCCTCTCCTGCTCAGCCAGTTGTTTCTGTTTTGGGGGCAGGGCCCCTACGTCATTGGCGGCATCGGGATCGCGGTGGTGATGTTCGGCCTGCTCTTCGTCACGCATCGATTGGTGCCGCGGCCGGCTAGGCTGCAAGGGGAGCCTGCGGAATGATGTTAGGAGCCGCCGTTCAACGGCGCCAAGCTGCCGCGTTACTCGTTGTGGCCGCGGTGTTTTGTTCGATCGCAACGCGCGCAACTGGCGCGGAACCTCACCCGTTTTCCAAATGGTTCAAATACAGCCCGGACATTGAAAATTCGTGGGACGTGGCGAGCAACGCAGCCCAGCCCATGTACGTGTCGCTGCGCCGCAAGGACGCGGCGGGGCCGCTCAAGCGGGTCCTGGTGCTTTATCCTCGGCCATCTTCAGCCTACGACATCGCGATCACAGAAATTCTTCGCACCTTCGCGGCGAAGGAAATCAACTCGCACATTGAAGTCGTTAATTTCGAGCTGAACGACGCCCGCGGCAAAGCTGCGCTTCAGGCGGCGGAAAAGAACAGTGTCGACTTGATTTTTGCGATGGGGTCGGAATCGGCGGCTTGGCTTTATGAAAACTATAAAGGCGGCGTCTTGCCGGTCGTCACCGTCTGTTCGAAGGATCCGGTCCAGCTCGGGCAGATGAAGGATTACGACAGCGGCAGCGGGAATAACTTCGCGTTCACGTCCCTGAACGTGCCGGTCGACGTGCAGATGTCATATGTACGGGAGTTGCGGCCGGACCTGAAGAATCTCGCCGTGCTTGTCGATAGCAAAAATATCAGCGCGGTACAGACTCAGGCGGAGCCGGTCGCTCAGTATTTGAAGGAGAAAGGCGTACAGGTCATCTGGGGCTCCGTGCAAAATCCAGCCAAAGCGCGCGAAGAACTGACGAAGATCATTCCCGACGCCGTTCGCGCTATGCGCCAAACCGATCCCGACCTGAGCAAAAGCCTGTTTTGGGTTACCGGCAGCACGTCGGTGTTTCGTGAGATACGCACCATCAATCAGCATGCCGATCGTGTCCCGGTCGTAAGCGTTGTGCCGGAAATTGTCACCAAAGGATCGGAGACAGCCGTGCTGGCGATCGGCGTCAGCTTTGAAAGCAATGGACGGCTGGCCGCGATTTACGGGGCGCAAATTCTCAACGGTTTGAGTGCCGGGAAGCTTAAGGTCGGTCTGGTTTCGCCGCCGGACATGGCCATTAGCTTCCTCAAGGCGCGCGAGATCGGGATGCGCGTCCCCTTCAGCTTTTTTGAGATTGCCAGCTTCATCTACGACTACAATGGCGAGCCGGTGCGCAGTGGCGCGCAAAGTCTCGAAAACTAAGTTCTAAAAGGATCACGAAAAATTATAGAAGTGTCTCATTGGCGGCCTCTTCTGCGGGCGAACCAGCGGCAGGTGTAGAATGATCAATAATTCAGTGCGTGTTCTCGTCGTCGACGATGTCGCGAGCATGCGGAACATACTCTGCCTCATGCTCAACCGCCTTGGATTCGGAACTGTTGAGGCGGTGGAAAACGCCGAGCAGGCAATTCAGAAACTGGAGCAAGCGGAATTTGGCCTGGTCATTTCTGACTGGCAGATGGACGGGATGACCGGGCTTGATTTATTGAACAAGATTCGGGAAACGCCGACGCTGCAGCATATTCCAACAATCTTGGTCTCCGCCCAATCAAGCGAGCTGAATTCAGCGGCCGCAAAGAGCGCGGGAGCACAGGGATATCTCGTCAAACCATTCAGGCTCGAAATTCTGAAATCAACGATAAAGGAGGCTTTCGATTTGCGAGAGGCTCTCGAATTGAAAAAAACGGGACGAATAATCTATAAAGGCTGCACGTTGATACCCCAACTGGACCACGACGAATATCGATGCCATATTTTCAATGGCGGGAGCGAGATGGCCGCACTACCCCCGAACGTTAGCCAGCAGGGCGCCATCGATGAAGCCAAACTATGGGTTGATCAAATCAGCCTCGTACCCAAGCCGGCAAATGTGCCGGCCGGCAACCGACCAAGTCCGAACTTGTCCTCAACTCAAATCCACGAAGAAAATCGGACATGAAATTCCGGCTGGACTGCGCTGGCGGGCTGACAAGTTGATTGGATAGTGCGTAGCACTTCAGTCGCAAATTAAACAGTCAACCGTTTTGCGCGCATGTGGCCTGGGCAAGTCATAAGATTCCGGATCGATAGCTAGGGAACGCGGCGGGTCGTGTGAGGATCGGCCGCGTTATTCGGCGGCGCCGACGAATGTGAAAGCACGGTGACCTGACTGCCCCGATCGAGCTGTGACTTTTCGCACTTTCAAGTTGCGCCCCGTGCGCCCATCGTCCAAGGGCGGAACTGGGAGATTTCCCATGCGCAAGACCGCTCATAGTGGCCAAGTTTTTTCAATGTTCGGTGGGTACGTTCCGGAGCAGCACGGCGATGAAATGCTGGGCAGTATTGCGCCGTCCGACATTGATGACGCCGTAAGATCGCTGACCGTTTCGATGTTCAGCGAAGTGTTGCAATCACTCAGGGCCGCGCTGTCTATTAACTCTGGCCGTACGGTGTAGCGGTGGCAGCGATCCCGACAAGGCACGGGCTGCGAAGGTCACAAGGCCGGTCGGTCGTTCATCGACTGGGAGCTGGAGCGGTGAAGCGGCAGCGGGCCGCCGCGCACTTGTCCTGACGATCAGATGGAAAAGCCCAACGACAAGACCGAGGAATATCGAAAGATGGCCGCGAGCTGCATTGAAGTCGCGCAGCGCATGTCGCTCAAAGACGACCGCGCCCGCATGATGGAGATGGCGCAACGATGGCTGGATTTGGCGCAGCAGGCCGAAACTCCGGGGTAACGGCGACGCGCCCGTTGTCTCCGCGGGCGATAACTTCGTTTCATGGGGACTCGGGTCGCGACACTGAACCCGTTCAAATTGCCGCGAGCCAGGGAGCGGCGGCCTTGTGCCCGGTGCCGTTGCAAGCGGATGCTGGCAAGAGTTGAGCCCTCAGGCGAATACTCAAGGAGAGTCTCATGCGCGCTGCAATCGCCGTCTTGTTCTTCACGCTGACCGCCGCATCGACCATCGAGCCCGCGCAGGCAGACCCATACCGCTGGTGCGCGACATACGGCGCAGGTTTCGGCAGCGAAAGCTGCTACTTCATGACCATCGAGCAATGCCGGGCATCTGTCTCAGGTCTCGGCGGCTTCTGTCGTCCTAACAACCTTTACGACGGCAAGCCCATTGCGATGGAGGACGTCCGGGCGCGCCGCAGGTCATAACAGTTATCCCTCCTTATCATCACGCCGCTTGCGCCGAACTCGCGGCATGGTTGCCCCGCTCGGACACGCGCCCTTTCTCGTGGCCGCCGTTGCGCGGCGGTTAAGGGTTTTCTGCGCCAGGTGCGGTTTTTTTGAGAACACGGGAGTGCCCTGGATGGAACGTCCAGCTGGAACCGCGCGTTGTATTGAGACGACGCAACCCGAGAGGAGCCTCGGTCATGAGTTTCTCAGACGACGATGACCATGACATCGCCCCGATCCTGCTCACTGTCATTGTGACCGTGGTGTTGGGGGCGATGGTGTACGCCTACAACAGCTGGGGCAATCTACAGACGGCCTACATGCCAGCCGTTGAACGGACGGTGCCGACTATCGTGCCGAGCCTACCTGGGCTGTAGCCGCTGACATTGCTCGGTCATCCTTGATCGACGATGCCAAGGCTCTGATGGCGACCCCGGCTGAACTGACAGGAGCGCCAACTTTCAATAGGTGCGCGCACAAACCGGCGTCACCGCGACCATTGAATCAAATGTCTATTTGGGCGGGTTGCAAACCCTGTCGCTCCGATCATCTGCGCGGGGAGGGCAGCCAGGCGGGGCCTACCGAGTAACGGGCTCAGTGAGCGCCGCGTGGCCCATGGCAACCATCTTCGCCGGAGAGATGGGCGTCAAGAGCAAGTAGGCCGTGCCTCCAATTGCCGCAACGACGATTGAGATCGCGAGGATTCCTGCGCTGGAGATTTCGGAGTGCCGTTCGGCCATACAATCTAACGCTTCGGCCAAAGCGTAGTTCCGGGCGCGATGCCGCCGGCAACGAGCAAATGGGCAGGGCCCGTCAACGAGTGGTTCACCTTGTCAGCGACGGAACGCCCATGCTGGCGAACAATCCGGGTGGCCAGCCGTTTGACGGACATGAACCGCAACGTGCCGCTATTCGGCCTCCTCTTGTTGTTGGCGCTTCCTGCAGCGGCCCGGACAGCTAACGTCGATTCCCCAGCCGCCGCGCCGCCGTCCAATGCGACGACGATTGTCCTGCCGGACAACGCGGGCTCAGCGACTTCCACGACCTCGACAACGTCACAGACAGGCAGCGCCGACACGACCGTCACCAGTATCAAGCGTGAAAACGGATCGACGACCACCGCAATCATTCAGCGGCCGCAGTCGACCTATCAGCCCATGGGGCGAGGTGGGTATCAGCCGATGTGGCGGTAGCGCGTCGAGCGTAGGGCGCGGGAGGACTGCGCCTCGCGACGTACCTTCGAAGATCGACGTACCGCCCCGGGGATGCTGATCTTAACAATTCATTCACCATAATCTTCTAGGCTCCGCCTCGCTTTCATTCTGGCTAGTGAGGCATGATGAAAACAATCGCGCTGATGTTAATGCTGGCCGTTTGCTCCGTCAGTTTGGGCGGCTGCTTCGTCGGCAAGGGCAAGGCCCCGGCTCCCATCGCTACACGGGGATAAATTTAACCCAGCTTGGTTACAGCACCGGAGCGCCAACGCTCCGGTGGTTTTCAATTATGCCGCTCATGTAGAAGCGGAGCGCGGCTGCACTGGGCCGGAGCTGATGAACGTCAGCGGACACTCCAGCTTGTCATAGGTGCAGGTGTACATCGACAAGGCCAGCCAGCGCCGCTTTGGCCGACACGGCGATGGGACAAGAAGTTACAAACCGGAAGCTAGGTATTGAATGAGTCGGCTGGGGTGTCGGCAATGGCGACCCCGGCTGGATTCGAACCAGCGACCTGTCGCTTAGAAGGCGACTGCTCTATCCAACTGAGCTACGGGGCCGTGCGGCCGGGCGGAATAGGAGATATCACATTCCATGGGCGCCGGCCCGTCCTCGCGCGGCCCGGTGGAAAACCGCGTCCCAGGATGTGGCAGGTCTCAACCGACATCCGGAACGGGGTTGGAAAAGGGTAAGGCGCCCTGCCGTTCATGTAACGCGCAAACAAGAAGCCCCGCGGGATGCGGGGCTCTTGCTTCCTAGGCAGCTTGTCTACTTGCTGTTTACTTGGCCGATTGACCGGTCGTGGTCGGCTGGGCCTTCTTCTCAATCTTCACCGCTTTGACATGGTGCGTCTTCACGGCTTTGGCTTGGGCAGTGCGGCCCATGCAATCGTTGACAAGCTGGCGCCGCTTCAAGAAGTGGATGGCCGAGACCTTCTTTGCCGCCTGCTCTTTGCAAGCGGCCTCCCGCTGCGCGATATGCTGCCGCGCCTCTGACTTGGTGGTGGCGTTGGCATTGACGCTGAACGAGACGGCGAGCAGGCCCGCCGCAACAGTGGTGATAAGAGTCTTCATGGGGACGTCTCCTCTGGGATACCAAATTAATTCCCATCTCCCCGGCCGGTTCCGATTATTTTCCTGACAGTTCATTCAGAAACATGTCCCGCGAAGGGAACGCGGTATTCATCCCTGAGAAGGGAACAGTAGCGTCTAGCGTTCGCGCCAAAGCGGGTTGCCGCAATTGGTGAATCAAAAATATCTCCCTGAGCGCCCATAAAGCTCAAGTTGGTTCCATGCGGAACTGCAAATACGCGCCTGTGTTAATTTCAATGGCTGGCAGGGCATCCTGACATGGAGGCATGAGATGAGACGTCTACTTCTAGCCGGCGCAACGACAATGGCTGTGGTTTTTTCCGGCCAAGCCATCGCTCAAAGCGTGAGCGTCGAATTGGCGCCTGAGCAGCGCACCCGCATCAAGGAATATGTGGTCAAGGAAAGGGTAGCCCCGGTCACCGTCAAGGAGCGGGTCCGGGTCGGCGCAACCCTGCCGGCCGATGTTGAGCTCCGCACCGTTCCAAGCGACTGGGGTCCGTCGGTGAGCAAGTACAAGTACATCTACTCGGACAACCGCGTGCACTTCGTCGACCCGGCAAGCCGCCGCGTCATCTACGACATCGACTAACAGCTTCGGCTGGAAATGCGGCGCGTCCTTCGGGGCGCGTCGTTTTATTTGGATGAGCTTGTCCGTCCGCCGGCAATTGGCGAAAATCCGGGCTGGATCAAGCCCATAGGTGGCTTGGCTGCACCAACAAATCTCCGCCGTTTCTCGGCCACGACCTGGACACGATTCGGGATTGTGCTTGGATGGTCGCCCCCTCGGAAATTTCCTGCCGGAGGGGGGAGGAGGAACTCAGCCCATGCTCGCGCATGTCCGCGTCGGCTTCGTTGCCGCGCTCGTCACCCTTGCGTCTTTTGCCTTCAGTTCCATTCCGGCGTCGGCCGCCGGCAAAGCCTTCCAGCGCGGCGATCTCGACGAAGCCGCGATCAAGCTCGAAGCCGAGGTCAAGACCGACGCCGGCAGCGGCAGCAAGCCGCTCGCCCAATTGCGGCGCGACGCCGACGCGGCGTTCCAGAAAAACGATGTCCGCAACGGCATGGTGCTGCTTGGCCAGATCATCGCCCAGGCGCCCGACGACAGCGCCACCTGGCTGCGGCTCGCCCGCGCCATTCAACAGGTCCGCGTGGTGATCGATCGCGACCGCGTCGCGCTGCTCGAGCGCGCCGGCACCGCCGCCTACATCGCCTATCAACGCGCCAAGAACCGTGGCGAGGAGGCCGACGCCCTCGTCATCATCGGCCGTACTTTTGGCGACCGCCGGGTCTGGCGGCCGGCGCTCGATGCGCTTCGCATCTCGCTTGAGCTTCGCGAGACCGCCGACGTGCGAGCCCTCTACGAGAAGATGCGCGAGGATCACGGCTTCCGGCTGCTCGATTACACGGTCGATGCCGACTCGGCCTCGCCGCGCGCCTGCTTTCAGTTCTCCGAGGAGTTGCCGAACAAGCGAACTGACTTCTCGCCGTTCGTGGTGATCGCCGGACAGGACAAGCTCGCGCTCTCCGCCGACGACAAGCAGCTCTGCGTCGAAGGGCTCAAGCACGGCGAACGCTATAGTGTGACCTTGCGCGCCGGATTGCCGTCGACCGTCAAGGAGACGCTGCCGAAATCCGCCGACCTCACCGTCTATGTGCGCGACCGCAAGGCGATGGCACGCTTCGGCGGCAAGGCCTATGTGCTGCCGCGCACCGGCCAGCGCGGCATTCCGCTGGTCAGCGTCAACACCAAGGCGGTCAATATCGCGGTCTACCGCATCAGCGACCGCAACCTGATCGAAACCGTGCTCGGCCGCGATTTCCAGCGCAACCTCTATCCCTATGAGTTGGAGCGTCTGACCGACAGCCGCGGCATCAAGGTGTGGAACGGCGAGCTTGCGGTCGAGCAGACGCTCAACGCCGAGATCACCACCGCATTCCCGGTCGATCAGGCGATCGGCGACATGGTGCCCGGCGTCTATGTGATGACGGCGGCGGCCAAGGGCATCACCTCGGACGACTCCGACGCGCTGTCGACGCAATGGTTCATCGTCTCCGACATGGGGCTCGCGGCCTATTCGGGCAACGACGGCATCAACGTGTTCGTCAATTCGCTGGCGACGACCGAGCCCAAGGGGCAGGTCGAAGTGCGGCTGATGTCACGCGGCAACGAAGTGCTCAGCACCAAGAGGAGCGATGCCCAGGGCCGTATCGCGTTTGAAGCGGGGCTGTCGCGCGGCGAGGGCGCGCTGTCGCCCGCCATGCTGATCGCGACCGACACCAAGGGTGACTACGCCTTCCTCAACCTGAAAGGTCCGGCGTTCGACCTGAGCGACCGTGGGGTCAAGGGCCGCCCGGCCGCGGTGGGTCTCGACGCCTTCGTCTACACCGAACGCGGCGTCTATCGCTCCGGCGAGACCGTGCACGTGATGTCGCTGCTCCGCGACGCCCAGGGCGCGGCGGCGCTGAACGTGCCGCTGACGCTCGTGGTCGAGCGTCCGGATGGCATCGAATATCGGCGTGTCGCAGTGCCGGACCAGGGCGTCGGCGGCCACACCCTTGACGTGCCGATCAATCCGGCGGCCTCGACCGGCACCTGGCGGGTGCGCGCCTTCACCGATCCGAAGCGTCCTGCGGTCGGTGAGACCACGTTCCTGGTCGAGGATTACGTGCCCGACCGCCTGGAATTCGATCTCGCGGCGCCGGATGGCAAAATCTCGCGCAGCGCCGCGGCCAAGCTGACGGTCGATGGCCGCTATCTCTACGGCGCGCCGGCCTCGGCGCTCGATCTCGAAGGCGAGATCGTGATCGGCCCGGCCAAGGAGCGGCCGGGGCTCGCCGGCTACCAGTTTGGCCTCGCCGACGAGGAGGTCACGACCGAGCGAAAGCCTCTCGAAGACCTGCCGCAGACCGACGATAAGGGCAAGGCGAGCTTCGAAGTCGCGCTCGACAAGGTGCCGGCCACATCACGGCCCCTGGAGGCCAAGGTCATCATACGTCTCGTCGAGGCCGGCGGCCGGGCGGTGGAAAAGAAAATCGTGCTGCCGGTCGTGCCCGCGAGCAACATGGTCGGCGTCAAGCCGTTGTTCTCCGGCCGCTCGCTCGGCGAGGGCGAGAATGCGACGTTCGATGTCGCGCTCGTCGCGCCGGACGGCAAGATGCTGACCGGCCAGGGCCTGCGCTACGAGCTGCTCAAGATCGAGTCGCGCTATCAATATTATCGCCGTGACGGCCGCTGGGAATATGAGCCGATCAAGTCGACGCGCCGCGTCGCCGACGGCAGGATCGATGCGACGCCCGACAAGCCTGGGCGCATCACAGCGCCGGTGCAGTGGGGCCGCTACCGCCTCGAAGTATCGAGCGCGGACACCGACGGACCGACCACCGCGATCGGCTTCGACGCCGGCTGGTACACCGAAGCCAGCGCCGACACCCCCGACATGCTGGAGATCGCGCTCGACAAGCCGGAGTACAAGCCAGGCGAGTCGATGACCATCGCCGTAGTGGCGCGCACCGCCGGGCGCGTGACGCTCAACGTCATGGGCGACAGGTTGCTGAGCTCGGTGACCCAGGAGGTCACTCCCGGAACTGCCAGCATCAAGATCCCGGTCGGCTCCGACTGGGGCACTGGCGCCTATGTGGTGGCGACCCTACGCCGCCCGCTCGATGCCAAAGAGCAGCGCATGCCGGGGCGCGCCATCGGCGTGCAATGGTTCTCGATCGATCGCGCAGCGCGCACCTTGGCGCTCGACATTAGACTGCCGGCGCTGCAGCGACCGAACACGACCTTGCGGGTACCGATCAAGATCGACGGTGTCGGCTCCGATCAGGCCCGCGTCGTCGTCGCCGCGGTCGATGTCGGCATCCTCAACCTGACCAACTATAAGCCGCCGGCGCCCGACGAATTTTATCTCGGCCAGCGGCAGCTTTCGGCGGAGTTGCGCGATCTCTACGGCCAGCTCATCGACGGCATGCAGGGCACCCGCGGCCAGATCAGGACCGGCGGCGACGCCGGTGCGGAACTGAACGGCAGCCCGCCGTCGCAGGCGCCGCTGGCGTTCTTCTCCGGCATCGTCGAGGTCCGCTCGGGCCAGGCGGAAGTCGCGTTCGACATTCCGGCCTTCGCCGGCACCGTCCGCGTCATGGCGGTGGCCTGGAGCAAGGACAGGGTCGGCCGGGCCTCCGGCGACGTCACGGTACGCGATCCGGTGGTGCTGACCGCGACCTTGCCGCGGTTCCTGCTCACCGGCGACAAGAGCTCGATGAACCTCGACCTCGACAACGTCGAGGGCGCGGCGGGCGCTTACAGCCTGGCCGTCACCGCCGAGGGTCCCGTCGCCATCGGCGACGGCGCAACGAGAAGCCTGCAACTGCGCGCCAAGCAGCGCGACCGCGTGGTCGTGCCGTTGAATGCGTCGGGCGCCGGGCCTGCGACCGTCAAGGTCGCGATCAAAGGCCCCGGCGACTTCGCGCTGGAGCGAAGCTATGTGATGAACGTCAAGCCGGCGACCCAGGTGCTGGCGCGACGGACGGTAAAGCCAATCGCGAAAGGCGAAAGCCTGACGCTGTCGAACGACCTGTTCGCCGATCTCGTGCCCGGCACCGGCAATGTGTCGGTGTCGGTCGGGGTTTCGACCGCGCTCGACGCCGCATCCTTACTCAAGGCGCTTGATCGCTATCCGTATGGCTGCTCGGAGCAGATCACCAGCCGGGCGATGCCGCTGCTCTACGTCAATGAGCTCGCCAGCGCCGCCCATCTGGCGCTCGACGACGCCATCGACCAGCGCATCCGCGACGCCATCGATCGCGTGCTGGCGCGCCAGTCGTCGAACGGCTCGTTCGGCCTCTGGGGTGTCGGCGGCGATGACGCCTGGCTCGACGCCTATGTGACCGACTTCCTGACCCGCGCCAAGGAGCGCGGCTTTGCGGTGCCGGACACGGCGTTCAAGCTGGCGCTCGACCGGCTCCGCAACGTCGTCGGCACGGCGGCGGATGCCTCCAAGGACGGCGGCCGCAATCTCGCCTACGCGCTTTATGTGCTGGCGCGGAATGGCACGGTGCCGCTCGGCGATTTGCGCTATCTCGCCGACGCCAAACTCGACGATCTCGGCACGCCGATCGCCAAGGCGCAGATCGCCGCGGCGCTGGGTCTGTTGGGCGACCGCACCCGCGCCGAGCGGGTTTACAAGTCCGCGCTCGACGATCTCAAGCCGCCGCCGCGGCCTGAACTGTTCAGCCGCGAGGACTATGGCTCGACCTTGCGCGACGCCGCCGCTCTGGTGACGCTCGCGAGCGAAGCCGGCGGTTCGCGGCCGATGATCGTCAATGCGGTCGCCAAGATCGAAGAGGCGAGGGCGCGCGCGCCCTACACCTCGACTCAAGAGAACGCGTGGCTGGTTATGGCCGCGCGGGCGATAGCCAAGGACTCCGGCGGCGTCTCGCTCAATGTCGCGGGCGACAACGTCAAAGGCGCTCTCTACCGCAGTGTGAAGGCGAGCGACCTGTCGCAGCCGCTGAAAGTGACCAACACCGGCGAAGGCGCGTTGCAGGCGGTGGTGTCGGTCTCCGGCGCGCCGACCACGCCGGAGCCCGCGGCAGAGAGCGGCTTCAAGATCGAGCGTCTTTATTTCACGCTCGATGGCGAAGACGCCAATCCCGCCAAGGCCAAGCAGAACCAGCGTTTCGTGGTGGTGCTCAAGATCACCGAGCCCGAGGCGCAGTTCGGCCGCGTGCTGGTCGCCGACTACCTGCCGGCCGGCTTCGAAATCGACAACCCGCGGCTCGTCTCGTCGGGCGAGACCGGCACGTTGTCGTGGATCGAGAACGCCAAGGAGCCGGCGTACTCGGAATTCCGCGACGAGCGGTTCAGCGCGGCATTC
>Ga0207701_10006452_pt1 | contig 11710 bp, 7 predicted proteins | sample KBSSwiSSwithPhiX_FD_184294 | JGI IMG/M metagenome (GOLD analysis project Ga0207701, IMG submission 184294) | Switchgrass rhizosphere bulk soil microbial communities from Kellogg Biological Station, Michigan, USA, with PhiX - S5 (SPAdes) (version 2) | ecosystem: Environmental > Terrestrial > Soil...
ATCATCGCGGTACAGCCCGCGATCAACGGCTATCTCGGCCGCAAACTGAACGAGGCGATCGGCCGCGATCCGGCGACGCCGGCGGTCATTCTCGGCCCCCGCATCACGGACGTCACGCTCGCCGACGGCTCGCGCATCCTGCTCGCGCTGCGCGACATCAACACGCCGATGGGCCAGCTCGCGATCACGCAGCGGCGCTCCGTCGTGCTCGCCGAATGGCGCGCCGATACCACCCTCGCCGTCACGCTGTTCTCGGCCACCGGCTTCGTGGTGCTGATGCTCGGCTTCGCGTTCCTGTGGCAATCGCGCCTGATGCGCGAGACCGCCACGATCGAGGACACCGTGCACAGCCGCATCGATACTGCGCTCAATCGCGGCCGCTGCGGGCTGTGGGACTGGGACCTCGCAAGCGGCCGCGTTTTTTGGTCGCAGTCGATGTTCGACATCCTCGGGCTCGCGCCTCACTCGAAGCTGCTCGGCTTCGGCGAAATCAGCGGGCTGGTGCACCCCGACGACGTGCAGCTTTACGAACTGGCCAAGCAGCTCACCGACGCGAACGCCTCCTCGATCGACCGCGTGTTCCGCATGCGCCACGCGCGCGGCAACTGGGTCTGGCTGCGCGCGCGCTGCGAGCTGGTGCGGCAAGCGGACGAGCCGCACCCGCATCTGATCGGCATCGCGGTCGACATCACCGAGCAGATGCGGCTCGCGGAAGAAAGCGCGACCGCCGAAATGCGCCTCTCCGACGCCATCGAGGCGATTTCCGAAGCCTTCGTGGTGTGGGACGCGAGCAACCGGCTGGTGCTGTGCAACTCCAAATTCAAGAGCCTGCATGGCCTGACAGATGAGGCGTGCCTGCGCGGCACGCCGTACGAGGAAATTTCCGCGGCCGGCAGCAAACCGATCGTGCGCATGCAACTCTCCAGCGAGGGCCGCGCCGTTCCCGGCGCGCGCACCTTCGAGGCGCAGCTCGACGACGGCCGCTGGCTGCAGATCAGCGAGCGCCGCACCAAGGATGGCGGTTTCGTCTCGGTCGGCACCAACATCACCGAGCTCAAGCGGCACGAGGAGCGGCTGATCGAGAGCGAGAAGCGGCTGAAGGCCACGGTCGTGGACCTGCAGTCCTCGCAACACACGCTCGAACGGCAGACCGAACAGCTTGCCTATCTGGCCGAGCGCTACGCCGAGCAGAAGGACCGCGCCGAGGACGCAAGCCAGGCGAAGTCGGTATTCCTCGCCAACATGAGCCACGAGCTGCGCACGCCGCTCAACGCCATCATCGGATTCTCCGAGATCATGGAGTCCGGGCTGTTCGGCCCGCTCGGCGACACGAAATACAACGAGTATTGCCGCGATATCCGCGAGAGCGGACGCTACCTGCTCGACGTCATCAACGACATCCTCGACATGTCGAAGATCGAGGCCGGTCGCGCGACCTTCGAGCCGGAGCAACTCGAGCTCGACACCATTCTGACCGACACCATGCGCCTGGTGGCGTCGCGCGCCGCGGAAAAGCGGCTCGACCTCAGGGCCGAGATCGAGCCCGCAATCCAGCTTCGTGCCGACCGGCGCATGATCAAGCAGATCGTCATCAATCTCCTGTCGAACGCCGTGAAGTTCACCGAGGACGGCGGCCGCATCACGCTGCGCGCGCGCGCCTTCGACAGCCACGTCAATATCGCCATCGAAGACAGCGGCATCGGCATCCCGAAGAGCGCGCTGCGCAACCTCGGCAAGCCGTTCGAGCAGGTCGAGAGCCAGTTCACCAAGACACACCGCGGCTCGGGTTTGGGCCTTGCGATCGCGAAGTCGCTGACCGAATTGCATGGCGGCGCGATGCGCATCCGCTCCTCCGCCGGCGTCGGCACCATCGTGCTGGTGCGCCTGCCGGTCGGCGAGGCCGATATCGCGGCGTAGCGGCTGTTCGCCGGCGCTTAAACTCCGAACCTCATGCTGAGGTGCGAGCCAACGGGCCCGCGCTTCGCGCGGCCCGATGATAAACTCCGCGAGCCTCGAAGCATGGCCCATGCACCGAGCTTGCAGCCATCCTTCGAGACGGCGCGCTGCGCACGGCTCCTTCAGGATGAGGCCCCAGACTGGGGCGCCCGCCCCAAAATCCGCACGAAGCTCGCGCGCACGCGCGCCTGCGTCTCGGCCAGGTGCGCTTCCAGCGTGGCGAAATCGGGTACGTCGCCGGCGCGCGCCAGCAGGCTGAGCAGCCCCTGCCCGGCCGCCTTGGGATCGAACGGGCCCGAGAGGCAGAGCCGCAGGATCTGCGTCAGGTTCTGATACAGCCGCACCGCCGGGCGCAGCACGTCGGAGTCCTCCGCCGCCAGCAGGCCGAGCCGCGCCGCCTTGTCGAGCACGCGCGCGGTCGCGGTGTCGAGGACCTCCGGCGTCTCGTGCGCATGAATGAGCTGGAGGTACTGCGCGATGAATTCGAGATCGACCAGGCCGCCGGCAACGTATTTCAGGTCCCAGCGCTCCGTGTCGCTCTTCTCGGCGGCGATCGCGCCGCGCATCTCGACCACGTCGCCGGCGATCGCTTCCGGATCGCGTTCGCGGGCAAGCACATCGCGGATCACCTTCTCGACGCGCGCGGCGAACGCCGGCGGGCCCGACACGATGCGCGCGCGGGTCAGCGCGAGATGCTCCCAGGTCCAGGCCTCGTTCTCCTGGTAGCTCTCGAACGAGCCGAGCATGGTGGCGACCGGCCCGGAACGCCCCGACGGGCGCAGCCGCATGTCGACATTGTAGAGCGCGCCGTAATTGGTCTGCGCCGAGAGCGCACTGACCAGGCGCTGCGTCATGCGCGCGAAATACTGCGTGCCGTAAAGCGGCCGCGCGCCGCCGGACTGCGGTTCGTTCTCGTCAAAATCGTAGACGATGATGAGATCGAGATCGGAGGCCGCCGTCATCTCGCGCCCGCCGAGCTTGCCGAGCGCCAGCACCGCGCTCTGCTGCGCGCGCAGCCGCCCGTGGGCGGCCGCGAAATTGTCCTCCACGGCACGATGCACCGCGCGCACGATCACGTCGGCGAGCCGCGCGAAGGCTTCCCCCGCCTGCTCGGCCGACACGGTGCCGGAGAGAATGCGCGCGCCGATCAGGAACATCTGCTCCTGCCCGAACCCGCGTGCGCGATCGAGCAGATCCTCATAACTGCGAGCCTGCGCGAGCGAGCCGGTCAGTTCGGCCGCGAGCTTCTCGGCGTCCGGCAGCGCGCCGAAGAACGACGGTTCGATCAACGCGTCCATCACCTGCGGATGGACGGCCAGAATATCGGCGAGGCGCGGCGCGGTGCCGAGCACGAGCGCGAGCAGCGACGTGAGGTCCGGATTGCGCCGCAGCAGCGACAACAGCCGCGCGCCGCCGTGCAGGCCGCCGAGAAAGCGGTCGAGCGCGACCAGCGCGCGGTCGGGATTTTCCGCGCGCGCCAGCTGGTCGATCAGCACCGGCACCAGTTCGGACAGATGCGAGCGCGCGAACTCGCTTTTCAGCGAGCGGTATTCGCCCGCGAGCCAGCGCCGCACCGCGCCCGACACTTCGAGCGGACGGTGGAATCCCATCGCGGCCAGCTTGTCGAGCGTCGCGGTGTCGTCCTTGTCGGGCGGAAAGGCGAGCGCGCGGCGCGAGGCCTCGGCCTTGGGCGCGTCCTCGAACAGCCGCGCGTATTGGCGCTGCACCTTGCGCATGTGCTCGAGCAGTGCCGCCGCGAACGCGTCGCGGTCGGCAAAGCCGAGAAAGCGCGCGAAGCGCTCCACGCCGTCGCGCTCCGACGGCAGCGTGTGGGTCTGTTCGTCGGCCACCATCTGCAGCCGATGCTCGGTGACGCGCAGGAAGCGATAGGCTTCGGCAAGGTCGCGCGCGGCGTCCTTGCCGATCCAGCCGCCCTTGGCGAGATCGTCGAGCGTCGTGAGCGTTTCGCGCCCGCGCAGCTCCGGGTGCCGCCCGCCCGCGATCAGCTGCTGCGTCTGCACGAAGAACTCGATCTCGCGGATGCCGCCGCGCCCGAGCTTGATGTTGTGCCCCTCGATCGCGATCTCGTCGTGGCCCTTGTAGGCCGCCATCTGGCGCTTCATCGCATGCACGTCGGCGACCGCGCCGTAGTCGAGATACTTGCGCCAGATGAAGGGCGCGACCTCCTTGAGGAACTGCTCGCCGGCCGCAACATCGCCCGCGCACGGGCGCGCCTTGATCATCGCGGCGCGTTCCCAGTTCTGCCCGGTGCTCTCGTAGTAGTTCAGCGCGGACAAGGTCGAGACCGCGACCGCGGTCGAGGCGGGATCGGGCCGCAGGCGCAAATCGGTGCGGAACACGTAGCCGTCGGCGGTGCGCTCCTGCATCAGCTTCACCAGCCCACGCGTGATGCGCACGAACAGTGCGGCAGGTTCGGCGCCGTCGGCGCGTGCGGACGAGTTCTCGTCGTAAAGGACGATCAGGTCGATATCGCTCGAATAGTTGAGCTCGTGCGCGCCCATCTTGCCCATCGCGAGCACGACGTAACCAGTGTCTTCTTCCGGCGCCGCGGGATTGCGCAGCGTGAGCTTGCCTTGCTCGGCCACGCCGCGCAGCAGGAAGCGCACCGCCGCGCCGGTCGCGGCATCCGCGAAATCGGTCAGCGCGCGCGTGACCCGCTCGACCGGCCAGACACCGCCGATGTCCGCGAGCGCGATCAGCAGTGCGGCCTCCGCCTTGCCGCGCCGCAGGACGCGCATCATGTCGGCTTCGTCCTGCTCGGCGAGGCCGGCGCGCGTCACGTCAGCGATCACGGCGGCGAAATGGCCTTCCGGTTCAGCTTCGAGAATCCGGAGGAAGCGATCCGGCTCGGCGCGGATCAGTTCCCACAGAAAAGGAGACGCTTCGGCGATCGCCGCGACGGCGGCCGCGAGCTTCGCGCTGCGCGATTTTACCTCGGCGGCAAGTAGAGGCGTGAGCGCTTTGCCTGCGGCGGTGCGGGCGATCTCGCCGAGCCATTCGTCGACCCGCCCGCGCGCGTCCTTCGGCGACGACAGTTTCGGCGCGGCCTTGATCAGCGCCGCGAACCCAGCCGCCGTGTCGGCTTTTCGTACGCTGCGCTTTGCCCCGGCCATCGCGATCCGCTCGATTCTTTTGGCGAGCGTCGTGGCCCGCATCGAGCCGCATAGTCCACAATCGCGCGGCGCGCTACAATGCGGCGCAAACCGGAGACGATCGACGAAGCGATTTCATGTCCATGTCGCGGTCGATGATCTCGATCATGCGATCGGCTTCGACTCGGCGCTGTTTGCCGCGCAGCCCTCGGTGACGAAGCCGGATTACGCGAAATGGATGCTGGACGATCCGCGCGTGAATTTCGCGATTTCGGCGCGGGGCCGTCCCGCGGGAGTCGACCACCTCGGCATCCAGGTCGAGGACCAGGGCGAATTGCAGGAGGTGTACGGGCGGCTCGATCAGGCGGCGCGCCGGTGCGCGAGCAGGGGCAGACGCAGTGCTGCTACGCGCGCTCGGAGAAATCCTGGATCGACGATCCGGCCGGCATTTCGTGGGAGACATTTCTCACCACCGGCGAGAGCACCGACTACGGCGACGGCAGCGGCGAGCGCGGCGTGCAGATCAGGCATGAGCCGGAAAAATCCGCCTGTTGCGCGCCGAGCGCCGCGAGCTAGCCAGTCCGCGCGAACCGCGCCGCTCACCATGTTCGGCGTTTCGCACGCTTCGCTATCCGCTGCGCGGCAGGTCGATGACCGTACGAAGACCCGGCGCGTTGTCCTCGAGTCGGAGCTCGCCGCCATGCAGCCGCGCGACCGCGGCCGCAAGGCTGAGGCCCAGCCCCGAGCCCGGCTCGGCGGCGGATTGCGGCAGGCGCACGAAACGCTCCACCGCGCGCGCCCGGTCGGCCTCCGCGATGCCCGGTCCGTGATCCGCGACACCGATCAGCACGCGCTGGCCGTCCGGACGCGCCGAGAGGACGATTTCCAGCGCCTCGGTGACTTCGCCTTCGGGGCGCGAGTACTTGATGGCGTTGTCGACCAGATTGGCGAGCGCCTGGCTCAACAGTTCCCGATTGCCCCGGATCGTCGCGCCATCCGCCGCCTCGACCTTCACGCTCAGCCCCTTCTCCTCGGCGACCGGCTCGTACAACTCGCCTACGCCGCGCACGATCTCGGCCGCGTCGAAATCCTTCATGTTGTCGCGCGAGTGACCGGACTCGGCGCGCGCGATCATCAGCAGCGCGTCGAAGGTGCGGATCAACCCTTCGGATTCGTCGAGCATCGATTCGAGCGCGGCACGGTATTCCGGCTCGTCATTCGCGGTGCGCAGCGCCGCCTCGCAGCGGTTGCGCAGGCGCGTCAGCGGCGTCTTCAGGTCATGCGCGATGTTGTCGGAGACCTCCTTGAGGCCGAGCATCAGCGCCTCGATGCGGTCGAGCATGTCGTTGAGGTTCGAGGCGAGGCGATCGAGCTCGTCGCCGGTTCCGGCCACCGGCAGCCGTTCCGAGAGATCGCCGGCCATGATGCGTTGCGTGGTCGCCGTCATGGCGTCGAAGCGGCGCAGCACGCGCCGCGTCACGAAGAAGCCGCCGGCCAGGCCCAGCACGACCACCAGCGCGACCGAACCGCGCGCCGCGGCCGTGATGATCTCGCGCATCCGTCCGCGCTCTTCCAGATCGCGCCCGACCAGCAGCCGGAAGCCGCCGGACAATTGCACCACCCGCACCAGCGCGCTGTGCTCGGCCGTGTCCTGCTCGTCGAGCCGGCGATAGACGGTCTCCGACCAGCCGGTCCGGTCGATCACGCCGGGCGCGAGCGAGCCGACATTGCCGGCGAGCGCCTGCCCGGTCGGCGTCGTCACCAGATAAAGACTCGAGCCCGGACGCAGCGAGCGGTTCTCCAGGATCAGCACGAGGCGGCGCAATCCGCCGACCGTGTACTGCTCGGTCAGCACCGCGATCTCGGTCTCGACCGTGGCGGTGATCTGCTCGGTGATGAGGCGGCCGGTGTTGAGCGCGAAATAGGCCAGCAGCGCGGCCGCGTACAGGACGAATATCAACAGATAAACCAGCGTCAGCCGGAACGCGGTCGACCGGACAAGCTTACCGAGCGCCGTCACGGATCATGTATCCGGCGCCGCGGATCGTGTGCAGCAGCGGCTGCGAGAAACCTTTGTCGATCTTGGAACGCAGCCGCGAGATGTGCACGTCGATCACGTTGGTCTGCGGATCGAAGTGATAGTCCCAGACATTTTCCAGCAGCATCGTGCGCGTGACGACCTGTCCGGCGTGCTTCATCAGGTATTCGAGCAGGCGGAATTCGCGCGGCTGCAGGTCGATCTCGGCGGTGCCGCGCTTGACGGTGTGAGACAGCCGATCGAGCTCGAGATCGCCCACGCGATAGCTCGTCTCCTCGCCGCCGCGCGCGCCGCGCCGCCGTGCGAGCACCTCGGCACGCGCCAGCAACTCGGAGAACGAATAAGGCTTGGGCAGATAGTCGTCGCCGCCGGCGCGCAGGCCCTTGACGCGATCGTCCACCTGGCCGAGCGCCGAGAGGATCAGCACCGGCGTGTCGATCGCCTTGGCGCGCAGCGCGCTGATGACCGAAAGGCCGTCGCGCCTGGGCAGCATGCGGTCCACGATCAGCACGTCGTAGCCGCCGTCGAGCGCCATCGCGAGGCCGTCTTCGCCGTCCGCCGACCAGTCGGCGACGTGGCCGACCTCGCGAAAAGCCTTCACGAGATAGTCCGCCGCAGCGTGGTCGTCTTCGATGATGAGCAGGCGCATCGGCGTGTGCTGGACTCGGGTGGCGGCGAAGTCTAGCGAATTGTCGGGGCTCGTGGGGCCCCCTTGTTGCCTGCGGATGTCTTTATTCTGGATCATGATCTTTTCCGAAAACCGGTCTCCACTTTTCGGGATCATGATCCGAAAAAAGTTCGGGGGCGGCAGCGCGCCCAACTGGGGCACTCCACCGCCCCCTATTCGACCGGGCCCGGTTGGGGGGCACGGGGAAGGCCGGGGCCCGATCGTAACTCTAGCCGTGGTAACGCAACTGCAAACCCAACGTCGCAACTCAACTCCCGATTAGCGGGGACGAGCCGTGAAGCCCGTCCCCCGGGTTCGCTCCGCCGACGGGGGCGACGATTGCCGGCGCAACTACCCGAACTTGTGTACGCGGCGCGCTTTTTTCAAGCGCGCGCGGCATTCAACCGCGACCGAGCGGAACCGCGAGGAACCGGGTGTTCTCGCCCGACTTCACGCGCAGCAGCACGGTGCGCTTGCCGCCCGAGCGCGCGTCGGCGAATGCCTTGCGCACGTCCTCGGGGCTCGCGACCTTCTTGCCGGCGACGTCGAGAATGATGTCGCCGGTGCGGAAACCCTGCGCCGCGCCGGGACCATCGGCCTCGACCTGCGTCACCACGACGCCCTCGCTGCCGCCTCCCGCCACGTTGCCGGCGGGCGCGAGCGAGAGGCCGAGCCGCGGCACCTGCGTGCCGGAGCTGTCGCCGTCGTCGCTCTTGGCGCGCGCCTGCTTCTGCTCGCGCGGCAGCTCGCCGAGATCGAACGTAACCGTCTTCTCGGCGCCCTTGCTGATGATCGTCAGCTTGACGTTCGCGCCGGGCGCAAGGCCACCGATGCGCTTGGCCAGATCGCGCGCGTCCTTCACCGGCTGGCCGTTGACCGCCGTGATGACGTCGCCGGACTGGATGCCGGCCTTCGCGGCCGGACCGTCGGATTGCGGCTCGGCGACGAGCGCGCCTTCCGCCTTCTTCAGGCCGAGGCTGTCGGCGATGTCGGCACTGACCGGCTGGATCTGCACGCCGATCCATCCGCGCGTCACCTGGCCCTTGTCCTTGAGCTGGGTCACCACGGTCTTCACGGTGTCTGAGGGGATCGCGAACGCGATGCCGACCGAGCCGCCGGAGGGCGAATAGATCGCGGTGTTGACGCCGATCACGTTGCCTTCGACGTCGAAGGTCGGACCGCCGGAGTTGCCCTTGTTCACCGGCGCGTCGATCTGGATGAAGTCGTCGTAGGGACCGGCGCCGATGTCGCGCCCACGCGCGGAAACGATGCCGGCCGTGACGGTGCCGCCGAGGCCGAACGGATTGCCGACCGCGAGCACCCAGTCGCCGATGCGCGGCTGCTTCTCGGCGAGCGGCACAAACGGGAAGTCGCTGCGGCCCTCGACCTTGATTAGCGCGATGTCGGTCTTCGGGTCGGTGCCGATCACCTTCGCCGTATAGGTCTTGCCGTCATCGGTGGTGACTTCCACCGACTCGGCCTTGTCGACCACGTGGTTGTTGGTCACCGCATAGCCGTCGGCCGAGATGAAGAAGCCGGAGCCCTGGCCCATCGAGAAGTTGCGGCCGCGGGGGCTGCGCTGCTGCGGTCCACCGTCGCCATCGGGCGAGCCGAAGCGGCGGAAGAAGCGCTCCATCGGGGAGCCGGGCGGGAACGGCGAGTCGCCGCCCTCGAAGCCCATCATCCGCGGGCCGCCGTCGACCTTGACCCGCACCGAGATCACGGAGGGTTTTACCTTCTCGACGATGTCGGCAAAGCCGACCGGACGCTGCGCGTTCTGCGCGTAGGCCGGCGAGGCAAGGAACGCCGCGTCGCGGGTGGGAACGAAATGCGGGCTCGCAAACATCGCGCCGGCGCCGATCAGCGCGGCGGAGGCGAGCAAAACGAGGCGGCGCGCGGAAAGCGTCGAGCGCGGCTTCGGAGCCGAAGACTCGGGAGCGGAAGACTTGGGAGCGGGAGAAACGCTCTGCGGCATTGAAAGGTGCTCCATCTGCAAGTTCGGTTGGGTGTGCCACCCTGTCAGGTGGAAGATGGAGTGTAGCGCCTTACGGCGTCCTGTCGGCGGGATTAAACTTTGGTAAGATCGAAAAGCGTCGCGACGGGGAAGAAATCTGCCGTCAAATCAGCATTTTAGATAGGATCGCGAGAGCCGGATGGAAGACCTGGTGATCTGGGGCGCGGGCGCCATCGGCGGCACGATCGGGGCGGCGCTCACGCGCGCCGGCGCGAATCCGCTGCTGGTCGATGCCGATGCGGGCCATGTGGCCGCGCTGCACGCCACAGGACTGACGATCACCGGACCGATCGAGGACTACGCGACGCCGGTCCGCGCCTCGCCGCCCGATCGCGTGCGCGGACCGCTGAAGCGCGTCATTCTCGCGGTCAAGGGACAACACACGTCCGCGGCTGCAGGCATGATTGCGCGCGTCCTTGCCGAGGACGGCTCGGTGCTGTCGCTGCAGAACGGACTGAACGGCGACGCCATCGCGCAGGCCGTGGGACCCGAGCGCGTCGTGCTGGCGCTGGTCGACTTCGCCTCCGACTACATCGAGCCCGGCGTGATCCATTACGGTGGACGCGGCAGCGTCTATGTCGGCGAGCCGGACGGACGCGTCACGCCGCGCGTGCACGATTATGTCGCGCTGCTGAAGCAGTTCGATCATGCGATCGAGGCCACCGACAACGTGCTCGGCCTGCTGTGGGGCAAGATCGCCTATGGCGGGCTGCTCACCGCGACCGCGCTGACCAACGACACGATGGCCGGCGTGCTCGGCGATCCACGCTGGCAGGATGTGCTCTCCCGGATCGGGCGAGAGATCGTTCTCGCCGCGAAAGCCGCGGGCGTCGCGCCGGTCGGCGTCGATGGGTTCGACGCCGCGGCGTTCGCGGCCGGCGATGCGGCGAAAATCCGCACGAGCTGCGACGCGATGGCGGAGCACTACCGCCATTCGGCCAAGACGCGCAGCGGCATCTGGCGCGACCTCGCGGTGCGCAAGCGCAAGACCGAGGTCGAGGCTCTGCTCGCCCCGGTGATCGCAGCGGGGCAGGAACACGGTATCGCGATGCCGACGGTCGAGCGCCTTGCCGCGATGATCGCCGAGATGGAAGGCGGCAAGCGTGATTTCTCAACCGAGAATTTGGCGAAGCTGGCGGGCAACTCCTGGTCCTGAAGTGCCGCCCTAAGGTCGGCCTCCGAAGCATGGCCACTAGCGCCGAGGCGGCCGGAAAAAAAACTGCAAAACAACCCCATGCAAAGCGCTATTTCTCGTCCAGCAGCGCGTTGATCCGCGCCTCCTCGTCGGCGGTAAGATGTTCCGGACCGGCCGCCGCGGTCCGCCGCCGCGCAGCCAGGAAGGCGATCGCGCCGATGATGAGAACCGCGAACGGCGCGAGCCACAGCAGCAGCGTGTGCGCGGTCACGCGCGGTCTGAGCAGCACGAACTCGCCGTAGCGCGTGACCAGGAAATTGATTACCTGACCGTCGCTATCCCCGGCGACCAGCCGTTCGCGCACCAGCACGCGAAGGTCCTTCGCCAGCGGCGCGTCCGAGTCGTCGATCGACTGGTTCTGGCAGACCATGCAGCGCAGCTCTTGGCTGAGCGCGCGTGCCCGCGCTTCGAGTGCGGGATCTTTCAGGATCTCGTCAGGCTGAACGCCAAGCGCGGGCGCGCTGAGCGACAGCGCCAGCAGAATGACCGCGAGGCGGCGCATCACCCTACTCCGCCGGCTGCAGCGTCGGCTTCTGCCGCGCCGGCTTCGGCGCGCCGACGCGCAACCTGCGATCGGAGAGCGAGAGCGCGCCGCCGAGCACCATCACGACGCATCCGAACCAGATCAGCAGCACCAGCGGCTTGTGATAGATCCGCACCGCGATCGCGCCGTCCGATCCGACGTCGCCGAGCGAGAGATAGAGCTGTGAGGCGCCGCGCGTCAGCA
>Ga0207701_10006453_pt1 | contig 11707 bp, 10 predicted proteins | sample KBSSwiSSwithPhiX_FD_184294 | JGI IMG/M metagenome (GOLD analysis project Ga0207701, IMG submission 184294) | Switchgrass rhizosphere bulk soil microbial communities from Kellogg Biological Station, Michigan, USA, with PhiX - S5 (SPAdes) (version 2) | ecosystem: Environmental > Terrestrial >...
CCTGGGAAATGAAAAGAAGCTGCGAATCGGATTGGCTTCGGCGAAACGGTAGCGGGCGAAGGACCGGGTTCGGATGCTCTGAAATGGAGCGGCTTCGGTAGTGTGAAACAAGCCTGCTCTCGAACTATCCAAACGTCCGGCGCTAATCGTTTATGCGCGGGCGCATCACCGTCGATGCGCGAGAGAAGGATTAACCGAGCCTATGATGCCTGATGTGGTGTTGAAGTTGCAAGCTCGCGTCGTCGCCTCGTGTCTGGCTTATCTTCAAGTTACCGTGAACACGAGGTTTAGGTTCTCTTTTTATTCACTTAATGACTCCACGCCGTCGTCTTCAGTGCCCAGATGCTCTCCGGATAACGCTGCTTGAACTGCTCGGGCAACTCGCCAAGCACAGCATGATCATTCGTTACCTTGTAACGACTGACACCTTTCCAGTACAGCGCTTCAGGCGCAGCCTTCGAGTTCGGAAAACGCTCGAGCACCTGTGCATATCTTTGCTCGGCGTCCGCCCACTTTTTGTTCATAAACGCAACGCGCGCCAACCCAAGTTCTAGCTGGGGTTGGAATTCATCTTTCGGTAGGTAGCCCTCGATGCGACGACGCTCAACGCCGTTGGAATCAAGGATCACTACGGATGGAGTCCAAACTGAATCAAATCGATGAAAGTACGCTGGATGTTCTTTGATGTGTGCTTCGAGAGGAACGAAATTGTTATTGATGAATGTAGCCGTGTCTTGATCGTTGTACGACTCAGCTTCCAGCCGAGCGCATGCGCCTCAAGCGGGCGCGGCGCTGAAATCAATCAAAACGGGTTTCTTTGTTGATTTAGCTTCTGAGAGCGCCGCATCGGCATCTGTCTTCCACTGTACCAGCATGTATGTGTCCTCCTATCAACGTCGGGTAATCGAACCAGAGGTACACTCCTTTTGTTACATTTATTCGTCGCCGTTGATTCATTTTTGCCGACGGAGACTGCATTCAGACTAGCGCATGGTTGTACCCGTTGGAGCTCGCACAGGACGGCCAGGATACACGTCGGTTTGAAGATTACCGTCCTTAACGACCACGACTCCATTCACCAAAACATACTTGATGCCTTCTGAATACTTTGCGGGTTGGTCGTAGGTGGATTTATCGATAACACTTGCAGTATCGAAGATGACCAAATCCGCGTCCGCGCCCACACGGATCCTTCCCTTGTTCTTCATCGAAGGAACTCGACGCTCGAGTCGTTGGGCGGGCATGAGCGTCATCTTGCGCAGAGCATCCATCAAACTTAACGCTCCTCGTTCTCGCACGTACCTACCAAGGACACGTGTGTAAGTACCCGCCGTTCGCGGATGTCCCTTTCCACTTGCCAAGATGCCGTCGCTCGCGATCATCGTCAGCGGATTCTTCAGCGCTTCCTCTACTATCTCCTCCGTCATCGAGAATACTGCGACCATTCCGCCCTGCTTTCGATAACGATCGAAGCTCTCTTTCGTCAGTCGTTCACCAGTCGCTGCCCATTGCAGATCTTTATATTCAATTCCGAAAACTTCCTGCCAACCCTCATTGAAGATGGCGGACTTAATATCGGTCATGCCGGCGATGTAGGGATAACACTCGGTCGTGACGTCTAGATTCCTGGCCCGTGCTTCGCCGATCATTTGGAGTAACTGTGCCGTGGCTTTCCCACCAGTACTCTGAATGTGGACCACATGAAGCGGAGCGCCGGTTATTGCCGCAGCTGCGATTACCTCTTCAAGCGCCTGAGTGCTGCTGCCAGGTTCTTTCAATCCCGCATTGCGCAAATGAACATGACACGACGCTCCGAATCGCGCAGCAACGCGAAACATCTCCAGGATTTCCCAACTTGAAGCTTTTGGCACGTACTGAATCCCAAATCCAACCGCGACCGCGCCACGGCGTAGACCGTGTTCGAGCTGCGCTTTCATGTCCGATATTTCTGCATCTGTCGCCGCCCTGCGTGCGGCCTCGCCGCTCGGAAGAAACTCAACCGGATCGTGCATCGCGGCCATTCTCGCTGCGAGGTGTCCGATGCTGACGCCGTAATTGATCGAGGCTCTTCCAGCGCGGTCGTCGTACCAGCGGTCCACATCACCGGTCCCGACTTCCAGTTCGAGTGCCGTCGTTACGCCATCCATTACCTTGTAACCATAGTTCTCCTGGTCCTGCCCATGCTGATGCAAGTCAATGAAGCCGGGTGTAACAACCAGACCTTTGGCGTCGATTACCTTACGGCCATCCAGGCCATTGGAAGTGATTGCTTTGATCACGCCAGCCGAAATGCCCACGTTGCGAACGGCATCGAGTCGTGTTTCCGGATCAATCACACGGCCGTTAAGAATAACGACGTCGTACACCTCTTTCGCGCTGGAATTAAGAAGCGGCGACGCACTAAGAACCGCCAGCAATGAACACACAATTATTGCTTTGCACAACCGGCTCTTCGTAATCACTGTACCTTCCCTCTACCGGCAACTTCCCAGACTGTCTCTACTTGATCACCTCGGACTCCATAGATCTGATTGTGCATGTTGACGGTGCTGCAAACATGATTTGGGATAACTGTGAGTCGCTGCCCAACGTGGTACTCTCGCGTCGACCGACTAATATCCACATGACCATGCTCTTCAGTTAGTTGTTCGAGTTGTGCTTCCGGATCTTCTCTGATCAAAGCGAACCCTTTTCCATCACCCGTTGGATATCGATCGGATGAAAGTGTCTTTGATCCCGCATCGATAATTGCGCGACCTGAAACACTAGTGCTGACTACAGTCGTCACCACTGAAAGTGCACAATCCTCTTCCTTCGCAACACCAATCCCAACCATCGTCCGATCATTAAAGATGTACATGCCGGGTCGAGTTTCGTTCACTCCGACAAACAAATGACTTTCAAGCGCTGTCGGCGTCGAACCTCCGCTAACAGTTGTCAGAGGCAAGCCTGACTCTTTGATCTTATTTTGGATGCGACTGAGCAAATCGTTTACGCCAACCCGCATCGCAGCACGTTCCCGTTCCACAACTTGAAAATGTCCGGGAAAAAACATCAAGCCGTTGAACTGTAGATTTGGTAGGGCATCAACCTTCTGAGCGAGCGCCAACACTTCGTCTTCACTCGCGATCCCGCAACGACGAAACCCCACGTCTATCTCAACCAGGATTCCGACGTTCGCACTCTTTCTATTGAGTTCCGTGGAGATTGCGTCGGCAACTTCCAGCGAATCCACCGCGACGGTGAGATTGGCGCGCGTCGCCAGTTCGGCAAGTTTCTCAGCTTTTCCTCCACCAAAGACTGGATATGCGATCAGAATGTCAGTGATGCCTGCGTCGACCATCACTTTAGCTTCACCGATTTTGGCAACGGTTATTCCTTGTGCTCCTTTTTCGAGCTGCCATTTGGCCAACGCCGGTATCTTGTGAGTTTTGGCGTGCGGTCGCAGTCGGAGGTTCTTGTCACGGCAGTAATCCGCCATTCGCGACAGGTTTCGTTCCACCACGTCCAGGTCAACGACAACTGCCGGTGTCTCTAATTCCGCAACGAGCAAGAAGGCCTCCAATGACAAATCGGTTCGAAAGGTGCCATCGAGCCGTCACTCAGACGACGGCATTTCGCGCAATCACTTCGCGATAGAAGTCCGCGCTTAGTTTTGGCGTTCGTTTCTGCGTTGCGTAATCGACGTAGTGAATTCCAAAGCGATTGGTGTAACCATCGGCCCATTCAAAGTTGTCCATCAAACTCCAAAGAAAGTAGCCACGGACGGGTATACCCTCAGCAGTCGCACGTCGAAGCTGCGTGAGGTAACCGCGCAAATACGTCACACGATCAGTATCGTAGACACGCCCATCGGCGCCTGGTTCGTCCGATGATGAGCAACCGTTCTCCGTGATGTAAATCTCCTTCGCACCCCACAGTTTTGCGACGTGGCGCGGTCCCCAATAAAGGGCTTCTGGCGCGACGTAGAGCCAAAACGATGGCGCGTGTGGGAACGACTTCGGATGTTGCACGTGAGCATAGCCCACCGGAGATGATTCATCTGCACGCACAAACTGAGGGGTGTAAACATTGATTCCGACAAAGTCGAGCGGACTGGAAATGATTCTCAGATCCTCAACTGAGAACTTCGGAGCGTCAGTACCAGCAGATTTCAAATACCAATCAGTGTACTTCCCTTCCTGTATGACTGTCAGATACGACGCATTCATCTCGCGCATCGCACGCTCGGCCGCCGCAATGTGAGCCGGCGTTTCAAACACAGGCGCAGGAATCGTAATGTTTTCCGCGATGCCGACCTTTGTTCCCTTCTTGGCGCTTGCGCGAATCGCCTGCACGGCAAGACCGTGGCCCAACACTGCGTGGTGACGCGTCTGATTCAAACGCAGACCGGTGAGTTTCAGTCCCGGCGCATGAATTCCCCATCGATAACCGACTTCAATGAACGCGCCGAACTCGTTGATAGTGAAGATATGTTTGACTCGATCGGTGAGTCGCGCGGCGACGTAGCCCGCATAATCGGCAAATGCCTTCGATGTCTCACGTCCTTCCCATCCACCGAAGCGGTCTTGAAGAGATTGCGGCAAATCCCAGTGATAGAGCGTTGCAAACGGCTGTATGCCGTTGGCGAGCAACTCGTCGACGAGCTTGTGGTAAAAATCCAATCCTTTTGGATTCGGTGGGCCGTCGCCATTCGGGAACACGCGCGGCCAGGCAATCGAAAACCGATACGCTTTGACACCGAGCGCCTTCATCAACTGCACATCGCTTTTGTAGAGATGATAGTGATCGTTAGCCACATCTCCGGTGGCGTTATTGACCACTCTACCCGGCGTGTGTGAGAAGGTGTCCCAGATAGACGGGCCACGACCATCTTCCTTCACTGCGCCTTCAACTTGGTACGAAGCGGTAGCTGTTCCCCATAGAAAGCCGCGAGGGAAATCGCGACCTTCATCTGCAGGCGCGACTGTGGAGGGCTCAGGCTTCGCGTTGTTAGCGAGAGCGGGCAACTTAACAGCTGAGGAAAGTGCAGCAGCGCCGACAACTTTCGTGAATATGCGTCTTGAAATCTTCTTGCTCAATGGTCCAGTCCTCCACGTTTTGAGATGAGAATGCTCGCCAGCTCAGTTGATGTCCCACAGAAGGCAGTCGGAGGCGAAGTTTTACCATAGCCGCCGCGCACAGCCGAAGAGATTTTCCGAGAAATGATTCGGAACTTTTTCCCGTCGAAAGCGTCTTATATGACTGAAATTCGAATTTGGTCAACAGTCAGAACCCCTAAAAATGGCCGCAATTGCCCCAAAAGAAGCTGTAAGAGACGCCATCCTGGACGCAACTAACCGCCTTCTCGCGCGGTTTGGCTATCGAAAAATGACCGTCGAAGACATCGCCGCCGAGGCGGGGATCGGCAAAGGCACCGTCTATCTTCACTTCAGCAGCAAGGAAGAAGTCGTGCTTTCGCACGTCGACCGAGTTGTCGACCGTTTGAAGGAGCGGTTGAGAGAGATCTCCGGATCGGATCTTTCAGCCGCGGATCGGCTCCGTTCAATGCTCTTGACTCGCGTGTTATTTCGATTCGATAGCGTTCAGCACTACACGCAGAGTCTGAATGATCTGCTCGCGGCATTGCGTCCCGGTTTACTCGCGCGACGGGCATTGTACTTCGAAGCAGAGGCTCAGATCTTTGCCGAGGTCTTGAGTGCTGGTCGTAAATCAGGCGAGTTCAGTTTTGACGACGAGCACACCGTCGCGCATGCGTTGCTACAAGCAACGAATGGGTTACTACCTTACAGTTTAAGTACCACCGAATTGGGTGAACGTGAAGATGTTGAGAAACGAGCCACTGACGTAGCGAACTTGATGCTACGTGGTGTGCTCAATCGTAAGAATTTGTAGGAGTGGCCGCCGTCGATGCATCACCGCTCTCTCGCATGATCAAAGGTCGGCAATGGAGGACCACTCCTACAAACCAGTATGCTATTAACCAAGGAGTAATCAATGCTTAAAACCACTGTGACCCGTCTCGCAGCCCTTTGTCTTCTGACAATTTCAGTTCTGAGTTGCGCGAGCGCACAACAAGAACAACCCGACCTGACTATCGACGCAGCGACTCGCACGCAGGTGATCGATGCGGCCCTGAAGCGAATTAACGATTCTTATGTCTTTCCTGAGGTCGCAAAAAAGATGGAGCAATCAATTCGCGAGCGCGTCGCGAAGAAGGAGTACGATCAGATCACCAGCGCGAAGCAATTTGTGCAAACGCTTACGAACGATCTGCAGGCTGTCAGCAACGACAAGCACCTCCGTGTGCGTTACTCCAATCGGCCGCTCCCCGAACGCGGACCTCAGCGTGAACCGACAGCGGAAGAGCGCGAACAAAGACTACGCGAGTTGACCTGGATGAATCATGGTTTCGCTAAGGTAGAACGTTTGCCTGGAAACATTGGTTACCTCGAATTCTACAACTTCATGGATGAGGAACTCGGTGCCGATACAGTCGCTGCCGCAATGAATTTTATCAATGGCACTCAAGCGCTCATTATTGATATGAGACAGAATGGGGGCGGAAACCCCGCGATGGTTGCATTGGTATGTTCTTACTTATTCGGTCCTGAGCCCGTCCATCTTAACGATCTCTATTGGCGTGAAGGTAACCGCACCGATGAGTTTTGGACCAAAAAAGAAATCTCCGGCAAGCGTTATCTGAACAAAGATGTCTATGTACTTACGAGCAAGCGAACGTTCTCGGGCGCCGAAGAATTCACTTACAACCTGAAGAACCTCAAGCGCGCCACGATCGTGGGTGAGACGACGGGCGGTGGTGCACACCCCGGAGGGATGTTCCGCCTCAATGAACACTTTGGAATGTTCGTGCCGACCGGACGTGCGATCAGTCCTATAACAAAGACTAACTGGGAAGGAACGGGCGTAACGCCAGACGTGAGTGTTCCCGCTGATCAAGCTTTGTTGACTGCTCGTCTGATGGCACTAAAGAAATCTTTAACTACGATAAATCCGGACCTCAAATCTTCTGCACAGGCAGAGATTGAGAAACTGGAGAAAGAGCTCGCTGCGTTAAAGGCGAAGAGCTAGTCCTGCTCTAATGGCTGTAGTCCGACCGTGAAGGAGCTTCGATAACAACTCCTTCACGGTCGGACTTTTCCTATGCGACTCGATCTACGTATCACCGTTCGTTGGGCAACCGAATGGGCGCATCAGAATTCGCGCGACATGGGTCATTCTCTGCAGCAGATCTTCGCCGCGTAGCCCGCGCGTTTGGCGCTAATGTTCGTTCGTCAAGTTTGGCCAGTGCGCACTCGTGCTCTGCTACCCGCTGCTGCAACGCCTGGAATTCTGAACGTAAGAGAGCCCAGTCCGCCTGACTAACGCCACGAGAATCCGAGAGGCGCGACTGCTGCTCGATACCACGCAACCGATTGTCGATAAAATTCAATCGTGTTTCCAATTGACTAAAGCGGCTCTCTAAGCGAATGACGTCCTGTTGTGAAATCGGTGCATCACTATGCCGAGCAGCGAAGGTAATCCTGAACACAGCTGCCGAACCTAAACCCAACACGAATACCAACGTGACAGCCCGCAATCGCCAGGATGCGCGGCCACTCTTGTATTGCATGAACTCACCTCCTTGAACTGGATCTTGGTAACGACTCGAAGGTATTACCCTACATGTGTGGCTATAGCTTCACCATTTAGCCACTTCATGATCAAATGGTCGTCCGCTGACAACTTGCCGAGTATGCGATATTTGGAGCCCGACAAAATTCGCGACTCCAACGCGCGTTCTTTCACTACAGTGTAAGGATCGATATAGGAGGAGTGGATGAAATACACTTCGCCCTCGACGTTAAGAATGAATCCAGTATGGATATCGAGCCCGACGACGTAAAGCCCCGGTCCCCAGTTTTGAACGGCCTGAACGAAACCACTGATGTTTACATTTCGAAAGCGTTTGATGTGGGCCTCTGTAGTTAAACTCAAGACAATGTTCTCAGAGGCTTGCTGCGCTATCAGTGCACGTTGAACCTTCAGTCCGGCATCGCGCAAGACCGTAGAAACGAAATAGCCACAAGCGATTTTCCCTTTGCCCGGCGCTTCAGTAGTCCCATTGAAATCCCACCCTGTGCCATACCAGTAAGGGAAAATCTCGTTATAGACAGATTGTGTCAGATACGCACGCGCGTCGTTAATTACGTTCAGTTTTTGATCAACATTTTCTGTGTGTTTATATCGCGACGACAACTCAGTTCGCGCTGCATCTATTTTCGCTCGGACATCGTCGTACTTAGCCGGATTGATTGTCGGCAGCGCCGTAGAGCTGGTTTGGGACCGTGTCGAATTTGATGCTGGTTGTTCCTTGACCGTCGTGCGACCCGCGCTGTTGCCACATCCCGTGGATACGGATGCAACGGCCACTATCAACAAAAGGTGTCGTCGTTTTATCGTCATGATTGAAGTCGTAGTCTCCTGTATCACTTCTAGCGTAACGCAGTCCTTTTCGTCCTCAGGTGTTTCCACACCCCTGTGCCCGTGGCAGACCCAGTTGCCTGCATGATCGTCAAAGCTTTCCGCCTTCAGATGAACGACGCTCGGCCACTCGATCCGGTTTTTTGGACGGTGGGAATACGTTTCTGGATTACCGATCGTTGCAGTCAGCCACTCCTATTGACACTCGATAGGAGCACCGATATCCTGCCATTCCTATCGGATGTCTATAGGAAGACATATGAAGAAACAAAAGGCTGATCTATTACAAGGGACGCTCGAGCTCCTGGTGCTTCGGTTACTGAGTTCCACGGCTTTAAATGGGTGGGACATTATGCAGCGAATTCAACTGGTGTCCGGCGAAGTTCTTAGTGTGACACCCGGAGCCTTGTATCCCGCACTACACCGTCTGGAAGAACGTGGCCTCATCTCAGCTGTCTGGGATACATCTGAGAATAACCGGAAGGCCAAGTACTACCAGTTGACGACGAGCGGTCGCAAACAACTTGAATCACAACGCAAGCAGTGGGAGCGTTTTTCAAATGCTGTCGCGTTGATCTTGCGCGATGCGTAGGAGTGGTTATGAATTTCAGTACGCTAAAGCGACGATGGCGAGCACTAATTCACAAAGAACAATTAGAGCAGGAACTGGATGACGAGCTGCAATTCCACCTCGAACAGGATATTGCACAGAACATCAAGAGCGGTATGACGCCGGACGAAGCGCGATCCGCAGCCCTGAAAGCGTTCGGCAACCTGGTCTTATCCAAAGAGGAGTCGCGGGATGCGCGAGGTGTTCGATGGGTCGAAAACATCTTGCAGGACGTGCGTTACAGCGGCCGACTCTTTCTTAAAAACCCCGCCTTCAGTTTAGTCGTCGTATTAACTCTGGCACTTGGCATTAGTGCTAACACAGCAATCTTCAGTTTTGCCAACGGAATTCTGTTGCGACCGCTTCCATACCCTGATTCGGATCGTTTGGCAGTCGTCGATGAGACGGCACTCAAACGAGGCGTTAATTCGATGAGCGTCTCGTATCCGAATTTTCTAGATTGGCGAGAACGGAATACTGTCTTCGAAGGTATTGGCCTTCACTTCGGCACTAACCGATTCGCGCTGAGTGGAAATGGACAAGCTGAGGAACTTCGCGGGTCCTATGTCTCTTACGGACTATTTGAGGTTCTGCGCGTTTCGCCCGTGCTCGGTCGGACGATCGCAAAGGCTGAAGACACGCCTGACACAGATGATGTCGTTATTCTCGGCTATGAGCTGTGGCAGAGACGCTTTGGCGGAGACACGAAGATAATCGGCCAGAGAATCGCGCTTAACACGTATTCACGCACGGTTATTGGAGTGATGCCTCCAGGGTTTAAGTTTCCTGAAGAGTCAGAACTTTGGGCGCCGCTGGGTCTTACGCCGCAAACTTTTACACGCACTGACCACGGCTTGAGTGCAATTGCTCGATTGAAAGATGGCGTGACCTTTGAACAGGCGCAAGCCGAAATGGATCGCATTGCTGCACAGATCGAACAGGAGAATCCGGTCAGCAACGAAGGCTTGGGAGTTGGCGTGACAAGTCTGCACAAGAACCTGTCAGGTGACTATCGTAAGGCTCTTTTCATTTTGTTAGGAGTTGTCGGTTGCGTCTTGCTGGTTGCTTGCGTGAATGTCGCGAACCTAATGCTGGCGCGAGCTTCTGCACGACAAAAAGAAGTTGCACTACGAGCAGCGTTGGGCGCGAGTCGTTTGCGAGTTATTCAACAACTCTTGACTGAAAGTTTGATGCTCGCTGTTGCTGGCGGAGTTTTAGGTCTCTTGCTCTCGGTAGGGGCGCTCCGTTTGCTGCTGGCATCAATCCCAATCAAACTTCCGTTCTGGATGAACTTCGGGATCGATCTTCGTGTGCTCGCATTCACTGTTGGTGTAACAGTGCTGACCGGTTTAGTTTTTGGCTCTATCCCGGCGCTACAGACGTCGCGCGTCAATCTCAATGACACACTAAAGGAAGGTGGCCGTAGATCATTGACCTCGATCCGCACTTTCTCTCGCAGTGTGTTGGTTATTGCGGAAATCGCACTGTCGCTAGTTTTATTGGTTGGCGCCGGCTTGATGATTCAAAGCTTCCTTCGTCTTCGAAGCGTTGATGTCGGACTAAATCCGAAAGGAGTGGCAACAGCATCGGTCACTCTACCGAGATTGAAGTATCCGGAAAAGCCGCAGCGCGCTGCCTTCTTTAAGCAGTTGGTGGAGCAAGTGACTGCACTTCCCGGCGTTGAGGCGGCGGCTGCCACCGCAACCGTCCCGCTAAGCGGCGGCTTTTGGGGACGCAGCTTGACCGTCGAAGGCTATCCCGTTTTGTCCGTGGGCCAGGCGCCAATGATTCAGCACACAGTCGTTACACCAAATTATTTCCGCACAATGGGAATAACTTTGCTATCGGGCCGCGACTTTACGGCTGCGGATACCGCCGGCGCTCCGTTAGTAACAATCATTGACGAACGTTTGGCGAGTGAATACTGGGCCAATGAGAGTCCAATCGGAAAGCGCGTGCGCTTTGGACCACCTGAAGACAATGAACCGTGGCACACGGTAATCGGTGTCGTCAGATCGGTACGTCACGAACGGATGCAGGAAGAGACGCGCAAGAGTGTCTACTTGCCGCATCAGCAAATGCCTGTCAACGGAATGTCAGTTGTCATGAGAACTTCTGGCGATCCGCGAACCCTCGCACCTGCTATTCGCCGCGTCGTGAATCAGATGGACCACGACATTCCGGTGAATAAGACACCCACTATGGATGAAGTAATGGCTGAATCTGTTTGGCAACCTCGTTTGTATACGATGTTGTTTACCGTCTTCGGAGTTGGAGCTATGGTGCTTGCCGTAATCGGCATATACGGCGTGATGGCTTATCTCGTGGTAACGAGGACGCATGAGATCGGCGTGCGAATGGCTCTGGGCGCTACGGCCAGAAACGTCTTTGGCTTGATCGTGGGGCGCGGAATGAAGTTAACCATCATTGGAGTGTTGCTTGGGATAGTCGGGGCATACGGTCTTACGCGGCTGATGCGTAGCTTGCTCTTCAATATCAGCACTACTGACCCGATAACGTTCACGTCGATTTCGGTGTTACTCGTCCTGGTCGCTTTCATTGCTTGCTATATTCCGGCGCGGCGAGCGACGAAGGTCAATCCACTCGTAGCGT
>Ga0207701_10006455_pt1 | contig 11703 bp, 14 predicted proteins | sample KBSSwiSSwithPhiX_FD_184294 | JGI IMG/M metagenome (GOLD analysis project Ga0207701, IMG submission 184294) | Switchgrass rhizosphere bulk soil microbial communities from Kellogg Biological Station, Michigan, USA, with PhiX - S5 (SPAdes) (version 2) | ecosystem: Environmental > Terrestrial >...
AGGAAGTGGAGCGCATGCTCATCGAGTCGTTCGAGCATGCGCAGGCCGACATCGAAGCGCGCCTGCTGATCGAGGCGCGCAACGAAGGGGAGTCCGTGATCATGGCGACGGAGAAGACGCTGCGCCGGCCGGACTTCCCGGAGATCGCCGCCGTCGAATTGCAGCCTGGTGAGCACGAGAAGATTCAGTCCGTCCTCGACGCGTTGAAGCAGGTAATGGGCGGCGCCGATCGCGACGCGGTTCGCGACCTGACACACGCCCTCAATCACGCCACACAGCACCTGGCAGAAGTCATGATGAACCGCGGCGTTCGCGAAGCGCTCGCTGGCAAAAATGTCAAAGATGTTTAAGGAGAGCGCATTCTGGATTGACTGATCTTTGATTGGTGATTCGTTGTTGATTGGGGATTGTCGATTGATGATTGGCTCGGCCAATCTCAATATCAGAAATCACAGATCAACAGGGAATCACAGATCGAGAATCATGAAATCTCCAATGCTTTGAAATGCCCAAAGTCACCTTCATCAAGGACGGTAAGGAAACGACCGTGGAGTTCGAGCACGGCAAGCTCGAATATCAGCATCACGGGCTGCCGGAATCGTTTCTCGACGTGGCGATGAACCTCGGTATTCCGCTGGAACATGCCTGTGGCGGAAGCTGCGCCTGCACGACGTGCCATCTCATCATCCGCGAGGGAGCGCAGAACCTGAGCGAAGAGCAGGACAACGAGCTCGATCGTCTCGACACGGCGTGGGATTTGACGACGAGCTCGCGGCTCGGGTGTCAGGCGGTCATCAAGGGCGACGTCGTAGCCGAGTTCCCGATGTATACGAGGAACTACGTGCAGGAGGGCGGCGCGATTCAACTCGGCAAGTCCGAAGAGCACGGCGATCGAGACAAGGATCGCGACGGAGCCCGGCCATGAAATGGACGAACTCTGAAGACATCGGGATTGCCCTCTTTGAAAAGTTTCCAGCGGTTGATCCGCTCACGGTCCGGTTTACGGACCTGCGCGAAAGGGTGATGGGGCTCGACGGTTTCGACGATGACCCCAAGGCATCGAACGAACCGAAGCTCGAGGCTATCCAGATGGCTTGGTACGAAGAATGGAAGGACAACCACTAGGGAGGGACGAGAGAAACCGGTAAGATATGCCGGCCGTCTAAAAAGATATGAGCTGCCGCCACATCCTTGCTGCGGCGTTTCTGTTGTCTACGCTGGCTCTGCCTGCCACGGCGCAGGACAAGGTCGACGTGGCCAAGCTGCCCGTCAACCTGGCGCGGCTTCAAAAACAACTGCAACAGACGACAGTCCGCGACGAAAGTGTGGGGCTCAACCTCCGATATGTCGTTGACGTGTACGGGCAGGCTCCCCGGATCGAGCTTTTCCCAAAACGCGAGCCGGGCTTGTTTACGGGCCCGCCGCCGTACGGCGCCCCGACGCACCGCCAGATGATCGAGCAGATCACGCCGCAGGAATATCGCGCGCCCGCCGCCGATTTTTCGGCGCTCTCCCGCTGGTTCGCCGACAAGTCGAAGGACAAGAAGTAATCTAACAACCGTGCGGGTACTGCTCGTCGCGGCTACAGAGGCTGAGGTCAGCCCTCTTGTCGCGGGATTGGGTCGCGCCTCGGCCGTCGGGCCGAGGGTCACGCGCTATCAGGGCAGCGGTCATGACATCGACATCCTGATCAGCGGCATCGGAATGGTGGCGACCGCCACGTGGTGTTCGCGTGTACTTTCCGTCGAACGATTCGACGTCGCGCTCAACCTCGGTGTCTGCGGCAGCTTCAGGCCGGAGATCTTTCCTGGCGCCGTCGTGCACGTGCTGTCCGATCGTCTGACGGAACTGGGCGCCGAAGACCACGATACGTTTCTCACGATTCAGGACATGAACCTGCCTGGTGATGACGAGTTCCCGTTCACAGGTGGACGACTGGTCAATGCGTCACCACCGGTACTCGGAGTGCTCGCCAGCTTGCGAGCCGTCAACGGTATCACCGTGAACACGGTGCACGGCAACGACGACTCCATCGCTCGTGTGACGAAACGCTTTTCGCCTGACGTCGAGAGCATGGAAGGCGCAGCCTTCATGTACGCCTGCCTGATTCAAGGTGTGCCCTTCGCGCAGGTGCGGGCGGTCTCGAACATGGTCGAGCGACGAAATCGGGCGGCCTGGAAGCTCACTGAGGCGATCGCGAACCTGGGCACCGTTACCCGACAGATTCTGGAGCCATGACCCTTACTCTTGGATTCTCGCCCTGCCCGAACGACTGCTTCATGTTCGATGCGATGGTGCATCGCCGGATCGATCTCGAGGGACTCGACTTCGACGTGCGCATGGCCGACATCGAAGCGCTGAACGCCGCCGCGTTTGCCGGCGGTGTCGACATCACGAAACTGAGCTTCCACGCCTTCGCCTACTGCGCGGACGACTACGTGCTGCTGGATGCTGGCAGCGCGCTCGGGCGGAACTGCGGACCACTGCTGATTTCGCAGCGACCGATCTCACCGGAAGAGGTCGCGGCCGGTGACTTGCGCATCGCGATCCCGGGCAAGTACACGACCGCCAACTTTCTCCTGAGCCTCGCGTTTCCTCGGGCGACCGACAAGTCGGAGTGTCTGTTCTCAGATATCGAAGCCGGAGTGCTCGATGGCAGATTCGACGCGGGCCTCATCATTCACGAGAATCGCTTCACCTATGCGGACCGGGGACTGAAGAAGATCATCGACCTTGGCGAGTTCTGGGAGTCCGAGACCGGTACCGCCATCCCGCTCGGTGGCATCGTCATCAGCCGTCGCCTGCCTGCAGACGTTCGACAACGCGTGAATCGGGTGATGCGCCGCAGCGTCGAGTACGCCTTCGCGAATCGAGACGCAAGTCTGCCGTTCGTGCGTGCCAACGCGCAGGCGATGAGCGACGAGGTGATGTACAAACACATCGACCTGTACGTGAACGAGTACTCGGTTGACCTTGGGGTGGACGGCAGACGCGCGGTTGAAGTGCTCTTCGAACGAGCGAGGAACTCGGGAGTGATACCTGAAATGAAAGAGGATCTCTTCCTCAGTGCCTGAATCCACCGTCATCGAAACGGAGCGTTTGCTGCTGAAGCCTCCAACCCGGGAGGACACACAGGCGATCTTCGAGCGTTACGCCTCCGATGCAGAGGTCACGCAGTATCTGGGCTGGCCGACGCACACGTCGGTTCAGGACACGGAAGCATTTGTCGGATTCAGCCAGTCTGAGTGGGCGCGCTGGGGCGTGGGGCCATTGCTGGCTTTCGACAAAGAGAGCGGTACGCTGCTGGGAGGCTCGGGCGTTGTGATGGAAACCGCGGATCGCGCCGCGACCGGATATGTGTTCGCGCGCGACTCCTGGGGCAAGGGGTATGCAACCGAGTCTCTTCGCGCGATGGTCGCCCTAGCGGCTGAGTTCAAGGTCGCGCGCGTGTATGCCTTGTGCCACGTCGACCATCAGGCGTCGTGTCGCGTCCTCGAGAAATGCGGCTTTCAGCGCGAAGGCGTGCTTCCCCGGTACCTGGTGTTTCCGAATCTGTCGTCGGAACCGCTCGACGTGTTCCGCTACGCCCGATCGCCCGTATGATCGGGCCACGACATCGTCATCGGCCACGAAGCGAGGGGGTATGATCGTGAAGGCGCTTATTCGCCACTCGGTAGTTCTGGCACTCGTGGTTGCCGCTTCATGGAGCGTTGCGCCGGTTCGTGCGCTGGCGCAGGGCGAAGCGCTCAACACACCGAAACGCACTGCCCCTGCCGCTACACCGCGCACTCCAGACGGCAAGGTGGACTTCTCAGGCATCTGGACTCCCGACCGGAAGTTCATCTACGACATCAACGATGCGCTGAAGCCGGGCGAGACGCTGCCGATCCAGGATTGGGCGTTGAAGGTGACGCTCGAGCGTCTGTCGAAGGACGATCCCGAAGCGTTGTGTCTACCCGCCGGCGTGCCGCGACAGGCGCCGTATCCGTGGCGGATTCTTCAGACGCCGACGCACATGTTCTTCCTCTTCGAGGGGAACATCCACAGCTACCGGCAGATTTTCATGAACGCGAAGCACCCCGATCCGGCAGACCTCGACCCGACGTGGTATGGCCACTCAATCGGCCGTTTCGAGGGCGACACGCTGGTGATCGATACGGTGGGCTTCAACGACAAATTCTGGTTCGACTTCGCCGGCCATCCGCACACTGAGAAGCTGCATACCATCGAGCGCTATCGGCGTCCCAGTTTTGGCAAGCTGGAATACGAGGTCACCATCGACGACCCGGGCGCGTTCACCAAGCCATTCACGCTCTACGGCAGCCACGACTACGACTCTGGCACCGAGCTCATGGAGTACATCTGCAACGAAAACAACCAGGACGTCGAGCACATCGTCGGCAAGGATCCGCGCAATAAGTACACGAAGCCCAACTGATTGCTGATTGGATGATCTGTGATTGTCGAATGCTTGTTGATTGGCGATTGTTGAGCGTTGATTGAATCAGCAATCAAGAATCAGCAGTCACCAACGAATCATCAATCACAGATCACCGCTCAGCAATGCATTCAGGCGCGCAGGCGATGGTCCGCGATGTCCTGCGCGACACGCGAGACGATGCGATGGAGTTGGTGTGCGCCTTCGGTGAGAGATGCCGGTCCTGGCTGCAGGATGTACGACGACTTGATCTCGTAGATGTGCCCGTCGCGAACGGCGGGTACATCCTCCCACCCCGGGCGATTGGCGATCCGTTCCGGGCGCACGGCCTTCCCGCACCACGACGCGACGATGACATCAGGCCGTCGCTCGATCACGGCCTCAGATGCAATGATTCGGTCGCGGCCGAGCCGCGCATCGCGAAGCTCGGGAAAAATCGGATCGCCGCCCGCGACCTCGATCAGTTCTTCAACCCACCGGATGCCTGAAATGAGCGGGTCGTCCCACTCCTCGAAATAGACACGCGGGCGCGTTGGAAGGCGCGTGGCTGCCGCTCGAATCGAGTCGATTTCGAGCTCGAGATCGGCGGCGAGCTTGTCGCCTCGCTCGGCGCAGCCGACGAGCGCCCCTACCATGCGGACCATCTGCAGGATCTCTGCGATGCTGCGCTGGTTGAACGCGACCACCGGGTATCCGCGTTTAACCAGCTCGCAGGTAATGGTTGCCTGCAGATCCGAGAATGCCAGGATCAAGTCAGGCTGGAGCTCTTCGATGCGATCGTACTTGGCGCTGATGAACGCGGACACTCTCGGCTTGCGTCGCGCCTCTGGCGGTCGCACGGTGTAACCGGACACACCGACGACGCGATGTCCTTCGCCCAGGAGATACAGCGTCTCTGTCGTTTCCTCGGTCAGGCAGACGATGCGTGAGGGGTACGGGGTCATGCGCGTCGTAGCTCGAGATCGGTCCAGACGAACGGTTCGCGTGTGACGACTTGTCCAGTCTCGAGTTCGAGTGCGTTCGCGAACATCGGCCCGGCACTCACGCAGGTGTGGAACTCGCCGTTCTCGCCGCACGGGTCGACGTGTGCCGGGAGGTCCTCCAGCAAAGACCGATCGAACGAGCGTCCAGCGAAGCTGGTGTCGAGCACGCGCGTATCGATGCACGAGAGTCGCGCCTGCAGTCCCTTCTCGATCATGTCTTCCGCGAGCCGGGCGGTCGGGAGGCCCCATACGGGAAACATCGGTTCGAGGCCCGTGCCTGCCAGTCGCTCCTCGCGATAGCGCCGTACATCTTCGAGAAACAGATCGCCGAAGGCCACGTGCGTGAAGCCGTCACTGACCGCGTCGGCAACGGCGATGGCCATGCGCTCTTCGTACACCTCGTTCGGACACGGATGCGGAATGGGGACGACTCGGAGCGGCAGTCCCACCATGCGCGCCTGCGCGGTGAGCACGCTGCGACGGACGGCATGCATCGCGACACGGTCAACGGCCTCGTTCACCGTGGTCAACAACCCAGCCACCGCACTCGGATGCGTTTCGTTGAGGCGATGCAAGGCCCACGCGCTGTCCTTGCCCGAGCTCCACGAGAGAAGGATCTTCATTTGAAGGCGCCCGGATGAAGCGCGCGCGCGAACGCCTCTGTTGCGGCCGCCAACCGCGGGCCTGGCACGACGAGGTAGTCGCCTGTCAGCAGGTGCACGCGATGGCCCCTGACCGCCGGAACCGACGACAGCGCTGACCATGCGTCGGGTTCGGGTGACGGGGTTTTCTCGATGAGGCCTGCGGCGCGGACTTCGAGGATCACCTCCGGCGCTCGCGCGAGCATCGTTTCGGTCGACGGCTGCACTGACTCGCGTGAGACGTCCGCGAACACATTCCTAGCGCCGGCGATGCTCAGCATTTCGTTGAGAAACCCCACGCCGCCGCTGGCGTACACCTCGCGCAGTGTTCCGGGCTGCCGTTCAAAGACCAGCATCGTGCGCGGTTGCGGGCGTCCTCTGACGCGCTCGCGCACTGCGTCGAGTCGAGCTTGAAGCGAGGAGACCAGTTTGTCGGCCTCGGCACGATGACCTGTCGCGACGCCGATGTCTCGAATCGTGTCGAGCGTCGTTGCGATGCCACCATGGCGATAGCTGAACGTGCGGTGACCCGCTCGCCCGAGTTGCTTCTCCAGGTCGGTCTGGGAGCCGTAGACGACGACGAGATCGGGCCGCAGTGCCAGAATGCGCTCGGTATCGGGGTCGATCAGCGCGCCGACCTTCGGCAACGCCTTCACCTCGGGCGGGAACTCGTCGTGGCTGCTGACCGCTACCACCTGCGACCCGGCTCCGACCGCGAAGAGCATCTCCGTAATCGCCGGTACGAGCGACACGATTCGGCGCGGTGCCGAAACGGGCACCTTGTCCTGGGCTCGCGCTGCGAGCGCGAAGGCGATGAAGGCGAGCGCAACGAGGGCGATCAGCTTTTGCGCACGAGCAGCCACAGGAAGAACGGCCCTCCAATCATGGCGGTCACGATCCCGACGGGAATCTCCACGGGCGAGAGGATCGTCCGTGCGACCAGGTCGCACGCGACGAGAAACGCGGCGCCGAAGAGCGCCGACGCGGGCAGCACGATTCGATGATCCACGCCGACCAGCAGGCGAACCAGGTGCGGGACGACGATGCCAACGAATCCGATCGGCCCGGCCAGCGACACCGCGGCCGCCGTTGCCAGCGACGCACTGAAGAACGCGAGACGCTGTGCGCGCGGCACGTCAACGCCGCGTGCGGCGGCCGCATCCTTCCCGACGCTGAGCAGGTTGAGCGAAGAGGGCAGCAGTGCGAACAGACCGAACGCAACGATCACCAGCGGCAGCGACGCGAGCAACGTGTCGTAGCCTCCGATGTCCAGGTCGCCCATGATCCAGCGCGCGGCACGGTAGACCTGCGCGAAGTCGGCGAGGTACTGGACGAACATGATGAGGGCGGAGAGGAAAGAATTGAGCGTGACGCCTGCAAGCAGGAGCACCGACGTCGAGATCGCGTGGCCGCGCCGGCTGGCGAGCCAGTACACGACAGCGGTCGCGGCCGCAGCGCCGGCAAGGCTGGCGGCCGGAACAGCGGAGAGCGGCCCGAGCGCTAATGCCCCGCCGAAGATGATGACCAGCATCGCGCCGAGCGATGCGCCCGCGGAGACACCCAGCGTGAACGGTGTGGCGAGCGGATTGCGCAACATCGCTTGAAAGACCACGCCAGCCGATGCCAGTGCGGATCCAACGAGCGCGCCGGCCAGGACGCGTGGAAGTCTGGCGACGAAGAAGATCTGGGCGTCGACGTTCTGGTCGAACGGAATCGACGGGTCGAACGCGCGCGTCAGGCTGATCGACGTCGTGCCGACGAGCGGCGCCAGGACGCACGTGACGACGGCCAGTGTGCCGAAACCGATGATCGTCGAGGCCAGGCGGCCGCGAATCGACGCGTGTCGCACGCGGCGCGGCAACGAGGATTCGTCGGCGGAGTCGAGTGTAATCATGAAAGCCGACCCAGCGGCACTACGGTGAGGTGGCCGGCGAGTTCATGAAGGCGAACGTCGGCCTCCACGTCGTACAACTGACGCACCATCGCGGAGGTGAGCACCTCGGATGTGTTGCCCGAGGCCAGCACCCGTCCGTGTCGCATCAGCACGAGCGTGTCGCAGACGGAGGCGGCGAGGTTCAGGTCGTGCGTCGCGATCACCATCGTTGCCGAACGCTCGCGATTCAGGCGCTGCATCAGCAGGCCGATCTCGAGTTGATATCCGAGATCGAGCGAGGCCGTCGGCTCGTCGAGCAGCAATACTTCGGGCGTTTGCGCGAGGGCGCTGGCGATGATGACGCGCTGTTTCTCACCGCCACTGAGCGCCATGTACGAGCGCTCCGCGAGATGAGAAGTCCCCGTCGCTTCGAGCGATTCACAAGCGATGGCGAGATCGGCGGGCCCCTCCAGTTGAAGGGGACCGAGATGCGGATGGCGGCCCATCAGCGCCATCTCGAGCACGGTGTATTCGAATGCGGGATGCGTCTCCTGCGGGACCACGGCGATTCGGCGCGCGACGTGCCGCCGCGACATCGTCGTCAGCGCGCGGCCGTCGAGCGAGACGGTGCCGCTGTTCGGCGCGAGCACGCCGGCGAGCAGTTTGAGCAGCGTCGTTTTGCCGCAGCCGTTCGGGCCGATCAGCCCGGTCAGCGAGCCACGGGCGATGCGGACGCTGACGTCACGGACGGCATGCACCGGTTCGACGCTGCTGCGCCGGTTGTAGGTGTAGGAAACGCGATCGGCAACCAGGAACATTCGTCTCCTCCCGGCGTCCTTCGCGCCGGAGCACCTTGCGACTCGCGCGAGCGCGATCGAAGGGCAGGGACTGATAGTTCAGGTGCGAGGTATCCTGGCTCGCGGAGCTGCGATGATTCGATGATTCGATCTGCCTTCCCGAGTCCGGCGGGGCATAGACCACCTGAACTCAGTGGCGTGTGCGATCGAATCTGTCCGCTTACAGTGGCGGGACCGCGTGGGCTTTCCACCCACTTCCCTCATCTCACCCGACGGGAGCTTTCCAGCGGCGAGTATAGCACGCTAGAATTTACGAAGGTTTTGCCCATCCAAATCGATGGGCGCTCACTGCCGTGAAATCGCGTTTGCAGGCGGCCGGACTGGCCGACATCAATGACAAGCTGGAGCGAGGCGACCGACTGACGCTCGAGGACGGCGTTCGTCTGTTCGATTCACCCGATCTACTCGCCGTCGGGTGGCTCGCCAATCGCGAGCGCGAGAAGCGACACGGCACGCGCACGTACTTCAACTACAACCTCCGCCTCGAGCCGACGAACGTCTGCGAAGCCAGTTGTCTCTTCTGCTCGTTCGCGCGACTGAAGCCCGGCATGGCCGAGGCCTACACGATGTCGCTCGAGGAGGCGTGGGACAAGCTGCGTCAGCGCGCCAATCAGCCGCTGACCGAGCTGCACATCGTCAACGGACTGAACCCGGAGCTTCCGTTCGCGTACTACACGGACCTGCTGCGCGGCTTCAAACGGATTCGTCCAGGCATCCACTTGAAGTGCTTCACCGCCGTCGAAATCGCATTCTTCGCCGATCTGTACGGCATGACCGACACGCAGGTGTTGCGCGAGCTGATGGAGGCGGGTCTCGATTCACTGCCCGGCGGCGGCGCAGAGATCTTTGCCGAGCGCGTGCGTCAGAAGATCTGTAGCGACAAGTGCGGCACCGAGAGGTATCTCGATATTCATCGCATCGCGCATCGACTCGGGCTGCGTTCCAACGTCACGATGCTGTATGGCCACATCGAGACGATGGAGGAGCGTGTCGATCACATGCTGCGCGCGCGAGCGTTGCAGGACGAGACCGGCGGATTTCAGGCGTTCATCCCGCTGGCCTTCCATCCTGACAACAACCAGATGCGCAAGCTGCCGGCACCGAGCGGCACGGATACGTTGCGCGTGCACGCCGTGTCGCGGCTGATGCTCGACAACATTCCGCACATCAAGGCGTTCTGGATCGCCACGGGTCTGGAGTTGGCTCAGACGGCGTTGTGGTTCGGCGTCGACGACCTCGACGGCACGGTGCAGGAAGAGAAGATTTACCACATGGCCGGGTCGGCGACTCCCGAGGGGATGACCACGGCCGCGCTGGGTCGTCTGGTTCGAGCGGCGGGCCGGCAACCCCTCGAGCGCGACACGCTCTACAACATCGTCGATAACGTCGTCGCCTAGCGCCACCGTGCGGCGGCTTGATCCGTAAACGCCCCGAGACGGTATAATTCTCTTAGGTCCAAATCCCGCCGGGCGATAGCCCAGCAACGGGGTTTGGACCTTTTTCACGTCCCGACTTTGCGAAAAGTTTCACAAAGAGGACCAAAGACGATGGCGTCGATCATTCCGTTGCTGACCGAGTTCGAGAAGCAACACATCTCCGAGCGGCAGGCGCTACCTGAGAAGTACCTCGGTCTCTCCGATGCGGAGATGGACGTGCGCATCGCGGACGCCAGGCGCGCGCTCGGCGACCGGCTCGTGATCCTCGGTCATCACTATCAGCGTGACGAAGTGATCCGCTTTGCGGATTACACGGGCGACTCGTTCCGTCTCGCTCGTCAGATCGCCAACCGGCCTGAAGCCGACTACATCGTGTTCTGCGGCGTTCACTTCATGGCGGAGAGCGCGGACGTGCTGTGCGCGCCGCACCAGAAAGTGATCCTTCCTGATCTCGCAGCGGGTTGCTCGATGGCCGATATGGCTGCTCCCGAACAGCTCGAAACGTGCTGGGAAGAGCTCACGCAGATGGGCGTCGCCTCTCAAGATGCCTCGGGGCAGGGTGTCGTTCCGGTGACGTACATCAACTCGGCCGCCTCGATTAAGGCGTTTGTCGGCGAGCGTGGCGGCACCGTCTGCACATCGTCGAATGCGATGGCGACGTTGAAGTGGGCGTTCGCGCGCGGCGAGCGCGTTCTGTTTCTCCCCGACCAGCACCTCGGACGAAACACTGCCTACAAGATGGGCATTCCGCTCGACGAGATGGTGGTCTGGGATCCTGACGAGATCTGCGGCGGCCTCGATCCCGATCAGGTCAGCCGGGCGAAGATGATCCTGTGGAAGGGGCACTGCTCCGTCCACACGCGGTTCAGCGCGAAGCAGATTGAAGCGATTCGCCAGCAGAATCCTGGCGTGCGCGTCATCGTCCATCCCGAAGTGCCGTGGGATGTGGTGCAGGCTGCGGACGACAGCGGCAGCACCGAATACATCATCAAGACGGTCACCAACAGCCCGGAAGGATCCATCTGGGCGGTGGGGACCGAGGTTCATCTCGTCAATCGTCTGGCACAGCAACTCGCACCCGGTCGGACAGTCTTGTCGCTCGATCAGTTCGGTTGTCTCTGCTCGACCATGTTCCGCGTCTCACCCAATCACCTGTTGTGGATTCTGGAAGAGCTTCTCGACGGTCGCGTCCCCAATCAGGTCACCGTGCCGGACGATCAGAAGCACTGGAACCGCGTCGCACTCGACCGGATGCTGTCTATCTCCTAGCGATTGGAGTACGATCCTCGGTTCTAGAGGATTTCGCTCGACCAATCTGTGTCGAGACCGCTCGCTGAGGAGGACGAATGGCGCACGAACTGCCCAAGCTCCCATATGACTTTGCCGCGCTCGAACCGCACATCGACGCGCAGACGATGCAGATTCATCACGGGAAGCATCATCAGGCTTACGTCACCAACCTGAACACCGCGCTC
>Ga0207701_10006457_pt1 | contig 11698 bp, 11 predicted proteins | sample KBSSwiSSwithPhiX_FD_184294 | JGI IMG/M metagenome (GOLD analysis project Ga0207701, IMG submission 184294) | Switchgrass rhizosphere bulk soil microbial communities from Kellogg Biological Station, Michigan, USA, with PhiX - S5 (SPAdes) (version 2) | ecosystem: Environmental > Terrestrial >...
CGATCTGACGCCTTCGAAGACGGCGCAGTTGGATCGCAAGAATGTACTTGGTTTTGCGACCGACATTGGCAGCAAGACTTCGCACACGGCCATCATCGCGCGGTCGCTCGGCATACCGGCCGTCGTCGGCCTGGCCGACGTCGCCATGCGTGTCAGCTCGGGCGACTCGATCGTGGTCGACGGCTCGGACGGGTGCGTCTGGTCGTGTGCCGTCGGCGAGGAGACCCGGTCCGGCGCCAGTCCCCAGCCTTTCTGTGACCGGGATGGCAAGTTCAGCTGTCCGGCCGGAGCGCAGCCGCTGTCCACGTGCCCCCCGGGATCGTGCGCACGCTTCGATACGCCGCGCTGTTGCGACGCCACCACCGGTCGCTTCCGGCCGCCGCCCTGCAAGCCCGACGGGTTCCGGGATGTCTGTCCGTCGGGAAGCAGCGCCGTGGATGGTTGCGAGTGCATTCCGCCGGCGCTGGGCGTCGCGGACTGTGGCGAGCTCGACAAGAAGGCGTGTGGCTCGGTGGATCTGGAGTGCCACAACGGGACGGTGTGCAGCTGCAAGGCGCGTGACGACGGGGCGCTCTTCTGGCGCTGCGACTTCATCCTGATCCCCTGAGTGGCGGACCAGGCGTCGACCGGAGAGGATCAGGCCTCGCCGTTGACCGACAGGCCGAAGAAGCGGCTGGTCTTGGGATCGTACTGGACCTGGAAATAACAGTCGCCGCCGTCCTTCACCATCACCGGCTGACTGCGCCAGTCCTTGCCGTGCGCGTCGCAGAAGAAGTTTCCGTACACGATCCAGTGCCCCTTCTCGACCATACCGAAGTACTGGCGCTGGTAGCGGGGCGCGCGTTTCCACAGCGGCTCGCGCGCCGCGGCGCCCTCTCCTGCCTTCTTGACCGCACGGCGCAGGAAAGCCGGAAGGTCCCGTTCCATCTTGATGACGTCGCCGATGTCTGGCGTCCAGAACATCGCCGGCGGGGGAAACTGTCCCGCCCACAGCTCGCGCGCCGCCTCCTTGGCGAAGATCATCCGGTCGCTCGCGCCGGGAGTGGAGCCAGGAATGAGCTTCATAGCGCGTTGAAGAAGTCGGCGAACGAGATGGTCGAGGATGCTTCCTCGCTGCCGTCGCCGTTGGCGTCGGTGGCGACCAGGAACCACCCGGGGTTGGCCGGCTTGGCGTCGGCGATGCGCATCTTTGAACCGCCCGACCCTTGCAGCGCGATCGAGCCCGGTGACGGTCCCACGTTCGCCGCATGCCCGGCCACCAGGCCGACAGTATCGACGGCGACGCTGCCACCGGCCCCGACCGGTGTGTCGAACCCGATGTCCAGGCTGCCGAGGATGCCCGGCGCCGGTGGATTGTTGCTGCCATCGTCGCGCAGGCGCAGACCCAGGTTCGAGGCCCGGAATGACTTGCCCGCGTCGGGCGTGAAGACCAGCGCGCCCTCGGAGCGCAGCCACAGGTCACCGGCGTCGGAGGTCATGCGCAGCGTGCCGGTCAGGGTCGGCACCCAGTTCCACGCCGCCAGGTACGGGAGCGTGCCGCCGTCGATGACGATGCGCACGTCGACCAGGCCGCTGCCGTCCGCCGCCAGCACGGTCGCGGTCGCGCTGCCGTTGCCGAACGGCGCGATGCTGCAGCCGGGAGCGACGACAGTGATGCGATCACCCGCCGTGCGCGTGCCGCTGTTGTCGACGTCCACGTAGGTGTACGTCCAGCTGCCGCCGCCGCCACAGGCGGTCTGCTGCACCGGGTCGGCCGGCCAGACGCTCTCGAGCTCGACCGCCAGCTCGTACCCGAGTGTCCGCAGCGAGGTCAACACCGCGACCGACTGCGCCGCGACCTCCGGCGCCATGGCCGCGGTCAGCGCCAGTGTCGCGGTGCCGTGCGGCACCGCCGCAATGGTGGGGCCCGATCCGCCGCCACCGCAAGCCGGCAGCCAGCTCAAAGCGATGGACAGCGCAGCCCAGTGGATCGGTCCCAGGTGAAATCGCATCTGTTCTGACCTCTCTTGCGCGCAGTCTGAAGGGGATAGACAGATTGGCATAAAGGGCCCGGTTCGTCTTGTCGTCGACTACGCACGGCCGTCGATCTGTAGCCCATACGCTTCCTAGCCCACCCGCGCTCCGCCTCCGTCGACGCCGGCAAAGTGTTCGGCGAGCAGTGTGTTGGTGCGCGCTGCCAGCTGGATGGTCAGCCCGTGGCCGCCATCCTCCACTTCCAGGTAGCGCGCCCCCGGAATCGCCGCCGCCAGTGCGCGGCCGTAGGCCGGGCGGGCGATGCGGTCGTGACGGCCGGCGACGACCAGGGTAGGAATTCGCGCCAGCTCGCACAGCCTGGGGTAGGCGTCGTAGCGCGCCGTGGCCCGCAGCTGCTTCATCACGATGGGAGGCTGTTCGGCCAGGTCGTGACCGAACAGCGGATGGAGCTCCTCGGCGTAGCGGGCGCGCGCCGCGGGATCGAGCTCGGACAGCGCCAGCGGCGGCATCACCAGCGACAGAAAAGCAGCCCGGCGCATGGGGCGGGTACCCAGCCGCATGCGCAGCATGGTCAGGATCAAACCCGGCGTCACGCGCGCCGCTTCGCGGCCGTGGGCGAAGGTGCACAGCAGCGCGAGACTCTTGACCCGGTCGGGTGCGGCCAGCGCGACGGCCTGCGCGATCACGCCGCCCATCGAATGGCCCACCAGATGAAAGCGGTCGGCGCCGGCGGCGTCGGCCACCGCCACCGCGTCGGCGGCCAGCGCGGCCATGTCGATGACGCCGCCGCTGAGCAGCTGGCTGTCGCCGATGCCGCGGTTGTCGAAGGTCAAGATCCGGTATCGGTCGGCGAGCCCCTGCACTTGCGGGCGCCACCCGTTTCCAACCAAGCCGATGCCCTGGATCATCAAGACCGCGGGCCCACTTCCACTGATCTGGTAGGCGAGGCGCGCGCCCGTTACTGCGACGTGGGGCACGCGCGCCATCCTGCCTGGCGGCGCGCGCCGGGTCCAGCATGGGCCACCACTTGTGCTAGTTTGCCGGGGTGCCGGTGGAAGCTGGCGAGGGAGGACCGATGGAGCGCGGGTGCCGACGAGACCGCAGAGGTGGCCCACGACCGGCCATGGTATGGACGAAGCCGCTGGCGCTGGTGATCGGCCTGGCGTCGGTGGTTGGTTGCGGCGCCGGTGGCGCCAAAACCGAGAACCACCCTGACGGCTCGACCGCGAGCGACGGATCAACCGGAGGTCCTCCCGGCGGCGGCGCGGGCGGTGCGGGAACGAGCGGCGCGGGCGGCAGCCAGCTGCCGCCGCTGCCAGCCGGGCTCTCGATCCTGGCGGGTGTGCCGGGCGGCGTCGGACAGCGCGACGACGTGGGGCGCGCCGCGCGCCTGGCGGTCCCGGCCGGGCTGGCCCACGACGGGCGTGGTCATCTTTACATCGTGGATTCCGGCGCAGCGACGATTCGCAAGCTCGATCTCGCGACCGGCGCGCTGACCACCGTTGCCGGTTCGCCATCCTATATCAACCGGGACCTCGACGCCCCGGACGGTGTCGGCGCTGCCGCGCACTTCAGAAATCCGCTGGACGTCGCGGTCAGCCGCGACGGTATCTACATCGCCGACGTCTATCGCTTGCGGCGCCTGGACCCGACCACCGGCGCGGTGACCACCATCGCGGGCGGCGGGACCGCCAGCCCGCCGGTTTTCGACAGGCTAGCCGCCATCGCCGCCGACGACCAGGGCAACGTCTTCGCCGCCGATAACCACACCATCGCCAAGATCGACGTCGCCACCGGGCGCGTCACCACCCTGGTCGGGCAGCTCAACTCCACCGACTTCGTCGATGGAGTCGGCCCCGCGGGTCACCTGGACAGCCCGCAGGCGCTGGCCCTCGACCCAGGCGGCTTGCTCTACGTGCTGGACGGAAGCACCGTCCGGCGCGTCGACCTGGCCACCAACGCGCTGACCACAATCACGGTCCCGGCCAACCTGCCGGGCGGAATCGGGAACCATCACCTGTCGGGGATGACCAGCGATCGGGCCGGCCATCTCTATCTCGTGGACCTCTTCTTGGACGTGGTTTATCGGCTGACGCTGGCCTCGGGGGAGATCACCTTGGTCACCGGCGCCGAAAACGTCGCCGGCAGCGAGGACGGTCCGCCCCCACAGGGCCATCTCAACTCCCCCACGATGGTGACCATGGGCAGCGACGGCGCCCTGTATCTCTCCGACCGAGACAACGCCACCGTCCGGCGCATCGACCTTGCGACCGGCGCGCTCAGCACGGTCGCGGGCGAGGCACCGCACGTCGGCAGCAACGACGGCCGCCAGGGGCTGGGACGCTTCAAGCAACCGCTCGGCCTGTCGGCCGACGCTTCGGGGAACGTCTACGTCGCCGACTTCGGCAACCGCGGCGTGCGCCGCCTGGCCGTGGCCACGGGAGCGGTCGACACCATCGCCGGGGATCCGCAACAATCGTTCGGGTGGGCGGACGGAATCGGGCCCGCGGCTCAGTTCATCGCGCCCGTCGGTGTCGCCGCAGGCCCTCCGGGTGTTCTGTTCGTGGTCGACGACATGGCCTTCAATGTCCGGCGCATCGATCTCATGACCAGGTTGGTGACCACCATCGCCGGCAAGGCGGGCGAGATCGGCGGCGCCGACGGCCCCGGCAGCACGGCGCGCTTCTGGACGCCGGTCGGCATCGCCTATGACCGCGCCGGCGCGGGCGCCGTGCTGGTCACCGACGCCAACGCCGCGGTTCGCCGCATCGACAACCTGACCGGAGAGGTCACCACGGCCGTTCGGCTCCCCAGACTGCCAGGCGGCGGCCTTGCGCTGCTGAACCCGATCGGTATCGCCAGCGATGGCAACGGAACCGCCTACGTCGCCGACGCCGATCAGCACACCATCTCCAAGGTCGAGCTGGCGACCGGAGCGGTGACCGTGATCGCCGGCGAACGGAACCAGCCCGGCGCCATCGACGGTGTGGGGAGTGCGGCGCGGTTCACCGCGCCCATCGGCGTCGCCTACGATGGCAGCGGCCACCTGTTCGTCACCGAGCCCGACAACCACCTCGTCCGGCGCGTCACCGTCGCCACCGGCGAGGTCACCACCGTGGTCGGCGTGGTGGGCGAGCGGGGCGTGAAGACCGGCCCCCTCCCCGGCCGGCTCAACTCACCGCTGGGGATCGCCGTGCTGCGGTCGGGTGACCTGGTGATCTCGGATCGCGCCGAGAACGTGATCCTGCTGGCGCATTGAACCCCACCGGCGACGGCGGGCCGTGCGGATTTGGGTGTCCGATCTGACCGGGAGGCGAGCACTCGGACGCGGATTGTGCGACGCTCCGCCTCGCCATGTACCGACGAACGCTGCACGCCACCCATCCCGACATGATGCGCGGAGCCGACAGCGCCACGCTTGCCGACCGCTATTTGATCGCCGATCTCTTCGCGCCCAAGACGATTCAGCTCACCTACTGCCACGTCGAGCGCTTCGTCGTGGGCGGTGCGATGCCGCTGGAAGAGCCGCTGCGGCTGCCCGCTCAGCCCAAGACCTCGATGCCGTTCCTCGAGCGCCGGGAGCTCGGCATCGTGAACGTGGGGGCGCCGGGGCGGGTATATGTCGACGGCAAGCTCTTCGAGCTCGCGCCGCGTGACGGGCTCTACGTTCCGCTGGGTAGCGCCGAGGTCAGCTTCGAATCACTCGACGCGCGCACGCCCGCCAAGTTCTATCTGGTGAGCACCCCCGCGCACGCGCGCTTCGAGCCGGTCAAGATCTCCATCCAGCAGGCCGTGCCCCTCGAGCGCGGGGCGCTGGAGACCGCGAATCAGCGCACGATCTATCAATACATCGTGCCGGCGGTGTGCAAGTCGGCGCAGCTCCTGCTCGGCCTCACCATGCTGAAGCCGGGCAGCGTCTGGAACACCATGCCGCCCCACCTGCACGACCGCCGCTCGGAGGTCTACTTTTACTTCGACCTCAAGCCGGAAGACCGGGTCTTTCATTTCATGGGGCAGCCGCAGGACATCAGATCCATCGTCATGAAGAACGACGAAGCGGTGGTGTCGCCGCCCTGGTCGATCCACATGGGCGCCGGCTCCAGCAACTACTCGTTCATCTGGGCCATGGGCGGCGAGAACCAGGACTACACCGACATGGACGTGCTCGATCTGTGCCAGCTGAAATAGCGCCGAAGTGCTGCACCAGGACCCCTCCCAGGTTGGTTTCGGACCCTTGCCACGACAGATCTGTCCTGGTCCGGTCCTGGTGCCGGTGCACACTCATGGCGTCAACCACGTCGTGTCGGGCTGGCCGGGGTTGGTTTGCGCTTTGCAATATCTCGCAGGCATGAAGATTCCCACTGCCGACCTGGCGCGAATCGGAGCGGCGGGGGCGCTCGCCTTTTTGATTGGCTGCAGCAGCCAGAACCTACCTGACACCGACGACGCCGGCGGCGCTGCCGACACCGGCGGCACCCAGGCCGACGCGCTGGTGGTCGGGGGCTGTCGGCTGGGCAAACCCCTGCTCTCGCAACCCTGCTTCACCTGTGCCCCCCTCCCGGCCGACAGCCACAACCTGGGGTGCGGCGGTCCGCTGCCCATGCTGTGGGGGTGGGACGGGCGTGGAATCGCCAGCGGCGTGGTCTATCCGCTGGAATGCATGGTCTACTTGCCCGTCGAAAATCCTTACTATCCGGGCGGGCCACAGGCGTGCAGCTGCACGCAGCTGGGCGACCAGCCGCCGCAGTGGCTCTGTGGAATTTGAGCCCCCGGGCGTCCTGTGATCAAACTCGGGACATGAAAGGCAAATCGAACCTACGCGGCACCCGGGCCGCGGCGTCCACTCCTCCCGCCTTTCGCCTGCGGCCGATCGGCGTGATCCGGTCCGCGCTCAAGGCGCGCGCGGGCGCGCCGCGACAGGGCGCCGAGGGCGCGCCCGACGCCTGGCTCGAGGTGCGAAAGTGGGCGGCCAAGGCGCTGCAGGGGGTCGCCACCGGGGACCAGTTGATCCTGCTGTCATGGCTTCACCAGGCGGATCGGCGGGCGCTGGTGGTGCATCCGCGCGGCGACCTGCGCAACCCCTTGACCGGCGTCTTCGCGACCCGGTCGCCCGACCGGCCCAACCCGATCGGCCTGCATCCGGTCACGGTGCGCGCCGTCAACGGCGCCCGGGTGCGCGTGGGCCCGATCGAAGCCATCGACGGGACGCCGATCGTCGACATCAAGCCGGTCATCTGACGCGGGTGGTCGGGTAACTCGTCTTGCAAATCGGCCAAGCAGCGGCGACATTCCGGGCTGTGTGGTCATTGGTGACGAGAACTGGGTTGAAGATGGGCCGGGTGATCGCGCTCGCGGGCATGCTGAGTGTCCTCGGCGCGTGTGGCGGCGGCGACGGTAGCGGCGGCGGCAGCGGCCGCCCCGACACCGGCTATGGCGCGGGCCAGGTGGCGCCGCTGACCCCGAACTGCGTGGACCTGTGTCTGCGGATCGCGGATTGCGCGGGCCACCTGTGCGACGAAGACACCAACTCGACCCGATACTCCTCGATCATCCCCCTGTTGAGCAGCGCGTGCCAGAGCTCGTGCGCGGGCGTCGATGTGGCCAACTCCTTCACCGCCGCCCAGTGGCAGTGCCTGTACCACGACAGCTGCCGCCAGGTGTTCGACGTGAACGCCTGCCACACGCCCAACACCTCGTACACCTGTAACTGAACCGCGGCATCGCCGGTCAGGGGCGAGCAGCGCAGTGCCGCCGCCACATGCCGCGCAGGGCGGCTTCCAGGTCGCGCGCGAACGCGACGCCATCGCTCAGCCGCGAGGTCTTCATCCGCGCGCGCAGCTGGCGCCGCAGGTCGTGCAACCTGGGGGCGTCGCCCGCGAGGTCGGTCGCGATCTCCAGGTAGCGGGCCGGATCGGCGGCCACCAGGCTCTCGAGACCGAGCTGCGACAGGATGCTCACCCCGCCCCGCCCGACCGCGGTCCGGCCCGCGAGGGTCACTACAGGGACGCCCATCCAGAGCGCGTCACAGGTGGTGGTGCCTCCGCCGTACGGGAAAGGATCCAGCGCGACGTCGATCTGGTTGTACCAGGCCATGTACCCCTCGCGGGCGCAGCGACCCACGAACGCCAGTCGATCGGGAGACACACCACGCGCCGCCATCCGCGCCTCCAGCTCGCGACGGTGGCCGCCCTCCAGCGCGTGCAGGAGCAGACGCGCGTCGGGGAGCGCGTTCAGCATCCGGCGGCACATGTCCAGGAACGGGGGCGACAGCTTCGGGAACTGATTGAGGCAGCCGAAGGTCACCCGCGAAGCCGTCGCCATGGGCACGGTGGTGGCGACCGGGACCTCGCAGAAGGGCCAGTAGCACCAGTAACTGGCCAGTCGCACCGACTCCTCGACGTACGGACCGTTGCCCAGCGCCGGCGGGTCGAGACAGGCGTCGGTCAACCGATAGTCGATCGCCTGCAACCCGGTGGTGCTGCAGTAGGCGAGATAGCTCACCTGCACCGGCGCCGGCTTGCGCGCAAAGACGCCCAGGCGATTGCCGCGGGTGTGCATCCCCAGGTCGATCAGGATGTCGACGCCGTCCTGGCGAACCATCTCGACGACTTGCTGGTCGGACACGCCGGCGATGACCCGCCACCCGTCGGTATGACTCCGGATCGCCTGCGTGGTGTCGTCGACGGAATGCGAGGTCGCGTAGGCGAACGTCTGAAAAGCGGCGGCGTCGCGATGGATCAGCCAGGGAAGCAGGAACCGGCCGACCGGATGCTCGCGCAGGTCGCCGGAGATGAATCCGACGCGCAGCGGCCGGCCCGGATCGAGATCCATCCCATGCCGCGACGGCGCGGCGAACGGGAAACGGCCGTGCCGCTCGGCCCACGCCTGATGCTCGCGCAACAGGGACGGTCCGTCGCAGTCCGCGTCGAAGTGCAGGGCGTAGAGCAGGTTGCTGTGAACGTCGGAACGGCCTGGATTGAGCGCGAGCGCGGCTTGGTAGGCGGCGATGGCCTCGGAGGTCGCACCGGTCTCTCTCAGTAGGTTGCCCAGATTGCTGTGCGCCTCGGCCAGCCGGGGATCGTTGGCGATGGCCGCCCGGCAAGCTTCCAGCGCGCGATCCAGCTCGCCGAGCTCTTGGAAGGCCAGGGCCAGGTTGTTCTGCGCCCGCGCGTACCGGGGACGGAGCTCGATGGCGCGCCGGTAGGCCTCGACGGCCAGCTCCGGCCGGCCGGCGGCGACGTAGGCCAGGCCCAGGGTGTTGTGGGCCTGGAAGAAGTCGGGCCTCAGGCGGATAGCCTCCTGGCATGAGGCGATCGCCTCCGCGAACCGACCGCGCTTCCGGTAGGCGATGCCCAGGTTGTTGCGCGCCTGGGGTGACTCGGGTTCGAGCGCCGCCGCCTGCTCCAGCACCTGGATCGCGTCATCGACCCGATCGATCTCATTGAGCGCGCTGCCCAGCCAATCACTCAGCCCCGCCACCGCGCGGTTCAGCTCGGACCAGCGCTCGAAGAGCGCGCGGATCTCTTCCGCTTGCCGGCGCGCCTTGAGCGCGGCGGTCAGGCGGCCGCAGGTCGCGTTGAGCGCGCTCTTGGCGGTCAGCAGCGCAGCCCAGGCCGCGCAGGCAGCGTCCAGGTCGCCGCGCCGGATGCTGTCCTCGCACGAATCCTGGAAGGAGGCGGTGGACGCCGCCAGCAACTGCAACGCCATGCCGTCGTCGGCTCGTCTGACGGCGATCAGCCCGAGGAGACACAAGGCCCCGGCCTGAGCAGGGGAATGCGAGAGCAGCCGGAAACACAACGCCTCGGCCTGCTCGAGCTCGCCCCGGTCGTAGTGACCGGTCGCGCGCGCGATGGCGTCGGTGTCGACCAGGACGGTCATCCGTCCCCAATCTACCGCTTTGGCGTGAAGGATCTTCCCGGATGCCGCTGACCTTTGTCTCGCCTGCCAGATTGACGCGGCCGCCGCCTTCCGCCTGACCAGTACGGCACCAAGCGCCCCGATGTCGCGCGCGACCGCCCGAACGGAGCGGGAGAGCGGGCTGGCAAAGGCATTGCATTTGCTCGGGGCAAACGGGGGGTGCGATGAGAGCCACGACGCTCCATCTCTTGATGGTGAGTCTGACCGCGGCGACGGTGTGCTCGACGGCGAACGCCGCTGCCGGGGAGCGCCTGGGCGCGGGTCGCGCGCCGGCGGACCAGCTGCGCGTGGGCATCACGCTGCTGCCCATGCCGCTGGGCGTGCTTCGCGCCGGCGACGCCGCTTCCGACACCAGCGCCGCGAGCGCCTTCGCATTCGCGGTCATGACCAGCGTCGACTTCGTCACCCAGCCGAACCTCTTCGTCGGCCTGGCGTCGAGCTACGCCTTCCACATCCAGGCCAGGGGCGCCGGGGTTGATCCCGGCCAGGAGCTCGACCTGTTGCTCCGGCTCGGATACACCGCGCCCCTGGGGCGCCGGCTGCACGCCCACGCCTATCTGGCGCCCGGCTACTCGTTGCTTTGCGGGCTCCCGGGGCACCGCGGCGCGCAGGGTCTGGTGGTTGGCCTGCACGGCGGCGTGCTGTTCGACCTCACTGCCAGCCTGTTCCTCGACGCCGAGCTCGGCTACCAGGCTGGCTTCCAGCGAGATCTACACAGCTGGATCGAGCGGAACGAGAGGACGACCTTGGTCCAGGCCGGCGCGGGCGTCGGCGTCCGGATCTAGGCCGCCCCCCTCGGGCGTCCCCCTACTTGGTCACCGTGATCGTGGTCGAGTTGTTGTCGAGCAGGGTGGCGCCGAATTCGATGTCCACCGGGAACACGACCCCCGCGATGGTGATGGTGCCAGCCACATCGGCGGTGCGGTTCCGGAAGGCGCCGCGCTGGATGGTGATGGTGAACGGGCCGCCGGGAGCCTCGACGGTATGGGTCACCGTGGTGTCGCGGCTGACGGAGAGATCGCCATTCCCGGTGAAGGTCAGATCCAGAGAGAACGGGACCGGCATGCTGCCGTTGCTGTCGATGAACACATTGGTGCTTCCGGTCAGGCGCGCGGAGGTCAGCGGATGGTTGGGCCCGGTGACCCCACCCGAGATGGACCCAGTGGCGTCACCAAACGACTGGCCGGTGCAGCTGTTGGAGAAGCCGAAGACGTCGATGGAGGTGCCGGTACCGCTGCCGAACGGGCTGGCGAAAGTGCCGCCCGAGAGGAATACCTGGGCGCTGGCCGTCCCTGCGGACTGATCCGCGCAGGTGATATCCGCAGAGAGAAAAGCGAACGTGGACACCTGGGTGTTCTTGAACGCGCTCTTGTCGACCACCGCCGCCGCGTGCGCAATGCCCGTCGTCCCCAAAATCGCGCCGATCACGACCGAAACCAATCCTCTGTTCATCCGCATGGTGTCCCCCTGGTGTGTGGATCGAGCGCTGGTTGTACTCGACGGCGGGTCCGCTCGGTAGCCCAATCGTCTTGAAAGAACGCGCGCCGCTGTCACGTCAGCGGGGGCCATCTCGTCTCAGCTGCATGTCGGTCGTGGTCGTGGTCGTGATCGCCGTCGCGCTCGTGGCGACGTACTTCCTGTTTCCCCGGCGCTGGGCAGCGCTGCTCATGTGCCTGAACGGGCGCGATCGGGCGTGCGCGCTCGAAGCCTGGCGGTGCAGGGGCGGCGCTTCGCCTACTGGGACGGCGGCGCCGGTACGGCGCTGGTCGTGATCCACGGCTTCGGCGCCGACAAGGACCACTGGCTC
>Ga0207701_10006459_pt1 | contig 11697 bp, 11 predicted proteins | sample KBSSwiSSwithPhiX_FD_184294 | JGI IMG/M metagenome (GOLD analysis project Ga0207701, IMG submission 184294) | Switchgrass rhizosphere bulk soil microbial communities from Kellogg Biological Station, Michigan, USA, with PhiX - S5 (SPAdes) (version 2) | ecosystem: Environmental > Terrestrial >...
TGACACTCTTCGACAGCCGCGCCCGTGCGCCGAGCGGGCCGCCGCCGGCCGCCGGTCCTCCCTGCTGATAGATCGTCGTGCGCCCGACGTGCATGGCGTCGATGCCCGCGCCGATCGCCGTCCCCAGCGCGATGTTGACACCCAGAATGTACGGCAGTTGATTGTTGGAGTAGCCGTCCAGCCCTTGCGGGCAAACGAGCGCGCACCATGCGCCGAGGACGACGGCGCCGATGATTGCGCCGTTTTTCACCGAGTCGCCTCTGGCGTCGATGCGAGTGACGGCCGCCAGCGGAATATCGCGGGAGGTTCCTTGCTCGAGAAGTGTGAGTGTGTCTGGTCCCAGGCGCAGCAGCTGTCCGCGCGCTTCGTCGCCGCCAACGCTGCGCACATAGACGGCGCTGACGGGTCGAGGCGAGATGGTTGCCGAACCCTGCGCGGCCACAGGAGTGGCCATGCCCACCGCAACGAGAAATGCAAAAGCTCTCATGAGATGTCTCCTGAGAGGCATCTTGCTGTGCGGGCGGGACTTAAGTCCTGATTGGTCGCCTGAAAACTTCTGAGGAATAGGTCCGGCTGAAGCCGGACACTACATACTCACTACTCGGCCCAGGTCGCTTTGAGTCGCGAACGGTTTACTTCCTGCCCTCGCAGGTAAACCTTGTTGATCGCTCTCGAGTTGACGATGTCGTCGAGCGGGTTTGCGTCGAGGACGATGAAGTCTGCGCTCTTGCCCGCCGCCACCGTTCCGAGCTGTTTCAGTCCGGCCACTTCGGCCGCCGTTCGCGTGCCGGACAATATGGCCTCCATGGGCGTCAATCCCAACGCGACCATCGTCTCCAGTTCGTAATGCACGCCCCAGCCGAAAAACTGATCGCCGGGGCCGGCGTCGGTTCCGAGCGCGATCCGAACGTTCGCGCTCCGCAGCCTGGCCACGATTCCCTTCAACTGTTCGAATCGTTGACGGGTACGCGCGACACCCTCCGGCGTTCGTTGCGACATGGTGTCGCCCAATCGTTTGAGCTGCCCGACCGGCACGACGTCGCGCAGAAGCGGATCGTCGAACCACTTGGGCCTGCCAGCTTCGTAGCCTCGGTAGCTGCCGCCGACAAGAGCGGTAAAGAAGAACTGCGGCCGCGTCTTGAGGAGCGCGACCAGTTCATCGTCGACATCGGCCACCAGACCGATGTGAGCAGATCCGTCGAGTCCCGCGCGCAAGAGATCCTTCAGATCGTTGAGCTGCGAGGCGTGTGCGACAACGAGGATGTTGTGCTTGTGGGCTTCGTCGATGATGGCCCGGTACAACTGCGGGCTCAACTTCGTGACGGTGCCGTTGCGATCGTCGACCCAGATTTTGACCATCCGGACCTTCGTCGCGGCAAGTTCCTGGACGTCTTTGCGGGCTTCGGCTTCGCTCGTTACACCGTACGGTGCGGGCTTCAGAACCGCCGGGCCCGGTCCCTGGCCCGGTGGCGCCAGTCCACGGCCTGTTGTGACGTACAGCGCTGCATCGGCGATCGGCGGTCCGTTCTGGATCTGATAGGGCAGGTCGCCGCGATCCGAGCCGAGGCTCTCGACGGCAGCCACGCCCGAGTACGCGTATCGGCGCAGGATGTCGGCGAAGTTATCCCGTGTGTAGTTTTCCTGAAGGTCGGTGAGCCCTTTCGTGTAACCGACATGCGCATGCGCGTCGACGAGCGCCGGCATCACCGTCTTTCCCGTCAGGTCGATACGGACCGTGCCAGCCGCGGCCGCGATCTCCCCTCTTCTCCCCACCCGCCCGAACTGGCCGTTCTCGACGATGAAAGCGGAACTTTCGATCGGCGCGGCGCCGTCGCCGGCAATCATCCGGGCACCCTCGAACAACATTCGCGGCGACGCCGGTGCTTGCGCAGACGTTCTAAGAAACAGCCCGCCGATGGCCAGCACGCTGACAGCCGCACTTTTCAACGGACGCATAACGCGCCTCCTGGAACGAAACCACCGTAAGACGGCCGGCGAGGGAAGGATTGTAGGCGATTCGTGGAAGAATAATCGCGTGAATTGTCCCAGTTGTGGCGCCGCCATGACGGCGTTGAATCTGGACGGCCACTCGGGCGCCGTCATCACGGTCGACTTGTGCGAAGTCTGCCAGGCGTTCTGGTTCGACGCCTACGAGAGCCTTCAGCTGTCGCCCGGCTCAACGCTGAAGCTGTTCACGCGAATTGGCGAGCTCGCCACTGCCACGAAGCCCACCATCAGTCCTGCATTAAAGTGTCCGCGGTGCCAGTCGCGTCTATTGTCGACGCACGACCGCCAGCGCGACACGCCGTTTGAATACTGGCGCTGCGATCAGCATCACGGCCGGTTCATCACCTCGTTCAACTTCCTTCGCGAGAAGAGCTTCATCAAGACGTTGTCGGCGAGTGAGCTCGAGGAGCTCCGCCGCAATGTCCAGACGGTCAACTGTTCCAACTGCGGTGGTCCCGTCGACGTGACCCGCGGCTCCGCATGCCCGCACTGCGGATCGCCGCTGTCGATGGTGGACATGAAGCAGGCGCAGACGCTTGTCGCGCAACTGCGCGAGGCCGCGGCTCCGCAACCGATTGATCCGGCGCTGCCGTTGAACCTCGCACGGGCGCGGCGGGAAGTCGAAGAATCGTTCGCCGCCATGGAAAGAAATGACAACTGGTGGCGCGACGCCTCATCGTCCGGCCTCGTCGAGGCTGGGTTCGCCGCCCTCGCGCGCCTGCTCAAGAGCTAGTGCGGACCTGCACGACAACCTAATCAATGCCCAGCCGCGCCACCACTCCGACGCCTATCCGCAGATTGCCTTCGAGGATATCGGCGAAGCTGCCAAGTCCGTCGATCTGTACGCGTGCCGCGAGCCGGCGATTGATCACAGCGTCGACGCCGCCGCCCACGTCGAGCGTGAAGCCGCTGTCTGAAAATCCGGCGAGATTCGTATGGCCGGATGCGCTGCCCACCAGCGTGTGGACGAACGGGCTCACCTTCCCCCTCAACGTAAAGCGCGGTCCTGCCAGAAACTCGTAAACAGAAGTCTTCGCCGTGACGCCGCGGAAGTTGAATCCCAGATCCGACGAACGGCTGTATTGTCCGCCGGCGTCGCCGACGAGGCCGAGCCAGGAGTTGAGGTTCGCGGCAACGCTGGCCTGAAATCCGGAAGAAGCGGTACGTGGGAAGTCGTTCCCATCAGCCGGCAGGTACGAGTAGCCGCCGAAGACTTCACATTGCGGGAAGGACGTCTGTGCGAACGCCGCCGTCGCGCTGCCTATGAAGAACGAAACCAGGCTGACAACAAAACATCGTCTGATGACTCACCCTCTTCGCTTCGCTAAAAACCCGTTGACGATCGCGGTGAATTCCTCGGGCTTTTCCTGGCTTGGATAGTGGCCCAGCCCCGGCATGGTCACGATTTCCACGCCCTTGATCGTTTTCTTCAGCTGCTCCTGCGCTTCCGCCGGCACAATCGTGCTTCGGCCGCCGATGATGTAGATGGTCGGGGACGAGATCTTCCGGACGTATTGCCACAGCTCGGTCTCGACAAAACCCTTCGCGAGATTTGGATCGCGCTTCCAGATGATGCGGCCGTCGGGTCCGCGTTTGGTTCCGAAGTGCGCGTAGGTCCGCAGCTGATCGTCCGAGATGCCCTGGTTTCCGGTTTTCAGCTGCGCCACCAGTTCGTCCTCGGATGCCCAGCCCCTGGCGTCCTGCTGAACCTGCCGCGCAAAGCCGTCGGCGATGGATTTCGGACGTTCCGGACCGACGTCTTCGACGATCAGCGCGGCAACGTTCTCAGGATGCAGGCCCGCGTAGACCTGAACGACGCGGCCGCCCGTCGAATTTCCCCAGAGCGTGAGGTTGCGCAGCTGCAACTGAGCGACCAGCGCCTCCAGATCTTTGGTGTAGTCCTCGACCAGATAGGCCGCGTTCGGATCCCATGCCGAGTCGCCGTGTCCGCGCATGTCGACGGCCATGACATGGAATCGATCGGTGAACCGAGGCGCGATGTGATCGAACGTGTGCGCGAGACGGCCGATGCCGTGCAGCATGATCAGCGGCGGCCGGCCGGGATTGCCCCAATCCAGATAGTGCAGACGGAGGCCGTTGACCGTCGCGTATCGGTCCGTCGGCTGTGGTGAATTCTGCGGGCTCTGGCTGGCGGTGGCGGCCGCCCGCGGCTCGAGACCCTCGGTCAGTTCGATGTAGGTCCCATAGGGGTCGGTCAGGAACGCCACTTTGACGTTGCTGTTCGGCACCTGACGAACCGGCGAATCGATCTTGATGCCTTTGGCTTCGAGGCTCGCAACGAACGCCTCGAGATTGCTGACGTCGAAGCCAATGTGATCGATCGCCCGCCCTTTCGTTGGCTGCTGCGCGGTACTGCTGCCACCGAAGGACAAGTTCACACCCGGCATGTCGCCGGCTTCGATCATCGACGGACGAGAGAGGCAGGCGATGCACGGTCGCCGTCCGGGATTGGCGCCGAACACTTTCACATACCACGCCTTGATGCCCGGAATGTCGCTGGCGGAATAGTGCAGATGATTCATGCTCACCGGCGTCGGCAGTGCCGGTTCACCGTACACCTCGAGACGGATTCCGTCGGGCGCGTTCAGGTACACCTCGTTGGGGTTTTCCGTCGGATCGATTTTGATGCCGGCTTCTTTCCATTTCGCCAGCGCGCCCGGCATGTCTTTCACGGTGAAACCGAAGTGGTTGAGGATGGTGCCGGCCGGCGGACCTGAGGCGTCGCCCTGGCGCAGCATGATGAAGACGCCCGGGAATTGAATCAGTTCCAGCGGTCCGTTCTTCACCAGCGTGCCGCCCATCTCGGAAATCCAGAAGCGCTTCTGCGCGTCGACGTCCTTCACCACGAGGTGCACGTGTCCCATCGTGATGCCGAGCTGATTGCGTGGCGCGAGCTGGGCCTGCGCGGCCGTGGCGCCGAACATCGCAATGGCGAGGAATGTGAGGAGCTTCATAACGCGGACAGTATTGCACGGGGGACGGTGACACTCGAATTGGATAATCGGGTAATCGAGTAATTGGGTGATTGGGTAATTCAGTTGCAACCCAGTCCCTTACGGCCGCAAGATACTGCGGCGTCGATCGAGGGGACTGCCCTTCGAGCAGGAGGAGGCGGAATGACGAAGAAGCGTTTCATCGCGTCGATCAGCGTCTGGGCACTGATTTGTGCCGGGCTGATTGCGACACAGGGACAATGGCGTGGTTCCGCCAGCGCCGCGGCGGGAGGACAGGCCACGGGCCAGCCGGCGGCCGGCCGCGGCGGTCAGCGAGGCGGCGGCGGAGCGACCGACGCACCGATGGTGGGTCAGGGCACCTTGATCGCCGGCGCCTGGGGCGCGGATGCGATGCCGCCTGATTCGCGCGGGTGGGGCTGGATGACGAAGGGGTACGTCAGCAACGGCTACAAGCGTCCGTTCTGGAATCGGGCCAAGGAAATGTTGTTCAGCGGCAAGCAGGTCACCAGTTACACGATCGGCAATTTCGATCCCACGCTCTATTGCGAAGTCCGCAAGCACTACGGCTTCATCTGGTTCGAGATGCAGCACAGCACGATGTCGTGGGACGAGGTCGCCAAGATGATCGCCGCGTGTCCGGGCCCTGACGGCGCGGCGCCGATGATCCGGATGCCGGATCAGTTCGAGTCGAGCATTCAGAAGGCGACGGATCTTGGGGCGATCGGATTGATCTTCCCGACGATGCGCGACGGCCATCAGGCCCTCGAAGCCGCGCGCTATTCGCGTTTTCCGCCATTCGGCCGCCGCAGTTCGGGGGCCGGACAGGCCGGCCGCGTCTGGGCCAATGTGCCCGGCGGTTACCAGAACACCTTCAACGACAACATGCTCGTCGTGGTGATGCTCGAGACGCTCGACGGCATCGTCGACGCCGACGAAATCGCGAGCACCTTCGGCATCGACGTGGTCATCCAGGGGAACAACGATCTCTCGCGCTTCTCCGGGTGGGAGCAAAACGATCCGCGGTACCAGGGCCTGCTGACGGTCAGCCGCAATGCGACGCTCCGCGCCGGCAAGTTCTGGGGCAATGCCGGACAGCAGTACCTCACCGGCAATCCGCTGAGCCCAGACGTGCGGTTCGTGCAGAACGGACCGTCGATGGATGGCTGGGCGCCGCCGGCGCGCGGGCGCGGCACCGCCGAGGAGCCGACGATTGGCGGCGGTCGCGGCGGCCGTGGCCGGGGCGGCCAGTAAGCTGCGAGAAACCCGCTCACAACCGATCACGAGGCAACTGTCGAACGCTTTCGATAGCTGCCTCGTGACTGATTCGACGTTTTCACGCGCGCCTCGCCGCCTTCACGTCATCTGCCGGTCGCGCCCCTTTCGGGCGCAGGATTTTAAGAACATTTCAGGTCGTCGGCGGCAACAGGCCGCGTTCCCGCGCGACCGTCGCCACATCGGATTCGTTCATGTACAGGACGATTTGCGGAACGTCACCCGCGCAGTCCACGATGAACCTCGATGGCAACGTGATCGTCGTGGGCTCGACACCAGCCGCCTCGAACCGCCAGCGCCACTCAACACGGACCAGCGAATACCGGTCAGTCAAGGGCGTCTCCTCGAAGCCGATTAACGCCGTCTCGCGATGGCCCGCGGAGTCGAGGAGCTGTTTTCGTTTCGGGATCGCGCGCAGGATGTCCGCAGTCCTGACGACTTGCGCGCCGTTGGGTCCCGCGAACAAGAAGGTCGGCGCGTACATCGCGGCGAGGCTGTCGACATCAGAGGCGGCGCTGAGGCTTTCGAACTGCTCGAAGAACGTGCGCAGGCCCCCTGTCTGGATTTTCCGGTGAACCATATGAACCTCCGTTCATAATTATACCACATTATGCATATTTATACAAGCCCACGATGCGCTAACCCCGCCGCATGATGTCGCTCGTTGTTTGTGTCTGGAGGAATCTACAGTCGGACGTCGTAATCGGCGCCCGCTGGTGGGACCCGTCTCAGTCCCGTGGATCGACGAGGCAGACGAACGTGGACCTGGCTGGAAGCCTATGCATCCCGAGCGTCAATGGAGTGGCCGGACTGGGAGTCGAACCCAGACGGCGCTTTCGCGCCTTCGGATTTTAAGTCCGATGCGTCTGCCAGTTTCGCCATCCGGCCACGAAGGCGATCATACGCCGGTAGCCGCCAATACGAGGACCGAGCCTGTCGCTGATAAAAGCTCGCGCAGACATCCGAGAATTGTTCTGACCGCGCTCATTTCACGGCGTGAACTGAAAGTCGCGCGCGCACAAGGGCGCGGGCGGGCGCGCAAGACCGCCAATCTGATTGAACGCGACGCGCACACCATCGGAGCGCGTCCAGAGGAACCAGCCGGCGCCCTTCGCAAAGTAGAACGACTCCAGGGTCCCTGCGGCGGCGTGTTCAGGATCCGGTTGGTACTCGAGAACGAGCGTGTCGCGCACACCGAGATTGCCGCCGGCATCGAAGGCTGGCTCGAAGCGCGTATGCAGGCGATACGGCATCGCCCGATCGGGCAGCGGATTGCACGCGGCATCAACCCATCGAACGCGGTTGTCGGTGACGTCGAGCGACCACTCGGTGCCGACCGTGAGATGGCGCGGCAGCCATCGCCCATCGCTCAGCGTGTAGTACTCCCATCGTCGCGCGTCGATGCCATGATCCACTTCGTGGTACACCCACTGCTCGTCCCACCGCCAGCACTCATACATCCACGGCAGCGCGTACTTCGTCCAGCACACGTGGCTGCCTTCGACCGTCTGATGTTGAGACTGATCGCCACGTCGCGGCCACAGCGCCTGATCGCCGACGTTGAAATCAAGCACGTCGATGGTGGCAGCCGGCGCAGGCGGAGTCGGAGCCGTACCGGACTCAGCCGTGCAGCCCGCGGACATGGCCCCCACGAGCATTAAAAACAACCATCTCATCCCTTTCTTATTTTACGTGCCGGCATGGGCACTTCGGTTGCTTAAAGGCTCGAGTCGAGCCCGTCTCGATCGCTCGCCGCCGAACTCACCGCCCCGTCCAGCCGCCGCGTCGTGTAACGCCGTGGAGACGTCACGCTGAAGTTCTCCGGCGCCGGCGTCAGCGCGTCGATCACGCTCAACGGCGTGCCGGCGGCCGCGCAAATCAGCATCACGGTATCGCTGAACGGCAACTGCGCTCGCCTCGAATCGCAGGAGCGTGACGATGACGGTGAGGACGATGGTGAGGACAAGGACGAGAACGAAGTGAAAGGGACCGTCGCCAACCGCTCGGGAAATTGTCCGACGATCGGCTTCTTGGTCCAGGGAACGACGGTGATGACGAACGGCAACACGAAATTCGAAGATGGATCCTGCGCACAGGCCGTTAACGGCGCGCGAGTCGGGTCGAGGGCACCCGGCAGTCGAACAACACGATTCTGGCCAAGGAAGTCGAGATCGACTGAGCACCTCGTGCACCCTGAGCACCTTGAGCACCCAGCGAACCTGGGTGCTGACCGGCCGATTACAATATGTGATCGCGCTGGAGTACACCGATGCTCACATTCGCACGCGTTGCCGGTCTTGCCGCTGCCGCCGCTGCCCTTCTCACCACCTTCGCCGGATCCGTCTGGGCGCAGGACGAGAATGCGCTGAAGGCCTATTTCGAGGGGCGCCGCATCACCCTGCGCATGGACATGCCAGGGTCCGCTGACGGCGTCGATATCCAGGTCGATCCGCCAAAGAGCATCGACTACAAGAAATATCGCGAGAACCTGAAGCGCAACGGCGTGGCCATCAACTCCGGCGATTCATCGCGGATTACCCTGATCAAAGTGAAAGGTAATCTGATCGAATTTCAGCTCGACGGCGGCGGGTTCGGCACCTTCGGCGACGATACCAGCACCTCGTCGAACATTCATCTGCTCGAGAAGACCGAACGCGAAAAGGCGCTCGAGAAGCGCATCAAGGACGAAACCGACAAGGATCGGAAACGTGCGCTGCAGCGGGAACTGGATGACCTGCGCAACCGCCGCGAGCGCGAAAACCGCCTGCTGCGCGCCGAGAGCGAGCGCATCGAGGAAGCGAAGCGTGCACGCATCGCCGAACAACGGCTGCAAGGCGGTTCGCGCTTCAACTTGCGCTGGTCGCCGAAGGTCCCCGCCACGCTCAAACCCGAAGACGTCGAAAAAGCCCTCGTCGAATACGTCGATTTTCGCAACGGCGCCGACCTGCAGGATCGCCGTTCCACCAGCGCCGACCTCAGCACCGTGCGCAAGGGCATGCTGCGCGAGGATGTGGAGCTGGCGTTCGGCCGGCCGGTTGAGCGTTCCGAGAAACGCGAAGGCGGCGTGGTCGTAACGACCCTGATCTTCGACGTTGGCGATGAGCGGCTCACCGCCTCCTTCGTCGAGGACGTGCTCGTCCGCTACACCATCGCGTCGAAGTAAGAGCTTGTCAGCGCGCCTTCGGCATCAGTCTTACGGACTGCCCGATCAGATGCCTGGGATCAGCGCCCGGTTTCGGTACGAGCTTCTGCGGTCGACCGAGCACGTTGTCGGCGGTGTAGACGATCCCCTTCGAATCCACTGAAAACTGGTGGAGCTCGCCGAAGCCGCCGGGCACGGCGCCGGTGGCATCCCACGAAAACAAGCGGTTGCCGTTGACGTCGAACTTCAGGACTTCGGCGGTCATGTTGTCGGCGACCCACACATCCTGCGTCGCGTCGCTGACGAAGACATGGTTCGGAAATCTGATATTGGGCCACTGCGCCAGATACTTGCCGTTCGCGTCGAAGACCTGAATGCGCTTGTTCAGCCGATCCGCCACATACACATGCTGATTGCGATCGACCGCCACGCCGTGCACCGCGTTGAACTGGCCATCGCCGCTCCCGTGGCTGCCCCATGACGTGAGATACCGTCCGCGGCGATCGAGCTTGACGATCCGCGCGTTGGTGAGACCGTCGGCCACCAGCACACTGCCGTCCGGCAGAAACTCCAGATCCTGCGGCCTGCCGAAGTGTGTGTCGTCTTCGGCCGTCACGCCTTCCTCGCCCAGCGTCTGCAACAATTGCTTGCCGTCGTTCGAAAACACATAGATGACGTGTTTGGTCTCGCCGACGACCCACACACGGTGCTGCGGATCGTAGGGGCTGATCTTGATCTTGTGCGGCCCGTTGGTGCCCTGGAACAGCTTGTCCCACTGGGTCCAGATTTCGAGCGTCTTGCCGGTGCTGTCGACGATCCGCAGGCAGTTTCGCACCTCGTTCTCTGGGGCGTTGAGTGCGCTGCGAACGGTGCCGAAGAACAAGTGATAACCGGCCGGGAGCGGAGTGGGCAGTTTGATTTCGCCACGACTGGCCACAAAGATGCGGTCGTCGGATTCCACGAAGATTCCCGGCACCGATCCCCAGGCGTAGCCATCTTTTGGATATGGCAGGGCCCAGTCGGGCGCGGCGTTGTAATCGTTCGGTCCCACTTTTTGGAGAACGTTGAACGGCCGCGGCTGGAGCTGTGTTGGTGGCTGCTGGCCCGTAAAGGTGACTGACAGCGACCCTGCGGCAACAAGAACTGGAAGAATCAATCTGCGCATCACGCCCCAACCGTTCAGAAATTTGCTCAGGACACCGGTGCGGGTGCCGGGGCGTCAACACCCTGCCAGAGATTCAGTGTCCCCAGCTCCTCGCGCCCGCTCGACTTCAGATACAGGAACAGCTGCGTGCGATACGCGGCATATCCGCCAAGAACGAGGTTCACAAGGAACGCGCCCTTCGAGCTGCTGTTACCGAACATCTCAATGGGTTTGCGGAAATCCTCGTCGGCCATGTCGCGGAGAAGTTCGGGATACGCGTCTTTCTGCTTGGCGAGCGTCGCAATCACGCCGTCGAGGTCCAGCGTGTGCGCGTGTTCCGTCCCGGCCTGCCAGGCCGCCGGGTTGAACTTCCCGTCTTTCGTGGCCTGCACCAGTGCCGGCCCCATCACGGTGAGATATCGGAGGAGTTCGAGACTGCTTCGCTGCTTCGCCGTCGGACGGTAGTGCGTCGAGGCGTCATCGAGCTTCTGGGCCAGATGGATGAGGATGCCAACTTCCTTCTGCAGTGCGGTAATCAGTTCGGCTTTAGTGAGAACCATGGGACTCCTTGGTCAAAGACGGCGCAGAATACCATGGGCCGGCGCCGGACATTCTGATGACGCGAAAACGCTAGAATGCGCGCGAGGTGCGCATGCGTCGAACTCTCCTGTTGCTTTCGGTTCTTACGGCAGTCGCAATTCCCGCGGCTTCTCAGACCGCCCCTCCGACACTCGCGACCGACATTCCGGCGGCGGCGATCGCGGCCGTGCTCAATTCGCAGCCACCGGCCGGCGACAAGCTGATTAAATCGATCGACATCGGCGCCTACAGCGTCGGCGTCGGAATCCTGCATCGCGGGACCACGCGGCCGGGCGCACCGATCGGTGCGATCAACCACCTGCAGCTGACCGAGATCTACTACGTCATTTCAGGCACCGCGACGCTCTTGACCGGCGGCACCGTGACCAACGTCAACCCGGTGGCGGCCGACAGCGACATCGTGAAGATCGACGTGGGCCCGAGCAATCAGGGCGTGTTCGAAGGCGCGGCGCAGCGGCGCAAGATCGGCCCCGGCGATGTCGTGATCATTCCTGCCGGCGTGTATCACGGGTTCGACGAGGTCGTCGGCGGCATCGACTACCTCGCCTTCCGGACCG
>Ga0207701_10006460_pt1 | contig 11697 bp, 9 predicted proteins | sample KBSSwiSSwithPhiX_FD_184294 | JGI IMG/M metagenome (GOLD analysis project Ga0207701, IMG submission 184294) | Switchgrass rhizosphere bulk soil microbial communities from Kellogg Biological Station, Michigan, USA, with PhiX - S5 (SPAdes) (version 2) | ecosystem: Environmental > Terrestrial > Soil...
CCAGCGAAAGGCGAGTAAGCTCGTCTCCGATTGTGGCAGGTCAAAAAAATGGGCATGGCGCACGCCATGCCCATTTTTTTGTTCACTTCCAATTAAATGGGTTGAATAGAATGTCGCTTGGGACAGAGAATTAGCTTGGATTCAGGATTAGCTATGACGAGATTGGCAGGCGCGGCCGGCGCTAGAATTAAAAACCGTCCTCTTCCGTGTCGGCAAGATCGAGCTTACGGTAGCTGCGTTCGTTTTCTAAAGTTTTTTGGCGCTTCGCTTCTCTTTCGTTCTCCTCCTGGCATCTCACGCAAAGGCGCGTAAAGGGCAGGATTTTTAAGCGACCCAGTTGGATTTCACCTTCGCAGCTCTCGCAAATACCGTAGGTTTTATCGGCGATCCGCTGGAGGGCGTCGTCGATGGCGACGAGCTTTTCGCGCTCGCGATCGTTGAGAATAAAATTGATTTCCCGATCTCTCTCATCGCTGGCGAGATCGTAGGTGTCGCGGCCTTCGTCTTTCACCCCTTCGGTCTCTTCTTTGACGCGGCCTTGCATTTCTTTCATCAGTTGCCGCTTCATCTCCTCGAGCATATCCGAAGCTTGTTTCAAGAAATCTTTTCGTTGTTTTTTTTCTTTATCGGGATCGGTTTTAGGCATTGATAATCTCACCTATCAGGTCGTAATCGAGGGCACCGGTGATTCTGACATCGACCATTTCTCCGCAAACTGTAGTCTCTCCTGCCAAACCTTCCACATATACGGTTCCGTCCACCTCCGGCGCGTGGGCTTGGGTACGACCCGTTGCTTTGTGGGAGTCAAGATCGACCTCGTCGATCATAACGCGCTGAATGCTCCCAATCAAGCCCTCGTTCTTTTTTCGTGAGATCGTTGATTGCAAGTCCATCACTTCCTGCCAACGCCGTTCTTTATCTTGTTCCGAAACCTTTCCTGGCATCAGCGCCGCGGCGGTGCCGTCTTCCTCGGAGTACTTGAATACGCCGAGTCTCTCGAATTCTGCTTCCTCCACGAACTGCAAAAGTTCCGCGAAATCGGCTTCGCTTTCGTCCGGAAAGCCGACGATCAATGAAGTACGCAAGGTCAGTCCCGGGATCGAATGGCGGAGTTTGCTCACTGCTTCTCGAACGGCACTGCCGCTTTTGCCCCGGCGCATTCGCTGCAAGACCGATTTGCTGCTGTGTTGAAAGGGAATATCCATGTACTTGCAGATTTTATCGCTGTCGCGGATGAGCTCGAGGAGCGGTAAATCGAGAAAGTTAGGATAAGCGTATAAAAGCCGAATCCACTCGATCCCTGGTACTTTTTCCATTCTGCACAGCAAACGTTCGAGGGTGGTGCCGTCTTTTCGGTCTCGACCGTAAGCGGTGAGATCTTGCGCGATGAGATTGATCTCTTTGACGCCGTTTTGCGCGAGCTCGGCTGTTTCTTTGACCACCGAATCGATCGAGCGGCTGCGGTGCGGGCCGCGCATTTGCGGGATGATGCAGAAAGCACATTTGTGATCGCACCCCTCCGATACTTTTAGAAATGCGGTATAAGAAGGCGTCGATCGTAAACGAGGCGTGGCGTGATCGTAAATGTAACTCGGAACGCCGATAAATTTGCGCCGGGCGGTGTTCGCTTCATGCTCGCGTAGGATTTCGGCGATGCGCGGGACTTCGCCGGTGCCGATGAACAGATCGACTTCCGGTAATTCGGCGGCGAGTTCGTCCGGATAGCGCTGGGAGAGGCATCCGGCGACAACGAGTTTTTTTATTTGTCCCGTTTCTTTGAGTCGCGCCACATCGAGGATGGTATCGATGGATTCTTCTTTAGCGGCGCCGATAAAGCCGCAAGTATTGACCAGGACAATGTCAGCGAGCTCGGGCTCGCGCACCATTTCGAAATTGTTCTTGTGCAGCAGCCCGGCCATGACTTCGGAATCGACCAGGTTACGGGCGCATCCCAAACTGATAATGTTGAATTTTTGTTTGGTCTCGCTCATTGTCCTAGTTCAACCACATCGGCGCCTTTCGGAATCTGCGCGTCAAATAACGAATCCTTTAACCCGACGCCCTTGCGCATTGCGGAAAAGCGCACGGTCGTCAGATTGCTCGCCGCATCGCGCACGCTTACCCAGACGATATCGAAGGATGTCTTGTTGACGCCGAGGAGAATTTCCGTGAATCCTCCGGCCTCGCCCTTGGGTTCGAGGCGCAAGACGTACTGATTGTCTTCGCTTGCCTTGAGGGTAGCATTGAAATCCTTTTTCAAATTTCCCAAGCCGAGCAGGAAAGAGAGTGGAATATCGCCGCGAAAAGCATTTTTGAGCGGGCTTTTGATCACTTGATTTTGCTCCGGCTGATAAAAATACAGATGCTTGCCGTCGGCGAGCACGAACTGTCCTTTCGGTTCGTCGTAACGCCAGAGCATCTTGCCGGGACGCTTGAAGGATAGCTTGCCCGATGATTTGAGACTGCGGTTGAGAGTTTTGACTTCAGTTTCCTGACGGAAGTCCGCGACAAAATCCACCGTCGCGTCGTAATTTTTTTGTAACTTGTCGACGATCGCATCGGCGTTGTTGTTCTCCGCGGCGCCGCTCCATTGCACTAGGGCGAACGCCATAAGCGTTAGTATAAAGAAGCAGGCTATCCATCCAGGCGGCGGCTTAAGCGTCGATTTTTCGTGCATAAACTTCACGGGGTTTGGCGCCGTCGGGGGGTCCGACCACACCGTCTCTTTCCATTTGCTCGATCATCCGAGCCGCGCGATTGTATCCTACCCGCAATCTCCGTTGAATCATAGAGATCGAAGCCTGCTGGGTTTCCGTGACGATCGCGAGCGCCTGATCGTACATCTCGTCATATTCTTCATCGGCTGCCGCCGCCGCTTCGATTTCTCTCTTGGCCTCGAGCACTTCCGGTCGATAGGTTGGCCGGCCCTGCTGCTTGATGAATTTCATCACCCGAAGGACCTCTTGGTCTGAGACAAACGCGCCATGCACCCGGATTATGCGTGCGGTTCCCGGTGGCAGAAAAAGTAAATCGCCATTGCCCAGGAGTTTCTCACCACCCATAGAGTCCAAAATCGTTCGCGAATCGACACGGGAAGTCACTTGAAATGAAATTCGCGCCGGAAAATTTGCTTTGATCAACCCGGTAATTACATCCACGGAGGGGCGCTGAGTCGCGAGAATCAAATGAATGCCCGCGGCGCGCGCTTTTTGCGCCAGCCTCGTAATGTATTCCTCGATATCGCGTCCTACCGTCATCATAAGATCGGCCAATTCATCGATAATGATCACGATTCTCGGCAGTTTTTCATGCACGAGCGGGGCGACCGGGGAAAGATTGCCACCGACGACGGGCGTTTCTTCTGTTGCTTCCGGCTCCATTAGATCGATGACGCTTCTCTTGCTGCCGGCTTCTCTTTCGAGCGTGCGATTGTAATTGTCGATGTTGCGCGCTCCTTTGTCCCTCATTAGACGATAGCGGCGGTCCATTTCATCCATTGCCCAAAAGAGCGCCGCGGCTGCCTTTTTTGGATCGGTCACGACCGGCACCAGTAAGTGCGGGATATCTTCATAAACCGTGAGCTCGAGCATCTTTGGGTCGACCATGATGAATTTCACGTCCTGTGGGCTCGACTTGAAAAGAATGCTCAAAATCATCGCGTTGATCGAAATCGATTTGCCGGTGCCGGTGGCGCCCGCGACGAGTAGATGGGGCATCCTGCCGAGATCGGTCGCGAACGGCGTGCCGCCGATATCTTTGCCGAGTGCGAGGGTAATCTTCGAGTCCGTGCCACGATAGCTTTCGCTTTCAATTACTTCGCGTAAATGAACCGTTTCGCGGCGCGGGTTGGGAATCTCGATGCCGACTACTGATTCACCGGGGATCGGCGCCAGGATGCGCACGCTCACGGCGCGCAGCGCCATGGCGAGATCATCCGCCAGCATCACGATGCGACGTACTTTGACGCCCGCCGCGGGCTTGAATTCGTACATGGTGATGACCGGACCGGGACGCACCGCCACCACTTCGCCTTCGACGCCAAAATCCTCGAGCTTCTTTTGCAGGATGAGCGAATTGGCGTGGAGCGTTTCTTTATCGATCTTAAATTGCTCGCCTTCGGAGGGATCCAACAACTCTGACGGCGGCAGCTTATAGCCTTCGCCAACCTCCGGGAGCTTGAATTGCTCCGGCGGCAGCGCCGGCTTTTTTGGCAGCTTTTTCGCCGTCGGGTCGTCTTTGACTTCATCTTTTAAGACGATCGGCGGCGGGATGTAGTCCTTTTTTTCTTTCTTGGTATTCTCGCCTTTGCGTTTGTCGCTCTTGTCCTTAAACTCCTTTAGCCGATTGTTAATGGCGGGAACGAACGACTTTCTGAAATCGACAAAGCTCTTTTTGGTATGGCCGATCAGATCGAATAACGAGTGTTGCGTGAGCACCATCACCGACAAAAGCATCGTAAAGCAGGCGATCAGGACCGCACTCAACCGGCCGAAAAGAGGAACCAGAACGCTTTCATTGAGAAAGCCGCCGATGATGCCGCCGGCGTCGCGCGCGCTTTCGGTATCGATCACCACGCTCAGAATCACCCCGAGGCTCAAGAGCAAAATGGCGTAAGCGACGGTCTTGGTGACCTGGATTCCTTGGTAATTGGCGCGAAACATTCGGATCGCCGCCACGCATAGAAGAACCGGCACGAGATAAGCGGTGATGCCCAGGCTTTGCAGCAGCAGATCGGCCAAAAAAGCGCCGATAAAGCCGCCCCAGTTATGGGCATCGAGCGCGCCTGATGGCGTATTGAGCGAACGGTCGGCGGCGCTGTAGGAAATCAAGCTGAGCGCGATCAGCAAGGCCGTCAGGCAAATGACCACGCCCCAAATTTCACGATGGAGCCGACCCTTTTCCGGAGCACTGGACATAGGTGCGTTTCCTCAAGTTTCGATGATGTACGGGAGAACAAAGGGATGGCGCTCCAATTTTTTTCGAAAAAAGCGCCGTAGGGCCTTGCGCACTTCTTCTTTGAGCTCGGCTGGATCGGTGCGGGTTTCCCGGTTGATGCCGCCCAGAGTTTCGAGAACTACTTTTTTGGCGGTCTCTAAAACTTCTTCGCTTTCCTCCGCGCGCATGAAGCCGCGCGAGATAAGATCCGGCCCAGCCACCACTTCGCCCGACTGCTGATGGATGGCCATCACGACCAGCACCATGCCGTCTTCCGATAGATGGCGGCGGTCGCGGATGACGATGTCGCCGACGTCGCCGACTCCTTTGCCATCGACAAAAACTTTCCCTACCTGGATCGCCTTGGTTTTTTGCGCGCTGTTCGCGGTTAGTTCCAGGACATCGCCGTCTTCGAGTAAAAAGCAGTTTGCCGCCGGGATGCCGACGTCTTGGGCCAAGCGCCGATGGCGCACGAGGTGGCGATACTCGCCGTGGATCGGCACAAAATAACGCGGCCGGGTGAGTTGCAGCATCGTCTTAAGCTCTTCCTGGCTCGCATGACCGGAAACATGGATCTCCGAGACTTTTTCGTAGTGCACCTCGGCGCCGCGCCGATACAGGTGATTGATCAAATTGGAAATCGTTTTCTCGTTGCCGGGAATGAACTTGGAGGAAAGAATCACGGTGTCGCCGGGGTCGATCTTGATGGTTTTGTGGTCGTTCAAGGCGACGCGGTGCAGCACCGAAAGAGGCTCGCCTTGGCTGCCGGTGGTGAGAAACGTGAGCTGATCGAGCGGCAGGTCGTGCCAACGATCGCTTTCGGTCATGAAGTTGCGCGGCAAATGAAGATAGCCCAATTCCGCCGCGACCTGACCGTTACGGATCATGCTTCGCCCGCTCAGTACGACGCGCCGGCCGCAACGCTCGGAGATATCGACGACCTGTTGAATCCTCGGGATGCTCGATGAAAAAGTGGAGACCAACACTTTACCGGTGCTGCGCTGCATGATCTGCTCGAGATTGGTGCCGACTTCCCGTTCCGATGGCGTGTAGCCCGGGCGCTCGACGTTGGTCGAGTCGGATAGCAGCAGCAACACGCCTTTTTCGCCGTAGGCGGCAAAGGTTTGGAAGTCGAACATCTCGCCTTCCATCGGTGTGTTGTCGATCTTGAAGTCGCCAGTGTGGATAATAGTTCCAATCGGCGTTTCGATGGCGAGTGCCAGGCAGTCCATCAGGCTGTGCGTCACGCGAATGCCTTCGATACGAAACGGCGCGATGTCCCACGGCACCCCAGCGGTGATTTGGCGCACGTCCGCCGTGTCTTCCAAGTCATGCTCGGTGAGTTTGTTGGCCAGGAGTCCGAGCGTCAGGCGCGTGCCGAAGATCGGCACGTCGAAGTGTTCCAGAATATACGGCAACGCGCCGACATGGTCTTCGTGCGCGTGAGTGAGTATGATCGCTTTGAGTTTGTCTCGAGTCTCGAGGAGATAGCTTACGTCGGGAATGACCAGATCGATGCCCAAAAGATCGGCGCTCGGAAACATGAGGCCGCAATCGACAGCGATGGCAGCGTCGCCGTATTCGATCAACATCATGTTGAGGCCGAACTCGCCCAGACCACCGAGCGGTATGATCTTCACTGAATCCATAGTGATTCTAAACTCTCTGTTTATCCAAAGCGCGATTCGCGATCGCGCGGTTGCCGCCTTCGACAGTCCTGTTCGATTCGGATGAGGCGGATTCGCGCAAATGGGCGGCGATGGTTTCCCTTACTCGGTCCGAGAGCAGTCTCAGATTGCCGGCGCGGTAGCCGTCGACTGCGATGGGTTTGTCAACAAAAACTTCGATCGATCCGGAGCACAATCTCCAGGCGCCGGAGGGCAAGAGATTGCGGCTACCGTTGATCGTGACCGGCACGATCTTGGTATTCGCCTGAACGGCGAGCATAAAGCCGCCCTTTTTGAAGCGGAGCAGCTTGCCGTTAGTGCTGCGGGTTCCTTCGGGAAAAACGACGACGGAAATGCCGGCGGCGATTTTTTCCTTAGCCCGCTCCAAACTCCTCACCGCACTCTGGGGGTCGGATCGGTCGACCGTGATATGTTTTGTCGCCCACATGGCCCAACCAAAGAACGGCACCCACAAAAGTTCCTTTTTGGCGATCCAGCGCAGTTGAAACCGGGCCAGGCTTTGAACGATCACAGGGATGTCAACGTTGCTTTGGTGATTGACCATGAAAATGTATTGTTGGTCGGTGTCGATGTTTTCCTGCCCCTCGACGTTGAGCGAAATCCCTCCCATGCGCAATAGGAGCCACGCCCAGAATTGATTGATCCGATAGACCCGTTTGCCATACCGGTCAAAAAAGCCGAACAGGATCGTCAACAGCGCCAGAGGAATCGTGACCGCAACGAAAAGCGCCAGTAGGAGGATATAAACCATCAAGGCTTTTCTAAATTTGCTTCGCGCACGCGTGGGAAATAAGCTGGACAATAGTAAATCCTGGTGGCGCAAAAATCAATGCGGCGATCGCATCGGGCGGCCAATTCTAGGATTGACTCCGCGCTAAGCCGGCGCTAAGTTGGCTGCACCTTTCGCGCCGGAAATTTGCGCTCTGGCAGCTTGGAGAATGACATGTCGGTTAATAAAGTCATTTTGGTCGGCAATCTCGGTAAAGATCCCGATGTTCGCTATACCCAGACGGGTAGCGCGGTGGCCAATTTTTCCATCGCCACGTCGGAACAGTGGAACGACCGCGATGGGAAACGCCAGGAAAGAACCGAATGGCACAACATCGTCGTCTGGGGTAAGCAAGCCGAGAGTTGCGGTCAGTACTTGTCGAAAGGGCGGCAAGTCTACGTTGAAGGAAGCATTCGCACGCGTTCCTACGACGACAAAAGCGGCAACAAACGCTACATTACCGAGATCGTCGCACAGCGGATTCAATTTCTTGGTGGCGGCGGTGGCACCCGGTTGCCGCAGCAGACCGACGCCGCCCCCGGGGACGAGATGGGCATGGGCGGCAGCCAACCGCCGATGGACGACGATATTCCGTTTTAAGCGCCTGCCTGCCGCATTGTTCGCGCCGCAGTTGCAGACCGGTGAACACCAACCCGCTTCTCTGATCATCAGTAGCCAAGTGCCGAACTGACGCCCTTAGGACGGCCGACGAATGGATCGTCCACCCCTTCAAGATATTGATGTCGACGCTGCGCTCCGAACTATCTTGGAGGGCACCGCTACAGAGACCGGCGAGCAGTTTTTCAAGGCTTTGGTAAAAAAGCTCGCGGCGGCGCTCAATACCCACGGCGCCTGGGTCACGGAATACTTTCCCGAGTCGCGCCGGCTGAAGGCGCTGGCCTTCTGGATGGGTGAACAATGGCTCGAAGGTTGGGAGATGGTGGTGGACGGTACTCCCTGCGAACGAGTGATCGATGAGCGCTGCCTGATTCATATTCCCGACAATCTGGTCGAGATCTACAGCAACGATCCCGACGTTCAAGCCGTGGGCGCGGCGAGCTATATGGGCATGCCGCTGCTCGATCTCAATGGCGCTATCCTCGGTCATCTGGCGGTCCTCGATATGCGGCCGATGCCCCATGAGCCGCGCGCCCAGGTGCTGTTTCAGATTTTTGCCGCACGGGCGGCGGCCGAGTTGCGCCGGCTGCGCGTCGAAGCGCAGGTGCGCGAGCGCGAGCAGAAACTCGGGCGGCTCGTCGGCAGCGCGATGGACGCCATCATCGAGGTCGACCAACATCTGCAAGTGACGCAAATGAATCCGGCGGCGGAAAAAGTCTTCGGCTGCGCCGCCGCCGAGGCCGCCGGCCGGACCTTTACTCATTTTTTGACAGCCGACTCGCGCGAAAAGTTGGCGCGCTTGATCATCGACTTGGACACGCGGCCCGACGGACAGCGGTATCTTTGGATTCCCGGTGGTCTCGCGGCGACCAACGATCACGGCGGCAGTTTTCAAACGGAAGCGACGCTGTCGCGTTTCGATCTCGAACGCGAGCCTTTCTACACCCTCATACTTAGAAATGTGAATGAGCGGCTGGAGGCTGAGCAAAAAATTCGCTCGCTGACGGTCGAAACCGAATACTTGCGCGAGGAGATCAGTTCTTTGGTTGGCGCCGATGAGATCATCGGCGGCAGCGAGGCGCTGCGCAAGGTTCTCGCCGACGTGAAGGAAGTGGCAGTTACCGACGCCACAGTGCTGATCCTCGGCGAGACCGGCACGGGCAAGGAGCTCATCGCTCACGCTATTCATCGCAGCGGCCGGCGGCGCGATAGACCGCTGATCAAAGTCAACTGTGCGACAATGCCCGCGACGCTGATCGAGAGCGAATTGTTTGGTCACGAACAGGGCGCTTTTACCGGCGCGACTAAAAAGCGCGAGGGACGCTTCGCTTTGGCGCATGGCGGCACGATTTTTCTCGACGAAGTCGGCGAGCTGCCGCTCGATTTACAATCGAAGCTGCTGCGCGTCTTGCAGGAAGGCGAGTTCGAGCCGGTGGGGAGCTCGCAGACACGCAAGGTCGATGTGCGCGTGCTGGCGGCGACCAACCGCGACATCGAGAGCGCCGCGCGCGCCGGCAAGTTTCGCGAAGATCTATATTACCGTTTGAACGTGTTTCCGATTCAAGTGCCGCCGTTGCGTGAGCGGCGCGGCGATGTGGGTCCGCTGGCGGCCGCTTTTGCCAAAAAATTCGCCCAGCGCATGGGGCGCTCGATCCAACCCCTGTCAGACGATTGCGTGCGCCGTCTCGAGGCCTATCGCTGGCCGGGCAACGTGCGCGAGCTGCAAAACATCGTCGAGCGCGCCGTGATTACGTCGCGCGACGGCCGGCTCAATCTCGACCGCGCTCTGCCCGAAAGCGTGAACGCGGTGGCTGCGGCGGTTGTCAGCGACAGCTCGACCGTTCAGCGAGTGCTTACAGCCAAAGAACTCGAAGAGCTGGAGCGCAACAATATCATCGCCGCTCTGAAATCCACCGAATGGAAAGTCGCCGGCGAAAACGGCGCAGCGCAGCTTCTTGGCGTCAAACCCACCACGCTTAGCTCGCGCATGAAGGCGCTCGGCATCGAACGCAAGCGGTAGTTTTAGATTTCCTCTCACGAAAATTCGCTTCGCCTCCGACGAGATCTCGTAAGCAACGAAATCTCGCGCCAGCGCCATGCTCTGCGCGATTTCCTAAGTCGCTGATTTCGCGTCTGTTTGCCTAAAGATCTGCGTTGGCACGTTTCGCGCTATTTGGCTTCGGCGGGCACATCGAGAGATGGAAAAAGAAATCGAGAGGAGGCTGATCATGAAAAACAATTACAGCTATCAGGGCGCGCTTGAGGCATCGGAGCGGATCGGCTGGCGTGTCGAAGATATTATCGGCGGGGACAAGCGGTTGGATTTTTCCAAGCCGTTCATGCCGGAATCTTTGGCGCAGGTAAGGAAGCTGTCTTTTCTTTCCCCAGAAGAACAGCGGACGCTGAATCAGATTCGCGGCCATGAGTATCTTGCCATGTTCGGCTTGGTGGAAGAATTCATCCTGCCTTACGTCGTCGACCACGCCCGCCCGCAGCTTTCCGGCGATGATTATCGAGTACGGGCGCTGCTTCAGTTTGCCGGCGAAGAAGCCAAGCACATTCATCTGTTCAAAAGTTTTCGCCGCGAGTTCGAAGCCGGCTTCGGCAGCAAGTGCGAGTTCATCGGTCCGGCTGAAGACGTGAGAAAGTTCGTTCTAGCGCACAGCCCACTCGGTGTCGGCATCGCGATCCTGCATATCGAATGGATGACCCTGCGCCACTACATCGAGGCCGTGAAAGACAATCAGGAACTCGATCCGCAGTTCAAGAGTATGCTCAAGCACCATTGGCTGGAGGAATCCCAGCACACGAAGCTCGACACGTTAGTCGTCGAGGAGCTGGCGGCAAACGCCTCAGAAAGTGAGATCGAACTAGCTTTCAAGGAATACGGCGAGATCGGTGCGTTTCTGGACCAGGGAATCCAGCGGCAGACAGAGTTCGATGTCGAGAGCTTTATACAAGCGAGCGGAAGAAAGCTTTCGAGGAACGAGCGCGAACAAATGAGCCAGGCGGTACTCAAGGGCATGCGTTGGACTTATCTGGGCACGGGGATGACTCACCCCAATTTTTTGGATACCGTACAAAGCATCAAGCCGGAGGCGCGAGCGCAGATCGAACAGATGGCGCCGGCGTTTTGCTAACGAGCTAAATAGAACAAGGAGATCCATATTATGACAACACAATCGTCGAACCTGGGAAAAGAGCTTAAAGGCATGATTAAGGGAAGCGTCCTCAGTGCCGGTGACCCCGGCTACGATGACGCGCGCCAGATCTGGAACGCCATGATCGACCGGCGGCCCGCGCTGATCGTGCAGTGCGCGGACGCTGACGACGTTCCCCCCGCAATCGCATTGGCGCGGCGGCACAAACTCGAGATTTCAATTCGCGGTGCCGGACACAACATCGCCGGCAACGCCCTTTGCAATGATGGCCTGACTATCGATTTTTCGAAGATGAAAAACGTTCGGGTGGACGCCGCGAAAAGGCGCGCCTACGTCGAGCCTGGGGCGACGCTCGCCGACCTGGATGAAGCGACTCTGGGGCAGGGTTTGGCCACACCGGTGGGAATTAATTCGACGACCGGCATCGCCGGACTGACGCTCGGTGGCGGCTTCGGCTGGCTCACGCGCAAATACGGCATGACGATCGACAATCTCGTCTCCGTCGACGTGATCACAGCCGAGGGGA
>Ga0207701_10006462_pt1 | contig 11695 bp, 6 predicted proteins | sample KBSSwiSSwithPhiX_FD_184294 | JGI IMG/M metagenome (GOLD analysis project Ga0207701, IMG submission 184294) | Switchgrass rhizosphere bulk soil microbial communities from Kellogg Biological Station, Michigan, USA, with PhiX - S5 (SPAdes) (version 2) | ecosystem: Environmental > Terrestrial > Soil...
GAGCAACCTCACGCCGCGCGTCGGCTTCACCTATGCCGTCGACGAGAATCGCAAGACGGTGGTGCGCGGCAGCTACGCGATGTTCGCGTCGCAGCTCGGCGGCGACGAGGCGAAGTTCGTGTCGCCGATCCAGTACTCCTACGCCTATTACAACGCCGTCGATCGGAACAGCGACGGCGTCGCGCAGATCGGCGAGATCCTGTTCAACCAGGGGCTGCAGGGCTACAGCGGGTTCGATCCGACCGACCCGGCGCGTCTCTCGACCGTCAACACCGTCGATCCGAATGTGAAGGCGCCGCTCACCCACGAGCTGCTGTTCGGCGTCGACCGCGAGATCGTGCCCAACTTCGCCGTCAGCGCGACGTTCACGTGGCGCCGGATGCTCGACCTGCTGTGGGATCCGCTGACCGGCGTGCGCTCGTCCGACTACAACGCCGCCGGGACGCTGACCGAGAACCTCGGCACCTTCGGCACCTTCACCGTGCCGCTCTACGCGCTGCGCGCCGCGGCGGTGCCCGCGGGCGGCGGCCAGACCGAGACCAACCGCCAAGGCTACCATCAGCGCTACTGGGGCCTCGAGTTCAGCGCCGTCAAGCGGCTGTCGAACAAGTGGATGGCGCGCTTCGGCTTCTCGACCAACGACTGGCGCGAGTACTTCGACGACGCATCGGTCTCGATCATCGATCCGACCAGAGCGCCGGCGCCGGCGATCACGCAGGCGCGCGAGTTCGTCGGCCCGCAGGTCGACGGCGGCCTGGTGGTGCGGCGGTCGGCCGGCAGCGGCAAGAGCAACTCGTACCTGGTCGCGCCGAAATATCAGATCGTCGCCAACGGCGCGTACCAGGGGCCGTGGGGGCTGAATTTCGCCGGCAACCTCGTCACGCGCCAGGGATACGCGGAGCCGTTCTTCCGCAGCAACGTGGTCACCGGCGACCCGCTCGGCCGCAAGACGGTGCTGCTCGTCGACAACGTCGACGACTTCCGCCTGCCGGCGGTGACCTCGCTCGACGCGCGAATCGAGAAGAAGTTCACCTTCGGCAAGGCGGCGATCGCGCTCGACTTCGACGTCTTCAACGTGCTGAACTCGGGCACCGTGCTCGGCAACCAGTACGACTCGCGACTCACCGGCCCGACCGGGTTCGGGCAGGTCCTCGAGATCATGAATCCGAGGATCGCGCGGCTCGGGGCGAGGTTCTTCTTCTAGCGGCGCTTTGCTTTCTCGCGGCGCCCGTGAGCTGGAACAGGAGATCAGGAGGTAAGGAGGCCGCCGCCCATCCTGCACGCTGCAATGGCCCGCAGGCCGCCGCGTTGCGTTCTAGAGAAACAGAACCTTCTGATCTCCTGATCTCCTGCCCTCCTGTTCAAACGCTCCGTTGCCGCAAGCTGTCTATGCTGCCGCGAAGAGATCGAGTATCCGACGCCCGAAGAGATCATCCTCCTAGCCTCGCGAGCGCGGCGCGAGCGTCCGCGAAGCCGGGTTCGAGGCGCACCGCCTCCCGGTACTCGCTGCGCGCGCGCGCGACGTCGCCTTTCGCCTCCGCGATCTGCGCCAGCCCGAAGTGCATCCGCGACGGCCGATAGCCCATGCGCAGCAGCGCCTCGAACTGCGGCTGCGCCACCGCGAACAGCTTCGTGCGCATCGCCAGGCTCGCCAGCCGCGCCCGCGCCTGCGGGTCGGACGGGTTGGCGCGAATCGCCGCGCGGTACTGTTCGATTGCCTCTTGCGTCCGGCCGCTGCGCTCGTAGATCTGCGCCCGCACGGTCGGGATGTCGCCGCTGCCCGGCTCGATCCGCGCCGCCTCGTCGGCCTTCTGCAGCGCGCGGGCGGCATCGCCCTGCGCGAGGTATGCGCGCGCGGCTGAGAGCGCGGGCGCGGCGCTGCGCGGGTTGATCAGGCCGGCGGCGGCGTACTCGCCGAGCGCATTCTCGAACTCGCGCATCGCCGCGTAGGCGTCGCCCAAAAACAGGTGCAGCTCGTAGGAGCGGTCGTTCACCGCGAGCAGGCGCTTCAGCTGGGCGACCGCCGACGCCGGATCGTTGCGCCCCAGCGCGTCCATCGCCCGGCTGATGCCGGCGCGGAAGGTCTCGGCGCTCGCGATCATGTCCTTCGGATCCGGCCCGCGGATACCGGGACCCGGACGCGCCGCCATGCCGACGTAGCCGAGGCTGCGCAGCCGCGCCAGCGTTTCAGCGTCCGGCTGCGGCGCCTCGACGATGGCGGCTGCGCCGAAGCCGCCGGCGATCGTCCTCAGTTCCGCCCCCATGCCGCTGGCCAGCGCGCCGCGCGCGTCGACGAGATTCCGCGCTTCCGCGGCATCGCTACGGATGTCGTACAGCTCCGGCCGCGGCGCGTCGATGTACTTGCGTCCCTCGGCGCGGATCGACGTCAGCTCGCTCCAGCCGTAGTGCCACTTCGGGTACCAGGTCTCGGCGTAGGAGGGCGGCGGCTCGCGGCGCGGCTTCCCGTCGATGACCGCCGCGACGCTCTCGCCATCACCGCGCGGCGCCGCAACGCCGGCGAGCGCCGCCACGGTCGGCAGCACGTCGATTGCGCGAACCTGTTCGGCGACGGTCCGCCCGGCGTGCGCCCGGCCCGGCAGGCGCAGGATCCACGGGATCCTGAGCGCGCCCTCGTAGAGGAACATGCCGTGCTCCTGCTCCCCGTGGTCGCCGAGGCTCTCGCCGTGGTCGGCGACAACCGCGATGAGGGTGCGATCGAAGCGGCCGCTGCGCTCGAGCCCCGCGATCAGCCGGCCGATGCAGGCGTCGACGTAGGCAATCTCGCCGTCGTAGGGCGACGCCGCGAAGCGCGCGTCGAACGGCGCCGGCGGCTCGTACGGCGCGTGCGCGTCGTAGAGATGCACCCAGGCGAAGAACGGCTGCGCCCCACCGGTGGCGAGCCAGGCGAGTGCGGCGTCGACCACCGCATCGCCGCGCCGCTGCACCTGCAGCTTCTGACTGTCGCTGAAACCGGGGAAGTCGGCGTCGAAGGTATCGAACCCCTGCGCGAACCCATATGCCCCCGAGACGATGAACGAGCCGACGAAGCCGCCGGTGCGAAAGCCCTTCCCCTTGAACAGCTCCGCCGCCGTCGTCACCGTCCCGGGCACCGGCGTCGTCGCGTTGTCGCGGACGCCGATGCGCGCCGGGTAGAGGCCGGTGAGGAGCGCCGCGTGCGCCGGCCCCGTGAGCGGCGCCTGTGTCGTCGCGTCGGCGAAGCGCACGCCTTCGCGCGCGAGGCGATCGAGGACAGGTGTCGCCGCCCTGGCATAGCCGTAGGCGCCAATCCGGTCCGCGCGGACCGTATCGAGCGTGATCAGCAGGACGTTGGGCGGCGGCGACTGGGCGAAGACGAGCGGGAGGGCGAAAACCGTGAAGGTGAGGAGGACGGCGCTGCGCCGCATCTCACTTCGCGGCGCGTGCTCGCGGGGTGTCGGCGAACGCGCGCCGCCCCTCGGCGCGGACTTCCTCAGCTCGACGGTGATCCCCGAACATGGCGTAGAGGCGCGCCGCCAGCGCGTAGCTTTCCGGCGTCGGCGTCACGCGCAGCATGTCGGCGACCGTCTTCGCCGCGGCGTCCGGGTTGCCGCTCGCCTGGTACAGCATCGCGAGGCCACCGCGGGCGCGAGTGTTGTGCGGGAAGTACTTCAACTCGGCGGCGAACTCCGCTTCCGCCTCGGCATAGCGTTCGAGACGTCCGAGCGTGTCGGCGGCGTAAAAGTGGAGTTCGGTGATCTGCAGCGCGCCCGACTTCTTGAGCTCGGCGATCGCCTGGTTGAAGAGCGTCAGCGCGTCGTCGTATTTGCCCTGGTCGTAGAGCAGGCGCCCTTCGATGTAGAGCGGCAGCGGCAGGGTCGGATCCGCTTCGCGCGCCAGCGCCGCCTCCGCGCGCGCGGCTTCCGTGTCGCGCTTCGCGAGCGCGATCTTGGCGAGCATCTCGTGCGCCGACGCGCCCGACCGCTTGTCGGCCGGCGCCGCGACCTCGGCCGCCAGCTTCGCGTGCTCCCGCGCCTCGTCGAGGCGGCGCAGCTTCAGCAGCGCGGCGGCGGCGCCGATGTAGGCGGTCGGCTCGGACGGCTTGAGCTCGATGAAGTGCTTGTAGGCGTCGAGGGTCAGGTCGTGGCGATCGATGCGCGTCGCGAACACCGCGAGCTGGCTCCAGACGTCGGCCATCTCCGGATCGTCGCGGAGGATCTGCTGCAGGAGCGCGATCGCCTGCTGCCATTTCCGCTGGCTGGCAAAGTCGACCGCGGCCCGATAGCGCTCCAGGACCTCGCGTTTGTCTTTGGGATCCGGCAGCGTGTCGCCGGCCTCGGTCGGCATGTCGGTCTGCGCGCCGACGTAGCCGAGCGCCTGCAGCCGCTCGCGCGCCTCGGCCGAAACCTCACCGGGCGCCTCGATCTTCGCGCTGGCGGCGATCTTGTCGAGCGCGCCGCGCATCGCCTGCCGCGCCTGCGGCCGTTCGCCGACGATGTTGGCGCGCTCGTCGGCATCGCGCTCCAGATCGTAGAGCTCCTCGCGCGGCGCCTTGATGTAGCGGTAGCGGTCGTCGGTAATCGCCGTCAGCTCGCTCCAGCCGAAGTGATAGCGCGCGTAGAGCGCTTCCGAGTAAATCGAGGTCTCGGCAAGCTGGCCGGTCCCCTCGAGCACCGGCTTCAGCGAACGCCCGCGGAAGCCGCCGGCGCCCGGCGCCTTCACCAGATCGAGGATGGTCGGCACCAGGTCGACGTGCTGGACGAGGTCGGACACTCGACGCCCGGCGCCGACGTTGCTCTCCTGCTTGATGATCAGCGGGACGTGAATCGCTTCGTCGTAGACGAACAGGCCGTGCTCCTGCTCGCCGTGGTCGCCAAGCCCCTCGCCGTGATCGGAGAGCAGGACGATCGTCGACCGGTCGTAGAGCTGATGCGACTTCAGGTAGCGCACGAGCCGGCCGACGAGCTCGTCGGTGTAGGCGATCTCGCCGTCGTAGGGCGCGTAGTCGGCGAAGCGCGCCGGCGGTGCATATGGCTTGTGCGGCTCGTAGAGGTGCAGGAAGAGGAACGCGCGCGAGGTGCCGATCGATCCGAGCCATCGCTCCGCAATCGCCACCGACTCGGCGCCGTCGCGCTGGACCTGGCCGATCGAGAGCTCGGGCGAGCTGGGCGGCATCTCGCCGTCGAAGAAGTCGAAGCCGCGCGAGATGCCGGTTTCCTTGCGCAGCACATAGGCCGAGACGATGCCGCCGGTCGTGAAGCCGCGGTCGCGCAGCATCTGCGGCAGCAGCCGTTCGCTGTCCTTGATGGCGAAGCCGACGTTGTCGCGGACGCCGGTCTCGAACGGCAGCCGCCCCGACAGGAGCGACGCGTGCGCCGGCAGCGTCTGCGGCGCGTGCGAGTAGGCGCGCTCGAAGACGACGCCGTCGGTGGCGAGTGCGTCGATCGCCGGCGTCTTCACCTTCGAGTAGCCGTACGCCGGCAGGTGATCGGCCCGCAGCGTGTCGACCGAGATGACGATGATTGGACCGCTGACCGGCGACGAGGCGCGCGCGTAGCGCCAGCCTCCCAGCGCGGCGAGGGTGGTTCCCAGCGCGGCTAGGAAGAGGATGACCGTGAATCGTACGGGACGCGACACTGTCAGGGACTAGGGATTAGGGAATAGGGACTAGCAGGGAGCAGGGAGAAGGGGCCAGTTCGGATGCCTGGCGTCCTGTGCGCGACTCCCTGATCCCGACGCCCCTACTCCCTGACGCGTTCCTACTTCTTGAGCTGCTCGATGACGGCTTTGGCCTGCGTTGCTTCCGGCGAGGTCGGGTCGGCGGCGATCACCTGCTCCATCATCTTGATCGTGCCGTCCTTGTCGCCCTTGTTGAGCGCGACGAGCGCGAGCTTGAAGACCGGCTTGCCCCACGACGGGTCGGTCGACATTGCCTTCTGGTACCAGGTCGCGGCCTCGTCGGTGTTGCCCTTGGCGAACTTCACCTCGCCGAGGTTGTAGTAGACCTCGCGCGACGGCTTCGGCCCTTCGGCGGCCTTGGTCAGCGTTTCTTCCGCTGCCTTGAGGTCGCCCTTCTCCAGATTGGTCATGCCGATGCCGACAATCGCCTTGTCGTTCACCGGGTCGGTCTTCAGCAGTTCGTTGTACGCGGCGATCGCGTTGTCGTATTCCTTCTTGTTGCGGTAGGCGGCCGCGATCTGCAGGTTGATGACGCTGAGCGCCGGCGCCTTGGTGATGATCGCGCGGTAGGCGGTGATCGCCTGATCCCACTGCTGCGAGTTGTAGAGTTGATCGGCGGCGGCGAGGTCGGCCTGAAGATCTTTCGCCGCGAGGCCGCCGAGCGCGCCGGCGGGCGCGGCGGCGCCGCCCTTCTTCAGCGTAAAGGTGAGCGGCGGGTTCGGCGCGCCGATGGTCTGGACGTTCAGGCCGCCCGATTCAGGCGCGAAGCTCGGCGCCTGCGCGGTGAAATTCCAGCGGCCGGTGCGCAGGCCGATGATCGAAAACCGTCCCTTGTCGTCCGTCGTCGCCGTGAAGCTGCTCGGCGACGCGCTGGGATTCTCGGCCGTCACCGTGGCGCCCTTGATTGGCTGGCCGGCCTCGTCCTTGACGGTGCCCCCCACGCGGCCCGTTTGCGCGGCGGCACCGCCCGCCAGCGCGGCCACCAACAATGCGGCCAGCACGCCGCGAGACAGATGGAGTCCGTAACGCATGCAAATTCCCCCTGAAAAATCCCGCTTTCACACCGCGTACGTCGTGTCCGGCTCCAGCCGGACCATCACGCTAAAGTAATGACTGCACTCAGTATATATTGAATCGCTTCGTGAAAACCCTCGCTGCCGCGCTGCTCTGTTCCGCTCTCGTGCTCTCCGGCCCGGCCGGTGCGCAGGCGCCTGCGCCGGCGCCGGATTCGACGGTCGCGTTCGCGCCGATTGCGCCGCTGGTCGAGGCCGCCATTGCACGCCGCGAGCTGCCCGGCGCGGTCGTGCTGGTGGGGCGCGGCGACCAGATCCTGTATCAGCGCGCCTTCGGCAACCGCGCGGTCGTGCCGTCGGCAGAGGCGATGACGCTCGAGACGATCTTCGACGTGGCGTCGCTGACCAAGGTGGTGGCGACGACCACGAGCGTGATGACGCTGGTCGAGCGCGGCCGCGTCCGGCTCAACGATCCGGCGATGCTCTTCATCCCCGAGTTCGGGCGGTACGGGAAAAACGCCATCACCGTTCGCCACCTGCTGACCCACACGTCCGGCCTGCGTCCCGACCTCGAGCTCGAGGCCGAGTTCAGCGGCGCCGACGAGGCGATCCGGCGCGCGGTGGAGGAAGTGCCGACCGCGCCGCCGGGCGAGCGGTTCATCTACAGCGACATCAACTTCTTCCTGCTTGGTGAAATCGTCCGCCGCGTCAGCGGCGAGCGGCTCGACCAGTACGCGAAGGCGCAGATCTTCGATCCGCTCGGCATGAAGGACACGACGTTCCTGCCGCCCGAATCGCTGCGTTCGCGAATCGCGCCGACCGAGCGCTGCCGGCCGCTCGCCTGGCCGTGCGTTGCGCCAGGCGACGAGAGCGTGCCGTTCCTGCGCGGAATCGTCCACGACCCGACCGCGCGCCGGATGGACGGCGTCGCCGGCCACGCCGGGCTGTTCAGCACCGCCGCCGACCTCTCGCGTTTCTGCCGCATGTTGATGGCGGAGGGACGCCTCGGCGCGACGCGGATCCTCTCGCCGGCCACGGTCGCGCGAATGAGCTCGCCGTCGACGCCCGCCGGCATGCCGGCAGTGCGCGGGCTCGGGTGGGACATCGACTCGTCCTACTCCGCGAATCGCGGCGATCTCTTCTCGACCGGATCGTTCGGGCATACAGGCTTCACCGGCACGTCGCTGTGGCTCGATCCGCCGACGCGCAGCTACGTCATCTTTCTGTCCAACCGTGTCCATCCCGACGGCAAGGGCGACGTGACGGCACTGCGCGGCAAGGTGGCGACGGTTGCGGCCGCCGCGTTGATGACCGCAGATGATGTCGCGCGAACGCAGCGTGAGCGCTCGGCTAAAGCCTTCGCGCTACCGGACGTAGCGCGAAGGGTTGATTCGAGCGACACTGCCGTCCTCGCGGGCATCGACGTCCTCGCCGCCGAGGGGTTCGCGCGGCTGCGCGGCAAGCGTGTCGGGCTGCTGACGAACCAGACGGGGCAGTCGCGCGGCGGCGAGAGCACGATCGATCTGATCGCGCGCGCGCCCGGGGTCACGCTGGTTTCGCTCTTCAGCCCCGAGCACGGCATCCGCGGGCAGCTCGACGACAAGGTGCCCTCGTCACGCGACGAGAAGACGGGGCTGCCGATTCACTCGCTCTACGGCGACACCAGGCGGCCGACCGCGGCGATGCTCGAAGGGATCGACACGCTGGTCGTCGATCTGCAGGACATCGGCGCCCGCATCTACACCTATCCGGCCACGGTCGGCTATATCCTCGAGGAAGCGGTACAGCGGAAGCTCGCCGTGGTCCTGCTCGATCGCCCGAACCCGGTGAACGGCTTCGACGTCGAGGGGCCGATGCTCGATACCTCGGCGATCGGCTTCAACGGCTACGTGCCGATGCCGATCCGGCATGGGATGACGCTCGGCGAGCTCGCGCGGCTGTTCAACGGCGAGAAGAAGATCGGCGCCGATCTCACGGTCGTGCCGATGAAGAACTGGCGCCGCGACGACTGGTTCGACCAGACCGGGCTCAGATGGGCGAACCCGTCGCCGAACATGCGCAACATGGTGGCGGCGACCGTCTATCCGGGGATCGGCGCGATCGAGGGGACGAACATCTCGGTCGGCCGCGGCACCGACACGCCCTTCGAGCAGCTCGGCGCGCCGTGGATCGATCCGGTCGCGCTGTCGGCGGCGCTCAACGCCAGCGGCCTCGCGGGCGTGCGCTTCTACCCAATCACGTTCACGCCCGAGCCAGGCGCCAAGCTGGGCGGCCAGGCGTGCCACGGCGTCTTCGTCATCGTCACCGACCGCGACCGCCTGCGCCCGGTGCGAGTCGGCGTCCAGGTCGCGGCGACGCTGTCGCGGCTGTACGGCTCGCAGTTCAAGCTGGAAGACGCGGCGCTGCTCCTCGGCTCGAAGGCGGCGATCGCAAGCATCCGCGCCGGGGACGACGTGGCGGCGATTGCCGCATCGTGGGCGCAGGACGAAGCCGCGTGGCGACTCACTCGCTCGAAGTACCTGCTCTACTGAGTTGCGTAATCGGGTGATCTGGTAATCGGGTAATTGGATTGAAGATCGAGGATTGGAAATTGGATTGGGCCAATCCAATCCAATCTCCAACCAATTACCCAATTACCCGATTATCCAATTCACAGTAACCAGGTGGGCTGGTACAGCAGCACGTAAACGAGCACGCCGGTCACCGACACGTACATCCAGATCGGAAACGTCCAGCGCGCGATGCGGCGGTGGGTGTTGTACTTCGCCGCCAGCGCGCGCGAGAGGGTGACGATTGCCAGCGGCGGCACGGCGGCGGCGAGCGTGACGTGCGTGATCAGGATGGTGAAGTACAACGGCCGCACGAATCCCGTCCGCGTGAACCGCACCGAGCCCACCTGCGCGTGGTAGATGACGTAGAAGACGAGAAAGAGCGACGAGGCGGCAAACGCCGCGAGCATGAACTTCCTGTGCTGCTCGATCCGGCGGTTGCGGATCAGCACATAGCCGACGAGCAGCAGCACGCCCGAGAGGGCGTTCAGGCTGGCGTTGACGGCGGGGAGATCGTTGACGGTCATTGTGGTTGGCGGCCCTGAAGGGCCCGCCCTACACGTACGCGACGTAGGGCGCCCCTTTAGGGGCGCCAATTACAGCCGGTTCGCGATCATGACGATCCAGACGAGCGGCAGGTAGATGATCGAGCCGAAAAACAGCGCTCGCGCCGAGCGCTCGGTGCGGGTCGCCGCAAAACGCACGGCGAGCCCCAGCAGTACCAGGCTGAGCACCAGCGCCGCGGCGAAGTAGACGACGCCGGCCACGCCGGCGAGCGTCGGCATCAGGCTGACCGGGAGCAGCGCGGCCGCGTATAACACCGCCTGCCGCCCCGCACGCCGTCCTTCAGGATCGATCACCGGCAGCATCGGGAAACCGGCCTTGCCGTAGTCTTCGCGATACATCCACGCGATCGCCATGAAGTGCGGGATCTGCCAGAGGAACACGATCGCGAAGAGCGCCGCGCCGCCGACCGCGATGCTGCCGTGCGACGCGGTCCAGCCGATGAGCGGCGGCAATGCGCCCGGCACCGCGCCGACCAGCGTCGAGAGCGACGTCCGCCGCTTCATCGGCGTGTAGACCACGAGGTAGACGACGAGCGTGGCGAGCGCGAGCAGCGCCGACAGCCAGTTGGCGCGCACCGCGAGCAGCACGAGGCCGGCGAGCGACAGCGCCAGGCCGAACGTGCGAGCGTCGGCGGGCGACACGCGGCCGTCGGGCAGCGGGCGGCGCCGCGTCCGCCGCATCAGGGCATCGGTGTCGCGCTCGTAGAGTTGATTCAGCACCGCGGCGCCGCCAGCGACGAGGGCCGTGCCGGCGACCGCTTGCGTCATCGCCACCGCGTCGGGATGCGCCGGGCCGCCCAGGTAATAGCCGGCTGCGCTCGTGGCGACGACCAGCAGGTTCAAGCGCGGCTTGGTCAGCGCGAAGTAGTCGGCGAGCGACCCGTTGACGCGCCGCGCGTCGGCGAGCGGCAGCGACGCGGCATTGGCCGGTGCGTCCTTCACGCGCGCGCCCCGGTTGTCGGATGGTCCGCCTGAAGGCGGACGCTACGGACCTTCTCGGTCGTCGTGTCCCCCTTCAGGCGGACCGTGTCTGCGGAAAAGCGCACGCGCCAACTGCGGAGCGTCAACACCAGCGACGTCGTCAGCACCAGCGCGCCGCCGACAACGTGGAAGCTGTTGATCCACGGGTTGCGCAGCGACAGCACCGTGAGCGCGCCGAGCGTGAACTGCATCGCGACCAGCGCGGCGAGTAGCGACGCCGGCCGCGTCAGCTCGCGCCGGGCCCGGTGATGCGAGCGCACATAGGTGAACGCCATCAGGATGGCGCACGTTACCACGACCGCGCCCATCCGGTGCGCGAAGTGGATGGCTATCGCCGGACTCCAGTGGTCCGGCACGATGCCGCCGAACATCAGCGGGAAGTCGGGGATCGCGAGACCCGCGCCCGTGTGCCGCATCGTCGCGCCGATGAGAATCTGTGTATAGACGAGCACCGTCGTTGCGGTCGCCAGCTGCCGCAGGCGCGCGTCGTCCACGGCCGCACGTCCTCCTGCCAGCCAGCCCGGCGAGGTGAACAGCGCGATCGCGACCGTCATGCAGAAGAAGATTTCGGCGAGGCCGGCGTGCGCGGTCGAGACCGCATCCGGCAGGAAGAACAGCACGGTGATGCCGCCGAGAATCCCCTGCGCGATCACCGCACCGAGAGCGCCGACGCCGAACCAGCGCAGCCAGCGCCGCGGCTCGGAAGACCAGAGCCAGACGGCGAGGATGATGGTCAGGAAGCCGACGGTGCTGGCGATGAGGCGGTGGCCGTGCTCGTAGAGGATGTTCGCCACCCACATCGACGGCGGGAAGGTGAACATGTTCCAGCCGTAACTGGTGGGCCAGTCGGGCACCGAGAGCCCCGCGTCGTGGCTGGTGACGAGGCTCCCCGCCAGGATCAGGATGATGGTTGCGGCGGCAACGAGCTTGG
>Ga0207701_10006463_pt1 | contig 11695 bp, 9 predicted proteins | sample KBSSwiSSwithPhiX_FD_184294 | JGI IMG/M metagenome (GOLD analysis project Ga0207701, IMG submission 184294) | Switchgrass rhizosphere bulk soil microbial communities from Kellogg Biological Station, Michigan, USA, with PhiX - S5 (SPAdes) (version 2) | ecosystem: Environmental > Terrestrial > Soil...
CCCCGCCGCCCCGTCGCCGTCGGGCGAGGCGCCGCCCATCACCGTGCCGCGGTCGGTGGACCTGCCTCCCATCCAGCGGTTACCCGACGGGGTCGCAGTACCGCGCGAGCCCGGGCCCCCGCCCCCGCCCGCGCCGTCGCAAGGCGGCTGGGAGCTGCCCCACTGGGACAAGGGCTTCGTGCTCGCGTCCGCCCCGCCGGGGGGCACGATGCCGTTCCGGCTGGTGCTGAACCACGTGTCGCAGTTCAAGTACACGAACAGCATCGCCACCAACGCCACCTACGCCGATCACTTCGGCGTCGAGCACGAGGTTCAGCGGCGCAACGATATCCAGCTGACGCGCGACGTCTTCTACTTTTCCGGCCACGCCTTCGACCCGCGGCTGGACTTCAACATCCTGATCTTCACCTCGACGGCGACGCTCGTCGCGACCGCCGCGGGCTACGTCGGTTTCGTGTTTCACAAGGCGTTCGCGCTCCGCGCTGGATTCTTCTCGCTGCCCAGCACGCGCGCGATGACCGGCACATATCCGTGGTTCCAGGGCACCGACCGCAGCATGTCGACGAACTACTTTCGCCCGGGCTTCACGCAAGGCGTCTGGGCAAACGGCGAGGCGCTGCCGGGGTTCAATTACATTGCGATGATTGGCAACTCGTTGAACACGCTGGACATCAAGTCGTCAAACATCGATCACAAGTTCGCCTACGCCGTGTCGGTCTGGTACGACCTCCATGATTTCGGTCCGTACTGGAACGACTACGAACACCACGACAAGGTCGCGCTGCGCATCGGAACGGCCGGCACGTTCGCGCCCGAGGATCGCCTCTCGGATCTCTCGGAAGTGGGGCCCGAGAACAACGCGACGTTCATGTCGGACGGCCTGTTCCTGTTCGGCACCGGCTCGCTCGCGCCGAACGTCACGCTTCAGCTGGCGCACTTCTACCTGTGGGCGATCGACGGCGGCCTGAAGTACAAGGGCTTCGCGCTGAACTTCGAGTTCTACCTGCGCTGGTTGAACGACTTCAAAGCAGACGGACCGCTGCCGATCAGCAGCATGTTCGACTGGGGCTTCGACGCGTCGGTCGGGTACTTCGTCTTCCGCAGCCTGGACGTGTACAACCGCGAGTCCTTCATCCAGGGGCCGTTCGCGACGGCGATCGAGGCATCGGTCGGGTTCAACTGGTATCCGTTCAGCACGCGCCAGGTGTGGCTGAACGCGGAGGCGGTCCTGATCAAGAACTGCCCCTACGCCGGCGGCTACTACATGTACTCGGTGGGCCAGACCGGCTTCGTGGTTCCTGCCCAGTTCCTCGTCCGTTTCTGAGCGGCGATCGTCGCGATGAATAATCCGACGCCCTACTGTACGCCGCTGATCGCGGCCGTAATGTTTAGCCCGCAAAAAACAACTGCTCTGGGGGATCGGCAAACGAAATGCCGGCGTTCCAGTAGCCAGAAACGGAGCCGCGATGTTTGATCAGCTGATTGATGGGGTGCGGAAAGCGTCAGAGTCGTCGTTGCAAATGCAGCAAGAGATGTTCAAGCACTGGACGAAGCTGTTCACGGGGCCGGCCCACGAGGCAGGCGCCCAGGCCGAGTGGGGGCGGGGGTCGCAGAAACGCTGGCTGGAGCTGGGCGTCGAGATGCTGAACCGCCATCGCGAGGCGATCGACACGATCTACAAGTCGGGCATCACGCTGATCGAGCAGACGTTCCACGTCACCGAGGCCAAGTCGGCGGACGACTACCGGCGGATGGTCGAAGATCTGTGGCGCAAGCTGTTCGAGCTGCAGAAGGAGCAGTCCGAGGCCCAGTTCCGCGACTTCCAGACGTTCTACGAGAAGTCCGCCTCGCTGGTTCAGGATGCTCGCGCATAGCCTGCACTGGTTCGACTGGTGGCGCCGCGCCGCCGCGCTGTCCTGGACGCACTTCGACAGGCTGGCGGCGCTCGGCGATCCACGTCGGTTGCGCAACGCTGTTCTCGATGATTGGCGGACGGTTGCAACCGATTACATGAGATCGCCAGAGTTCCTTGCATTGATGAGATTGAACCTCACATTGCTAACCCAACCAATGATGATCAAAGCGGCGCAAATGATGACGCCCCCGGCCCGCTGATACAACAGGAGTTTCCCATGGCTGTCGCACCTCATTTCTCAAACGACTTCGTGTTTCCGAGCTTCAGCCTGCTCGGAAAGAGTGCGTTCGTCACCGGCGGTTCGCGCGGCATCGGCCGGGCGTGCGCGCTGACGCTGGCCGCCGCCGGCGCCGACGTGGCCGTCGGATCCAGTCCCAGCGGCGTCGAGGCGGCCGAGGGCGTGTGCCAGGAGATTCGCGACATGGGCCGGCGTTCGCAGGCCTACGCGTTCGACGTCGCCACGCGCGGCGACGTGGAGACGATGTGCGGGCGAGTCAACAGCGAGTTCGACACCATCGACATCCTGATCAACAACGCCGGTGTCACCCGGGACGGGTTGTTTCGCAAGATGGACCGCGGCGCCTGGGACGAGGTGATCAACACGAACCTGAGCAGCGTCTTCGATATCACCCAGCGCTTCATCGATCGCATGGCGCTGCGCGGCTGGGGCCGCGTCATCAACATCTCCAGCATCGTCGGCCGCATCGGCAACTTCGGCCAGGCCAACTACGCGGCGGCGAAGGCCGGCCTGATCGGCTTCACGAAGACACTGGCGCGCGAGTACGCGCGCAAAGGGGTCACGGTGAACGCCATCGCGCCGGGCTTCGTGCGGACGCGCATGCTGGACCACGTCCCCGACAAGGCGATGCAGACCGTGCTGGACACGACGCCCGTCGGCCGGCTCGGCGACCCGATGGAGATCGCGGCGAGCGCGCTTTACCTCGCGTCGCCCGTCGCCGGCTTCGTGACCGGCCACGTGCTCGACATCAACGGCGGCATGGCGATGTAGCGCCGCGGCGTCCTTCGAGCAAACAGCAAAGCGAACATCGGGATGACGGAAGGATACCGGCGTGGACACGATCGGGACACCTGCGCCTGCGCGCGCGCTGACGGCATGGCTCGGCGAGCCGCAGCGCTTCTGGCGCAACCTTCTCAGCCTGCCCCGCGTCGTCGGCGCGGCTCGTGACATCCGGGTTGGCACGACGCCCAGCACCGTCGTGCTGGAGCAGGGGACGCACAAGCTGCTCCATTACACGCGCCAGACCCCGGCGACCCACGCCGAACCGGTGCTGCTCTGCTACGCGCTGATCAACCGGCCGTACATCCTCGACCTGCAACCCGACAAGAGCGTCGTCCGCCAGTATCTGGAACGCGGCTTCGACGTCTATCTGATCGACTGGGGCGTGCCGACCGAGGCCGATCGCGGGCTCGGCCTGAACGACTACGTGTGCGGGTTCCTCGACAAGTCCGTCGAGCTGATCCGCCGGAGGAACGACGAGAAGCGCGTCCATCTCCTCGGCTACTGCATGGGGGGCACGCTGTCGACGCTGTACAGCGCGCTCAACCCCGATGACGTGAAGACGCTGACGTTGCTGGCGGCGCCGATCGACTTCTCCGGCACGGAGTCGCTGCTGAACCTGTGGGTGCGTGGCGGGATCGTCGACGTCGATCGATTGCTCGCGGCGTACGGCAACTGCCCCGCCTGGTTCCTGCAGACGATCTTCCTCTGGATGAATCCGATCCGGAACTTCGTCGACAAGGGCATCGCCTTCTGGGAGCAGATGGCCGATCCCGACAAGGTGTCCGGCACCTTCGCGCTGGAGCACTGGCTGAACGACAACATCCCGGTCGCGGGCGCGACCTTCCGGACGTTCGTCGAGAACCTGTATCAGCGCAACGAGCTGGTGCGGGGCGAGCTGCGCGTCGGGCCGCGGCGGATCGATCTCGGCCGCATCAACTGCCCGCTGCTGCTGCTGACCGCCAGCAACGATCACCTGGTCGCGCCGGCGTCGACCGAAGGCATCCGCCCGCACGTCGGCTCCAGCGACGTGACGTCGATGGCGATCGGCGCCGGCCACGTCGGCCTGGTCGTCGGCGCCAAGGCGCACGCCAAGTTCTGGCCCGAGGCCACCCGCTGGGCCGCCGAGCGTTCGACGCCGCGGCCCGAGCACCGACCCTCGCCGGGCGCACAAACGATCTCGTCGACGACACGGAAGGCCACGAAACGACCGGCCGTGCATGAGCCCCGCTGGTGGGCACAGACGCGTTAGAGCAGCTGGAGGAATTGCACATGGGCATCCGGGTTTCTGGCATCGGCGGGTACGTACCCGCGAAGATCATGACGAACCTCGACGTGGCGATGGCGGTGGACACGTCAGACGAATGGATCATCCAGCGCACGGGCATCCGGGAGCGGCGGATCTCGGCGCCTGAAGAGACCGCCAGCGACATGGCCTGCCAGGCGGCTCTGCGCTGCGTGGCGAACGCCGGGCTGGACAAGAACGCGGTCGATCTGATCATCCTCGCGACCGCCACGCCGGATCAGTCGCAGCCGGCGACCGCCTGCACGGTGCAGGAGAAGATGGGCATCGCCGCCGGGCGGTGCCCGGCGTTCGACGTGAACTCGGTGTGCGCCGGGTTCGTCTTCGCGCTGAACGTCGCGCAAGGGATGATGCTGACCGAGCCGGCGCGCTACCGGAACGTGCTGGTGATCGGCGCTGACACGTTCTCGAAGATCATGAACTGGAAGGATCGGCGCACGTGCGTCTTCTTCGGCGACGGCGCGGGCGCGGTGCTGCTCTCGCAGTCCGAGGCGCACACGCAGCGCTTTCACTTTCACCTGGGCAGCGACGGCCGCGGCCGTGAGTTCATCGCGGTTCCGGGCGGCGGCACGCGCCTGCCCGTCAGCCCCGAGGTGATCGACAAGCAGCTGAACAAGTTCACGATGAACGGTCCGCGGGTGTGGGAGTTCGCGGTGAACACCGTTCCCACGATGATCCGCGGGCTGCTCTCCGAGCATGGCCTCGCGCCGCACGATCTGGATCTGCTGATCCTGCACCAGAGCAACCTCAGGATGCTGGAGGCGATCATGGCGTCGCTGGCGCTGCCGCCCGAGCGGACGGTCACGACCGTCGAGACCTACGGCAACACCGCGGCGGCCAGCATCCCGCTGACGCTGCAGAAGGCGGCGGAGACGGGCCGGTTGCGCGCGGGCGCGCGCGTGATGCTGTGCGGGTTCGGCGGCGGCCTCTCGTGGGGCGCGGCGCTGTTCAACTGGGGCTAGCGCGGCGACGTCGTGCGCAGTCTCCTGATCACGGGCGCGGCCAGCGGCATCGGCGCGGGCATGGCACACGAGCTGGCGCGCGCCGGCGATCACGTCGTCGTCAGCGATCTGCAGCTGCGCGACTGCCAGGCGGTGGTCGAGCAGATTCGCGCGAACGGCGGGTCGGCCGAGGCGGTGGCGCTGGACGTGACGTCCGACGCCAGCGTCGCCGCGGCGTTCGCGTCGCTGACCCGCCCGGTCGAGGTGCTGATCAACGACGCCGGCCTGCAGCACGTCGCGCCGATCGAAGAGTTCACGATGTCCCGCTGGGACTACCTGATCCAGGTGATGCTCGTCGGCGTCGCGCGCGTGACGCGGGCGGTGTTGCCGGCGATGCGCGAGCGGCGGTTCGGGCGCATCGTCAACATCGGCAGCATTCACTCGCTGGTCGCCAGCCCGAACAAGAGCGCCTACGTCGCCGCCAAGCACGGCTTGCTGGGCCTGACGCGGACGATCGCGCTCGAGACCGCGGGCGTCGACATCACGATCAACACGATCTGTCCCAGCTACGTGAAGACGCCGCTGGTCGACAAGCAGATCGCCGACCAGGCGCGCACGCGCGGCATCCCTGAAGCCGACGTGGTGAAGGAGATCATGCTGAAGCCGATGCCGAAGGGCGTGTTCATCGGCATGGATGAGCTCGCCGGCATCACCGCGTTCCTTCTCTCGCCGGCGGCGCGCAACATCAGCGGTCAGGCGATCGTCGTCGACGGCGGATGGACCGCCCAGTAAGGGCGCTCCCTTACGGTTGAAGCTCGGCCATTCGCGAACAGCGACGCGGATCTGACGATCCGTCGTCCAGGAAAGAGGATCTTTCTATCGGGGTGATCACCGAACAGATATAGTGCCGTGGACTCCGCTCCACGACGTGCTGTACCACCTACACGACTACCAGCGCTCGCTGTTCCACCCCGCGTTGCAGGTGGCGCAGCTGACGGCACGGCTGTTCTCGATGCCCGGCTGGCTGTCGCAGCTTCCTGGAGCCGCGCGGCTCGCCGCCTCGTACGAGCTGTTCTATCGGGTCGGCAAGCACTACGAGAAGCCGAAGTTCGGGATCGAGACCGTGCAGGTGCGCGGCGCGCGCGTCGCCGTCCTCGAGGAGACCGAGCTCGCGCGGCCGTTCTGCCGCTTGCAGCGGTTCACGCGTCTCAGCGACGATCCCGAAGTCGCGGCGCGCTTGCGCGACGATTCGCCGGTCCTGGTGGTGGCGCCGCTGTCCGGCCATCACTCGACGCTGCTGCGCGAGACCGTGGCGACGCTGCTCACGTGCCACGACGTCTACGTCACCGACTGGACCGACGCCCGACTGGTGGCGGCCGACGAGGGCGCGTTCACGCTGGACGACTACGTCGACTACGTCCGCGCGTTCATCGCTGACATCGGCGCGGAAGGCCTGCACGTGCTGGCGGTCTGCCAGCCGGCCGTCCCCGTTCTCGCGGCGCTGGCGCTGGACGCCGCCGCGGGTGAGGCGTCGCCGCGCAGCGTGGTGCTGATGGGCGGTCCGATCGACTCGCGCCGCAACCCGACGCAGGTCAACCGGCTCGCGACCAGCAAGCCGCTGCGCTGGTTCGAGACTCACCTCCTGCATGAGGTTCCGGCGGGCTATCCGGGCCGCGGCCGCATCGTCTATCCCGGCTTCCTCCAGCACGCGAGCTTCATCGCGATGAACCCGGTGCGCCACATGTCGTCGCACCTGGATTTCTTCCACGATCTGGCCCACGGCGACGCCGAGAGCGCCGAAGATCACCGTCGCTTCTACGACGAGTACAACGCGGTCCTCGACATGCCCGCCGAGTACTACCTGGACTGCGTGCGCATCGTGTTCCAGGAACACCTGCTGCCGCGCGGTCTGTGGCGGGTGCGCGGCGATCTCGTGAAGCCCGTGGCGATCACGAACACCGCGCTGATGACGGTCGAGGGCGCGCTGGACGACATCTCAGGCGTGGGGCAGACGCAGGCCGCGCACGATCTGTGCACCGGCATCCCGGCCGAACGGAAGCGCCACCTGAACGTCGAGGGCGCCGGCCACTACGGCATCTTCAGCGGACGTCGCTGGCGCCAGATCGTCTATCCGCAGGTACGCGAGTTCTTCGCCGCGGCCGACGCCGCGCCGGTCCGCCGCCGCCTCCGCAAGTCCGCGTAGGGAATCACCGCATTCGGGCGCTCGGGTGTTGAGCGACCGCCGATCGAATCCACCGTTCGTGGGATCGGGGGTGCCCACGGTGATGTTCGAACGGTTCATGAAGGTGCGGTACGTCGCGGTGGTCATCGTGATCCTCGCGCTGCTTCACGCCGTGGCGTTCCTCGCCATGGGCACGCACGTGGCGGTGCTCGCGTACCGGCACATCTTCGACGAGGGGCCCACCTTCGGGTCCGGGCCGGGACTGGAGCTGCTCCACTCCCTGGACTTCATGTTCATCTCGATGGTGTTGCTGGTCCTCTCCCTCGGCATCGCGAGGCTGTTTCTCGTCAGCCCGACGTTCGACGACGCGAAGCTGCCGGGGTGGCTGCGCATCCACAGCATCAGCGAGCTGAAGGTGCTGCTCTGGGAGACCGTGCTGACGACGCTGCTGATCGTGGGCCTGTCGGACCTCACGACCGCGCTGTTCACCAAGCTGCAATGGACGGCGATGGTGATGCCGTGCGCGATCCTGGTGCTGTCGCTCAGCCTCTACTTCATGAAGAAGTCGTGACGTCGCCGGCGGGCGCGGCCGCGGCCAGCGCCTGGAACATCGCGGTCTGCAGCGTGTGCAGGCCGGCGGCCAGATCCGCGCCGAGGTGGACGCGCAGCACCCGGCGACCGCGCTGCGCGAGGACGTCGAAGTCGCCGCGCGCCTGCGCCGCCTTCACCACGCCGAACGTGTACTTCTGTCCGGGCACGCGGAGATCGGCGGCGTCGTCGCAGGTGATCTGGATGAAGACGCCCGTGTTCGGGCCGCCCTTGTACGCCTGACCGGTCGAGTGCAGGAACCGGGGGCCGAACTCCAGGCACGTCGCGACGTGCTTCGCGGCCAGGACGCGCGCGCGCACCTCGGTCAATGTCCGCTGGTGCGCGTCGTTCATCTCGAGATACGCGAGCAACGCGAAGTAGTCGCCGGTCCGGAGCCGGTCCAGGTGCGCCGCCAGATAGCCCGCGAGCGTGGGCGGACCATCGAGCGCCGCGGTCAGCGCCGCCTGATTCGCGTCGTCGGTGAACAGGCTGACGCCGTCCGCGCTGAAGAAGGGCGTCTCGGCGGGCAGGGTGCCGCTCTCCTCGTAAGCCGCCGTCAGCTTGCGCGTCGCCGCCTTGCTCGCCTCGACGTCCGGCTGATTGAAGGGGTGAATCCCCAGGATGGATCCCGCCACGGCCGTCGCGATCTCCCAGCGGAACAGCTCCTGCCCCAGATCGTACTGATCGTCCAGCAGCACGCGCACCACCGGCTGACCGGCGCGCTCCAGCGCCGCGGCGAACTCGTCGTGCGTCTTGTCGGGATCCGACTGCAGGCGCAGGTACACGAACAGCCGGTCGCCGCCGTAGACGTCCAGCCGCTCGACCGGCTCGCGATCGATCGGGATGAGGCCCTTGCCCTCCTTGCCGGTCGACTCGGCGATCAGCTGTTCCAGCCACGCGCCCAGGCTGGCGATGGCCGGCGACGCGAGGATCGTCACCTTGTCACGCCCGAACGACTTCGCCGCGACGCCGAGGACGTTCCCCAGCACCACGCCCGGGTTCTCCTCGACCGGCACCGCCGGCTTGCAGGCGTTGATCATCGCCTCCGTTCGATCGAGGAACTGCGGGACGTCCACGCCCATCGCCGCCGCCGGCACCAGGCCGAAGTCGGAGAGCGCCGAATAGCGCCCGCCGATGCTGGGCCGGCCGAAGAAGATCCGGCGGAAGCCCTCGTCCTCGGCGACGTCTTCCATCTTCGAATGGGGATCGGTGATGGCGACGAAGTGACGGCCCGCCTCCTTCTCGCCCACGATCTGCGCCAGCCGCTCGAAGAAGTACTGCTCGAAGATGTTCGGCTCCAGCGTCGAGCCCGACTTGCTCGACACGATGAACAGCGTGCGCGCGAGATCGACGCGGTCCTCGATCGCCTTCACCTGCGCGGGATCGGTCGAGTCCAGGACGTGCAGCTCGGGAAAGCCGGGCACCTTGCCGAACGTCTCGCGCATCACCTCGGGGCCGAGGCTGGATCCGCCCATCCCCAGCAGCACCACGTCCGAGAACGCGCCGCTGCTGGCGACCTCCGCGATGCGCGCGAAGCGCGGCGTGTCGGCGAGCTGGCCGTCGGCGATCCCCAGCCATCCCAGCCACTGCCCCTCGTCACGGCCGCTCCACAGCGACGGATCGCCGCGCCACAGCCGCTGCGCCTTGCCGTCAGCCTGCCACTCGGCCAGTGACGCCTCGACCGCCGCCGCCAGGGGCCCGGGCAGCGCGTACGACATCGGGTCGATACCGTTGGAGACGATCGCGTCGCGCATGGCTGCACCTCAATCCGGCCAGGTCCAGTCGCTGATCTCCGGGCGATCCATGCCGTGCGCGTGCGCGTAGTTCAGGTTGTCGATGATCAGGTTGCGCATCTCGTCCTTCAGGTGCGCCGCCCGCTCGCGCAGCTTCGGCACGCGATCGATCACGTCGATGACCAGGTGGAACCGCGACGTCTCGTTCAGGATTGCCAGCTCGAAGGGCGTGTTGATGTTCCCCTTCTCCTTGTAGCCGTGCACGTGCATGTTCTCGTGGTTCCCGAACTGGTAGGCCAGCCGGTGGATCAGCCACGGGTAGCCGTGGAAGTTGAAGATGATCGGCTTGTCCGCCGTGAACAGGCCGTCCAGCTCGCTGTCCGACGATCCGTGCGGGTGCACCGACGCCGGCTGCAGCCGGAACAGGTCGACGACGTTCACGAAGCGCAGCTTCAGGTCCGGCACGCGCGCGCGCAGGATCGCCGCCGCCGCCAGCGCCTCCTGCGTCGCGACGTCGCCGCACGAGGCGAGCACCACGTCCGGCTCCTCGCCGTCGTCGGTGCTGGCCCGCTTCCACAGCCCCAGGCCCTTCGTGCAGTGGATGACGGCCTCGTCGATCGTCGTGAACTGCAGATGCTTCTGCTTGTCGGCGACGATGACGTTGATGCAGTTCGTGCTGCGCAGGCAGTGGTCGGTCACCGACAGCAGCGTGTTGGCGTCGGGCGGCAGGTATATGCGCGTCACCGACGCGGACTTGTTGGTCACCAGGTCGATGAAGCCCGGATCCTGGTGCGAGAACCCGTTGTGATCCTGCCGCCACACCGTCGACGAGAGCAGGATGTTCTCGGAGGGGACGGGCGCGCGCCACTGCACGTGGTTCTTGCTGATGTCGAGCCACTTGGCGTGCTGGTTGAACATCGAGTCGATGACGTGCGCGAACGCCTCGTAGGTGTGGAAGAGACCGTGGCGGCCGGTCAGCGTGTAGCCTTCCAGCCAGCCGAGCAGCGTGTGCTCGGACAGCATCTCCATGACGCGCCCGTCGCGGGCCAGCTCACCGCCGTCGGCGTCATCGGGCAGCAGCTCCGCCATCCAGGTCTTCTTGCTCACCTCGTAGATCGCCTGAAGGCGGTTGGACGCGGTCTCGTCGGGCCCGAAGACGCGGAAGCGCGTCGGGTTCTTCTTCATGACGTCGCGCAGGAACTCGCCCATCGGCTTCGTGTTCTCGTGCAGCGTCGTCCCGCGTGACGACACCGGCACCGCGTAGCTGCGGAAGTCGGGCAGTTTGAGCTCCTCGCGCAGCAGCCCACCGTTGGCGTGCGGGTTCGCGCCCATCCGCCGCGTCCCCTTGGGCGCCAGCGCCTTGATCTCCGGCGCCAGCCGCCCGTTCGAATCGAACAGCTCGTCGGGGTGGTAGCTGCGCATCCACGCCTCCAGGACCTCCAGGTGCGCCGGGTTCGACCGCACGTCGCCGAACGGGACCTGGTGCGATCGCCAGGAGCCCTCCAGCTTGTGGCCCTCCAGCTCCTTCGGCCCCGTCCAGCCCTTCGGCGAACGGAGCACGATCATCGGCCAGCGCGGCCGCGTCGCTGTGTTCGTCCGGCGCGCCTCCCACTGGACCGTGTGAATGTCGTCGAGGGCGCGCTCCAGCGTCGCCGCCATCTTCTGGTGCATCTCCTTGGGGTCGCTGCCCTCGACGAAGTACGGCTTGTAGCCGTAGCCCACGAACAGCGCCTCCAGCTCCTCCTTGCTGATGCGCGCGAGGATCGTCGGGTTCGCGATCTTGTAGCCGTTGAGGTTCAGGATCGGCAGCACCGCGCCGTCGCGCACCGGGTTGATGAACTTGTTCGAGTGCCAGGCGGTCGCGAGCGGTCCGGTCTCCGCCTCGCCGTCGCCGACGACGCAGGCGACCAGCAGATCCGGGTTGTCGAGTGCGGCGCCGTACGCGTGCGACAGGCTGTAGCCCAGCTCGCCGCCCTCGTGGATCGATCCGGGCGTCTCGGGCGTGACGTGGCTGC
>Ga0207701_10006466_pt1 | contig 11694 bp, 10 predicted proteins | sample KBSSwiSSwithPhiX_FD_184294 | JGI IMG/M metagenome (GOLD analysis project Ga0207701, IMG submission 184294) | Switchgrass rhizosphere bulk soil microbial communities from Kellogg Biological Station, Michigan, USA, with PhiX - S5 (SPAdes) (version 2) | ecosystem: Environmental > Terrestrial >...
AGCAGCGTGGGCTGGTAGCCGACCGCCGACGGCATGCGGCCGAGGAGCGCCGAGACTTCGGAACCCGCTTGAGTGAAACGGAAGACGTTGTCGATGAAGAGCAGCACGTCCTTCCCTTCCGCGTCGCGGAAGTATTCCGACACCGTCAGCGCCGACAATCCGACGCGCAGCCGCGCACCGGGCGGCTCGGTCATCTGTCCGTAGACGAGCGCGGCGCGCGACTTCGACATGTCCTTCATGTCGATGACCCCCGACTCCTGGAATTCGAGCCAGAGGTCGTTGCCTTCACGCGTGCGCTCACCGACACCGCCGAACACCGACACACCGCCGTGCTTCGTGGCGATGTTGTTGATGAGCTCCATGATGATGACGGTCTTGCCGACGCCGGCGCCGCCGAACAGCCCGATCTTGCCGCCCTGCAGGTAGGGTTCGAGGAGGTCGATGACCTTGATTCCCGTTTCGAACATCCGCAGTTCCGTCGACTGCTGCTCGAGCGTCGGCGCGGCGCGATGAATCGGCCAGCGCTCCTTCGACAGCACCGGCCGGTCGGGAAAGTCGACTGGTTCGCCGAGCACGTTGAGCACGCGGCCAAGCGTCTCGGGACCGACGGGCACCACGATCGGTGCGCCGGTATCGATCGCCATCATGCCGCGGGTCATGCCGTCGGTCGGCTTCATCGCGACCGTGCGCACCCGGTTTTCGCCGAGGTGCTGCTCCACTTCGGCAACGACGTCGATCTTTTCGACGCCGGGTCCGCCTTCGGACACGATGCGGATCGCGTTGTAAATCGCGGGCAGGCCTTCGGTGAACTCCACGTCGATGACCGGTCCGATGACCTGCACCACTCTACCGGTGCGCTGTGCCGTAGCTGTCTGTGCCATATCGTTTCCCGCCAGGTCTGCTTCGCCGGGACCCAGCCTGCGTAGCCCGCCGGTCTGCTTTCCGCCGGGCCTCAGTTCTTACGTCGCCGAGGCTCCCGACACCACCTCGATGATCTCGCGGGTGATCGCGGCCTGACGCACCTTGTTCATGTAGAGCGTGAGGTCCTCGATCATGTCCGCCGAGTTGCGCGTCGCCGCGTCCATCGCCGTCATCTGGGCGGCGAAGAAGGCGGCATTCGACTCGAGCAGTGCACGATACACCTGCACCTGCACGTGCCGCGGCAGCAGGTCCTTGAAGATCTGCCCGGCCGATGGCTCGTAGAGATAGTCGACACGTGGCCCGGCGGCGGTTTCGCCCTCGAGGCGCGGAATCGGCAGCAGGCGCTCGACGACGAGCCGCTGCGCGATCACCGATTTGAACTCGTTGTAGACCAGGTACACGCTCGATACGTCGCCGCCCGTGAAGGCCGCAATCGCCGCGTCTGCGATCTCCACCGCGTGGGAGAACGACAGGCGCTGGAAGATGCCCGTCGCCTCGTACTTCACGTCGAAGCCGCGGCGGCGGAAGAAGTCGCGCCCCTTTCGTCCAATCAGCCCCAGCGCCACCTCACGGCCGCGTCCTTCCGTGACGATGAACTGGCCGGCCGCCTTGGTGACGTTCGTGTTGAAGCTGCCGCAGAGGCCGCGGTCCGCCGTAATCACGATCAACAGGACGCGGCCTTCGGTCGCCGGCATCCGCAGCAGCGGATGCGACTCGGGGTCGACGCTGGCCACGAGCCCGTTCAGGACATTCAGCATCCGCTGCGCGAACGGCCGGGCGGCAATGACCCGATCCTGCGCGCGCTTGAGGCGCGAGGCGGCGATCATCTTCATCGCTTTGGTGATCTGCTGCGTCGACTTGACCGCGCGGATCCGGCGACGGAGGTCAATCAGTGAAGGCATGCGTCAGGCTCGAGACGATCAGGCCGCCGCGCCCGCCGTCTTGGCGACGAACTGCTTGTTGAAGTCGGTGAGCGCCGCCTCCAGCGCCGCCTTCGTCTCATCGTCGAGAACCTTCTTCTCGGCGATGCCACCGAGGACCGAGGCGCCGCGCGCTTCGAGGTGACGATAGAGGTCTTCCTCGTACCGCCGCACATCTTCGATCGGCACCTGATCGAGGAAGCCCTTGGTCGCGGCGTAGATGATCGCGACCTGCTTCTCGACGGCCAGCGGCTGATACTGCGGCTGCTTGAGGATCTCGACGAGCCGGCGGCCGCGATTGAGCTGCGCCTGCGTCGCCTTGTCGAGGTCGCTGCCGAACTGGGCGAACGCGGCGAGCTCGCGATACTGCGCGAGATCGAGACGCAGCGAGCCCGCGACCTGCCGCATCGCCTTGATCTGCGCCGAGCCGCCGACGCGCGAGACGGAGTTGCCGACGTTGATGGCCGGGCGCACGCCCTGGTGGAACAGGTCGCTCTCGAGGAAGATCTGGCCGTCGGTGATCGAGATGACGTTCGTCGGAATGTAGGCCGAGAGATCGCCGGCCTGGGTCTCGATGATCGGCAGCGCCGTGAGCGACCCTCCGCCCAGCGAGGAGTTCAGCTTTGCCGCCCGCTCCAGCAGGCGCGAGTGCAGATAGAACACGTCGCCCGGATACGCCTCGCGTCCCGGCGGACGCCGCAGCAGCAGCGAGATCTCGCGATACGACTGCGCATGCTTCGAGAGATCGTCGTAGACCACGAGCGCATGGCGGCTCGAGTCACGGAAGAACTCGCCGATCGCGCACGCGGAGTAGGGCGCGATGTAGAGCATCGGCGCCGGATCGGACGCCGTCGCCGCCACCACGACGGTGTAGCTCATGGCGTCGTACTCTTCGAGCGTGCGCACGACCTGAGCGACGGTCGACTGCTTCTGGCCGATCGCGTTGTAAATGCAGACCACGCCCTTGCCGCGCTGATTGATGATCGCGTCCACGGCCACCGCGGTCTTGCCGGTCTGGCGATCGCCGATGATCAGCTCGCGCTGCCCGCGGCCGATCGGCACCATGCCGTCGATCGCCTTGAGGCCCGTCTGCAGCGGCTCCTTGACCGACTGGCGATCGACGACGCCGGGGGCGAGGCGTTCGATCGGCAGTGATTGCGTCGTGGCAATCGGACCCTTGCCGTCGATCGGATGGCCCAGCGCATTGACGACGCGGCCGAGCATGGCGTCGCCAACCGGCACCGAGATGATGCGGCCGGTGCGGCGCACCGCGTCGCCCTCCTTGATGACCGTGTAGTCACCAAGCAGCACGGTGCCGACGCTGTCCTCTTCCAGATTCAGGGCGATGCCGAAAACGCCGCCCGAGAACTCGAGCATCTCGCCCGCCATTGCGCGCTGCACTCCGTGCACCCGCGCGATGCCGTCACCGATGGAGATGACCGTGCCGACTTCGGCGACATCGACCTCGACCGCAAAACTGCCGATCTGGTCACGAATGATCTTGGAGATTTCTTCGGCTCTGATGTCCATGCTCATTCCTGCACTGCGCGAAGCGACGCTGGTGCGTCGGCATCCCGCGCCGGGCGTTCCTCGCCCGCGTTCATTGACTGCTCGTCAGGCGCTCGCGCATCTTTGCGAGCTGCGCGGCGAGGCTGCCGTCGTACACGATGCTGCCGATGCGGGTCACGAGTCCGCCGAGGATCGCCGGATCGACCTTCGTGGTGAGCGTCACGCGCCGCCCCGTGGCACGCGTCAGCCGATCGCGCAGCGCCAACGCCGTGTCCGCGGACAACTCGTCGGCGGTGGTCACCTCGGCGCGAATCACCTGCTGGTGATCGAGGAGACGCTCGCGGTAGACATCGAGTACATCCGGGACGAGGACGATCCGGTCGCGCTCCGCCAGCATCAGCAACAGTTTCGCGACCGGAACGCTGAGGCCCAGGCGCGTGGTGAGCTCCTGCGTGAGGCCGTGCTTCTTCTTCGCCGGGATCGCGGGATGAGTCAGCGCGCTCCGCAGCGGTGGATGCTCATCGAGCAGGCGGGCAAATGCCGACAGATCCTGCTCTGCGCGTTCGGCGATCGACTCCTGCAGGGCGACGTCGAACAGAGCGCGGGCATAGCGGGTCGCCGAGGCTCGTGCACTCATGCGCTTAATGGTTGAACGGCGATTGTTCGCGTCGCGCAGACGCACTCGCGGCGGAACGGTTGTCGTGTCTCATCGAAACGTCAGCACGGAACGCCCACCCTGACCGCGGGTGGAGACGGGGACCTCGGGCAGCTTGTACCTCAAAGGCACAAGCAACTCTTTATATCACAAAAACGGCGGACCTCGGGCCCGTCGCGACCGGCTCCGCCCCTCCGCCGCCCCTTACCGGCCCTCTGTCAATTGCTCGTAGATGCGGTTCAACTCGTCTTCCGAGCCGAAGTCGATTTCAACCGTTCCCCCCGCGCCGCGCCGGACGATGCGTACCTTGGTTCCCAGTGCGAACCGCAGCCGATCTTCCGCCGCACGCGTGTGCACGTCGGTGCCGGCGCCGGCGGCAGGCTTCGATTTGGGCGCCACCGCGTCGGCGCCCTGACTCGCCAGCTTCTTCACCAGCGACTCGGCGTCGCGGACCGACAGCGCCCTGGCGATGATTTCGCGCGCGGCGTGCCGCTGCACGGCGGCGTCTGCCAGCGCGAGGATCGCCTTCGCGTGACCCAGCGTCAACGCCCCGGAGACGAGGTCTCCGCGAACCTCCTCCGGCAGGCGCAGCAGACGCATCAAATTCGCAACGGAGCTCCGGTCCTTCCCCACCGCTGCAGCGACCTGTTCCTGCGTCAGGCCGTACGCCTCGGTGAGCCGCTGGTAGGCGAGCGCTTCGTCGATAGGGTTCAGATTCTCGCGTTGAACGTTCTCGATCAGCGCGAGGGCAAGCAGGTCCTTGCCCCCATCCTCCGGCACATCGCGCACGACCACCGGCACCTTCTGCAGACCGGCGAGCTGGGCCGCCCGCCAGCGCCGCTCGCCGGCAATGATCTGGAACGCGTCCCCCGAGCGGCGCACGAGAATCGGCTGAATGATGCCGTTGGACTTGATCGACTCCGCCAGCTCATTGAGTCGGGCGTCATCCATCTGCAGCCGCGGCTGCTGGGTGTTCGGGGAAAGACGATCGACGTCGACTTCGATGAGACCGCTGCGGGGCGCTTCGGGGACATCGGGAATCAGCGCACTGAGGCCCTTTCCCAGTGCCGGTCGCTTGTCGATCATGGCAACTCCTCTGGATATTGCGGGGCGTTACGCGGCCTGGCGCGAGAGCATCTCGCGCGCGAGAGCCGTGTATGCCGCAGCGCCGCGTGATTTCGCGTCGTACAACACCGCGGGAAGACCATGGCTTGGTGCCTCTCCGAGCCGCACGTTCCGCGGGATGATGGTATTGAACACCTTCTCCTTGAAGAACTCGCGCACGTCACGGGCGACGAGCTGCCCCAGGTTCGTGCGATCGTCGTACATCGTCAGGACGACGCCCTCGATATCGAGCGAAGGATTGAGAGCACCGCGCACGCGACGCATCGTGCCGACGAGATCCGCGAGCCCCTCGAGTGCGAAGTATTCACAGTGCAGCGGGATGAGTACCGCGTCGGCGGCGACAAGCGCATTGAGGGTGAGCAAACCGAGGGACGGCGGACAGTCGATGAAGATGTAGTCGTAGTGGCTTCGAAGCGGATCGAGCACGCGTTTGAGGCGATGCTCACGCGCAGGCAGCGGTACCAGCTCGATTTCAGCGCCGGTCAGGTTTCGATCCGCCGGCACGACGAAGAGCGTCGCCACGCGCGTGGGCAGAACGAAGGTCTCGGGCGCCTGCTCCGTCATCAGCGCTTCGTAGACGCTACCGCTCGGTGCCGACTGACCCTTGAGGCCGACGCCACTGGTCAGGTTTCCTTGAGGGTCGATGTCGACGAGCAGGACGCGTGGGCCGGCGAGCGCGAGCGCTGTGGCGAGATTGATCGCGGTCGTGGTCTTGCCGACACCACCCTTTTGATTGGCGATCGCGATAACTCTGGCGCGACGGGGGGACGGCTGGTATATTTCTGTCATTTGCCAGATTGTCTGCGGATGTTGCGGTCGCGGGACGTCGTGGAGGAACAGGCCACTGTAGGATTGGTTTTGCCTGGCAGTCAAGGACAAGCTGCTAAGGGCCGCCCAAGTGCTCAAGCGACCGGTGATGTTCCACGTGGAACATTCGAGCCTGTCACGCGCTTTTCCAGAATAACTATCCGGCTTTGAAGCGAGTCGATGAGCCGGTGTGTGCTTCGCAGCCGGAGCGGAGGCGCCACTTTCGCGTCGAGATCCTCGTTGCCAGAAGGTTTAAACAGCATCAGGTGGCCGCCTGGCTTCACGAACGCCTGCATGGCGTTGAGGACGGCAGCCGACACTCGCACCGCTCGAACCGTCAGGAGGTCGTGGCGCTCGTGCAGGGTGGCATCCGAGAGAAGCGTCTCGTAGCGCGCATTCGCCACGCGGGTGTGCTCCAGTGACAACTCGCGCACTGCTTCCTGCAGAAACACCGACTTCCTCGTCTTGGACTCGACCATCACCAGGCGAACCGGTGCAAGCGCCAGCGCCATCGGAATCGCCGGAGAGCCACCGCCGCTGCCGACGTCAATCATGCTTTTCACTCCGTCAGCGTGCCTCGCCGCCAGTAGAGGCTCTATGAGGAGTCGATCAAGAGCAGCGGGTTCCGGATCCTCGAGCCGCAATCCGGAAAGGTTGATCTTGTTGTTCCACTTAGCCAGCAGCTGGAAGTAGACCTCCAGCGCTTTGGCGAGGTCCTCTCCAATCGAGATCTTCGCGTGCCTGGCTCGACGCGCGAGCCGCTCCTGAAACTCCCGGCTATTCACCTGGTCACGCCACGGGTGAGGATTTGGGGCGGAGCCGACCGACATACGCTCCGAGCACCATAACGGCTGCGGGGGTCAGGCCTGGGATCCTGGACGCCTGTCCAAGGGTCTCCGGCCGCACCTGAGACAGCCGTTCGCGCGCCTCTCGAGAAAGGCCCGGTACGGCGTGAAATGGAAAATCGACCGGAATACGTCGCTGCTCCTCACGCCGCGCCCGTTCGGCACGCGAGGCCTCCTGTCGGAGATACCCCGAGTACTTCATGGCTGTTTCGACGCCCGCACGCTCTTGTTCCGTCGTGCCAGCAGCGAGGGAAAGCGTGTCGGGGTGCTCGTGTAGCAACGACTCCAGACCCACCGACGGCTGCGACAGGGCGCGTGCCACCGTCACAGATTCGCCGTTGTGCCTGATCACAGTGCGCTCGATCGTCTGGCAGTTGCGTTCGAAGCGTTCACGCCTCGCTTCGAAGCGGGCGAAGCGGGCATCGTCGATGAGCCCAACCTCTCGGCCACGCGGCGTCAGTCGAAGATCGGCGTTGTCGATCCGCAGCAGCAACCGGTGCTCTGCGCGCGACGTGAACATACGATATGGCTCGAGACAACCACGCGTGACCAGATCGTCAATCAACACGCCGATGTACGCCTCGTCGCGACGCAACACGAACGGCCGGCGTTTCCGGACATGGAGAGCTGCGTTGATCCCGGCCATCAAGCCTTGTGCGGCCGCTTCCTCGTAGCCCGATGTGCCATTAATCTGCCCTGCGAAAAACAGCCCCGAGACACGATGCGTTTCCAGAGACGACTTCAACTCCGTCGGCTGAACGAAGTCGTACTCCACCGCGTAGCCAGGTCTCAACATGACCGCGTCTTCAAGACCGGGGATCGCGTGAACCAATTCGAGTTGCACCTCGCTCGGCAGCGACATGGAAAATCCGTTGACGTAGATTTCGTCAACGTCGAGTCCCTCAGGTTCGAGGAAGATCTGATGACGCTCCCGGTCCGGGAAACGCATGATCTTGTCCTCCAGCGACGGACAGTAGCGCGGACCGACGCCCTGGATCTGGCCGTTGTACAGCGGGCTTCGTCCGATGTGCTGGCGCACGAGGTCTCGAACGCGATCGTTCGTGTGGAGCAGCCAGCAGGAAATCCGGTTCGTCGTCACTGGAGCCGCACGCTCGACTGAGAAGGCCTCCGGCTCGGCGTCGCCGGTTTCCTCCTTGAACACCCCGCTTCGCGTGTGGCCGTCGAAGTCAATGCTTCGCCGATCAAGACGGGGCGGGGTCCCGGTCTTCAAGCGGCCAACCGAAAATCCCAGCCCGCGGATTGATTGAGCGAGTTCCTCCGCCGGCGGTTCCCCATGCCGCCCGGCCGCGCGTCGCTCGTCACCGACGTGAATCAACCCATTCAGAAACGTCCCGGTCGTCACAACGAGCGCAGAGCATGAATATTGGTCACAAGACCGCATCGCTATCCCTGTGACCCGACCGTGATCGCAGACGATAGCGCCCGCTTCGCCGACCAACCATTCTACATTTGGCTGACAGCCCAATTTCTTGCCAACGTATTGCGAATACAGCTTCTTGTCGGCTTGCGCGCGCGGTGACCACACCGCCGGGCCCCGACTTCTGTTGAGAAGCTTGAACTGCAGTCCCGTATTGTCTATGGCATCAGCCATAAAACCGCCGAGCGCCGAAATCTCACGGACCAGATGACCCTTGGCGGTGCCACCTACCGCCGGATTGCACGGCATGTGGGCCACACGGTCGGTCGACAGCGTGCACAGGCCCACGCGACATCCGAGCCGCGCCGCCGCGAGCGCGGCCTCCACGCCCGCATGTCCGGCTCCCACGACGATGACGTCGAAATGCTCCACAGCGCGCTACTTTCCGATGCAGAAGTGCTCGAAAATATGCCGCAGCACGTCGTCGCTCGTTCGCCGGCCAACGACTTCGTCGAGGCGCGCACGAGCGTCCTGAAGATCGATCAAGACGAACTCCTCTGGCGCCCCACCGCGCTCGCCTGCTCCGGCCGCAGTCTCCAGATGCCGGCGCACCTCGCGCAGCAGCGTCACGTGCCGCACATTCGAAATCGCCGCGCCGTCACGAAGCGGTTCTCCCCCGCTCAGGGCCCGCACGATAGCTGCTCGAAGCGCGGCGATCCCGACGCCGGACAGCGCGGCGACGCGCAGCACCGGATCCGATACACCATCGAGCTCGTTCCACCGGACCGCCCCAGCCACGTCGGACTTGTTGATCACGATTACCCGCGCGGCTTCCATCGTGTCGCGCAGGACGATGCGATCGTCGTCGTCGGGATCACGCGACGCATCGAGCACGACAAGCACCAGATCGGCCGCCTGACGCGCCTGCGCGCCCCGCATCACGCCGACGCGCTCGACGAGGTCCGCGGTGATGCGAGAGCCCGCGGTGTCGACCAGCGTCACCGGCACTCCTTCGATGTCGACGCGCTCGGTAATCAGGTCGCGCGTCGTCCCTGGCACGTCCGTGACAATCGCGCGATCGGCGCCGGCGAGTGCGTTGAAGAGCGTCGACTTGCCGACATTGGTACGCCCGGCAATGACGACCGTGGCTCCCTCGCGAATCATTCGCCCGCGGCCGGCATCCGCAAGCAGCGCATCGACGTCGCGCGACACGGCACGGATCCGGCGCGGAACATCCGCCGCGTCGATGAAGTGATACCCCTCGTCTGGAAAGTCGAGCGAGGCCTCGAGGCGCGCGATGATCTCGAAGAGCGCGGTGTCGATGGCCCTGATCCGCTCGGTCAACGTCCCGTCCAGCTGATCGAAGGCGACCCGCGCCTGCAGCGGAGTGACGGCATCGACGAGATCGGCGACCGCCTCCGCCTGCACGAGATCGCGCTTGCCGTGCAGAAACGCGCGCAGGGTGAACTCGCCTGGCTGGGCCTGTCGCGCGCCCGCATCGAGCGCACGCTGCACGATTCCCTGCAGGATGACCGGGCTCCCGTGCGCGCTGATCTCGACGACATCTTCGCCGGTGTAGGACTGCGGCGCCGCGAACCACGTCGCCACGACTTCGTCGCCGGCCACGCCGCCGTCGCTGGCGCGCAGACGCGCGAAGGTCGCAACGCGATTCTTGAAAGGGGACGGCCGCGCCAGGAGTGCGAGACCTATCGGGGCGGCGCGAGGACCCGATAGCCGCACCACGCCAATGCCGCCCCGTCCCGCGGGCGTCGCCACAGCGACGATGGTGTCGTCCGAGGCGAACACTGCGAACTCTCCACAACCCGCACCGTGTGTGGCGCGTCTACTTCGCGGAAATGATGACCGTCTTCAGAAACGCGTCGCCGATGCTCTCTGAGCTCACGGTCGGATCCTCGGCGATCACCATGTGGACGATGCGTCGCTCATACGGATTGAGCGGGCCCATCTCCTGCGGTCCGACACCGCGCGCCTTCTCCGCCATGAACTTCGCCATCTGTCTGAGCTCGGCATCCTTGTCGCGGCGGAAGCCGTTGCAGTCGATGACGATGCGGTTGTCGTCGCCGAGCTGCCGGCGAAACGTCGTGGCCACGACGTGCTGGAGCGCTTGCAGGCCTTCACCGCCCCGTCGCACCAGAACGCCGCCATCCTCGCCCTCGAGATTGATGCAGGTCGCTTCCGCGGTCTGCTCGATGCGAGCCGTGAGGCTGACGCCCATCGCGTCCACGACGCTCTGGACGAAGGCCGTGATCTGCGTTGTCAGAGTCTCGTTCACGCGCGACGCTCTCCTTGCTTGATGCTGGCAGCACCCGGCGTTTTTCCACCGCCCGCGTTCTTCAGGCGTTTCTCACCGGCCGAGCGCAACGGGACGGCGGCGGGCGGCCGGCCGATTGTCCGGTTGGTCACATACTGCTGACCAATCTGACAGAGGTTGCTGACGAGATAGTAGATCGCCAGGCCGCTCGGCAGCCGCAGAAAGACGGCGGTCAGCACCAGCGGCATGAACATCATCATCCGCTGCTGCATCGGGTCGGCGCTCGTCGGCGTCATCCACTGCTGCAGGAACATCGTTGCGCCCATGAGCAACGGTGTCACGTAGAAGGGATCCTTCAGCGACAGATCGTGGATCCAGAACCCGAAGTCGGCGCCGCGCAACTCGATCGCCTGCGACAGCATCGAGTAGAACGCAAACAGCACCGGCATCGTGAGAAGCATCGGCACGCATCCGGCTGCCGGATTCACGCCTTTCTCGCGATACAGGTTCATGACCTCGGTGTTCATCTTCTGGCGGTCAGGGTCGGTCGCCTTCAGATCAGCGTAGCGGTCCTGAATCGCCTTGATCTGCGGCTGAAGCGCCTGTGTCTTCCGCATCGACACCAGGCTCTTGTGCCGCAGCGGAAACATCACCAGGTTGATGATGATGGTGAGGAGGACGATGGACCAGCCGTAGTTGCCGATGTACCCGTAGACCCATTTCAGCGCGCCCAGCAGCGGGATCACCAGCCACTTGAACATGCCGAAATTGATCGCGTACGCCAGCTCGCCGTTGATCCCGGCGGCACGCAGTGTCTCGAGCTGCTTCGGGCCGACGAAGAATCGGAGGCTGCGCGGATTACCGATTGGGGTGATGGTGTGAGCGATGAAGACGCGCCGGGTGTCATCGGCGCCGGAGACGCTGACCGGACGATATTCGATCCGCGCCTGACCGGGATCGACGGCCGCAGCGAGGAAGTAGTGGTCGTCCACGCCGGCGAATAGAAACTTGCCTTCGGGCACAGGCTCGCCCGCCGACTTCTCGGCGACCACGCGCGTGGTCTTGCCGTCCTTGTTGTAAATCGCCGACGGCGGCTGAACGACGTTGCCGGTGAAGAACCTGGTCAGCCTCACTCGGTTGCCCTTTCTATGCGGAACGCGCGATTGGTGGTTAGGACGATGATACCTTACTTAACCTTAGCCACTTCTTTCAAGCTTTATCGTTGCTGAAATTTCCTGCGAGCAACCGTCCGCCAAAGGTCC
>Ga0207701_10006467_pt1 | contig 11692 bp, 5 predicted proteins | sample KBSSwiSSwithPhiX_FD_184294 | JGI IMG/M metagenome (GOLD analysis project Ga0207701, IMG submission 184294) | Switchgrass rhizosphere bulk soil microbial communities from Kellogg Biological Station, Michigan, USA, with PhiX - S5 (SPAdes) (version 2) | ecosystem: Environmental > Terrestrial > Soil...
GATCGCTGATTTCGAGGTTAGCTGTAAATGAAATCATCCATTATCACCAGGTCTTCATGACCACCGTTGGAGAGATCATTTTGTGTAGAAGATAACGGGCGCTGCCGCCTGGCAAATGATGCAAAAACCACTGAGGCCAGAATAAGTATGTGATACTTTCATAATAAGATTGTAGTTTGAAATATTTTTTGTTATCAGCAAATGTGAAATAATAGCCGGGTTTTTAGAATAACCGAAACAGGTGAAAGAGGTAACTGAACCAGGGAGGTTAAAGATGGTCATAAATAAATATGACTCTAAAAATTTAATAATAAACTTTTACCTGGTCTACGTTCTCTATAAACTATAATGGAGCCACTATGGGCTCCATTATAGTTTTCATGGACACGTTATTAATTCATTACCTGCACTTTTCCCTGAATCACTTTGTCTCCAACGGTCAGTTTGTATACTAACATAGTACTCGCAACAGTTCTTCCTTTGGTATATTGAACTGTTTTAGAAATACCTGCATCTACCATACCACTGAACAATAAAGCGATTCTTTGTCCGAAGATGTTATAAATTTCCAATGTCGCTTTTCCCTTGATTGGAGAAACAAATTGGAAGTTCACTTTATCGCTGAACGGATTTGGATAAGCTTTGATCTGAACTTCATTCACTGTTTCAATAGTCGGCTGACTGAGTGTTGTACTGCCGGTTTGCAAACCATTGTTTACGATTAAGGATGATGCATCATTAAAAGGTATAGAACCTGTTTGTATGCGACAACCATCAAAGGCATTGTTAAACACATCAACAGCGGTGGCTACATCCGCACAATTAACGGGCACATTTACTCCACCCAGTATATCGTTTGCCAGCTTAAACAAACCTGCAACGGTATTTGGATAATCAAAAGCATCATTGCTGTTATTAAGGAATACAACAACAGGATGAGGGAATCCAAATTTTTCTTCCGTTCCCGGTTGTACTATTCCACTACCACAGAATGTTTGTTTACTTGTGATAATAGTATCCTGTACAGTTTCATTACCAAGAGTTGGGTCCTCAGATAAATTGAAATACAGAGTGATGGTTTGAGCAAGAAGTGTATTGAGTATCTTACCCAATGTCTGAGGTTTTGTACTTAATGGAACATTGCCCCAGGTATTTACCTGTGCAAAGGTGGTAAAACCTTTCAAGGCACATGCATTACCTCCGCCCGGCAACAATTTATAAATGTTTGCCTCTTTTCCTCCAGCTACATCATTCAGTGTAAGCCTGAAGAATTTGTTATTCGCAACTACTCCAAAATCTCTGAAATCGTTTGGCTCAGCATCCAAAGCCTTCACCATTATATCCCGTGCTATTACAGATGAACCATCAGGTAAGCATGCCTGTCCATTAAATGTTCCATATTGACCCTGTGTGTAAGTACAATGTCCAATAGTAGGAAGTGGAGCACAAGCCGGACCTTCTCTCACTGTTGTTACCTGGTCTGCAACAATACAATTGTTTGCATCTGTTACATGAACAGTGTATTCACCCGGAGCCAGTCCGCAGAATTGATGAGTAGTCTCATTAGCCAATAATTGTACCGGCGCACCATTATTAAGCTGCACTTTATAAGGCGGTGTGCCACCACTAATATCAACCAAAATACAACCATCATTGACATCAAGACAAGTTTGTGCTTTCGGAGTTAATCTGAAAATAATGGGAGCAGGTGCTCTGCCGCCACTCACCGTTGCTTCACTTTCACATCTCTTAGCGTCCACAACTTTTAATGTGTGATTGTTGCCGTCAGCAGGAACGCTTATTTGTACCGGGAACGAACTTATATCGTTTAATATTTGCACTCCATCAAGGAAGACATCGAATGGAGAAGCATCACCGGTTACAGTTAAGTTCAATTTTGCATCGTCACCCGCACAAGCCGCAACAGCTGCAACACTTACTGATATAAGCGGATTTGGATGAATCGTAATTCTCATTGCATCAGTTGCCGCATTACAAGGACCTTCAGGATCATTAGTAGTTAACACGAGGTCTGCAAAACCGGCTGCTATTTCTGCTGCGCTTGGTGTATACACTGCATTTAATGTATTCGCATTGGGACTAAAAGTTCCAGTGCCACCACTCCAGGTACCTGATGTCGCTCCTCCTCCAACAATACCAGCAAGTGAAACGGCTGGATCACTTGCACATACTTGCTGATCAGGTCCCGCATTTACTGTAGCGTCGCTGGTCACTGTTATTCTCACTTTATCATTTACGGGAGGACATGGACCTTCAGGATCATTGGTCGTCAATGTTAATTCTACAAACCCTGCTGCAATCTCTGCTGTACTCAATGTATAAGTAGCATTCAACGTATTTGCATTTGGATTAAATACTCCTGTACCACCACTCCATGTACCAGTTGTGGCTGAGCCGCCAACAATACCTGCAAGTGTAACTGTCGGGCTTGCCGAACACGCCGTTTGATCAGCACCTGCATTTACTGTCGCTACAGGATTAATAAAGATTTTCACCTTATCAATTGCAGGCGGACATGGTCCTGCAGGGTCATTTGTTGTTAATGTCAATTCAACTGCTCCTGCTGCTATCTCTTCTGCGCTTGGTGTATATACCGCATTTAATGTATTTGCATTTGGAGTAAACGTTCCTGTACCACCAGACCATGTTCCTGTAGTGGCACTGCCGCCGACAATTCCTGCAAGTGTAACACTGGGATCACTGGCACACACTGTTTGATCAACTCCTGCATTAGAGGTAGCAGGCGGATTAACAGTACCTGTGACAGGCACCCTTGCACTTTCGCAATTTATTTGTGCATTAAAGCAGCTTACAAAGAATGTTTGAGTGGAATTGAAATTTCTTGTTAATGAATTTCCATCGGCAGAAACACCGTCTGCCTGTCCTAATGGATTACCACCTTGTGCATTCGTGAACCAATGAACACCCGAACCATTACAGGATGCGGTTAGTGTTAACTCACCAACGCCACATCTTTCTGCCCCCGTAACGGTTGGAGGTTGCGGTTTTGCATTAAAACTAGCTGCAGCAAAATCATCCAGAGAAGCAGTTATAGACTGTGATGATCTTGTTTCTAATAGAAAGCTGGAAAAACATAAGCTGGGAAGGTTTAATCCTGCCAGATCAACGACTCCTTCATAAAATTCATTTGTTGCGAAAGTATTGCCTGTAAAAATCCATCCAGCAGGTACAGCGGCTGCACCAGCGTTGTTCTGTGCTACTATTCCCACGATATTGGTAGTATTTAATGTCCCATTAGTGTTGGGTACGTTGCCACCAGTTTCCACCCATTTTAAAACAGTTACATTAGCACTTCGGCCACCACCAGTAAAGTCAGCCAGTATCAGCAGATCACCTATCGCATGTTCCGGTGCGAAGTCCCGGACACCATCAGTTCTTACATGCGGTGCAGTGCCATTGAGATAAAACCAAAAAGCTATTTGCGCATCCCCGTTATTAGACGTTCTGTCTCCGGCAAAAAACAATTTACCGTCAGTAATTAACGCGGCTGCATTAGCAATATCATTTTTGGCCTTGGTTTGACTTACTGTCCATCTTAGATCAGCCCCAAACAAAAAATCCTTAGAACCTTCTGTAAATTGGCTGTCCACTACGCCATTTCCAAATGCATCATGTATAAAAGAATGAATGGGAATTGTGTTAATATTCGCCTGCGTCCATTCCTGTGGGTTACCGTCAATTGTTGCAGCGGTAAATTGTGCATTCACTTTACTTGTAGTAAATGCAAATAAAAAAATACAAAGAAATAGTAGCCTTGTCCAGGTCCATTTCCTTTGTTTGTCATCATTCTCTCTGAAAAAAGCGTGTAGAAAATCCGTTCTCATTTTTTTTATTTTAGATTAATTAATTTGGGTTTCTTACAGGATATTATAGTGAATTATAAAAAGAAGTCTGCAAATATGAGATACAGCAAAAGATAATTCAACTACCATAAAGGGGGCTAACCATCACCAAAGTCGGGGAGAAAGATCATTTTGAATAACGGTTCGGAAAATTTCAGGTCGATATATAAACTTCGAAGAACAAAAAATCACCATTCAGGATTTGGCACCTGTTATTGAGAGATGAAAAATATCTTTTGTTTCAGGTATAACTGTTTTCCGTACTTACTGATCTGAATAATGGACCTGATCGATAAAATCTAACACATCATTCATGAGGAGGAGTGCATGTGAGAAGAAGAAAAATGAAAATCATGTTCTGAACGGGGAATATAAATGACTCATAAAAATGGACGTGATCCTTGAATCCGAAATTGTTCCGCCGAGTTTTAATCTACCCACTATTAAGATGTAACGCATCACGGCAATTTTTTGGAGAAGGGCCCCGACTTGAATTCCGGAGCCCATTGTAACCCGTTACAATATGAAGAAAGTTTGGCGTTTACATTCATTTTTATAAAAAACACGAAAACCTTAAAATCTAATTCATCAAAAGAGCATACGCCTCCTTGCCTATTATCGGTATCATGATTTCGGGGTTTTCTTTTGAAATGCTTTTTAATTCCTGGAGCCGCTCCTGAAGTCCTTCTTCCTGCAGCAATATCTGTTGTATGCAAAATCCAATAAAGGAATTGTTATTTACGTTTTTTAAATGATTCAATAATTCATTACTCATGACGATTTTTTAAGATAAAACATTACAGTCTTGAAATAATTAGTTTCAGAAAGTATTATTGGCCTTTTGCCCCCATCATCTATAAAGAACTACTGCAGGAATTGAGGTATTAAATTGAATAATGAAACCGTTGGTTATTTCCCACCAGACAAATATGAAACATCTATTAAGAGATACAACTAACCAAATAAGGTGATTCCCATCACCGCAAAGTTTATTTCCCGCATACTGTACAAAGAATGCTTTCAAATAAGCAGGCGACTTTGACATTTAAAGAGCATCTAAATAAACGGCTCAAACTTTTTTCTTTAAAAACGCTTGCAAGTAATGGCACATAATAACCCTCATTATATTTTTTGATGACCACTGTCAACGAAATATTCACATTACAAGATGAAATAAAAAAACTTTTCTTCTATTTGATATTAGAAACTGTACAACTTCTTTATGATGTATGATTTAAATTCATGTACATTAAATTGTACGAATAAAAAAAGCTGCATCTCGATTTGAAGATGGGCTGTGATTAAAAATCCGAGAAATTAATAAATGATGGAAAACTCCGTCGACTCACAATTATCGAGATTTTTGTGTGTAATAAATTTATCTAGCATGAAATGCTTAAATTTGCTTGTCAAACCATTGTAGCTCGTTGAAACAGGTTTTTGCAGTGCGTAATTCGAGCGGAATTGATATTTTGTAAGAATTAATTTCTTAAAAATCAATTTGTTTATGAACTAATCGTGCTCCCAGCGGGATCACTACCTAAGCTTCCTTAACAGGAGGCTTTTTTTATTACCCGTATTTTTAAAGTACGTTTGTGACCATAAGTAGTAAAATGTCCACTTATTTTAAAGATAAAATTGTAATAGTCACTGGCGGCACAGACGGAATTGGAAAGGCGCTTGTCGAAGAATTGATCAAAGAGGGTGCAAAGGTCTCAACTTGTGGCAGAAATCATGATAAACTCTACCAGTTACAAACCGAATTTCCTTCAGCTGAACTTCAAACAATGGTAGCTGATGTCAGCAGCGAAAATGATTGCCGCAGGCTGATTGAACTTACAAACAAGATCTATGGTGGAATTGATGTTCTTATCAATAATGCCGGCATATCAATGCGTGCAGAATTGAAAGATGCATCGGTGGATGTGATCAAAAAAGTAATGGAAATTAATTTTTTTGGTGCTGTTTACTGCACTAAACATGCTTTACCATTTTTAATTGAAAGAAAAGGAACAGTAGTGGGAGTTTCTTCCATTGCAGGCTATCGAGGACTGCCAGGCAGAAGCGGTTATTCTGCCTCAAAACATGCATTACAAGGCTGGATGGAAGCTATCAGAACTGAATTGCTTGAATCCGGGGTTAATGTAATGTGGGTATGCCCAGGTTTTACGACCTCAAATATCAGGAATGCTGCATTGAATAAAGAAGGAGAAGCACAAGGCGAAAGTCCGATGGACGAAGGCAAAATGATGACAGCCGAAGAGTGTGCAAAAAGAATTTTATCAGCTATTGAAAAAAGAAAGAGAACGATTGTGATGACATTCCAGGGGAAAAGAACGGTGTTCATGAACAAATTTTTTCCCGGACTTGCCGATAAGATGGTAAGAAAGTTTTTTTATAAAGAAGGTAAGCTCGAGAAATGATTTAAGATTTTAGATTGAATAAGAATCTGAAATTATTTTTGTTTTAAATTAAAAAATCCGAAATCTGCAATCTTAAATCTGCAATCGTTAATGCCACTACTAACTCTGACCTCTGATATCGGTAACCACGACTACCTTGCAGGGGCCATAAAAGCGAGACTGCTATGTATCAACCCGGACTTTCGGTTGATTGATATTTCGCATAACATCGCTCCGTTTAATTATCCCCAGGCATCATACGTTTGCAAAAATGCAATTAAGAATTTCCCTGATTTTACTTATCATATTATCATGGTGAACCTGTTTGACAGAAACCAGGATCACTTATTACTTGCATTTCATAACAACCAATATCTTTTTTGTGCTAACAATGGTCTACTCACAATGATACTTGAAGAAAAACCCGAGATCGTTATTGGGATTCCATGGCCGGATGGGAAAGTGAAAAATACGCTGCAGTGTGCAGACATTTTTGGAAATACAATTAACCAACTCGTCAATGGAGAGTCGATAAAGAATATTGGCCAGCCTGATATAGCATATATTGAAAAAAATCCATTGAGGCCCGCTGTTGGAGATGATTGGATCGATGGCCAGATAATTTTTATTGACAATTTTGAAAATGTGATCGTCAATATAACCCGTCATGAATTTGAAGAACTGCGAAAAGGCCGTGGCTTTAAAATAAATTTTAAAAGGGATGAAGTGATCGATCATATCAGCCAAACCTATGCTGATGTGCAAGAGGGTGAAAAACTGGCTTTGTTTAACAGTGCCGGTTATCTTGAGATCGCCATCAACAAAGGAAATGCTGCAGGCCTGCTCGGCCTAAAAGGGTTCTCAGAAAAAAATTCACAATCAAGACAGATCTTACAAAACCAACTTTTTTATCAAACGGTGAGAATAAATTTTGAATAGCCGATGGAGAGACTAGCTGTTGATATGGATGGGGTGCTCGCCGATGTGTATGAGCAATTTTTCCGTTACGATGAAAAAGATTTTGGCAAAAGAAGACCGATAGAAGATGTAATTGGGATTGAAGAAAGAAAAGCTTTTCCCCATTTAAATGAATATGTTCATGCAAAAGGATTTTTCAGAACTGCACCGATAATAAAAGACAGTGTAGAAGTATTGGTGGAGCTTAATAAAAATTATGAATTGTTCATTGTTTCTGCCGCCATGGAATTTCCTCAGAGTCTTCCGGAAAAATTGGAATGGCTGAATGAACATTTCAATTTTTTGAGTTGGCAACAGATCGTTTTTTGTGGCAGCAAAAAGGTCATTGATGCCGATATAATGATTGATGATCATTTTAAAAATCTTGATCTTTTTAAAGGAACCAGCCTCCTCTTTACCCAACCTCATAATCAATTAAAAAATGACGGCCGGCATAAAAGAGTTGATTCATGGAAAGAGATAGCGGCTATTCTTTTATAACATCTCAATCCCAATCAAACCTTCCAAATATTTTAAATATTGTTTTGCCTGTCGGAAAGGCGAAATCTTCTGTTGAAACCCTATTTTTGCCCCCATTCCAACCCGAAAGCTTCGGGAAAAAAAGGAATAAAATCAAATCTTTATGAATTTCAGGAAAGTAAACAATATTACCGGATGGGTAATATTGCTGATTGCTACTGCTACTTACACACTTACCCGTGAAGCCACTGCTAGTTTTTGGGACTGCGGCGAGTTTATCGCCTGTGCAAATGAAATTGGTATCCCCCACCCGCCAGGCTCACCTCTTTTTACCATGCTTGGCCGGTTGTTTATTATTGTGTTTAGCGGTGGCAATGCGGCAAATGCTGCCAGTTCCGTTAATCTTTTGAGTGCTGTAGCCAGTGGGTTCTGTATTTTATTTCTTTTCTGGACCATCACCCATTTTGCCCGTAAGATGTTTGTAAATCATGGTGAGAACCTGACTGCACAGCAAACTTTTACAGTCATGGCATCAGGTGTTGTTGGTGCTTTGGCTTATACTTTCAGTGACACATTTTGGTTCAGCGCCGTGGAAGGCGAGGTTTATGCGTTGTCATCATTCTTTACCGCACTTATTATCTGGGCCATGCTGAAATGGGAGCATGCTTATGAATTGGCAAAAGATGTTGCCGAAAGAAACAGGGCCGATCGTTGGATCGTTTTTATCTTCTTCATGATCGGTCTTTCAATTACTGTTCACTTGTTGAATCTATTAACCGTGCCGGCTATTGTAATGATCTATTTCTATAAAAAATATACGCCAACTGTTCGTAAATCTATTTTTGCATTTTTGTTCAGTTGCGTTTTGACCGGGGCGGTACTTTTTGGAATGGTGTATGCTATTCCCAGAACATCGGCTTTATTTGATCGAATTTTTGTTAATGGATTTGGCCTTCCTTTCTTTACTGGTTTTACTTTCTTTTTTATACTTCTTGGAGTTGGTCTTTGGTTCTTATTAAAAGTGGCAAGAGATAAAGGAATGCCAATGCTTCGATTGGCTGTTTGGTGTCTTGTTTTTATAATGATTGGCTATTCCACTTACGTTACTACCCTTATTCGTTCCAAAGCAAATCCGGGAATTGACATGAGTAACGTTGATAACCCAATGACGCTTGCCTCTTATTTTGCACGTGAACAATATGGATCTGCGCCGTTGCTTTATGGTCCGAATTTCGGATCACTTCCTGATGACAAAGACAGGGATGGTTATTATGACATGAAAAAAGGAAGAATGAAATGGGGCAAATTAGGAAATAGATATGTAGAACTTGGTCGCGAGGAAGAATATGATTATGATGCTTCACAGATGATGGTGTTCCCGCGTATTTGGGATGGCTCAGATCAACAGGACCATTTACAATTTTATACTAGTTGGCTAAATAAAACTCCTTACCAGGATGCAACAGGTAGAATTTCTTATGACCCACCAATAACCTATGGTGATAATTTCAATTTCTTTTTTAGTTACCAGATGGGCCTGATGTATTGGCGCTATTTTATGTGGAATTTCTCGGGTAGACAAAATGACCTGCAGGGTTTTGGTAATCGAAGAGATGGGAACTGGCAAACTGGTATCTCCATTCTTGATAAACAAATGCTGGGTGACCAAAGCACAATGCCGGATAGTTTAAAAGCGAATAAGGCAAATAATAAATTATACCTTCTGCCCTTCTTACTTGGCATTCTTGGTTGTGTATATCAGTTCATAAAGAAAAAGAATGATTGGGTCGTGAACTTTTTGCTTTTCTTTTTTACAGGCATTGCAATTGGATTGTTCCTGAACATGCCGGGAAATCAACCTCGTGAAAGAGACTATGCGTTTGTAGGATCATTCTATGCCTTTGCGATCTGGATAGGTTTGGCCGTAACAGCACTTGTAAAATTGACAAAGGAAATAAAGCAAAATTCATTTAATACAGTAGTATATGGATCTGTTCTTACTTTTCTCGTCTCAGTTTTCAGCATGACCTATTTGCCTGGAACGGCAGTTATCAAAACTTCTTTGATGATAACGGCGATCTATGCAATACTGGCTGTTGGATTACCAGCCGTGTTAAAAGCAATTTCATCAAAAGGAGTGAATGAAAAAATTATAAATATTGCTGCAGCAGTAATATGTATGCTTGCTCCAATACTGATGGCTAACGAGGAATGGGATGATCATGATCGCAGTAAAAAAACATTGGCAAGAGATGATGCAAAAAACTACCTGGAAAGCTGTGCACCTAATGCCATACTGTTTTGCTTTGGTGATAATGATACTTATCCTTTATGGTATGCACAGGAAGTAGAAAAGGTAAGACCTGATATTCGCATCATCAACACTAGTTTGTTAGGTATTGATTGGTATATAAACCAACTGCGATATAAAATAAACCAAAGCGATTCGGTGGATGTTATTTGGCGTCCTGACCAGATCATAGGCGACAAACTGCAGTATTTGCAATATATAGCGAATGATAAAGTACCGCAGGACCAATATTATCCTCTTTACGATGTAATGAAAAATGTGATCGGGAACCAAACTGATGCAAGAGTTTTGCCAGTGAAAAAATTCAAAGTGCCTATTGACACTGCATTGGTAAGAAAAAATGGAACTGTAAATGCGGATGATGTAGTGACAAGCGAAATGCAGTTTGAGCTACCAACGAACCGTATCGTGACAAGAGATCAATTGATCATTTTGAATGTCATTGCGACTAATCAATGGAAAAGACCGATCTACTTCACATCAACGCAGGTGGGAATGGGGCTAAACGGTTTTCTAAGAAGAGAAGGACTTACTTTCCGTCTTATACCTGTAAGAGCAACTTCTGATGTTAATGTCGAACCTATGTATGAAAACATGATGAAGAAATTCACGAATGGGCATGCAGATGTAAAAGGTGTTTATTTTGATGAAGAGAATCGCAGGCATCTTTATACGATCCGCCAATCTTATGCGGACGTAGCAAAAGAATTAATTGCAAAAGGGAAAAAGGAAGATGCCAAAGCAGCAGTGTTAAAATCAGACCAGCTAATTCCTGATACAAATGTGCCATATGGCATACCCAGTCGTATTGAATTGCACAACCAGGCCAGCCTTTCATTAATGGAAGCTGCTTATGAATGTGGTGCTACAGACCTTGCAAAGAAGATCAGTAAAGCAATAACAAAAGATTTTGATCAGCACATGGAATATTTTGCTTCGCTTGGGGATATGACAAAAAAACAGCTTGAAGATATACTGATGAATTACAGCCAGCAAAAATTCATGGAACAAATGCAACAACAACAAGGAGGCCAACCAAACCAGCAGGCCGATGCTTATCTGGGTGCAAATCTTTCCAGGAATCAATCAGGCCTGTCTTATGAAATGACAAGGGTTTTTAATTTGATGCAATATGCAAAACGTACAGAAACTGAAAACAACCCTGCGGCCAAAGATTCAGCAGGTAAAAAGTTGGACTCTCCTTTATCAACGTTGAAACCCGATACCAATAAATTAAAAGGGAAACCTGATTCTCCAAAAAACAAATAAGATCGTTTAAGATAAAAGATAAGAAGCCTTCCGAAATCGGGAGGTTTTTTATTTGTCCTTATTCCCAATTAAATAAAGTTGTAATTTGCTAAGTGGTTTTACTTGAGATGTAAAATCTGCAATTTAAAATCTGAAATCGAATGATCGGTCATCATTTTAAAAAGTTTGATCCTAATGATGGGGCCAAGTCGCGGTTTGAACAACTGCTGGATATGTTTATGCAGTTACTTACTTATACAAACGGCGATCTCTCTGAAGCATTGAGCTGGATGAATGAGCTGGATAAAAAATTTGAATTGACAGATGATGAATATGGCATCGGCGATTTTATTGAGGATCTGAAAGACAAAGGATATATCACTGAGGATAATCAGCTTGGAGAAATAAAG
>Ga0207701_10006469_pt1 | contig 11690 bp, 11 predicted proteins | sample KBSSwiSSwithPhiX_FD_184294 | JGI IMG/M metagenome (GOLD analysis project Ga0207701, IMG submission 184294) | Switchgrass rhizosphere bulk soil microbial communities from Kellogg Biological Station, Michigan, USA, with PhiX - S5 (SPAdes) (version 2) | ecosystem: Environmental > Terrestrial >...
ACCGTCCCGGCGCCGCCGCCGGCTTCATCGATGGCGGTCAGGTAATCCGTCGCGAAGTTATAATCGGCGCGCGGCTTGATGGCCGACGCAGGAGCGCGTTCGGCGGTCTTCGTTGCAGTGCTCATGATGTTGCCCTTTCGAGTCTGGTGCGACTGACGCAGACAGGGCGCAGGGCGGCCGTAAGGGCAGCAGTCCGGTCCGAGCACCCGGCGGGCGCCAGACCAACTCGGCCATCGGCACGGTGGGGAAGTTGATCGCCGCCGCCTTTACTCTCAATTCCGGCGCAAAGGAACGGGGCCGGGCAGCGAAAATACTGTCCTACAGCTGAGGCTTTGTGCAAGCGTCCCTCAGCCCGATCATCGCCGGGCAGGCTCTTTCCACTGTCGATGTCGATCTTGTGCCGGACGGCGGCGCCCGAAAAATCCCATTTCGGGACAAAGGTGACGAAGGTGACAACCCCCCGTTTCGATAGGGTCCGGGTGGCAGCGTCGCGCTGTCTGTGGGCTTTGTGACCTTTGTGGTTCCGCGCGCGAACTAGGTGGGATTCTTGCGACTTTGGGGATGCGCCATGTCACGCAATTTGGGCGCCCGCTCCATGCCGTTGGCGAACGTGGAGGCCGCGGGACACGAAAAAGGCCCGCCTCGCGGCGAGCCTTCCGTTGTTCGAAAAATGGATTGCGGTCGCTCAGGCGGCGCTCAGCTCTCCGCTGTCGCCGCTTCCGAGCTGCTCGATCTGGGCGCGGAATTGCTCCGCCAGCTGCAGGTGGGCTTCGCGCGCCGCGTCGTTTTCGGCCTCGGCCGCACGATCGCGTTCTTCGCTCATTCGCCGGTTCAGATACTCATAGTCCACGGCGGTGCTCCTTGAATTCCAAGCGGGAGCGTGTTGGCAGGTCTCTCAGTCGGATCCGTGCTTGCACTGTGGGGATCCGATGGCTCGGTCGTAGCAGTCCAACCTGTCTGCACCCTTACAAATGTTACTGTTCAAGCGATTTTTGCCTCGCTTCGCCTCGTTTCCGGCACAGGGGTTCCCTCCAGACCGGACGCGGAACAAAATTTACATATGTGAATTTCTTGGGTCGCGAACCGCCCATTTGGCATGCGTTGCCCGCCGGATCGAGACCGGCGATGCCGCTAAGCTGTTCTTAACATTTGTAAAGTCGCGCGTCGGAACGATTTCTGTAATTCAAGGCGCCGGGTTGAGGGGTGTTGCGTACCGATGGACCGTTTTGTTGCGAAATTGCGTAGCCGTCAGGCGTTGACGGAAAGTGATGAGAATCTGCTGAGGGATGCGGGCTGGATCAACCGCCGATACGCCCGCCACGAAGTCATTGTCCGCGCCGGGGAACGGCTCGACCATGCGCACCTCCTGCTCAGCGGTTTCACCGCTCGCGCTCAGGAGGATACGTCCGGCGACCGCCAGATCGTCGGCATCGGCGTTGCCGGCGACATGCTCGATGTCCACGGGGTCATTCTCGGCAATCTCGAGCAGGACATCATTGCCATGTCGCCCTGCGAAGTCGCCACCATCACCCATGCGAAATTCAAGGAGCTGACCCGGCTCTCGGCGGAGATCCAGAAGACCTTCTGGATGCAGGCGGCGATCGAACATTCGATCATGGCGTCCTGGATCCAGGCCCTGGGTTCCAAGCGCGGGACCTCCAAGATCGCCCACCTCTTCTGCGAGATGCAGTTGCGGCTGGCGCTGGTCGGGATCGCGACGCAAATGGGCTTCCCATTGCCGTTGAGCCAGCAGGAAATGGCTGATTATGCGGGCATGACCCACGTCCACCTGAACCGCTGCCTCAAGGAGCTGCGCGAGGCCAATCTCGTCACCTTCGCCAGCGGCTGGGCCAAGGTCCTCGACTTCGACGGCCTGAAGCGCCTTGCCCGCTTCGACGAAGCGTATTTGAACCTTCGCCTAATTGAGGTCTGAGGCCTAGGCAGCGCCCGTTTCCCTGCTAACCTGCCGCCTTTCTTGGGGAGGATTTGATGGCTGAGGCGCAGGCACGACCGAAGGGGTTCAAGCTCCTCAAGGCTGCGCTGAGGACCCGCAAGTCGGCCTCGATGCTGGCCTTCGGCTTCTCCTCCGGCCTGCCGTTCGCCTTGCTGATCGGCACGCTCAATGCCTGGCTTGGCGAGGTCAAGATCAACCTCGCCACCATCGGCGTCCTGTCGTGGATCGGCCTCACTTATTCCTTCAAGTTCCTCTGGTCGCCGGTCGTCGACCGGGTCGAGCTTCCCGGCCTCGCCAAGATCGGCCGCCGCAAGAGCTGGATCGTCCTTTGCCAGGGGGTGATGATCCTCGCTTTCGCCGCTTTGGCGCTGACCAACCCGGTGACCAACATCGGCTGGTTTGCCATCTTCGCCGTCATCGCCAGCTTCGCTTCGGCGACCCAGGATGTCGCGGTCGATGCCTGGCGCATCGACGTCGCCGACGAACAGACGCCGGTGGAATTGCTCTCCGCCATTTATCAGTTCGGCTACCGCACCGCCTCGATCGTCGGCGGCGCTTTCGCCTTGTTCCTCGCCGCCCGGATGAGCTGGAGCCTCGTCTATCTGCTGATGGCCGGTTTCATCCTGCTGGCCCTGTTCGTCGCACTGACTGCCCCCGATACGGAGCGGCCGCCCAAGGGCCTGATGAACGAGCTTCTTTCCCAGCCTGGCGAAATCCAGCCGCGGACCCGGCTCGCCGCGCTCGCAATTGTCCTGGTCGCCTGGGCCTGGGCGATCATCACCATCGGCACCTTCATGGTTTCGATGCTCGGCGCCCAGCAAGAGGGTACCAAGGCCCCCTCGGTCGCGGACTTCACCAAGGAACTGGGGCCGTGGATCATCATCGCCACCGTGTTCGTGCCCTTGGTCGTCGCGGCGACGATGAACTGGCTGAAGGCTCGTGGGAAATCGGTGCTCGCGCAGGCCGACACTAACCACTCCGGCGGCCGCGCCGCTGCCAATCACATGTACGGCGCTTTGGTCTCGCCGCTGGCCGAACTGGCGGGCCGCCTCGGCTGGGGCGTGCTGATCATCATCGGCTTCATCCTGACCTACGCGCTTTGCTACAATATCTGGTCGAGCTTCGCCTTTCCCTTCTATCTCGACTTCCTCCACTACACGAAAGACGAGGTCGCCTTCGCCTCGAAGATCTTTGGCATCTTCATGACGATGATCGGCATCAGCCTCGGCGGCTATCTGTTCGCCAAGATCGGCCGTTTCCCGACCGTCTTCATCGGCGCCATCCTGCCTCCGACCGGCAATCTCGTCTTCGCCGACCTGGCCGAGGGCGGTCCAAATATCGACGCCTTCGCCCATTTCCTTCGTCTGGACTCGCTCGCCATGGCCCTCGGCTCCGATGAGCGGATGGTGAGGCTTCTGCTGGCCATCAGCTACGAGAATATTTCGACCGGCATCGCCCTGACCGCTTTCGTCGCCTACCTCTCGAGCATCATCTCGAGGAAGTTCACGGCCGTCCAATATGCATTGTTGTCGTCGCTGACGTTCCTGGTCGGTTCGCTCGGCCGCGGCGTCGCCGGCGAGGCATTCGACACGCTCGGCTATGCAACGGTGTTCCGCTACACCGCCGCCTTCGGTTTCCTGTCGGTCCTGTTCGTCAGCCTCGAATGGATCCGCTCGAACGCTTCCGACCGCAGGGCCGCTCGCGCAGCCGCAGGCTCCAGCACGTCGGCCGAAATGAGTAATCCGACGACCTAGTCGGGGACGAAGCCGTTGGCGCCGAGTGCCTCGCCGGCAAGGTAGAGGGAACCGAAGACCAGCGCGCGTCCCGGCTTGCGGATGGCCGCCAGTGCCTGCCCGATCGATTCCCTCGCATAGGCCTTGAAACCCTGGCCACGTGCCATAGTCGCAAGCTCGCCCGGGTCCCGGCAGTCGTGGTCGGTGATCGGCAGGGTGTGGACCACATCGGCGATGCCCGCGAAGGGCTTCAATATACCCTCCGCATCCTTCGAGTTAAGCGCTGCGAACAGGAGGTGGAGCGGGCGCCCGTCGACCCAGTGATGCTTGACCCAGTCGGCGACCAGCCGTGCCGCGGCTGGATTGTGGCCGCCGTCGACCCACAATTCGCTTCCAACCGGCATCAGGCCCGTTAGCGGGCCCGACGGCAGCCGCTGCAGCCTCGCCGGCCAGTCTGCCCAGCCCATGGCGGCGCTGAATGCCGATGTCGGGACCTTCAGCCCGTCCTGATGCCTGAGCATTGCAATTGCCAGGCCGGCGTTGAGCGCCTGGTGCCTGCCCGGCAGGCGCGGGGCGGGCAATTCAAGCTCGCCCTTCTCATCGGAGTAGTGAAGCCGGTTTTGCCGAATGAGGGCGTCCCACCCGCCGGCGCGCGGTAGCCACGGCGCGCCCACGGCGTGTGCGACCTCGCTGATCTGCCCCGCGATGTCGTCGGGATAGAGCTGAGTGATGAGCGGCACGCCGGCCCTGGCGATGCCGGCCTTCTCGGCGGCGATGTCGATCATGCGGTGCCCGAGGAAATGTTGATGATCGAGGCCAAGGCTGGCAATTGCGGTCACCAGCGGCTTGTCGATCACATTCGTCGCATCGAGCCTGCCACCGAGCCCGACTTCCAGGATGCAGGCATCGGCCGGCGTCCTCGCAAATGCCAGCATCGCGACCGCGGTGGTTGCCTCAAAGAAGCTCGGTTCAATCTCGTCGCTCGCTTCCCGGACTTCCGCCAGCAGAGCCGCGAGCTCACCGTCTTCGATCAATCGTCCAGCGATCCGGATGCGTTCGTTGAAGCGGACGAGATGCGGGCTGGTGAAGGCATGGACCTTGTGGCCCGACGCTTCCAGCGCGGCGCGCAGGAATGCGCAGGTGGAGCCCTTGCCGTTGGTACCGGCGACATGGAGGACCGGTGGCAGCTGATCTTGCGGACGGCCAAGGCCATCCAGAAGGCGCGTGATGCGGTCGAGGCCGAGTTGGTCGCCGCCAGGCGACAATTTCGAAAGCAAATCCAGCTCGGCTTGAACCCTCGGATCGGCCGAGCGGGCGAAATCGGGCACCTACGCGGCCTTCTTCCCGGCCTTGTCTTTCTCGGGGCCCAAATAGTCGATCAGGGTCGCGAGCTGGTCTTTCAGGTCGTGGCGGCGCACAACCATGTCGATGATGCCATGCTCGAGCAGATACTCGGCGCGCTGGAATCCCTCCGGCAACTTCTCACGAATGGTCTGCTCGATGACGCGGGCGCCGGCGAAGCCGATCAGTGCGCCCGGTTCGGCGATCTGAACGTCGCCAAGCATGGCGTAGGAAGCGGTAACGCCTCCCGTTGTCGGGTCGGTAAGGACGACGATGTAGGGTAGGCCGGCCTCACGCAGTTCGGCAAGCGCGACTGTCGTCCGCGGCATCTGCATCAAGGACAGTATCCCCTCCTGCATGCGGGCGCCGCCCGCCGCAGTGAACAGGACATAGGGGGCCTTATCGGCGATCGCTGCACGGACGCCCGCCACGAATGCTGCGCCGACAGCAACGCCCATCGACCCGCCCATGAAAGCGAAATCCTGTACGCCGACGACCGCGGCCTTGCCGCCAATCTTGCCGCGAGCGTTGATGAGCGCGTCTTTCTCTTCGGTCGAGGAACGAGCCGCCTTGAGGCGTTCCGTGTAGCGCTTGGTGTCGCGGAACCGCAGCGGATCTTCCTTGACCTCGGGCGAGGGCAATATCGCGTGATCGCCCTTGTCGAAGACCTGCTCGAACCGCTCTTTGGGTCCGATGCGGTCATGATGGTCGCAACGCGGACAGACGAAGAGGTTTTCCTCCCATTCCTTGGTGAACACCATGGACTCGCACTTGCGGCACTTGTGCCAAAGATTGTCAGTTGTCTGACGCTTGGGAAGGAAGGGGATGCCGCTGCGGACCCGGCTCAGCCAACTCATGGAAACTTCCTCAATTCGATGTCTTGGCCGGCGCGTAACGCTTGGGCGGCCCGATTGTCCACTAAAGCGTTGCGGCGATCGCCCGCAGCGCCTCATCGGGGTCGACTGCCGCTGTGACGGGCCGACCAATGACCAGGATCGATGCGCCGGCGTCCATGGCCTTGCGCGGCGTCATCACCCTTTTCTGGTCGGCGCTGCTGCCATCGACAGGGCGAATGCCGGGAACCACGAAGAAGCCGCTGCCCCAGCCGCTGCGCGCAGCCTTCACTTCGTTACCAGAGCAGACGATGCCGTCGAGCCCCGCAGACTTGGCAAGCCTCGCCAGCCGCTCAACCTGGTCGTGCGGTGATCCGTTGACCCCCGTGGCGGCAAGATCGTCCTCGTCGAGGCTCGTAAGAACGGTGACCGCTACTACCCTCGTCGCAGCAGGGGCAGCAGCCTTGGCTTCTTCCAGCATCGCCTGTCCGCCGGCGCCATGAACGGTGAGAACCGCCGGCTCCAGATAGCGCAGCGCCTGTACTGCCTTGGCGACAGTATTGGGAATATCGTGGAGCTTCAGGTCGAGGAAGATCGGCAGGCCGAGATGGGCAATCTCGGCGACGCCAGCCGGCCCGTTCGCGGCGAAGAATTCTAGGCCAAGCTTGATTCCACCGGCATGGCGTTTGATCGCCTTCGCCAGACCTTTTGCCCGCTCAAGGTCGGGAGTGTCGATGGCGACGAAGATCGGGCTGCTCATAGCCCATCCTCCTCCAAGGGAGGCGCCGTCGCGGGAGCGGCCGGCACCGCCTTCACTTCTTCCTGGGCCAACCGGCGCCGGAGCCGCCAGAGCTTGCCGCGCATGATGAGCCAGGTCGGCAGGAAGCCCACCGCGAAGGTGATCAGCAGGAGCACCGGTATCTTAATGTCGGCCTGGAGGTTCCCCCACAGGTTGAGCGTTACGTCGCTCCAGTTGTTGCTCGCGATGATCGCAACGAAGGCGGCGATCACCACCCAAAACAGGGTCCGCAGGAATTGCATTCGCTCCCCTTTCGCTGGGGCGTCATTAGTTGAGCGCGAAACGGAAGGCTAGGCTGCGAGTGTTTCGTCGTGCGTCGACTTCGGTTCGGCGCAGCCGACTCCCTTGACGATTGAGCCGCCGCCGCCCAGCAGCCACACCCGTCGGGGGCGGAGGAAGGCGAGGATTTGGAACGACAATTCAAGATTGGGATCGCCGCGTTCGCGCTCGTGGTCGGCGCACTGGCGGTTGCAAGCACCGGCGGACCTGGCGGGCATGGGAAGTCGGGCCAGAAGCAAGTCTCCGCGGCCAATCTGCGACTCTCCACGCTTTCGACTTCGTCCCGCCGCGATGTCGATTATGCGCTGCTGGATTCCCGGCTGAAGCGCCTCGTCGAAAAGCCGACAATGGTCGGACTGGCCGTCGGGATTGTCGAGAACGGCCGGATCACCTTCCTTCACGGCTATGGCGAAACCGTGGAGGGGTCCGGCGATCCTGTAACTCCCCAGACGGTATTCCGCTGGGCATCGGTGTCGAAGGGCGTTGCCGCGACCATGACGGCCAAGCTTGCCGAGCAAGGCAAGGTCAATCTCGACGCGCCAATCGCCACTTACAACACGAGCCTGAGGCTGCCTGGCGGCAACGAGCGGGTGGCGACGCTAGGCGACGTTCTTAGCCACCGGCTCGGCATTTATCGCAATGCGTGGGACGACAAGCTCGAAGCGGGCGAAGACCCGCATTTGATCCGCCAGTCGCTGGCGACCCTTTCATCGGTCTGCGCCCCGCACAGCTGCTGGAGCTACCAGAACGTCGCCTACGACACGTCGAGCGAGGTAATCTCCAAGGTCACCGGCAAGTCATACCAGGAGGAAGTCCGCGAGCAGCTTTTCGCGCCGATTGGCATGACCTCTGCCAGCGTCACCCGCGAAGGGCTGGAAAGTTCGAGGAGCTGGGCCCGCCCGCACAGCGTCGGCCGACGTCCGCTTGAAGTCAGCGACGCCTATTACAAAGTCCCGGCGGCCGGTGGCGTCAACAGCAACATCAAGGACATGTCGCTTTGGATGATCGCGCAAATGGGAGAGATGCCCGACGTCCTTAGCCCTCGAGTCCTCAACACTATTCACGCACCGTTGGTCTCGACGCCTGGGGAGCGTGGCCGGCTACGCAAGTTCGCCGAGCGCGTCCGCGATCCCTATTACGGCTATGGCTGGCGCAGCTACGATTACGCCGGCCACCACATCGTCGGCCATCGCGGCGGCGTGAACGGTTATCGTTCGTTGATCCTGTTCGACCCGAAGCTGAAGAGCGGTGTCGTCGCTTTGTGGAACAGCAATACCAGCCAGCCGGGCGGCCTCGAGTTCGAGGTGATGGACATGATTTACCACCTGCCGTTCCGCGACTGGATGGAAGTAGACAGTTCCGGCGCGCCTTCACCAGACACCGAGGATCAGGTCAGTTCGGGCGATAGCGGCGAAAGGCGGCAGGGCTAACCGTCGAAACCAGATAACCTGGGTCGTTCAAACCGATGCGGCGCTCCGCATTTATTCGAGAGCAATGCGCGTTCAACAGGAACTGGTACCACGCGCCCTCGTTGTCGCCGTGAACGAATATTGTGGAGGTTTACGTGGCGGAAACGAAGACTCAGGACGCGGTCGCGCTGCTCAAGGCGGACCATCGCACGGTCGCGGACTTGTTCGAGCAGTTCGAAAAGGCGACCGGCGACGGCCGGAAGCAGAAACTGGCGATCCAGATTTGCACCGAACTGTCGATCCATGCCCAGGTCGAGGAAGAGATTTTCTACCCGGCCTGCGAGGGTAAGGTCGATGACGACCTGCTCAAGGAATCCTATGTCGAACATGATGCCGCCAAGGTGCTGATCGCCGAGATCAGCGCCGGAGAACCGAGCGACGAATTCTATGACTCCAAGGTCAAGGTGCTCTCGGAAGAGATCGAGCATCACGTGCAGGAAGAGGAAAAGCGCCTCGAGGGCCTGTTCGCACAGGCCAAGAAGGCGGGTCTCGACATGGACGCGTTGGGCGAGCAATTGGCAACCCGGAAGAAGGAACTGCAGGCCGAAATCGAAGCCAACGGCCTGCCGAAGCCTAAGCTTACGACGCTCGAGGAAACGAGTATCTAAGAGTTAAAGCCCGCGATCGTCCTCGCTCGGTGGATGCTTGAAATCATCGTGAAGGCCGTCGACGTAGCGGATGCCGTCTACCAACAGGTCGCGGTCGAGTCCGTTGATCGTCGCGACCTGGATGGCGACGGTTGGGCCGTTGGGACCCTTGCCCTCGGCATGGGTGCGGACGCCGCAGGTCGCGCAGCTGTGGTAGGTGAGGTTGGGTTGTTCCTTGCCTTCGGGCGTCCAGCGATAGCTCGTCAGATTGTCCTGCCCTAGGTCGAGCCGGAAGCTCTTGGCCGGGGCGAAGGCGAACCAGGCGCGCGTCTTGCGGCATAACGAGCAATTGCAGCGCAACGTGCCTTTCGCGAGGTCGATATCGACCGAGTAGCGGACCGCGCCGCAGTGACATGAACCGTTCTGGGTCTGCTCCGCCATAAGCTCCTCTCTCCCTAAGCCTGCGCACCAACGCCGAAGATCGACAAATCGAGCCGCTCGCTCTGTCCGAACCAGATGACATTGCGGGTGTGGTCGGCAAGATCGTCGCCGGTCGTGGCATGGGAGAAAATCGTCAGGTCGCCGCGATTGAGGACCATCCACTGGGCGAAGTCGCCGAAGATCTCGGGCAGGACGGTCAGCTGGCAGGACCCGCGCGGGTGCGGGCCGACCGGGCGAACATGATAGTGGCCAACCGGCACGCCGAAACGGTCGCGGGCGGCGGAGCCAAGCGCCTGGGCGGCGCCCAACTCACCCGGATCGAAATAGATGTGGGCGTGGAAGTTCTGGATTTCCGTCATCGCGCTTACCTCTTACGTCCAGGACCGCGGTTAAGTTCACTAAAGTCGCAAAAGTCTTGGGATGAGCGACCATTTTCACTGCGTCAGGCGCCTTAACGCGTCCGGCCGCGATGAGGCTAGGTGGGGATGGGCCAATGGGGTCGGCATGTCGCCGAGCCTGGCATTGCAGGCCCTACATGTATCCAACAATAGATCCGACGGGTCTGCGCCCCTTGCGTCGTCGGTTAAAAGGACTATATCAGCCTCATCCAACACATAACGGCTCCGCCGCACGGTGACGTGCGCCCGGGGCTTTTCCTGCCTCTCCGGGCCACGATCCGACCGCGCAACGGATCGAACGAATGGAGGGGACAAGCCAGGAAGAAGCGCCCGACATCAGACGGACAGCGCCGCAATGGCGCGCGTCCAGAGCGCAGGGAATATACATGGCGACCAAGGCGATCGACGCACCCCGCAAGACAAATGCGGGCCTGAAGACCAATCAGCGGCGCATCCGCAAGATTTTCGGAAACATCCACGAAATCAGCGAAATGCCGAACCTCATCGAGGTTCAGCGCGAGAGCTACGAGCAGTTTCTCCGTTCCGACCCTGCCATCGGCTATGTGTCGGGCCTTGAGAAGACGCTCCGCTCGGTCTTCCCGATCGTCGACTTCGCCGGCACGGCGCACCTCGACTTCGACCGCTACGAGCTTGAGCCGCCGAAGTATGACACCGACGAGTGCCGCCAGCGTGGCCTGACCTATGCCGCGCCGATGCGCGTGACCCTGCGCCTAACCAGCTTCGAAATCGATCCCGACACGGAAGCCAAGTCGGTCATCGATATCAAGGAGCAGGACGTTTACATGGGCGACATGCCGCTCATGACCATGAACGGCACCTTCATCATCAATGGCACCGAGCGCGTCATCGTTTCCCAGATGCACCGCAGCCCCGGCGTGCTGTTCGACCACGACCGCGGCAAGACCCACGCCAGCGGCAAGTATCTCTTCGCCGCCCGGGTCATCCCCTATCGCGGTAGCTGGCTGGACTTCGAGTTCGACGCCAAGGACATCGTCAACGTCCGCATCGACCGGAAGCGCAAGCTGCCGGTGACGGCGCTTCTGCACGCGCTGGGACTGACCAGCGAGGAAATCCTCAACACCTTCTACAACCGCGTGACGTATGTCCGCGGCAAGAACGGTTGGCAGATCCCCTATACGTCCGAGAGCTGGCGCGGCCAGAAGCCGACCCACGACGTGGTCGACGCCGACAGCGGCGAGGTCATCTTCAAGGGTCACGAGAAGATCACCCCGCGCAAGGCGAATGCCGCCGCAAAGGATGGCCTCAAGAACGTCATCATCCCGACCGAGGAAATCTTCGGCCGCTTTTCGGCCTATGATCTCATCAATGAGAAGACCGGCGAGATCTACATCGAGGCCGGAGACGAGGTCAGCCCCGAGAACCTCGAGAAGCTCGACAAGGCCGGCGTCGACCGCCTCGAGCTGCTCGACATCGACTATGTCAACACGGGACCCTGGATCCGCAACACGCTGAAGGCGGACAAGTCGGAAGACGGCGACAGCGCTTTGTCCGACATCTACCGCGTCATGCGCCCCGGCGAGCCGCCGACCCGCGAGACCGCGGATGCGCTTTTCTATGGCCTGTTCTTCGACTCCGAGCGCTACGATTTGTCGGCCGTCGGCCGCGTCAAGCTCAACATGCGCCTTGGCCTCGATGCCGAGGACACGGTCACCACGCTGCGCCGCGAGGATATCCTCGCAGTCGTCCAGGAGCTGGTGAACCTCAAGGACGGCAAGGGCGAGATCGACGATATCGACAACCTCGCCAATCGCCGCGTCCGCTCGGTCGGCGAGCTGCTGGAGAACCAGTATCGCGTCGGCCTGCTGCGCATGGAG
>Ga0207701_10006470_pt1 | contig 11689 bp, 5 predicted proteins | sample KBSSwiSSwithPhiX_FD_184294 | JGI IMG/M metagenome (GOLD analysis project Ga0207701, IMG submission 184294) | Switchgrass rhizosphere bulk soil microbial communities from Kellogg Biological Station, Michigan, USA, with PhiX - S5 (SPAdes) (version 2) | ecosystem: Environmental > Terrestrial > Soil...
AGGAACGCGCCGGCGGTTTGAATTCCATCCTGTGAATTACCAGCGAGCCGGATCACCGCGTCCTGAATGCTTTCAGGTCGCAGATCGGCTCTGTCGGTGTTCGGCGCCATCGGTTGTGCAGCAGTATTGGATCCTTCGCTCACGGGATTAGAAAATTAACAGAATTGGAGCAGCATTCCACCGCCAATTGAGGGTAGCGGCGCCGACCCGCGGTCGGGCCCTACTGGGGTTGTTTTGTTGGTTTGCGCTTGGCAATACGATCCATAAGGTGCGGTTCACTCGCAATTCTTAGGAGATTTTTATGGCTGATACTGAAGTGATCGATGCGGCGCGTCAGGAGGAGTTTGTTGGGAAAGTGGTCGAGCAGATCAGCGGCACAATGACGACGCTGCTCGCAGCAATTGGCGATCGTTTGGGCTTATTCAAGAACTTGGCAGAGCAGGGGCCGGCGACATCAGCTGAGCTGGCGTCGCGAACCAATTTGAGCGAGCGCTATCTGCGTGAATGGCTCGGCGGCATGGCCACGGCGGGTTATCTGAATTACGACGGCCCAACAAAACGCTTCAGTCTGCCAGCCGAACATACGCCAGTGCTAGCGCAGGAGAACGGCCCATTTTTTGTTGGCGGGATATATCAGATGCTGCCGGCGCAAGCTGGAGTGTTCGACCAGGTTGTAAGTGCATTTCGCAGTGGCGGCGGCGTTTCTCAATCGCAATACAGCGACAACATGTGGGACGGCTTGGAACGGTTCACTTCCACATGGTTCGAGAATTTGCTGTTGCAACAATGGATCCCCGCGATGCCTGACGTAAAAGCGCATCTTGAACGCGGCTGTGACGTGGCGGACGTGGGATGCGGACGCGGACGCAGCCTCATCAAACTGGCGCAGGCGTTTCCACCGTCCCGTTACGTGGGGTACGACAACTTTGGCCCGACTGTTGCGCGTGCGACAGCGAACGCGCGCGAAGCCGGCGTGTCGGACCGCGTGCGCTTTGAAGAGCGCGATGTGTCGAAAGGATTGCCGACGGAGTTTGATGTGATCACGACGTTCGATGTTGTGCACGACGCAGTTGACCCACTTCAGTTGTTGCAATCAATTCGTCGCGCGCTTCGGCAAGGCGGCATTTACGTTTGTCTCGACATCAACTGCTCAGATAAGCTTGAGGAGAACGCTAATCCGCTTGGCGCGATGTTTCACGGCGTAAGCGTGTTCTATTGCATGACGACATCGCTCGCAAACAATGGCGCAGGACTGGGGACGCTTGGTTTTCATGAAGCGAAAGTGCGCGAGCTCTGTGAAAAAGCCGGCTTCGGCAGCGTCAGGCGAGTACCGTTGGAAAATCCTTTCAATAATCTGTACGAAGCAAAGCCGTAACGGCATGGCTGAGCGCAGCGACAAAAGCGCTCGACCGACAATTCGCCGGAATTCGCTGGGTTCGAGCAGAAGCCCGGCAGCGTGAAGCGGATATACCCGCTTCGCTGTGCGAAGCGCGCATGTCTCCAACTGGCGATGACTACGGGTAAACATTGCGAACCGCGCACCTCGCCCATAGGCCGGCGGCTAAAGGCAATTCGTTAGACCTGTCGGGGCGTGCAGTAAGGAATCTGCTGTTTCGTGTTTATTCGCGGAAAAATTTTCAAAAAATGTTGACTCCCGAACCGCGAACCTGTGAAAATCCGGCGACGCGAGAGGAGGAGGGTCAATGTCCAGGAGCACATCTCTTTGCACGACTCGGACACCGGCAAACCGCGCAGCTTTCAAATTGGAAGTTGTCCGGTGCTTTCGGCTCAATTCGTGGGTGACTTATCTCATCGCGATTCCATTAATTATCGTGATAACGCTGCTCGCGATTTTCTTCTTCGCTGCTTTTGTCGGTTTGTTCGCCGCGGTTGTTGCCCTTGCGGCGCTTCGTGTGTGGTGGCTCCGCTCCACATCTGCGCGATTAGACGCACCGCGTTCGAAGACCGGAACGTTGTAACCAGGGAGGCTGCATGGTCACAAAAGAACGTACAGCGGTGTCTCGCGTTTAGCGGGAGTAAGCGATGTAACCTAAGGCTGCGCCGATTTCTGTGATGAAGAAGATCGATTCTGGCCTCGCATTGGAGTTGCTTGAGTTTGAGGAAGAGCGGCGGACGCGCGGAGGTGCTGGGCCGGCGGGCCGTCGCCTGGCTGTCTTTGTCCGATTCACCGGCGACCTCGAGAAGATTAAGGCCAACGGGTTTGCTGTGCAGAGCGTCGAGGGGAATCTCGCGATTGGCACGGTCGAGATCGAAGATGTTGAAAAAATTGCCGCGCTAGACAACGTCGTTTTCATCCAGGGCACGCGCCGCCAACGCTCGGAATTGAAAGTGAGCATACCTGAGATGCGCGCGAACCGCGTCTGGGCGCCGCCGCTTTCGCTGCAGGGAGAAGGCGTGATCGTTGGCATCGTCGATACCGGCATCGATATTTTCCACCAGGCATTTCGGAAGTCGGACGGCAGTACGCGAATCCTGTCGATCTTCGACACAACGCACCAACGGATCACGATCACGGGCGCGCCGACTGGTGGCACGTTTACTCTTACGATCACGCTGCCGGGAGCGGCACCCGGCGCGCCGCCTTTTACCACGGCGCCGCTGGCCCACAACGCGAGCCTCGGTCAGATCGCCAGCGCTCTCGTGGCTTCGGGGCAGATCGGCTTCAACGATTTGGCAATGGCCGGCGGACCGCTACCCGCAACCCCCGTGACCATTGGTTTTATAGGCAAATTTGCAAAACAGGATGTCGCACTGATGTCGATCGCCAGTGCGCTCACTGGCGGTACGGCCCCGACTGCGGCGATCACACGCGGACGCGAATTTACCCAACAGGAGATTCGTGACGCGCTGAACAATCCTTCGGCGCCGTTCCATCATCGCGACAACGACGGCCACGGCACGCACGTCGCGGGGATTGCTGCAGGTGACGGCTCCCAATCGGGCGATACATCGAAGTTCGAGTGCACTGGCGACAACACATTCATCGGCGTAGCGCCGCGTGCAGACCTCGTGATCGCGAAGACGACTTTTGATTCGGACGCCACTGTCGCTGGCGTGCGTCATGTTTTTAACTTCGCCGCCGCGCAAACCCCGCCGAAAGCTGCGGTGGTAAATCTGAGCTTGGGGGGTCAAAGCGGAGCGCATGACGGCACTGATCAGGAAGAGCGCGATCTTGACGCGCTGCTGATGGACAGCGCCACTCCGCCGCAGCCGATTCGGGGCCGTGCGATCATCAAGTCTGCCGGTAATAATCGCGATGACCACATCCACTCTTCGGGGCATGTGCCCGGCGGTGGAACCATCTCCTTTCAATTCGTTGTCCCGCGCGACGACAAGCGCCGGGATTTTTTCCAACTTTGGTACGCGGGCCCGGGACGATTGGATTTCACGCTCACCTCTCCGCCTGGCGCGCCTACCGCGGGCGCGGCGGTTGGGCCTGTCTCTCCAAACGGCCCATCGCCGGCGCAAACGATACCTGGTCACTCAGTATTCGTGACCTCGACGCTCAACGATCCAAACAACAACAAGCACGAGATCGCGTTTTCGCTTGCCGGTGCAAATCCTGTAGCCGGCGGCGCGGCGCCGCCAATCGCCCGGGGTACATGGACTGTTACGTTGCGAGAGACCGCTGGCGCTGGCAATGACGTCGATTTCGATTGTTGGATCAGCCCGTCAAAATCCGACCAATTTCCGAGCTTTCGCGATGTTGATCGGGATGATACGCGCACGTTGAGCACGCCGGCGACCGCACGAAATGTCATCACGGTTGGTGCGTACGATGCGAATACCGGGGAGTTGGCGTCGTTTTCCAGTGCCGGTCCGGCATTGACGCCTGCCGCCGCGCCGAACGGTATTCCGCCCAATCCTTCGGCCGACCCGAACCGCCAGCGGCCTGATATCATGGCGCCCGGCGTCGGCGTGAGAGCGGCCAAATCGGGCGCACGAGGCATCTGGTTTTGCTGCGATTGTTGTCTCGCATTTTACGTGGCGATGGATGGTACCAGCATGGCCGCGCCACATATCACGGGCGTCGTCGCCCTGATGCTGCAACACAACCGGACACTGAGTTTCGAAGAAATTCGCACGCATCTTCGCGCCACGGGAGCGGTCAGCAGCACAGAGCCGGGCCGTTCGCCTCCACCGCCTCCGGCTTTGCCAACTAACGAGTGGGGTCCTGGAAAAATCGAAGCAGAACGAGCCGTCCAGCTTGCCGTTCCATTTTCGGCGGTGCGCTTGCAGGAGGTGCAGGAGCGACTTGTGAGGACTCCAATTGGACAGACGCTGACCGCGTTGGTGAGCACGCATTTTGATGAAGTGTTCCGGTTAATCAACCGCAACCGCAGAGTTGCGACGCTTTGGCATCGAACCGGGGGTCCGGTGTTGGTGCATCACGTGCTCACGTGGAGCGGGGCGGAATCGCCGCTATTGCCGCCGCGCGCTGCGGTTCCGGGTTTTTCGAAATACTTCGACCGACTGCTTGAGGCACTGGCTCGTTTCGGCAGCACTCAGCTTCAGCGCGACGTGATGCATTACGGAGCGCTGGTTGCCGGCATCCCAGGGCTGAGCATTCAGCAACTCGACAACCTTCGCTAACTCGCGATGGCAACACAGGCTGGAACACTCGAGCTGCTGGCGCGCGAGCTCGGTCAGGCGCTGAGCGCGCTCGAACAGCGGCTGGCGCAGGGAAATGCCGAGGAGTTTATAGCAGGACTCGGCATTCGGCTACCAACAACCGTCGCAGCAAACGGTCAATTCACCGGCGCAATCAGTTCGACCGTTTCAGCCGCGGCGGCGCTTGGACCGCTCGTTGTCGACCTGAAAAACGCCATCGATTCCGAAAACATCCCGCAGATCATTTCCGTCGGCACGGAGCTTCTGAACCGCATTCGGCAGGTGCTCGACGGCGTCTCGCAGATGGGCACTTCGCTCGACGCGGCGGCCGCGGCCGGCGGACTGTCGCCGGCAGATAAGGCCGCGCTCCAGGCGTTCGCGGCCGAACTGCCAAAGCGCCTCTTCGATTTCGCTTTCATCGAATACCTCCAAAGCAAAGGCGAAGGTGTTTTGCCGACGCTCGATGTGATCGGCATCATCGAGGATTTCGACGATCCTGGCGATCCCGCCAATCCGCTCAAGCCGCCATTTCGACAACGCGCAATCCATCTGGATCGGCTGCTCGATCTTTTCCTCAAGCCCGACAAATATCTGGCCGACACGTTTGGCTGGGGCCAGCCGGGCTTTGACGGCATGCTGCTCTTTCCCCGGATCAAACGGCTGTTCGAGCCGCTGGAGTTGTCGGCGATGCTTGTTACTCCGCCCGGGCAGCCACCGATTCTCGAGCTTTTTTTCATGCGGTTCAGCACTGACGGGACTACGGCTCCGCCAAGTCTCACAGTGCGGCTGCGATTTCCCGCCACACGTGATTTCGAACAGACCTTCCAGCTTGGAGAGGTGTGGGCGTTGACTCTCGGCGGTGCTGCACGGTTCGAGGCTGGCCTCGACGTGAGCATCAAGCCGCCGTTCGATATCACGCTGCAGCCGCCAACTGGCACAGTCAGCGCCGAGCTGAACGGCGGTTTTCTAGCTCAACGCGCGAGCGGTCCTCTGATCCTCCTCGGCCAAAGCGGCGCGAGCCGGCTTGAAGTTCAGCGACTTGGACTGACACTCGGATTCAAAGCTTCACTCGACGGGACAACAGTACGCGGCGAGCCGTCTGCCACGGCCGAGGTCACCGGCGGTAAAGCAGTGATCGATCTTTCCAAAGGCGACGGCTTTATCAGCAAGGTCACTGGCGGCTTGAAGCTCGACACGAATCTCGATTTCAAAGCCCATTGGTCGCCGAAATCAGGACTGCAGCTGGAAGGCAGTGGAGCGGTCGAGATTGCAATCCCGACACATGTCTCGATTGGCCCGATCGATTTACAGAACATTTACGTCAGCGCAGGTTTCGCGGATGGAAGTCTGCCGGTGGAACTATCGGGTGGGTTCTCCGCGGACCTGGGCCCGCTCAAAGCCTCGGTAGATCGCATCGGCTTGGCGGTCAAAACGAGTTTTCCTTCTAACGGCGGAAACCTTGGTCGGGCGAATCTCGCGTTCGATTTCAAACCGCCGAACGGTGTCGGTCTTTCGATCGATGCGGGCCTGGTCAAAGGCGGCGGATATTTGTTTTTCGATTTTGATCGCGGGGAATACGCCGGCGTGCTCGAGCTTTCGATCTCGGAGATCGTGACGGTGAAAGCCATCGGCATCATCACCACGAAGATGCCCGACGGTTCCACGGGCTTTTCGCTGCTGATCATCATCACCGCCGAGTTCGGAACAGGGATTCAGCTCGGGTTCGGATTCACGCTCATCGGCCTGGGCGGCTTGTTAGGCCTGAATCGAACCATGAGCCTTCAGCCATTGATGGAAGGCGTGCGCACGGGTGCGATCAACAGCATCATGTTCCCGCAGAATCCGGTCGCGAACGCGCCAAAGATCATCAGTGATTTGCGCACCATCTTTCCGCCTTACGAAGGGAAGTTCCTTATTGGACCGATGGCCAAACTCGGCTGGGGAACGCCAACCCTGGTCAGTGTTTCGTTAGGCGTCATTATCGAGATCCCCGGAAACATTGCCATCCTGGGCGTGTTGAAGATCGCGCTTCCTGCTGAAGAGGCGGCGCTGATCGTCTTGCAGGTCAATTTCGCGGGCGCGATCGAGTTCGACAAGAGCCGGCTTTATTTCTTTGCGTCGCTTTTCGAGTCGCGGGTTTTGTTTCTTACGCTCGAAGGCGAGATGGGATTACTCGTCGCCTGGGGTGACGACGCGAATTTCGTCGTCTCGGCCGGCGGGTTTCATCCCCGGTTTAATCCGCCGCCGCTGCCGTTTCCGGCTCCGCGGCGCATGGCGATCAGCATTCTCAACACCGATATCGCGCGAATCCGCACCGAGACGTATTTCGCGGTCACCTCGAATACAGTGCAATTCGGATCGAACACTGAAGTCATGTTCGACGTCGACGTGGCGCGCGTGGACGGCCATCTCGGGTTCGATGCTCTGTTTCAATTCTCACCGTTTCACTTCATCATCGAAGTATCGGCGTCGGTTTCGCTCAAGGTTTTCGGCGTCGGGTTGTTCAGCATCCGTTTGCACTTCGCGCTGGAAGGGCCCACGCCGTGGCGCGCTCACGGCACCGGGTCGATAAGCTTCTTTTTCTTCGATGTCTCGGCGGATTTCGACATCACCTGGGGAGAGAGTAAGGACACCACGCTGCCGCCGATTGCTGTTATTCCTCTGCTCAAAGGCGAGTTCGACAAGTTGGACAGCTGGCGCGCACAATTGCCGGCCGCGAACAATCTCCTGGTCTCGCTGCGTAAACTGGATGCGACCGAATCCACCGAGGTGTTGCACCCGCTGGGAACACTTCGCGTGAGCCAGCGCGCCGTGCCGCTGGATTTGAAAATCGACAAGGTCGGTAACCAAAAACCATCGGATGCGAACCAGTTCACGCTAACGGCAACGGCCGGATTAGTAAAAGCGGATGATGCTGATGAACAATTCGCGAAGGCGCAATTCCTGAACATGAGCGATGCGGACAAGCTTTCGCAGCGCGCTTTCGATCCGATGCACGGCGGTTTGTTGCTCGCCTCCGGCGCCCAGCAACTGGGATCGACGAAGATGGGCAAGCGCAAGGTGCGCTACGAAGAGATCATCATCGACAGCAACTACAAACGTTTCCGGCGGCGGTTCAGAGTTTTCACCCAGGCGTTCTTCAGCCATTTCCTTGTTGGCGGCGCGATATCCAAATCGGTTCTGTCGCAGAATTACAAGAAGATGCTGGACCCGTTCGACGACAAGGTCGCAGTGAAAGAAGGCGGGTTCACCGTCGCGCAAACGGAAGATAACAAAGCTTACAGCGCGTCTTCCACTTATTTTGCCAGCGAAGCGATGGCGAACCAGTTCCTGCAAAGCCAGGTCGCCGCCAATCCTGAGTTGCACGACGCACTGCACGTTATTCCGCAATACGAATCGAGGGTCTGAGACCATGGCCAAGCCAATTGCTACCTATTCCTTTCTGCCCTATCTGCGCATTGGGTTGCCTAACAAGATTGAGCAAGCCGATCAGGATCCTTCAATCAAGCTGCGGGCCACGTTCGGTCTGGAGCTGACACTCGAGAGCCAGGCTGTTACAGGCGTCGCTGCACCGCCACCCGAAAATATTCCGAAGCAGGTTCAGTTGTACGGGCCGGGCGACATTATCGGCGTTGAGCAGCGGGCGTTTTTCAAGACCGAGCCACGCGATTGGATCACGAATTTCGAATCGAACTATTTTCCGTACATTGATTTTTACGACGAGGATTTTCCGTGGCGTTACACGCCGAGTAAACACGATCAGTCGTTGCACAGGCTTCCGCCCTGGATAGCGCTCATTGCACTTGAAGAGGGCGAGTTCAAGGACGGCACAAACATTAAGGACAAACCGCTGGCTTTCATTCAGGTCGATAACGCGGATGAAAAATTCCCGCCCCCTGACCAACTGTGGGCCTGGGTGCACGTGCATGTGAACAGCGATCTTGGCGCGAGCGATGCCGAAATCGTGTCCACCAACATGGATGCGGTTCTTCCGAAATTGGACGCCGCGCTGAAATCAAATGCCGACCTCGCGTACTCGCGTCTGCTGTGTCCACGTAAACTCAAACCGAATGCGGCATATCATTGTTTTCTCATTCCAGCATACGAAGGCGGGCGTCAGGCAGGTTTGGGCCTGGACATCAACCCGACTTTCGCCAGCCAATACGCATGGGGCACCGGCCAGACTGAATTTCCATACTTTCACCGCTGGTATTTCCGCACGGGCACGCTGGGTGACTTCGAATACTTGGTACGTTTGTTACAGCCGAAACCTGCAGACGAACGCGTGGGCCGACGCGATATGGACGTGCAAAGACCTGGCTGGAATCTTCCGGGAATCGATCCCGACGGTCCGCTCGCGGGAATCCTAAAATTGGGCGGCGCATTGCGTGTGCCCAAAGAGGTCATCAAAAACATTGACGAGTACAATAAGTACGAAAACTGGGCGGATACATCGCCGCCGGGTTATCCCCAGCCGATCGAGCAGGGGATCGCAAACTTCGTCAATTTGGCTGACGATTATCAAAAGGCGGGACCGAATCCGCAGCCGATTCCTGATCCGGACAATCCGCCTGACCCCGATCCGCTGATCACGCCGCCGCTCTACGGGCGCTGGCACGCGGCAGTGGACCGATTGCTCACTGGCGCGGGCGGCACGCCGCTGCCTAACAATCGGAACTGGATCCACGAGCTGAATCTCGATCCGCGATTTCGTGTGGCTGGCGGCTTTGGCACGCGGGTGATTCAGAAAAATCAGGAAGAATACATGAACATCGCCTGGCAACAGGTAGGCGACGTGCTGAAAGGCAACCAACTGATCCGTCTCGCCCAACTTACCAACGAAGTGTTGTGGCAGTGGCACACCAAAATTTTTCAACCGCTCGTCGCACCGCAGCCGGACAAAGTGATGTTGTTGAGCGCGCCGCTGCAAAAACGGGTAATGCTCCAGCAGACAACACTGTTCCATCAGTTGAAAACAAGTCTGGTTCCGCCGGTCGCAGTCTCACCGCAGATGCGCAGGATCATGCGGCCGCGCGCTCGAACGGTTCGCATGCTGCCGTTTGTCGAACGCAACATCGCTCCCGGAAACCTTGTCACTCGTTTGAACGCGGGCGAAGTGGTGCCGTCGCCGCCGAAAATAACGCCACCCGCGATTTTCACCGAGGACGTTCTTGCCGATCAGGTACAACCGGCGCCAGAACCAAAATGGTTAGCTGACTTGTTGCGAGAATATCCCTGGCTGCCATGGGCGACGTTGGGGTTGGCTCTGGTGATTTTGATTCTGTTGTTTGTGATTGCACCGGCTTTCCCGCTCGCGGTGCTTGGCGGGGCAATCGTGCTCGGCCTGGGCGTGCTGTTCTTTCGGATGCTCGCGATCGCACGTGCGCTCGCGCAGCCTCAGATATTCCAGCCGGGTGGACAAACTCCTGCGGCTGTCGATCAGGCGCCGATGAGCTCCGATTTTCGGATCACCGAGCCCGAAGAAACGTTCAGACCTTCCATAGGCAATTCGGACAACGTGGAGGCTGTGCGGTTCAAGGCGGCGTTGCGCGATATGTACACAGTCGACGTCGCCGCGACTTCGGCCGCTTTCACGCCGCCGAAACAAGCTTTGAAGATTGATGCTGTGGCCACGGAAGTTGTTGCAACATTGCATCCAGATCGAACGATTCCGCTCCTATTGCTCGACCGGATCGTGTTACCCGGCCGCATCCGCTTCCCCTTTAGTCCCGAACGATTCGATCAAATCATGAACTATCCGCGGTTCGATCTGCCGATGTACAAACCGTTGACCGATCTTTCGAAGGAATATTTCCTGCCGAACATCAATCTGATCGAACAGAACAGCATTACGCTCCTGGAGACGAATCAGAAGTTTATCGAATCGTACATGGTTGGCATCAATCACGAGATGTCGCGCGAATTGCTGTGGCGCGAATATCCCACCGATCAGCGAGGCAGCTATTTCCGGCAGTTCTGGGATGTGAGCGGCTATTTGCCCGACGCGAGCGAAGATCTCACGACGCTAAAGGAGAGATTAAAGGATATTCAGGAGATCCATCGTTGGGTGCTGACGTCGAATCTCGGAGATCACGATAATCGAGCGACCCATGGACAAAAAGCCGATCTCGTCCTGGTGATTCGTGGCGAGCTACTGAAGAAATATCCGACCGCCGTTATTTATGCGCACAAAGCCAGATGGCCGATCAAAGACGGGAAGATAGATCTGAGCCAACAACGCGATCTTGCCGACATCCCTGACGGTCAGGAGGACAAACCGCCTCGCACAATCGTCAAGACACCGCTCTACAGCGCGAAGGTTGATCCTGATATTTACTTCTTCGGCTTCGACCTGAGCTCCGATGAAGCCAAAGGCAGCGACGGAACGCATCCCGGTGACGAGAACAAGCCCGGCTGGTTTTTTGTCATCAAGGAACGTCCCGGCGAGCCTCGATTCGGCCTGGACATCGGCGGTCCAAACCCTGTGAAAAATCTGTGGAGCGATCTTGCGTGGGAAGATGCCGCGCCCGGTTTGGCAGATGGAGGATTTTTGCAAGTCACGAACGGAACTGCTGCCATCCCTCTCACTGAACCAGTCAACACGGGCCAGGCTGAGTTCGATGAAGAACACCAGCAATGGAGCGAAGACAACCAGATTGCATGGCGCAAAGAAATGGATTCAGCCGACCTGGCTTACATCCTGTACCAGGTGCCGGTGCTTGTAGCAGTCCACGCCAGCGAAATGCTCACGCTTAAATAAACATGCCCGAGTTCCAGGACGCACAACAAAAGCTCGCAGATGCGCGCGCAGCTCAGCAGTCGGCGAAAAGCGCGGTATTTCAAACGAGCGAGGAGTTGAAGCGCGTCGCAGCGGCGCTGGAACAATCGCAACGGTGGTTCAATCCTAACGACCGGCAAGCGATCGCGGAACGCCGCGAACTGGAGCAACGCAAGGAAACTCTGGAAGGGCTGCAGCGAGAACAACAAAACGTTTTCCAGAGAGTTAAAGCTCAATTGTCAGACCTGCTTCCAGGTTTTTGGGAGACGTGGACCGATC
>Ga0207701_10006471_pt1 | contig 11689 bp, 9 predicted proteins | sample KBSSwiSSwithPhiX_FD_184294 | JGI IMG/M metagenome (GOLD analysis project Ga0207701, IMG submission 184294) | Switchgrass rhizosphere bulk soil microbial communities from Kellogg Biological Station, Michigan, USA, with PhiX - S5 (SPAdes) (version 2) | ecosystem: Environmental > Terrestrial > Soil...
ATAGAGGACGAGCGCCTCCCCGGCCGAGACGCGGCCGCCGTCGAGAACCTTGCTGGCTATCTGCGCTACGGACATCATCACCATGCCGGCTCCAGGGGACCCGGCCTACGTGTTCACGCCGGTTGCTGACGTTGCAGCCTCCGGGAAGAATTCGAGACGGCGCCGGGCTGGCGCGACGCCGAGATCGGCGGCGTAATCGAGGAACAGCTGCAGGCCAGCCGCCTCCTGAGGACCCAGACCGTAGCGCACATTATCTCTTAGATAGACCGCGGCCCGCGCCGCCACGGTCTCGTCGCCACGGCCGTACTCGCGGGCGATCGCCTCGACGCTCCGCCTGCCTTCCTCCTGCGCCTCCTGCAGCGCTCGGACGTCCTCGGCGGTCACCACGCCGGCACGACCGGTCCACGCCGCATAGATGAAGGGCAGGCCGGTCATCATCGTCCATGCCTCGCCCAGATCGACCTTGGTCAGGCCGAGGGCCGAGTGATCGGCATCGAACGCCGGGTCACCAATCAGCAGCCCCGCGTCGCACGCATCCGTCATCGCCGCGAGGTCGGGGCCGTGCGGCACGAATGTCGGCGTGATGTGGAAACGGTGATGGCACAACACCTTGATCAGCGCGACCGACGTTTTCGAGCTCGTGTCGAGCGCGAGCCGGCGAATCTCTCCCAGCGGCACCTTGGTATACAGGGCAACCGAAGCGACGGGTCCAGCCGACCCGATGCCGACACCGGGGACGAAGCGGTAGTCCGGCGCGGTCAGATACTCGATCGACGGAATCAATCCGAGATCGACCTTTCCCGCGTGCAGCAAGGCCGCACAGACGGCCGGGACGTCGTAGCGCACCTCCCAGCGATCCGGCGAGCGATCGAGGGCCCAGGTCAGCGGGCGGGCATTGAGATAGCCCACGGCACCGATGCGGATAGGCATCACGCGGTCACGTGGTGTCGGCCGTCCCGTTCGGCGGGCCGGAATCCGGCGGACTCGATGTTGCGACGAATCTCCTCGACCGGCGCCCTTCGTCTCCCTTCGGGTGCCGCCTCAGAGGGTGAGATGCCCCACACGTCGTCGGCGCCGAACGTCAAGGCGACCTGGGCGAGCTTCGGACCGTAGCGCGTCCAGTCGACCTGGATGACCGGGATTCCTGGCGCGGCCAGACGCGCCAGGGCAACGCTGCGCACGTCCTCGTAGCCGGTGGTGGGACGGAAGGTACGCAGCGTCGTGGGCAATGGATTGAGCACGTGAATGATGCCGAATCGCTGCTGCAGTGCGGCGGCGCGCAACCAGAGATCGGCCCGCGAGCCACCGTCACTCGCTTCGATCGTAAGAGACAGCTGATCGAACCCGGCCTCCTTCAGGTGACCCACGGCCGGCTCCGGATCAGCCAGTGTGTCGAGCGGCAGGTCGGCCAGTGCTTCGAGCCCGGCCTGACGCAAGTCGAGCAGCGTTCCACGAACACCTCGCCCGTGCTGCGACGCGAACCGCTCGATGTCGGCCCAGGCCAGCCAGGTGACCGCGCGGTCACTGGCACCCGCCTTCGCGCTGCGCACGGCGTCGAGTGCCCGATCGAGCGTCTCCGGTACGCCGGTCAGACGGATCTCGCGCGCCGCCGGCGGAATGTCCGTAAACGAACCGTCGAAGGCGCAGCTCGCCACGCGGACGTACGTCGTGCGGTCGCCGCGGAGACGGCGGCGCATCGTGTCGGCGAGCATGCCCAGCGACACGATGTCGGGCGACGAGCCAAGGTCGCGGATCTCCTCGGCACTGAGCGCATCCCCCGCCTCGATGCGCGCGACACGTCCGTCGAATACCGTCGCTGTCATAGTTTCTCGTGCCCTTCGTGTCGACGCCCGTCGGTCACGCGCTCGTGACCGACTCCCGTATCCCGAGTCGACTCCATCGCCTCGGCGACCCGCGTGGCCAGCGCCAGCGCGCGCCGGCCGGCACGGCCGTCGACGCCAGGCGGCCGGCCCGTACGAACGGCGTCAATGAAGTCGGCGAGCTCGCGCTGCAGTGGTTCCTCCGAGGCGATGTCGAGGCGGCCACCCTGAATTGCCGGCCGGCCGTTGGCGTGGCCCAGCCGGTATACCTCGACTTCCTGCGCGGCGTAGTCGATCGAGACGTACGAGTCGTGCTGGAAGAACCGCGCCTTGCGGACCCGATCGCGACTGATGCGGCTTGCGGTCACATTTGCGATGCAGCCGTCCGTGAACCGCAACCTCGCGTTGGCGATATCGGTTCGCGGTGTCAGCACGTGAACGCCGACCGCCTCGACTTCCTCCACCTCACTGCCGACCGCCGCGAGGAGCATGTCGAGATCGTGAATCATCAGATCGAAGATCACATCGATATCGAGGCTGCGGTCCGGAAACGTCCCGAGGCGGTGCACCTCGATGAAGCGCGGGCGCGACACGAGCGGCAGTGCCGCGGCCACCGCCGGATTGAACCGCTCCGTGTGCCCGGCGGCCAGCAGTGCACCGTGCGCCTCGGCACACGCCAGCAGCTCGTCTGCCTCCCCCAGGTTCGCCGCGATCGGCTTCTCGACGAGCACCGCGATGCGGCGCTCGAGAAACGGCCGTGCAACCTCCAGATGCGAGACGGTCGGCACGGCGACCGACACGGCATCGACGCTCGGGAGGACCTCCTCCGTCGAGACGAACCCCCGGGTGCCGTACTTCGTCGCGATTTCCGCGGCCCGGCCCGGCTTGGTATCGACGACCCCCACGAGATCGACTCCGGGCATCGACGCCAGGAGACGGGCGTGATGCTGACCGAGATGCCCGACACCGATCACGGCGACGCGCAACGCAGTCGTCATGGCCGCGCCCGCCCGACGATGGTGATGCCGGCTTCGTTCGCCGAGGCGAGGAGCGCGTCACGATCGAACAGCAGCGTCTTGCCCGCGTCGATCGACAGGGCCGCCGCACCGGCCACGCGCATCGCTTGAATCGTGGCGAGGCCGATTACCGGGACGTCGAAGCGCATGTCCTGTTTCGGCTTGGCCACCTTGATGATGCGCACGCCAGGGCCAGCAAGATAGCCGGCCCGGCCGATGACTTCATCGGTCCCCTCCATCGCCTCCACCGCCACCACCGCGCGATGCTTCACCGCAATGGTCTGACCGATGTCGAGCGCGGCGATCGCGTCGGCCATCGGATAGCCGAAATCAAAGTCCTTCCCCTCTTCTTCCGACGGGGCGCGCGAGGTCAGCACTCCACAGGGGGCGAGCAGCGGCGTGAGCAGCGCGGTCGAATCGATCAACTCGATGCCGTGGTCCGCAAGCACCCGGGCCACCGCCCCGATCAGGCCGTCGGTACTGCGGGATCCCAGCTCCTTCAGCACTTTGAGAAAGGTCAGGTCGGGCACGATGCCGCCAAAGATCTTCACGTGCTTCACCTGGCCCGCCATCACCGCATGCGTGACGCCGTTCTCCTTCAGCAGACTGATGCACTTGCCCAGCTGACCCAGCGAAATCCAGTGGATGGCGCTACCGTGACGCGCCGCCGCGTCGTTGAGCTCACTGAAGGTCTCTTCCTTGGCCGCGATGATCGTGACGTCGTGCCCCTGCGCGCGTGCGGCGTCGAGGACGAGAAACGGAAAACGGCCATTGCCGGCGATGAGACCGAGCTTCATGCCGCAATCGACGACGGCATCGACATCGTGTCTGTCACGTCGCTCGACCGTGATGGAGTGGACCAGCCGACGAACGGGTCACGCTGGATATCAGCCGCACGAACCATCAGTCGTCCGTCACCAGTTCCTCGGCGCTGTATCTGCGCATCGGACGACGCAGGATGACGCCGCGCTGCGACGAGCGGATGAAATCGACGAGATACCGGACTTCAGGCGAGGTCAGCGTCGCGTCGTGCTCGATCTGGGCCAGGGCGCGGGAGGTGTTCAGCTTGGAGAGCAGCAGATAGCGGTAAGCGCGTTTCAGCTGTTCGATCGTGTCGGGAGTGAAATCGCGGCGCGACAGACCGATGGTATTGACGCCGAAGATCCGCGCGGGGCGGCTGCCAATCGTCCGGCCGAACGGGAGGGCGTCCTTGGTCACGACCGAGTAGCCGCCGACGAAGCCATGCCGGCCGATGCGGCAGAACTGATGGACCGCGGAGCCGGCACTGATGTTGGCGAAGTCCTCGACACCCACGTGCCCGCCGATGGTGGCGTGCGGCCCGAAGATCGTGTGGTTGCCGACGTGGCAGTCGTGCGCCACGTGCACGTAGGCCATGAACAGGTTCTGATGGCCGATGCTCGTATGGCCGCCGCCGCCAAGCGTGCCGCGGTTGATCGTCACGAACTCGCGGAAGATGTTGCGCCGCCCAATCGTCAACCGCGTCCGCTCGCCCTTGTACTTCAGGTCCTGCGGCGCCAGGCCGATTGACGCCATCGGGAAGATCTGCGTCTCATCGCCGATCTCGGTCCAGCCCTCGATGACGACCGAGGCGCCGATACGGCAACGCTGACCGATGGTCACGTCCGGACCAATCACCGCGCCTGGCCCGATCGTCGTCCCCGCGCCGATCTTTGCGGCGGGATGGACATGCGCGGTGGGATCGACGTAGGCGGCATTAGGCTGGATCGCCAGCAACAGCTCCGCCTCGGTCACGACCTGACCGTCCACGTAGGCGATGGCGCGAGCCTTGGCCAGACGCGAGCGGGCGCGCATCAGCGTGACCTCGAGCCGCAATTGATCGCCGGGTACCACCTGGCGCCGGAACTTCGCGCTGTTCACGCCGCGCAGAGAGGTGCGCGCCGTCGGCGGCACTTCGGCCCGCTCGAGAATCAGCACGGCGGCGACCTGGGTGAGCGCTTCGATCATCAGCACGCCGGGCATCAGCGGCGACCCGGGAAAGTGCCCCTGAAAGAATTCTTCGCCGACCGTGACGTTCTTCATCGCCACGAGCCGGACTCCCGGCTCGTGCTCAGCGATGATATCCAGCAGAAACGACGGATAACGGTAGTAGACGCGGTTGAGCAGTGCGCGCAGGTCTAGGGACACTGGGCCGTTCCAGATAACCGAGGGGACGGGGACCCGCGCGTCGGCCGCGGCGGGCGCTTCCAGCCATGTTCTCTCGAACGAGGCTTCAACCACAAGGCGTCGCTGCTGGAAGCGCCGGCGCGCGCCTGACGCTCGGGCACCCGCACGTCAGCGCGGAGTGGTCGCCGCAGGAGATGGGGCCGGCGCAGCCGGAGCCGGTGGCTTGGCCGTCGACGACGCCGGAGCGCCCGCTGGTGCTGACGCCGGCGCTGCGGCGGTTGGCGCTGCCGGGCCCGCCGCATCGAGGGCACGGATCACATCCGCAGTGAGATTCAGGTCTTCCGCGGCAAACACGATTCCGCTCTGATCCGTGAACACGAAATCGACTTTCTTCTCCATCGCGACGCGGCGCAGAACCGGCGACAGCTTCGACATGAATTCCGCCTGGAGTTGCTGTGTCATCCGCTCGAGGTCCTGGTCAGCATCCTCGGCAAGGCGCTGCAACTCGCGCCCCTCGCGCTCAATCTCCGTCGTCAACTGCGCTCGGGTGGCGTCGCTGAGCACGTTGCCGCCGCTGGCGAGACGCTGCTGTTTTGCGTCGAGAGCCTTCTGCTTGGCCTCGAGGTCGCGGGCCTTGCCTTCCTGGAACTGCTTGATCTTGACGCCTGCCGCTTTCCCGTCAGCCGACTGCGAGGCGATCGCCTGCACGTTGATGTAGCCGAACTTGGAGCCGTCTCGGAATGGCACGATCGGCGCCGGTGCGACCGCTGCGGCGGGCGGCGGATCCGACTGGCGAGGCGCGGCCGGCGTCTGAGCTGGAGGACGAGACGCCGGGGCCGACTGGCCCGCCGGTGGGGTCGGTTTTGGCGCCGCGGGGGCCTGCGCGTAACTCGTGGCGGCCGCCAGCAGCAGGCTGACCGCCGGGACAACGGCAAACACTCTCATTCCTGTGAATCCTTTCGTCTCTATTGCGAAGCGATTGATTTTACTCCACATGGCCCGGCTAGTAAGATGAACATGAGTGCCCACGCCGCGCTACCACCGAGGAGTTCCTATTCGATGCACGTTGTGAAGACCCGTCTTGCTCTCCTGCTCATCCCTGCCCTGCTGGCCACCGCTTGCGGCGACAACAACACGCCGGTCGCTCCGGTCACGCCGGCGCAGAGCGTCGTCGAGAACTTCGAGGGAACGCTGACGCCGTTCAGCGCGCGCACCCACGTCTTCCAGTCCAACAACGCCGGGGACGTCATCGCCCAGCTCACCGGTCTCGATCCGGCCGATACGGTCGTCGGTCTCTCGCTCGGGACGTCGAACACATTCGCCTGCCAGACATCGCTGTCGACCGAAACTGCGACGCTGAATTCCGCTCTGTCCGGCGTCTCGCGGGCGGCAGGCACGCTCTGCGTGCACATCTACGACCCGTCAGATACCGGTCTGCCGGGACCCGTGACCTACAAGATCCAGGTCACGCACTTCTGATCGGCGGTCCGCAGGCCGGGTCTCCGCGGACCTGGCCGCCCCCGCAGTCATTGTCCGCCCGGGTCCATGGGACCCGGCTTCCCACCAGTCACCACTGCGACGCCTGTCCGGCATCGGTCCCGGGTGCTCCGTCGTCGCGCCTGTGAATGCCGGCGGCGCGGCGCGGCCGGGCCAACTCAGTCGATACAGTCCACTAGAACGTCGTGCCGACGGCGAAGCGGAACACGTGATCCTTCGCCGGCTGCAGATTGTTATCGAGCACGCCTTCGTTCTGCGGGTTGAAGGCGTAGATCAGGCGGAAGGGCACGTTGAGCACCGGCATGAAGAAGCGGAGCTCCACACCGGTTGACGTCTTGAACGCGCTGGTCTGACCGACGACGCGTGTCGTGGTCGTCAGACTGCCGGGATCGGCGATGAGCTGCGACTGCGAACCGATGAAGCCTGGCCCATCGGGAAATACGACCTGCGTCAGGTCTTCCTTCCAGGCGAACGGCTCACCGAAGTCGCGCACCTGCCCGGCGTCGTAGAAGAGCACGAGCCGCACGGGGCCGGCGATGCTGATCAGGTACTCGGCGTTGAAGAGGAGGCTCTTGTTGCCGCCGAGCACGACCTGCGACCCGGGCACGTTCGGGCCAATCGAGCGGATGTCGAAGCCGCGAATGCTGTATTCACCACCGAGGAACAGCCGTTCGAAGATCGGGAGCGACGGCGTGTTGCGCACCGGCGTGATGTACTCGAACTGTCCGCGCAGGCCGATCGACGTCCGCCGCGTGTGGCGCAGGAACCAGATCCCTTCGACGTGCGGCTTGATGTACTGCGTGTTGCCCCCGAAGACCGCGAGGTCCACGGCCGCCGTGTACTTCCGTCCCGTGGTCGGAAAGATCGGATGGTCGACTGTGTTGTGCACGATCGAGGGCGAGATCTTGCTGATCGTGCGATTCCCACCTTGCCCGATGAGCAGCGAATCGTAGACGAATGGATTCCGGCGGAGGATCTCGAGCTGCGTCGACGTCAGCTGTGACAGGTCGCCGAGCGACGAAATGGTGGAGCAGCCGTCCGCCGACCCGAGACACGATGTGTCGATGAGCGCTTCGCTAAGATCGGAGATCCCGACCTGCTCGTAGGAGTAGCTGGCGAAGCCGCGCGTGAACGGCCCCAGCGGGACGCCGAACATGAGGCTGCCGCCGGTCGACTTCTGGGTGTAATAGCCGACGTACTGCAGCTCGCGTCTGTGCAGATCGATGCCGGCGGTCATGTTCCGATCGAACACATACGGCTCGGTGAAGCCGACCTGGAAGTTCCTCGCACGCTCGCCGCCCTGCGCCGAAACCGAGAAGGTCTCGCCGCGGCCGAGGAAGTTCGACGTCTGAAACGCCAACTGTCCGAAGAAGCCTTCGTACTGGGAGATTCCGGCGCCGAACGTCAGCTGGTTGCGGTTCTGCTCCTCGAGCTTGACCGTGATGTCGACCATGTTCGGCTTGCCGGGCGTCTTGTCGACCTTCAGATCCTTCTCGTTGCCTTCGAGCGGCTTGAAATATCCGAGCTGATTGATGCGCCGCACGCTGAACTTGAGCGCCTCGGTATCGAACGGCGCACCTTCGAGCAGCCGTCCCAGTTCCCGTCGGACGACGCCATCGCGCGTCGTGCTGTTGCCGGTGAACACGATGCGATTGATGAAGAACTGCTCGCCTTCGGTGATGCGGATCGTCACATCGACCGTGGGCGCTTCGGCCTGGGACTTGGCGATCTCGCCGTCCTTCGACGCGCCGACCGCCGCTGGAGCCGGCGGCGTGGTCGCGGACGAGGCCGGCAACGCCAGGGCCGGCGGGACCAGGGCGTCGAGCGCGGCGACCGCCGGGCTCACCGCAGAATCACTGAAGCTGAGGTCCGGGTACGGCGTGAATTCCATGAACCCGAGCGAGCCGTACGCTTCCTGCGCCTTCTTGTTCCCGTCGACGACCTTTTTGCGGCTGTAGATATCTCCCGGCTTCACCGCATAGACCGACTTGAGGTACTCGGTCCGGATGCGCTTGTTGCCGTCGAAGTCGAGATCGCCGAACTTGTAGAGCGCGCCTTCGGTGACCGGGATGCGCAACTCCACCCATTGGGTCTTGGTGTTGTCGCTGTGCTCGATGATGCGCACTTCCGGCGTGCCGACACGGACCTGCGGATAGCCGCGGTTCTGATAGTAGTCCTCGACGCGCTCGGCATCGTCTTCGAACTTCGTCTGGTTGACGCTGCCGGCGCCGGTGATGATCCCGAGCAGACCCGTGTTCTTGTTGTCTTTGAGCTGCTTGGACAGCTTCGCGTCACTGAAGACGGTGTTTCCTTCGAAGGTGACTTTCCGAATCTTGCGGCGGGGCCCTTCGTCGATCTGGAAGGTGAGGTTGACGGTCTTTACACTGCCGGCAATCGGCTCGACCTTGTGGGTGACCTCGGCGTTGAACCCCTTTTCGCGCATCATCTCGCGCAACAGGCCTTCCACCCGCCGAATCTTCGCTTCATCGAGGAAGGTATCGACACCGATCGCCATATTGCGATCGCGCAGCTGCTCCTCGATCTTCGTGCGGTCGATCTGCTTGGTGCCGTCGTAGCGGACGGTCTTGACCCGCTCGCGCTCCTCCATGTGATAGGTCACGACTTTGCCGATCGTGCCGTTGGGGAACGTGTAATCGTTCGCCTCGATCAACAGATCGTCGAGGAACCCCTGGTCCAGCAGGCGCTTGAAGTCGTCGCGCATCGTCTGCTGAACCGCCTCGGTGTACGGGATCCAGGTGCCCGCCGAGGGCTTGCTGATCAGCGGCAGGAGTCTGATGTAGAAGACGTAGGTGTCGACCGGCACGACGGGGGTGCCGCCCTGCTTGCCGAAACAGAGCTCGAACGCGAGCACCACGGGCGCGGAACCGGCCGGCGGCTGCGCCGCGGGCGCCGGTTGATTCTGCCCGCACGCGCTTTGGATCGGCCCGAGCAGGTCGACGCCGAGCGAGGTGGCCTGCGCCGCGGCTGCCGGGGCGGGCGCATCCTGGCCGGCTGCGACGGCAGGCAGACCCGCAGCGACCAGGGCTGCGATCGCCAGCCGTCGGCAAAACTGCATGTACATATAGTGTGTGGTCCCGGGGGCCGGAAGGGCGAGACAGGCACTCCCCCGCCGGCAGCTCAACGCGTTAGTTTACAGAATCTTAGACGGCCAGAGCTACTGACTGGCCGGCCCGCTCCGCCGCTCCGCTCCCGTGCGAACAGAGGGTGCGGCTGGGGCGCGGCCGACCGCTGCGCCAGCCCCCCGCGCGATGTCTCGCGTCAGGCGAGACGGCGTCCACCGGTCAGCTCGCCGGCGGGACGATAGGCAAGCTGCCCGGCGTCGAGATAGACCTCCACCTCGCCGTCGTGGAGATTGCCCCGGATGAGCTCTTCCGACAGCGGATCCTCGACATACCGCTGGATGGCCCGGCGCAGCGGACGCGCACCGTACGACCGGTCCTTGCAGGTGACGTCGATGATCCAGTCGATCACCTCCGGCGTGAGCGAGATCCGCATCCGCCGGTCGGTGAGATTCGCATTCAGCTGGGTGACGAGCAGCGCCATGATGCGCCGGAGATCGTCGTCGGTCAGCGCCTCGAACACGATGATCTCGTCGATGCGGTTGATGAACTCGGGGTTGAAGGTGCGCTTCACCTCGCCGAGCACCATGTCGTTCACGTTCTTGTCGATGGCGCCGGTATCACTGGACTGGAACCCCAGCGACGCCTTCTTCTGGATGAAGCGCGCGCCGATGTTCGAGGTCATGATGATGATGGCGTTCTTGAAGTTGACGCGATTCCCCAGGCCATCCGTGAGGTGACCGTCCTCGAACACCTGCAGCAGGATGTTGAAGATGTCCGGGTGCGCTTTCTCGATCTCGTCGAGCAGCACCACCGAATAGGGGTTGCGCTTCACCTTCTCGGTCAGCTGTCCGCCTTCTTCGTGGCCGACGTATCCGGGCGGTGAGCCGATCAGCTTCGACACCGAGTGTTTCTCCATGTACTCGGACATGTCGAAGCGAATCAGGGCGTTGTCGCTGCCGAAGAGGAAGTTGGCGAGTGCCCGCGCCAGCTCCGTTTTGCCGACACCGGTCGGCCCGAGGAAGATGAAGCTGCCCACGGGACGATTCGGATTCTTCAATCCGGCGCGGGAGCGGCGGATCGCGCGCGAGATGGCGGAGATCGCCTTGTCCTGACTCACCACGCGCCGGTGCAGGTCGCCTTCCATGCGGAGCAGCTTGTCGCCTTCGTCCTGATTGATCGAGGCGATCGGCACGCCGGTCCACTTCGAGACCACCTCGTCGATCTCTCCCTTGCCGACGATGATGCGGCGCGACTTGACGTCGAACTTCTCACGCGCCTCCTTGAGACGCTCGCGGTCGGCGGCTTCCTGGTCGCGGTAGTTCTGCGCCTTCTCGTATTCCTTCTCCGAGTTGGCCTTCTCCATCTGCTCGACGGCGACACGGATGCTGCGGTTGATCTCGCCGAATTCCTCGCTGTATCCCGCTTCCTTCAGCTTGGCGCGGGCCCCCGCCTCGTCAACCAGATCGATGGCCTTGTCCGGCAGGAACCGGTCGGTGATGTAGCGGCTCGACTGATAGACCGCCGCTTCGATCGCTTCGCGCGTGTACTCGACGTGATGGAACTGCTCGTAGCGGTCCTTCACGCCCATCAGGATTTCGATCGTCTCCTTCTCGGCCGGTGGATCCACCTTGATGGCCTGGAAGCGGCGCTCGAGTGAACGATCCTTTTCGATGTACTTGCGGTATTCGGCCGGTGTCGTGGCGCCGATGCAGCGGATTTCGCCGCGCGACAGTGCCGGTTTCAGGATGTTGGCGGCGTCGAGCGATCCTTCGGCGGATCCGGCGCCCACCAGCGTGTGCAGCTCGTCGATGAACACGATGATGTTCGGGTTCTCGGTGAGCTCCTTCATGATCGCCTTGAGGCGCTCCTCGAACTGCCCGCGATACTTCGTGCCGGCGACGATCAGCGAGATGTCGAGAGCCAGAATCCGCTTGTCGGCGAGGAAGTGCGGCACGTCGCCGCAGAAGATCTTCTGGGCCAGGCCTTCGACGATCGCCGTCTTCCCCACGCCCGGCTCGCCAATCAGCACGGCGTTGTTCTTCGTGCGCCGGCAGAGGACCTGCTGCACCCGCTCGAGCTCGTAGTCACGACCGACGAGCGGATCGAGCAGGTTCTTCATCGCGGCCTC
>Ga0207701_10006472_pt1 | contig 11688 bp, 12 predicted proteins | sample KBSSwiSSwithPhiX_FD_184294 | JGI IMG/M metagenome (GOLD analysis project Ga0207701, IMG submission 184294) | Switchgrass rhizosphere bulk soil microbial communities from Kellogg Biological Station, Michigan, USA, with PhiX - S5 (SPAdes) (version 2) | ecosystem: Environmental > Terrestrial >...
TAAACCTGCGCGCGCGCCGCTACCTGCGCGACCTGCGCCGCGACGCGGTTATCGACTTCCGCTAAGTGCAACGGCTAAGGGCGGGGCAATGAGTCCCGCCCCACTCCCTCCGCTCGCCGTTTCGCTCGGCGACCCGGCCGGAATCGGGCCGGAAGTGGTCGCCAAATGCTGGGACCATCGTTCGGCCTTCAACCTTCCTGCCTTTCTCGCCGTCGGTGACGCGCGATCCCTGAGCGCCGTCTGGGACGGTCCAATCGTCACCATCGACGATCCGCGCGACGCCGATTCGGCCTTCGACGTAGGGTTGCCGATCTTTCATATCCCAGCAGGCGATACCGATATTCCCGGCCAGCCGAGTGTCGCCGGAGCGCATTGCTCGCTGGACGCGCTGGAACTCGCGGTGGGTCTCGCCCGCTCCGGCTCAGCCTCGGCCGTCGTGACCGGCCCGGTGAGCAAGCAGCAGCTTTATTCCATCGGCTTCGCCCACCCCGGACAGACCGAATTTGTCGCCGAGCGTTGCGGCGTAGCGTCCGAGAACGTGGCCATGATGCTGGCCGGCCCGACGCTGAGGACCGTACCCGTCACCACGCACATTCCGCTGCAAGAAGTTTCACGCCGACTTAATCCGGGCCTGATCGAAGCCCGCGGCCGCGCCACGTTGCGTGGCCTGCAGCGCAACTTCGGGATTACCGACCCACGGCTCGCCATCTCCGCGCTTAATCCGCATGCCGGGGAAGGCGGCGCGCTTGGGACTGAGGAGCAGGACCTCATCCGTCCCGCGATCGATGCGCTTCGCGCCGAAGGCTGGCATGTGATCGGCCCATTGTCCGCCGACACCATGTTCCACGAGGCCGCAAGGTCCCAATATGACGCCGCGCTCTGCATGTACCATGATCAGGCGCTGATCCCCTTGAAGGCCCTGCACTTCGAAGAAGGCGTCAACATTACCTTGGGCCTGCCGATCGTGCGTACGGCGCCCGACCACGGCACGGCGTTCGACATCGCCGGTGAAGATCGCGCCGATCCGCGAGCCATGGCGGCGGCGATCCGCATGGCGGCCAGCTGCGCCGCCCACCGAGCCGCGGCATGAGCGAGCGCGCGGCTGAACCGCTGCGCGACGTCATTGCCCGCCACGGACTGCAGGCGGCCAAATCCCTCGGGCAGAATTTCATCCTCGACCGGCAATTGCTGGCGCGGATTGCGGCCATCCCGGGCGATCTGGAGGGAGCCGCGGTTTACGAGGTTGGCCCGGGCCCCGGGGGCCTGACGCGCGCCTTGCTGGATACGGGGGCGACCGTCGTCGCCGTCGAACGCGACCGTCGCTGCCTGCCGGCGCTGGCGGAACTGGAACCCGAATATTCCGGCCAGTTGCGGGTCATCGAGGGTGACGCCCTGGAGATCGACGAGCGGTCCGAGGTTGGCGAGGGCGCGCATATCGTCGCCAACCTGCCCTACAATGTCGGCACCGCTTTGCTTTTGCGATGGCTTGGCGACGAAAGTTGGCCCCCATGGTGGCGCTCCCTTACCCTGATGTTCCAGCGGGAGGTCGCGGAGCGCATCGTCGCCGTTCCGAATAGCGAGCATTACGGTCGCCTGTCCGTCGCCGCGCAGTGGCGGAGTAATCCCCAGCTCGCGATGAGCGTTCACCGCTCGGCCTTCGTCCCGCCGCCCAAGGTCACCTCGGCGGTCGTGCACATCACACCAATCGACGAGCCCACAGGTGTGAGCGCCAAGGTCATGGAGCAGGTCACCGCCGCCGCGTTCGGCCAGCGGCGCAAAATGCTGAGGCAGAGCCTGAAAGGGCTGGCCGGCGCTCTGGAGGCGCTTGGGCGGTTGGGAATCGACCCGCAACGGCGGGCCGAGACACTCAGCATCGCGGATTACGTGGCGCTCGCGCGCGAACTCAGCTGAGCTTTAGTTCTTCTTCGGCGTTCCGGCTGGTGACTTGGCTTGGGCCAGGGTCGGACCGCGGGTGATGGCCGCATTGAGCTCGGCCAACTGCGGGCAGCCGGAAGTACAGACTTTCTGCAACTTGGCGAGGACTTCCTTGGCACGGGCGTCGGCGCCGAGTTCGACCATCGCGGTGCCCTGAACCGAAAGCGCGTCACGATCCGTAGGTTCGAGCTGCAACGCCTTGTTGGTCAGGCGGATGGCCTGGCCGAACAGCTTCTGCTTCATTGCCACGCGGGCCATGGTGACGAAGGCGGCGCGATTGCGCGGGTCGACGGCAAGCGCGGTCTCAAGCGCGTCATCGGCTTCCATCAGTCTGCCGGCTGCGAAAGCGGCCTCGCCCTTCTGCTGGAATTCGATCGACTTCGGCGCGATCTGGTTGTCGGGCTTCTGGCCACTAGCCGGGATCGCGAGCGACGACGCGGCCAGGCCGAGAGCGAGAACAACAGGGGACAAGCGCATCAAAATCTCCAAACCGTCTCGCCGGCCGCTTAGCACGAGCGCCCAAGCCGCGCGACGAAAAAGCCGTCCGTGCCGTCGTGGCCCGGCGTGAGCAGGCGCCCATCGCCGTCCTTGCGGCCGAACGAACCAAGCGCATCTTGCACCGACCAAGATGAATGGCGCCCTAAGAAGGCCGCAACCTGATCGGAGCCCTCGGCGGCGATGATCGAACAGACGGCGTACACCAGGGTTCCGCCCGGCTTCACGAGCGGCGCTGCGATGTCGAGCAGGCGCGCCTGAAGTCTCGTGACTCGCTGAAGCCGTTCCGCTGTCAACCGCCAGCGTCCTTCGGGGTTGCGGCGCCAGGTGCCGCTGCCCGAGCAAGGCGCATCGACGAGGACGACGTCGGCCTGCCCTTCTAGGTCCGCCAGTTGCTGGGTTTCGCGGCCGCCGTCGAGAAGGCGGATACCGATTCTTGCCACCGCCCGCTCGGCACGAGGCTCCAAGTTGGAAAGCCGTGCGCGATTGGTGTCGCAGGCGAGGATATGCGCGTCGGGGGCTGCCGCGGCGAGTGCTAGCGACTTGCCGCCGGCGCCAGCACATAGGTCCAGGATGTTCGTACCCCCCTGCGGATCGCAGGCGAGCGCGATCAATTGGCTGCCCTCGTCCTGCACTTCTACCAGGCCTTCGGCGAAGGCTGCATGTTGTTCGACATGGCTGTCGGGCGGCAGGCGGACACCCCATGGGCTCAACGCGGTAAGCTCGGCCCCTTCGAATGTTTCGACCATTGCCTCCCGAGTGGTGCGCGCGACGTTGACGCGCAGGTCCAACGGCGCGCGGTCGAGCAACGCGGGAAATTCGTCCGCCGTCACCAGCGGTGACAATTGGCTTTGAAGCCATGCGGGAACGAGGCTTGTTTCGGCGCCTTCCTCATCGCTGATCGGCTGCGGACCATGCGCGGAGCCGTCGAACGATGCCGTCAGCTCCGCATCCTCGCGCGCCAGCCCAATCATGGCCTCGCGGCCCGCGCCGGGGCGCTCGCCGGAGCGACGGATGGCGCGAAACACCAGGTCGCGAACCGCGCGGCGGTCCTTGGAGCCAGCATAACGTCGCGTCTTGAAATAGCGGGTAACGATAGCGTCCGCAGGCGGGCCGTCATCGCGCGTCGAGGCAATGACCGCGTCGAGGATTTCGATTGCCGCCTGGACCCGCGCCGAGGGCGTCATGGTCGCCTACCGCGTTGGGTAATTGGGCGCTTCCCGGGTGATGGCAACGTCGTGGACATGGCTTTCGGAAAGACCCGCGTTGGTGATGCGGACGAAGCGCGCGCGTTTCTGCAGGTCGTCGATGGTAGGGGACCCAGTGTAGCCCATGGCGGCCTTAACGCCGCCGACCAGTTGGTGGATGATGTCGCGGACATGGCCCTTGTAAGGCACGCGGCCTTCGATTCCTTCCGGCACCAGTTTCAGATGGTCCCTGATGTCCTGCTGGAAATAGCGATCGGCCGAGCCCCGCGCCATCGCTCCGACCGAGCCCATGCCGCGATAGCTCTTGTAGGCGCGGCCCTGGTACAGGAAGGTCTCGCCCGGCGCTTCTTCTGTGCCTGCAAGCAGCGACCCCACCATGACGGTCGAGGCGCCGGCCGCCAGCGCCTTGGCGATATCGCCGCTGGTGCGGATACCGCCGTCGGCAATGATCGGGACGCCGTTCGCCGCCTTGGTTGCCGCCATGATTGCGGTGAGCTGCGGCACACCGACGCCGGCGACGATCCGGGTCGTGCAGATCGAGCCGGGTCCGATCCCGACCTTGACCGCATCGGCGCCGGAATCGATCAGCGCCCGCGTTGCTTCGGCGGTGGCGACATTGCCCGCGACGATCTGAACGCTGTTCGACAGGCCTTTCACGCGCTCGACAGCGACGGCAACGTCGCGATTGTGGCCATGGGCAGTGTCGATGACGATGCAGTCGCAGCCGGCGTCGATGAGCGCGGCCGAGCGCTCAAATCCGGCATCGCCAACTGTGGTAGCGGCGGCGACGCGAAGGCGCCCGTCGAGATCCTTGGTCGCGAGCGGTGAAGCCACCGACTTTTCGATGTCCTTCACGGTGATGAGGCCGACGCAATGGTCTTGCTCATCGACGACAAGCAATTTCTCGATTCGGCGCTGGTGAAGGATCCGCTGGGCCTCTTCCTGGCCAGTGCCGATGCCGACCTTTGCGAGATTATCTCGGGTCATCAATTCACTGACCGGCTGCTTCGGATTCTCGGCGAAACGGACATCGCGATTGGTGAGAATGCCTGCCAGCCTGCCCGATTTCTCGACGATCGGGATGCCGCTGATTTTGTTTGCGGCCATCAGTTCCAGTGCATCTGCCAGTGTCTGATCCGGCGTCATGGTGATCGGATTGACGACCATTCCGGATTCGAAGCGCTTGACCGCGCGCACCGCGGCGACCTGCGCATCGACATCCATGTTGCGGTGGAGGACGCCGATGCCGCCGAGGTGCGCCATGGCGATGGCCATGTCAGCGTCGGTCACGGTGTCCATCGCCGACGACAGGATCGGAATGCGCAGAGGGATTTCGCGGGTCAGGAAGCTGCGCGTGTCAGCCTGGCTGGGCAGGACGCTGGATTCGCACGGCTGGAGCAGTACGTCGTCGAAAGTGAGACCCAGCGGAATTTCGGGAACGTCGAGAAGGTCGGCCATATCGGCCCATGCCAAGGTTCGGCCGATTCGCCAAGGCCTCCCTACTTTTCCAGGTGCGGGACCTGGGCAAAGGTCGGCAACAGCGAACGCGACGCGGCGCGGCGAACCAGCTCGACATGAAGGTTGGCATCGTCCACCGCGCCGCCAAGATCTGTGTCGAGCCGTAACTCGTCCTTTGGCCCATGATAGACGCTGCCCAAAAAGGCCTCGAGCAGCTTCAGGTCGCTGAAGCTGCCACCTGCCATAATCATCGGCACGCCGCGCTCCGCCAGCGCCCAGCCGTCCTGCCGCTTGATGAAGGGCTGCGCTTCCTTGTCAGGGTCGAATGGCCGACCGACCGTCTTCGCCGCATCACGGACCAGTTGTTCGAGCGGTGAGTTGTCGGGCGCTACGATCGCCACGGGCGCACCCCTGGGCGCGATAGCAATCGTATCCAGGTTGAAGCCGGCGATGATGCTGGTCAGCGGCACTGGCGGGTTGGCAGCGAAGGCCTTGGCACCCAGCAATCCCCATTCCTCACCGCTGGTTGCAACGAACCAGACATCACGGTCCAGGCCCATCTTGGCCACCCGCTCGGCAACTGTAATCAGCGCCGCAACCCCGCTCGCATTGTCTACCGCGCCGTTGCAGATGCGGTCGGGCGCCCCTTCGGGTTCGCAAATTCCCAGATGATCGTAGTGCGCCATGACGACGACCACGCGGCCGTCTGATGCCTTGCCAGGCACCCGGCCGACAACGTTATAGGCTGTAAACGGGCCCTGCTTGTTGAGTTGCTCAAGGAAGTAGAGCTGGCCGGCCGGCATTTTCGCGGAGGCGGCGGGCAGCTCTTTTGGTTTGCGGTCGATGGTGAACGGCTGCCGAAAGCCGCCAGCCGGCGACTTGAGGCCGGCGCGACGAAACCGATCCGCGATATAAGCTGCAGCCCTCTCCGCCCCCGGCGTTCCGGCGCGACGTCCCTCAGAGTCATCGCTGGCAAGTACGCCGATGGCCTGGCGCACCTCTGCTTCATCAATGGTTGTCGGCGGGGAAATCTGGGGAGTGGCGCACGCACTTAAGGCCAGGAACAACGGCAACAGCTTCTTCATCGACGCTCCAATATCCGTTTCGCAGTTTCAACATGCATGCGCTCGATCATTTCCCCTTCGAAGCGCTCGGCGCCACCGGAAGCAGCGGCAACCAGCCGTTCAGCACGAGCAATCTCCTCCTCGCCCGGCGCGAAAGTGGTGTTGCAAAGCGGGATCTGGCGCGGGTGGATCAGCGACTTGCCGTCGAAGCCGTGGATGCGACCATCATGGGCTTCGGAGGTAAATCCCTCATCGTCCTCAAGTGAATTGAACACGCCATCGAAGGCGGCGATGCCGGCCGCGCGGGCGGCGATGATGATCATTTGCAGGGCCATGTGCAGCGGGCGTCGCCCCGCCCCCGGCGGCAAATGGAGATCGGCGGACAGGTCATTGGTACCGGCAATCAGCGCCGACGCCTCGCGCGCTGTCTCGTGGATGGAGACCAGCCCCTTGGCCGTCTCGATCATCGCCAGGACCGGCTTGCCCGTCTGGTTCCGGACGAAGGCGACTTCATCCTTGCCGACGGCGCGCGGCACGACGATCGCGCTTGGACTGGACGTCATCACCGCGACCATGTCTTCGCCGTGCCATTCGGTGTGCTGGGAATTGATGCGCACGGCGACCGGCATGCGCCAGTCCTGCGCAAGCGCTTCGACCGCGGCGGCCCTTGCGGCGGCCTTGTCCCCGGGCTTCACGGCGTCTTCGAGATCGAGGATCACCAGGTCGGCGTCACTCTCACGCGCATGCATGATGGCGCGCGGATTGCTGGCCGGCAGGAAGAGCAGCGACCGCAGCGCGAACAGGTCGAGCTTGGAATCCGGGTTCACGATACCGATTTCCCTTCCCTCTGGCCCGCCGCCTCTGCATCATGTCGCCACAACTGGGGGAAGAACATGGAATATTTCCTGATCGCCGTTGCCGCTCTCGTGCTGCTCGTCGTGATGATGAGCGTCAAGATCGTCAGCCAGGGTTATCGTTACACGATCGAGCGGTTCGGGCGTTTCGTCCGCGTCGCCGAACCGGGCCTCAACCTGGTGACGCCGTTCGTCTATCGGGTCGGACGAAAAATCAACATGATGGAGCAGGTCGTCGACATTCCCGGCCAGGAGATCATTACCAAGGACAATGCCATGGTGGCGGTCGACGGTGTGGTGTTCTTCCAGGTCATCGACGCGGCGAAGGCGGCCTATGAGGTCAGCGATCTCTATTCCGCCCTCATGGCGCTTTCAACCACCAACCTGCGGACTGTCATGGGGTCGATGGACCTCGACGAAACCCTGTCCAAGCGCGACGAGATCAACGCCCGGCTGCTCGCCGTGGTCGACCATGCGACCGAGCCGTGGGGGGTCAAGATCACGCGCGTCGAACTGAAGGACATCCGGCCGCCATCGGACATCGTCAATGCGATGACCCGGCAGATGAAGGCGGAGCGTGAAAAGCGCGCGGCGATCCTTGAATCCGAAGGCATGCGCCAGTCGGAAATCCTCCGGGCCGAGGGCGAGAAGCAGGCCAAGATCCTTCAGGCAGAAGGCCTAAAGGAAGCGGCCTTCCGTGAAGCGGAATCGCGCGAGCGGGCAGCGCAGGCGGAAGCCAATGCGACCAAATCCGTCAGCGATGCGATCGAAGGCGGCAGCACGCAGGCGATCAATTACTTCATTGCCCAGAAATATGTCGAAGCGATCGGCAAGTTCGCGACGTCGCCCAATGCCAAGACCATCTTGTTCCCGGTGGAGGCGACACAGTTGATGGGCACGCTTGGCGGGATCGGCGAGCTGGCGAAGGAGGCGTTGAGCGAGGTGAAAACCAAGGCCCCTGCCCAGCCGAAAGCCAAGTCAGAGACTGCCGGTCGCGGCGCACTTCCCGGCATTCCAGGCGTGCCGCGGATCGAGGGCTGATGTTCGGGTTACATCCCGGCTGGCTATGGGCGATCGCCGGCGTCCTGCTGCTGATTGCGGAGGTCATCGCCCCCGGCTTCTTCCTGGTCTTCATCGGTGCGGCGGCGATTGCTACCGGCCTGTTCACCGTCCTGTTCGACCTCGGGATAGCGCCGCAGATTGGCCTGTTCATCATCTATGCGGCGGTGTTCGTGATGGTGTTCAAGCGCTGGTACGGCCAGTCGGACGGGCCGGCCGCCGACCCGCTTCTGAATGACCGTGCCGCCCGGCTCGTTGGCCGCAGCGTCACTGTCGTCGAGGCGGTGGATGAACATGGCGGCCGGGTTCGCGTCGGCGACGGCGAATGGAACGCGCGCGGCGGTCCGGCAGCGCCAGGCGACCGGGTCCGGGTCGCATCCGTCGAGGGCAATTGCCTGATCGTCGAAAGGGGGGCTACGCTGCCGGCGGCCTGACCGCAGGAGCGTAAGCGTGACCGACTTTAGACTTTCCCGCCGTGAAACCTTCGTCGCACTAGGCGGTGCGGGCGCGATTGCAGCCCTGCCCGCCTATGCGCGCGCGGCCGTCGCCCCTGCCCCAGCCACCGAAGCCGAAGCTGGCGCGCTTCTCGATTCGCTTGCCGAAAACTTGCTGATCCTGCAGCCGGAATCCGCAACTTCGCTGGGCGTCGACAAGGGTCCTCGGGCTGCGCTTCGCTCGAAACTTGGGGATCGTAGCCAAGCGGGCCGGGACAAGGTCGAGTCTGTGCTGCGCGCCGATCTCGCCCGTGCCGAGGCGGTGGATGTCTCGGGCCTCTCGCATTCGACCCGAACGAGCGTCGAAGTTATCCGCAGCGCCTATCGCACCGCGCTCGAAGGCTTGGCCCTGCCCTATGGCGACGTTGCCGTCGGTAGCTGGCGCAACACGCCCTATGTCGTCATCCAGAATGTCGGCGCCTATCTCGACACTCCACGCTTTCTCGACAGCGATCATTCGATCGATAGTGCAGCCGACGCCGAGGCGTATATCTCTCGCCTGGAGGCCTACCCGGTCGAGCTCGAAGGCGAGCTTGGCCGCATCCGCGACGCCCGCGGCAAGGGACTCGTCCCGCCGGCCTTCCTGATCGACAAGGCCATCGCCCAGATGGAAAGCAGCCTGAAGGGCGCCCGTGACGGCGGCGGGCTGGTCGAATCCATTGAGCGGCGAACCCGCGAGAAGAATATCCCCGGCGATTGGGCAGGCCGAGCGCGCGCCATCACCCAACAGAAGGTTGCGCCGGCGCTGGAGCGCCAAATCGCGGAGCTTCGGACCCAGCGCCAGACGGCAACAATGGATGCGGGCATGTGGGCGCGTCCGGGTGGCGACGCTTTCTATCGCTGGGCCCTGAAAGCCTCGACCACGACCACCATGACACCGGACCAGGTCCATCAGATGGGCCTCGATCAGTTGGCCGAATTGCAGGGCCGCATGGACCCGATCCTCAAGAAGCTCGGCTATACGCAAGGCTCGGTCGGCGCACGGATGCAGGCGCTGGCCAAGGACCCGCGCTACAAGTTCAGCGAGGGCGACAAGGGCCGCGCCGAGATCATGGCCTATATCCAGGACTGGCTGGGCAAGTTCCGCACCCGATTGCCCAACGCGTTCCGCACGCTCGTTCGCGGCAACCTGGAAGTGAAGCGCCTGCCGCCCGAGGAGGAACCCGGAGCTCCCGGCGCCTATGGCGGTGCCGGATCGATCGACGGGACCATCCCGGGCAAGTTCTGGATCAACCTGCGCTCGACCGATTTGCATTCGAAGTACAGCCTGCCCGACCTTGCCGCCCATGAGGCGATCCCCGGCCACGTCTGGCAGGGCGAATATGCGAACCAGTTGCCGATGATCCGTACTTTGCTCGCCTTCAATGCCTATTCTGAAGGTTGGGCGCTCTACGCGGAGCAATTGATGGACGAGCTTGGTGCCTACGACGATTTCGAAGTGGCGCGGCTGGGTTTCCTTCAGTCCCTCGCCTTCCGCGCGGTGCGGCTCGTCGTCGACACAGGTATCCATGCCAAGAGGTGGACCCGCGAGCAGGGCGTGCACTTCTTCGTCGAGCGCAACGGTTCGAACCCAATGGAAGTCGCCAGCGAGGTCGATCGCTATTGCAGCTGGCCGGGCCAGGCCTGCGGCTACAAGATCGGCCATACCGAGATCGTTCGCCAGCGCACGCGCGCAAAGACCGAACTCGGTGGCCGCTTCGACCTGCGCGACTATGACGATGCGGTGGTCAAGGGCGGCAACGTGCCGATGGACGTGCTGGCCAAGAACGTCAGCGAGTATATCACGACCGCGAAGCGCACTGCCGCAGCCTAGGCTCGGGCGGGCCGGTTACATCCTTCCGAAGACTGGAAACCACCTCCTGTCGATTTAAGCCGGGGTCGCGTTTGCGCCTTGTGAGCTTTCACGGCATGCAATGCCGCTCCGGTCAATCGACAGGGGTTCGCGTGCGGGTTCTGGCAACATCAGGACTTTTGGCATTGGCCGTCGCATCCGCGGCGATTGCCGACTCGCCGTTCACCCATCGCGACGGGAGCGACGAGGGCGACTCTATCCTGCCGATCACGTCCTACCCCCTGGGGCAATCGCAGGTCGTCTCGGAATCCATGGCGCGCAATGTCCAGATGTACTGGATCCAGAAGGACATGTGCGACCAGATGGGCTGCCTGATCATCCAGAACGATGCGAAGAACTACAAGGTCGCGGACTTCAGGATCGAACTGGTCGACCGCGACGGATCATCGCGCTGGAGCAGGAATCAACTGCTCCATCCGCTGCTGCCGACCGAGAGCGTGGTCCGTCTCAAGGTTGCGCCCGCGGAAAGCTGCGCCCGCCAGATCAAATTCACTCTCCAGCACCGCAAGACCAAGGAGAAGCTGGAATTGGCCGGAACCACGGACTTCTGCCCGTCGCCTCATGCGACCAATATGATCCGCATCAACGTCAAGTCGCCAGAAGTCACCGTCGAGGATGTCAACAACTAGTAGCTTGTCCCCGTGCGGACGGCCGTTTGCGGCGGGAATTGCGCCAGCACCCTCGCGACTGCCTCATCGAGCCGAGCGTAATCGACACGACCGGAATAGCTGTCGCGCTTGACGACGCCATGCCACGCCGGCTGCTGAGTCTTGCCGTCATAGACGTCGATGATGATGCTGCGCTCGGTCACGGTGTAGATGTCGGGGTAATAGGGTCCCCAGCCACCCCAACCTCCCCAGCCGCCCCAACCGGCCCAGCCGCGCCAGCTTCCCCAGCCCGGGCCGACCCAGCCGTAGCCGTCGTCGTCCGCCTCGATCCGATCCCGCTCACCGACCGTGAAGGTGATAGCGAAATCCGCGGGGTTCGCCTGGGTATAGCCGCGCGAGGCGAGGTTGCGGTCGATCGAGTCCTTCACGCGCCGGAACATCAACGGGTTCATCCCGCGCGGAGCTTCGCTCGGAAGCCAAGTGTAGGTTCGGTAGGAAGCGATCGGGATCGCCGGGTCAAAGTCGGTCTGGACGTTGTGATATTCACAAGCCGTCAGGATCAGAAACGCACCAACTAAGGGATATGCGCGCATAGCTACTCTCCCGCATGATGGCGTTTATGCGCCACCCCCTGCCGGGCCACTATACAGGAATGCACCGA
>Ga0207701_10006473_pt1 | contig 11682 bp, 9 predicted proteins | sample KBSSwiSSwithPhiX_FD_184294 | JGI IMG/M metagenome (GOLD analysis project Ga0207701, IMG submission 184294) | Switchgrass rhizosphere bulk soil microbial communities from Kellogg Biological Station, Michigan, USA, with PhiX - S5 (SPAdes) (version 2) | ecosystem: Environmental > Terrestrial > Soil...
GACGGTTTGCTCACGGCCGCAAATCGGCCGGCCGATGGGATGATCCTTGAAGAAGTCGAGATTGAAAAGATCATGCACATAATCGTCCGGCGTATCTTCCGCCTGGGAAATTTCCTGAAGAATCACCGATCTTTCGCGCTCGATCTCCTCGGCTTCGAAACTCGAATGGAGAAAAATATCGGTCAAGAGATCGATCGCCAACGGCAGATTTTCATCGAGCACTTTGGCGTAGTAGCAGGTGTGCTCTTTGGAAGTGAAGGCGTTGAGTACGCCGCCCACGGCGTCCATCTCTTCGGCGATTTGTGCGGCGCTACGCCGCGCCGTGCCTTTGAAAAGCAGATGCTCGATAAAATGCGAGAGGCCGTTTTCCGCTTCGCTTTCGTGGCGCGAGCCGTTTTCGACCCAGATGCCGAGACTCACGGAGCGATGCTCGGGCATTTCATGGGACACGATCCGAATGCCGTTGTCGAGGACGGTTTTAGAAGCCATCAAATGTCACGTGAGATGCGCCGCCGTCAATTCGGCGCGCTACCCGAATCGCCGCCGGTTTCTTCAAGCGCCTCTTTGCGGCTCAGCCGGATCTTGCCTTGTTTGTCGATTTCCAGGACTTTCACCATCACTTCATCGCCTTCTTTCAGCACGTCGCTGACTTTGCGCACGCGCTCGGGCGCGAGCTGGGAGATATGAACCAAGCCGTCGGTGCCCGGCAATATCTCAACGAAGGCGCCGAATTCGACGATCTTGCGCACGGTGCCTTTGTATATTTTCCCGATCTCGGCTTCCGCGGCGATCCGCTGCACCATCTCAACGGCCTTTTGGGAGGCCGCTGCATCGATCGAGGCGATCGTCACGGTGCCGTCATCTTCGACGTCCATCTTGACGCCGGTCGCTTCGATGATACCGCGAATGACTTTTCCGCCCGGGCCGATGATCTCGCGAATCTTCTCCGGCTTGACTCTCAAAGTAATGATGCGCGGCGCATGCCCGGAAACGCTGGTCCGTGCGGCCGGTAACGTCGCATTCATGATGCCGAGAATATGCAGCCGGCCCTCTTTGGCCTGGTGTAGCGCCTGGTGCATGACTTCACGATTGACGCCGCTGATTTTGATATCCATCTGCAGAGAGGTCACACCGTCCGCCGTGCCGGCGACCTTGAAGTCCATATCGCCCAGGTGATCTTCGTCGCCAAGAATGTCGGAGAGCACGCGCACATGCTCTCCTTCTTTAATCAGTCCCATGGCGATACCCGCCACTGGAGCTGCGACCGGCACGCCCGCGTCCATCAAGGACAGCGATCCACCGCACACCGTCGCCATCGATGTCGAGCCGTTGGACTCGAGAATTTCCGCGACGATGCGAATGGTATAGGGAAATCCGTCTTCGGCGGGCAGCACGGGAACCAGGGCGCGCTCGGCGAGATTGCCGTGACCGATTTCGCGCCGCCCGGGACCGCGCAGAAATTTAACTTCGCCGACACTGAACGGCGGAAAATTGTAATGCAGCATGAATTTTTTGAAATGCTCGCCGATCAAAGCATCGACCCTTTGCTCGTCCGACGTCGTGCCCAAGGTGGTGACTACAAGTGCCTGGGTTTCGCCGCGCGTAAATAACGCCGAGCCGTGGGTGCGCGGCAGCACCCCAGTTTCGCATGTAATCGGCCGGACGTCCTTGAGGCCGCGCCCGTCGATGCGCCGCTCCTTTTGAATGACCAAGCCGCGAAAAACGTTACGTTTGAGTTCCTCGAAAGCACCTTTGATATCTTTTTGTTTGTCTGGAAATTCGGCCAAAGCCAGCGGTACGACCTCGCCCTTAACTTCGGCGATCCGTTTATAGCGTTCCAGCTTCTCGGGCACCTCGAGAGCTTGTCTCAACCTGGTAAGCGCCAAATCCTCGACCCTGCGCGCCACCGCGTGATCCAATTGGGCGAGCGGCACATGTCTTTTCGGTTTGCCAATCTCCCGGCGAATTTCCTCTTGTATTTGCAGGAGTGGTTGAATCGCTTCATGGCCGGCAAACAGAGCTTCGAGAATCTCTTCCTCAGGCACCACTTGCGCGCCACCCTCGACCATGACGATCGCATCCCGGCTACCGGAAAGAAAAATATCGACGTCGCTCTGTTCCAGTTGGCTCTGGGTCGGATTCATCACCCATCGGCCATCGATACGGCCGATACGCACTCCGGCGAGTGGCCCGTTGAATGGGATGTCAGAGACGTGCAAGGCGATCGATGTTCCGAGCATGGCAACTACGTCCGGATCGTTCTCGCGGTCCGCGGAAAGCACGGTTGCAATCACTTGAGTCTCGCAACGCAATCCTTCAGCGAAGAGCGGGCGAATCGAGCGGTCGATCAATCGGCAGGTTAAAATCTCTTTTTCGGAGGGTCGGCCCTCCCGTTTAAAAAAACCGCCGGGAATCTTCCCGGCTGCGAAGGTCTTTTCCTGGTAGTCTACCGTGAGGGGAAAAAAATCGGTGTCGAGCTTGAGATCCTTGGCCGCGACAGCAGTCACCAAAACCACCGTTTCGCCGTAGCGCACCAGCGCGGCACCATCAGCCTGTTTAGCCATACGGCCAACCTCGATAGATAAGGGTCGACCATGAAAGTCTACTTCAACCTTTTTAATCATAGAAAAATCCTCTGGCGGGAGACGCGTCTGACGGAGGCGTGGAAACGGAGGGCAACGGATCGGGAATAGCTATTTGCGTATTCCAAGCCGCTGAATAAGGTTCTGGTATCTCGCAAAATCGGTGTTTCGAAGATAATCCAGCAGCCTTCTCCTCTGCCCTACTAGCTTCAGGAGTCCACGACGAGAATGGTGATCCTTCACATGGACCTTGAAGTGTTCAGTGAGATGGTCGATGCGCTGGCTTAGAAGCGCAACCTGCACTTCTGGAGAGCCGGTGTCCGTTTGATGAACCCTGAACTGCTCAATAGATTGTCGTTTCTGCGGTTCAGCAATTCCCATATTCTCCGCTCTTTGGTCTCTTTCCTTCCTTAGTTCATTCACGTCTAGCACAAGGATAATCGCTTGTAAAGTATGCGAGATCGTGAAGGTCAACGAGAACTGACGCGCCTGAACCAAAATAACCACGGCGCCCAAATCCTAGGTCAATCCGTCTCTCAACTTTAAACTTTGTTTCGCCGAAACGCCAAAAACATGCTAGATTTGTGTCATTGTGAAAAACAACCTCGGCCTAGTCTTGGCTTTCGGCTTGCTCTGTTTTCCCCATATGGCTCGGGCTGCCGAGTATTACCGTTGGGTCGATGACAGCGGCGTGCTTCACATTACCGACAACCTGCACAACGTGCCGCAGACACAAAGGGCAGGGGCCAACCGCATTCAAGCTCAAGAGAGCCCGCGCAGCCGCGAGCCGGAAATCAAAGCGCCACCGAAGAAAGCGTCGATTCCTTTGGAGAAACATGGCCAGGTGGCAATCATTCAGGCGACTTTGAACAATAAACGGTCGGCAAAATTCGTAGTCGATACCGGCGCCAGCTACACCCTAATCTCGAGCGCGTTCGCGCGCGAGCTGTCCATCGACGTGGGTCAGAATCCGAAAACCCTGCCGTTTCAGACTGCCAATGGATTGATCCAGGCTCCGGTGACCAACCTAGAATCGATCATGGTCGGTGGGTTGGAAATTCGCAATCTCCCCGCGGCAGTCCACGATGCGGTGCCCGACCCAGAAGTGGCCGGCCTTTTAGGGCTGAATTTTTTGAGCAACTTCCGCATGGATATCGACACCCAAAAAGGCATGCTTTATCTGGAAAAAAAATAAGGTTCGATATTCACCGGTGCTGTCGTGAATTCTTTATTTTAAAAATTGATCCGCTGGCCGGCTTCCAATCCTCCGCAGCTGCTCTAATAAAAAACGGGCTGGCAGCCTTGCTCCCAGCCCGTCCGACTTTTTTTAGCCCAGTCGCCCGTCTCGCTTAAGAGCAGCCGCTCACTGCGCCGCAGTTCAAGCATTTATAGCAGGCGCCGCTGCGAATCATAATAGCGCCGCAGTCGGGGCAAGGCGGCGCGTCCTGCTGGTAGAGGCCCGTCACACTGCTGATGCTCGTCACCGGCGCGCCGCCGCGCGGCGTATGAGCGGCGAGAGAGACGACTTTTTTATGGTGCACTTCTTCCACCGGTTCTTGTTTGACGATGCCGACCTCTTGCTGCGCGTCGCCGTCGAGAAACTTGCTGGCGAGCCAGCGGAAAATATAATCCATGATCGACTTTGCCATCGGAATATCGGGATTCTTGGTAAAGCCGGAGGGCTCGAAGCGCATATGGCTGAACTTGTCGACCAGAACTCTCAACGGCACACCGTATTGTAGCGACATGGAAATCGCCGTGGCGAATGAATCCATTAGACCGGAGATCGTCGAGCCCTCTTTCGACATGGTGATAAAGATTTCTCCCGGCTGGCCGTCTTCATACATGCCGGCGGTAATGTAGCCCTCATGGCCGGCGATATCGAACTTGTGGGTGATCGAGCGCCGTTCGTCGGGCAACTTATGGCGCAATACCCTCGCTTCTTTGATTTCCACCGCCGCGTTCTTCTGCTCCTCTTTGTCTTTCGAGGTATTGAGCGGCTGCGTGCGTTTGGATCCGTCCCGATAGATCGCCACCGCCTTGAGACCCAGTTTCCACGATTCCATGTAGGCGTGCATGATGTCTTCCACGGTGGCGTCGGTGGGCATGTTGATGGTCTTGGAAATCGCGCCGGAAATAAACGGCTGCACCGCACCCATCATTTTGACGTGGCCCATGTATTGAATGGAGCGCATGCCGTTGGCCGGCTTGAAAGCGCAATCGAACACCGCGAGATCGTCATCTTTGAGGTTCGGAGCGCCCTCAATGGTTTCATGCTCCTCGACATATTCGATGATGTCTTGGATCTGCTTGACGTCGTAGCCCAAGCGGCGCAACGCGCGCGGCACCGTATTGTTGACGATCTTCAATAGACCGCCGCCGACCAACTTTTTGTACTTGATGAGCGCGATGTCGGGCTCTACCCCGGTGGTATCACAGTCCATCATAAAGGCGATCGTGCCGGTCGGCGCCAACACAGAAATTTGTGAATTCTTCACGCCGTGTTTCTCAGCTTCGGCGCAGGTGAGGTCCCACGCTTCGCGCGCCGCCGTGAGCAGATCGAGCGGCACATGGGACGGCGAGATCTTATAAGCCTGAGAACGGTGCTTGTTGAGCACGCGCAGCATCGGTTGGCGATTCACCTCGTAGCCCGCGAAAGCGCCGGTGGCGGCCGCATTTCGGCTCGATTGCAAATAGCCCTGACCCGACATCAACGCTGTAATGGCGCCGGCATAGGCCCGGCCGGCATCGGAATCGTAAGGCAGACCGAGCGACATCAAGAGCGCGCCGAGATTGGCATAGCCCATGCCGAGCTCGCGGAACGCATGCGCATTGGCGGTGATTTCAGGCGTCGGATACGAAGAGTTATCGATCAGAATGTCCTGCGCCAAAATCACGATATCGACCGCCCGGCGAAACGCCTCGGTGTCGAAAACGCCGTCTTCGCGGAGATACTTGAGCAGATTGAGGGACGCTAAATTACACGCCGAGTTATCCAAGTGCATGTACTCTGAGCATGGATTGGAGGCGTTGATGCGCGCGGTATTCGAGCAGGTATGCCAGTCGTTAATCGTCGTGTCGTACTGCATGCCTGGATCACCGCAGAAATAGGTGCTCTCGCCGATCATGCGCATAAGATCGCGCGCCTTGAACGTCTCGCACGGCTCGCCGCTCCTGACGTATTTGGTTTGCCAGTCGCGGTCCTCCTGAACGGCGCGCATGAATTCATCCGTCACCCGCACTGAATTGTTGGCGTTTTGAAAAAACACACTGCCATACGCCGGACCATCGAGACTCGAATCGTAGCCGGCTTCGATCAACGCCCAAGCCTTCTTTTCCTCTTCAACTTTGCATTTGATGAACTCTTCGATGTCCGGATGATCGATATCTAAAACGACCATCTTCGCTGCCCGCCGGGTCTTACCACCGGACTTGATTACGCCTGCTGAGGCGTCGGCGGCTTTCATGAAGGAGACCGGACCCGATGCCGTGCCGCCGCCGGCCAAGTGTTCTTTGGCGGAGCGAATCTTGGACAGATTTACGCCGGAGCCGGACCCGCCTTTAAAAATGACCCCCTCCTTGCGGTACCAGTCGAGGATTGAGTCCATCGTGTCTTCGACGGCAAGGATGAAGCAAGCGGAGCACTGGGGCTTCTCTTCGATGCCGCAGTTAAACCAGACCGGGCTGTTAAAGCAGGCCTTTTGATGCAACAGAATGTGCGTGAGTTCGTCGGCGAAAGTGCGCGCATCTTCGTCCGTGGCAAAATAACCGTCTTTTTTACCCCAGCCGGCGATTGTTTCCACGACGCGGCCGATCATCTGGCGTACGCTATGCTCTCTTTGGGGTGTGCCCAACGGGCCGCGAAAATATTTCGAAACCACCACTTGCGTCGCCATCAGCGACCAGGCTTTGGGAATCTCGACATTGGCTTGCTCGAAGACGACCTTGCCCTTTTCATTGATAATCGAAGCGGTGCGCAGCTCCCAGTCAATTTCGTCGTACGGGCTTACCCCAGCCCGGCTAAAATAGCGCGTTATTTTCAATCCGGTTTTTGCCTTCGCCGCCGTCCCTTTTGAGACGCCCGTTTCGGCCGCCTGAGAAGTCCCCGTAGCCATCGTTCGCGTTCTCCCTTCCGCCTTAATTTCCCCAATATGTTGTGTGGTCAATTTAGAAATGCACTAGATTTTGTAGTTTTAAAAACAAATCCAAGTTTTGTCAATGATAATTTTCATGGTCGGAATTTATCGTGTTTTTTCGCCGGCTTTGGCGACTTCTGGAACTTCACGGGAAGTCTGGTTAGCGCTCTGGTGTCGCTCGTTCACTTCTGTTAACGTTTTTTGACAGCAAAATGGCTAAAAAACCGCCACAAATAGAAAGCATCGGCGCCGTGCTCGAACAATCGTTGAAACGCTTCGATCTGGCGCCGCGCTTGGATGAATACGGCGTCTGGCCGATTTGGCGCGAGGTTGTCGGCAAGATGATCGCGCGCAATGCCCAGCCTGAAAAGATTCGTAACGGCACTTTGTTTGTGAAGGTGTCGAGCCCCGTGTGGATGCAAGAGCTGCAATTCATGAAAGAGATGATCGCCGGCAAGCTAAATCAGCGCCTCAATGGCGAGATCGTCAAAAATATTTTCTTCATGGTAGGACGGATTGACGAAGCGGAGTCAGACGCGGCTAATTCCCCCGAGTCATGCGAAACGGAAGAAAATTTTGATCATCCGGTCAATGAGGAATTTTTGCAGTCCATCGAAGACCCCGAGATTCGCGCTGCGTTTAAGAAGCTCCTAAAAAGCTACGCGCGGCGCCAGCCAAAAATTTAACGCCTGGGATCAGCGCCGCTGATTACTCTTCGGATAGAATCCAGTCGTCATCCGCGCGCGCCGGCAATCATTGCCGCGACTTCGTCGGTATAATCTTTGCCGCGCCGATAAATGGCCAGCGGCGCCAACACCTCCAGGCCGCTGCGACCGCCTTTGACCCCTTCCGCCAAAACCAACGAGGCTCGTGCCGGAGCGAATGAGTGAACCATGCGCAATCGCTTAGGCTCGAGTCCGGCTGCACGCATCGCGGCTAGCAGATCGACACAGCGCAGCGCCGGATAAACCAGGGCCATGCAACCTTTCGCGCGCAGCAGGAAAGCCCCGGCAGCAAGAAAATCTTTCAACGCGCCCTTCATCTCGTGGCGCGCGACCTGACGTTCAACGTCAACGCTGAGGCGGCCGCTGCCCGGCTTGCGATAGGGTGGATTGCAAACCGCGACATCGAAACTGGCGGGACTAGCCATCTTGCCGGAGCAGCGTACGTCGCCGGGGATAATTTGAATTCGGCTTTCGAGTCGATTAGCTTGAACGTTGCGACGGGCGCGCTCGAGCAGCGTTGCTTGGAGCTCGACACCGGTCACATGGATCGACGGATATAAATCGGCGAGAACCAATGGGACCACGCCGCTTCCTGTTCCCAAATCGATGATTTTATCGTCCCGTTTGATCGTGACAAAGTGCGCCAAGAGCAAAGCGTCAAGGGAAAACCGATAGCCGGCGCGACTTTGATAGAGGGTCAATCGCCCGTTAAAAAGCGTGTCCAATGTTTCATTCGATGAGTTCACGAAACGTCCTCGATAAGCTCGGCCGGCGCCAAGAGGCGCCGATTCTTGAAAAAGCGCTGACTATTCTGTAATAGCCTGGGTCTGGTAATATAAACTATTCCAACACAAATTATGTTTTCTCTGATCGGTCAAATCGGCCGTTACACAATCGAGTACACGGCTGCCACGGGACGAACCTTTTTGTTCCTGCTGTCGGCCTTTGCCTGGGCTTTCCGGCCGCCGTCGCGGGTACGTTTGATCATTCACCATATTCGCACGATCGGCGTGGAGTCGCTCTCGGTGGTGATTCTGTCGGGCGTCTTTACCGGCATGGTCATGGGTCTGCAAGGCTATTACAGTCTTAGAAAATTCAACGCGGAAAATTTTCTCGGCTCGGCCGTCGCCCTCGGCATCCTCCGTGAGCTCGGCCCGGTGCTCTCGGCTTTCATGGTCACGGGCCGGACCGGCTCGGCCATGGCCGCGGAAATCGCCAGCATGAAAGTCACCGAGCAGATCGACGCGCTTTATTCGATGGCGATCAACCCGATCCAATACCTCGTCTCGCCGCGCATCCTGGCCGGTTTGATTTCCATGCCGCTCTTGACGGCGATCTTCGATGTCGTAGCGATTTACGGGGCTTTCGTCGTCGGTGTCCAACTGCTCGGCGTCAGCTCCGGCAGCTATTTCGCCGGCATGGAGCTGAGCGTGGTTTTTAAAGACGTGCTGAGCGGGTTTTTGAAATCGGTGAGTTTCGGCCTCATCATCACCTGGATTTGCTGTTACAAAGGTTTTAACGCTCCGCCGATGGCCACGGGAGTCGGTCAGGCAACGACCGAATCGGTCGTGCTTTGCTTCGTCATGATCCTGGTTTGGAATTATTTCATGACATCGATCATGCTCTAACTTCATGATTCGCGTCGTCGACCTGCACAAAACCTTCGGTCGCCAAGAGGTGCTGAAAGGCGTCAACCTTGAGCTCGAAACCGGCAAGATTACGACGATCATCGGCGGCAGCGGCTCGGGCAAGACGGTTTTATTGAAGCACTTAAATGCACTGTTGCTGCCCGATCGCGGCGGCGTCCTGGTCGATGGACAAGATATCACGAAACTCGGCGAGACCGAGCTCAATGAAATGCGGCGAAAGTTTGGCGTGCTGTTTCAAGGAGCGGCGCTGCTCGATTCGATGACGATCTTTGACAACGTCGCCTTTCCCGTGCGGGAACATCTAAAGCTTAGTGAGGCAGCAATTGAAAAAAAAGTTAACGAAAGCCTGGCGCAGGTCGGTCTCGACGGCATGGGCTATAAATTTCCCGCCGAAGTCAGCGGCGGCATGAAGAAACGCGCCGGCTTGGCGCGCGCGTTGGTGACCGAACCCGAAATCATGTTATTCGATGAGCCGACCACGGGACTGGACCCACTGCTTGGAAAAAGCATTCATCAATTGATCCGTAAAATGCACGCTAAGTTTAATTTTACCGGAGCGATCGTCAGCCACGATATCCCGGAGGTATTCAGGATCTCCGACCGGGTCGCCATGCTCGCCAACGGCGCGATTATCGAGGCCGGAAGTACAGAGGAATTTATCGCTTCGAAAAATCCCGTGGTGCGGCAATTCCTGCAAGTAGAAACCGAAGGACCGATCACCGTGCTATAGGAGACCTTGACTCGTGAATCACACGCGCACAGAAATGATCGTCGGCCTGTTTGTGTTGGTGGGCATCGCGTGCTTGGGCTATCTCGCCATCAAGCTCGGCAAGCTGGAAGTGTTCGGCGCGAGCGGTTATACTGTCGTGGCCGATTTTCCCTCGGTAGCCGGTTTAAAGGCCGGCGATCCGGTGGAGATAGCCGGAGTGAAGGTCGGCCGGGTGGACGCGTTGGGCTTATCAGAAGACGATCGAGCGCGGCTGACGCTGCGGCTCAACGAGGGCGTGAAACTGCAAGAAGACGTGATTGCTTCGGTGCGCGCCCGCGGCCTGATCGGTGATAAGTTTGTTCTCATTACTCCCGGCGCCTCCGACAAGATCATTCCGCCCGGCGGCAAAATCAGGGAGACCGAGTCGCCGCCGGATATACCGGATTTGATCGGCAAAATAGTCGGCGGCGATCTTACGTCGAAGGGCGAGAAGAAAGATGATGCACAGAAGTAAACAATTTATCCAAACCGGATTTCTGCTCTTGATTTTGCTGCTCGGCGCCGGCAAGGCCGGCGCGGGCATGCCCACCGACCAGATTAAAGGTACCGTCGACAAAGCGCTCACGGTTTTGCGCGACCCGCGTTTTAAGCCGCCGGCCAAGCTCAACGATCGCCGTGATCAACTGAGACAAATTCTGTTTGCGCGCTTCGATTTCACCGAGATGGCGAGACGCGCCCTCGGCGCGAATTGGCGCCGGCGCACGCCCCAGGAGCAAGACGAGTTTGTCCGGCTCTTTACCGACGTGCTCGAGCGCGCCTATGCCGGTATCATCGAGTCCTACACCGACGAAAAAATCATCTACGTCAGCGAGCGCGTCGACGGCACCTATGCCGATATCGCCAGCAAAATTGTGACCGCCAAAGGCGAAGAGTATTCGATTAACTACAAAGCTCATTTGGTCAGCAATGAATGGAAGGTATACGACGTCGTTGCCGAGAATATCAGCCTGGTCAACAACTACCGTTCGCAATTCAACCGGGTTATTTCCCACTCATCTTACGAAGAGCTGATCAGCCGGCTCAGAAACAAGACCGATTTCGTCGCGACGAAAGAAGAAACCCCAAAATAGGCTTCGCGCTATTCTCGGGGTGCGTTTTTTGATCATCACGAGCGCTGCCATGCGATCCGAGCGATCGCCGGCATGGGCCAATGAAAATGGCGCTCCCGGCGATTGCCCATCCTCCCTTGACTCCCTCTCAGGCCCGCAGTATTCCGAACTTGTGCATATCCGATAAAAGGAGATCCACCATGGCAACCACTATCGATTGGCACTCGCACCATACGGCTCCCGAAATTTCCGATCGAATCAAGGATCTCACCGGCAAGCGGCCGCACATCGATGCCTTGGATTCGCCGGATTTTTCCAAGCGCATCAGGGAAATGGATGAAGCGGGAATCGATGTGCAGCTCATTTGTCAGGGGGCCGGCGTCTATGCGGATCAATTGCCGCCGGATCAAGCGCTCGACATCGTGCGCATGTCGAACAACGTGCTCGCCGAGCGCCTCGAGAGCCATAAAGACCGCTTGCTGGGCGTCACCGCGCTATCGCTCAAGAACATCGCCGCTTCGGTGGCGGAGATCGACCGGACGGCGAAACAAGGTTTTCGCGCCGTGCTGCTCTACCCGCACGTCGACGGCAAGATGCTGGTCGACACGCCCGAGATGGATCCCATCTTCGCAAAGATCTCCGAGCTCAACTTGCCGATCTTTATGCACGGCGCCGGCACCGCGCAAGATCCGACCCTCGCCCGTCTCGAAGACGGCGGCGCAGGCGTCGCGTACGCCGTGCTGTCGGACGGCGAAGTCGCCGAGTGTTGCTT
>Ga0207701_10006475_pt1 | contig 11681 bp, 15 predicted proteins | sample KBSSwiSSwithPhiX_FD_184294 | JGI IMG/M metagenome (GOLD analysis project Ga0207701, IMG submission 184294) | Switchgrass rhizosphere bulk soil microbial communities from Kellogg Biological Station, Michigan, USA, with PhiX - S5 (SPAdes) (version 2) | ecosystem: Environmental > Terrestrial >...
GTGCAGAGTTTGTTCGGCAAAACTAGGAATCATGTGGCTATTGATGTACACCTTGTGATGTTGCTATGACGCCTCGAGTCAAATCCGCCGCTTAATCGAACACGCGCCGGGTGCCATACGCAATGTGTGCACGAACTCTCTATACGGCAGCAAAGCGGCGGATCGGCGCCAAAACATATTAGGAGACCGGAAACTGAAAAGGCACTACGCATGTACCTGCAGACAACCGGAAAAAACCGTAGAACTATAAATCTTTGCCCACTGTTGGCGCGTTACGGTTGGCTTTCTTTTTTAGCGGTTTGGGCGATTGGCTGCGCCAAGCCGATCCAACACGACGAAAACATGGCGGCCAAGCGCGCTGTCGAATTCGCTAGAGTCGTGTTGATCGACAAGAACCTTGAGAGAGGTTACGAACTTCTCTCCGACGGCGGCAAAAGGCATGTCCCCCTCGACAAGTTCAAACAAACCATCCTGTCGATGAATGCGCGCGGCTACCCGAGCAGAGTTACCGCGACCGATTACGAACCGATGCCCGGCGAACAAGCGATTTATATTTTTCTCAGGGGACAAAATGGCGACGAACAGTTCAACTATCGCGTCACGCTCGAAGGCACGGCCGCAACAGATTACAAAGTCCTCAAGATCGATCAGGGCGCCGGGTTCCCGACGTTGTCCAATCAAAAACGCAAATTCGAAACAACGCTGAGCGCACCGTAGTCGGGATAATCAATCCGAAGGCCTGGAATTCCACATGCGTTTCGGCATTCAACTTTTCCCGCCTTGCACCGCGCCCGAAATGGCCGCTTATGCGAAGCGAGCGATGGCGCAATACGCTTTCGACAAAGTTTGGGTGCCCGATCATCTGACCTATGAAAATGTCTTCGTGATCTTAGCCGCGATCATCGGCCAAACAAACGCCCAGGTTGGCACCTCGGTGGTGCAGCCCTTCAGCCGGACGCCGGTCGACCTGGCATCGAGCTTCGCCGCGCTCGCGCATCTAGCCGGCGAGCGGGGCATCACCGTCGGCATCGGCGCCGGGTCGCCGTCTTCGAATATGATCCGCAAGCACAACCGCGTCAGTATGACTCGCGAGATGATCTTGTTTTTGCGTGAAATGTTCGCGGGACGGAAAATCGCCCTCGGGCAATTTCCGACGCTCGCGGAATTTTTTCACCTCGATCCGTTGGCACAAGCCTTCCTGCGCCTGCCGCCGACAAAATCGCCTGATATTTTCGTCGCCGCCGCCGGACCAAAAATGCTGGAGCTAGCTTGGAACCTCGGTGATGGCTTGATCGTCAGCAACTTGTCCTTTCCCACCGCCTTGGTGCGCCAAGGCGCGCTCGATCTCGCCATGACGAAACTCGCGCAAGCGCGCCATGAACGCAACGACGAGCGCCGTTTCACTAAAGTGTTGCACCTGCACGTGTCGGTATCGCGCGATGGTGCGGCGGCGAAACGCTGCGCCAGGCGAATGGGCGCCGGCGCGCTGATTCAAGGACATTTATTGAAACAAAGAATGCTCAAGCTCCCGGTCCCGCCGGATACCGAAAATGCGATCTTGGCAGCCCAGCGCCATGGCAAGAGCGTCGATGATATGGTCGAACTGATCAGCGACGATCTGCTGACGCAGGTCGGCACAGTCATAGCGGGCACTCCGGCCGAATGTATTGCCGGCATCGATGAAATGCTGCGCGCAGCCAAACCGTATGGCTTCGATATCATTGATATCGCCTCGCCCCTTGGACCCGACTGGAACGAAGCAATTGATCTAATCTGCCAGAAAATCATCCCGGCATTGGAACGCCGTTCCAGTGCCTACCGCGACGGTTGACCGTCAATCGATTTATTTGCAGTTGCACAACCAACCTCTTTTCGGCTATTTCCCGTTTGACTCGGCTTGAATCGGAGCGAGGAGTGTTTTCAGTGTTTATTACCCTCGACCCGATAGTGCGCCCGATCCAGGCGGCGCGGGCCGCTGCCCAAGGCGGAACGCGCTAGGAACATCGTCCTCGCTCGAGTTAAATCCGGTCAGGAAAGGAATGAATCTATGCGAGACCAAACACTTACTCTCCCAAGCGTGATCGCGACATTGATCGCGATCCAATTGCTTACCATTAGTGGCGGTCATGTTGGCGTCGCCACAGCACAAGACAAGCCTGCGCCCACTGACCGCGCCGCGCGCCCGGTGATCCGCGTACCGACGGCGCTGACACTTGAAGAAGCGCGGGTCATCGTTGAGGCGGCGAAAGCCGTGGTCAAAGCTGAAAACGGCCGCGCCGCCATCGCCGTGGTCGACTTCAACGGCAATCTGATATCTCTGGACTCGATGGATGGCACCTCGGGATTTTGGGTCAAGTTCGCCATTGGCAAAGCGATGGGCGCTGTAACGCTGCAACAGAGCACTGCTGAATCTGGCGATCAGTTGAAAACCAATCCCCAGCGCTTTCACAGCGCGCTGAGCTTGATGGAAGGCCAGATCATTCTGATACCCGGCGGCTTCCCGCTGATCGTCGACAATGTTATCGTTGGCGCGGTCGGCAGCGCCGGCCACCGCGGCGACGGCGACGTGCGCGCGGTGCAAGCCGGCATTGCCGCCTGGGAAAAATATCGCCAGAGCAAACGCTGAGACTTTTCGATGTGAACATACTCTGAAAGGGATCTAAATTATCACGAGGAGGACAACATATGGCGGCAGAATTTATCGACATTCTAAAAGAGCCGGAACTCGACATCGGCCACAGCAAGAAAGTTCTATTCACCTCGGATCACTTTCACACCTGGGTGCACGGCGATTATCCGGGCACCAAGGGCCCCATGCACAAGCACACTGCAGATCAGCAGTTTTACTGCGTTCAAGGCCAGTGTACGTTTCATTTTCCCGACGCGCCGTCGCGCGCGCTCAATCCTGGCATGCTGGTAACAATACCCGCGGGGCAACTTTACCAGCTCGACAACACCGGCAGCGAGTACATGATTCTGCTCGGCGCGCGCGCCGAACCGGCCGGCAATCCAAGATTCAGCGCGACGGATAGAGAAGTCGGCCACGGCGATTTTGCCAAGAAGAATCTGGACAAGATCAAAGCACCGGAAGACAAGAAAGCCAAAGCCCGGGCAGAATCTTAACCGCGTCATCGTTCCAGATGCTCAATTTAGTTTTTATGATCGGGTTTATATTCACCATCGGCTCATTACCCGCGATGGCAGCCGACCGCGTCAAGTTAGCGCTCCCCGCCAAGTCGATGGGCTACTTGCCGCTCTTTATCGCCCTGCACCGTCGCTTTTTCAAAGACGAAGCTATCGACATCGAAATTCCGATGATGTTGCCCCAGCTTGCGCATAACGCGCTTATGTCTGGCGAGGTAGACTATCACGGCGTAGCCGACTCAGCGTTGCGTTTGGCCGCCCGGGGTGCACCGCTCAAGGCGATCTTTTTCGGCGCCATGCGGCCCAATTATTTTCTGATGGCCAAACCCCAGGTGAAAACCGTCGCCGAGCTGCGTGGTAAATATATCGGCATGGTTCGTTTCGGTGACACCGTCGAGCTGGCAACCCGCATCGCGCTCACTCGCGAAGGTCTCGATCCACAAAAAGACGCGATCCCAATCATGATCGGCCTGCCGACGACCCGAATCGCCGCCCTCGCGGCGGGTTCCATCGACGCGACCATCGCCGTGCCGCCTGACAATGTCTTGCTGCGGCAGAAAGGTTTTCGCGAATTGCTATTCTTAGGCGACGCGGTGGAATTTCCGAGCAACGGTTTCGCCACGACCGACCGCCAATTGACCGAAAAACGAGACTTGACCAAGCGGACGCTGCGCGCGGTCTATCGAGGCCTGATGTTTGCTCGGGAGCGTCCCGACGATTCGATACAAATCATCGAGCGCGAATGGAAAGTTGACAACCCCGTGGCCCGCGAATCCTATGCATCACTGGCCAAGTCGTTCAGCCGCGACGGAACGGCAAGCGACGCTGGAATCAAATTTCACCTGCAACAAATTCAAAAGCTGGATAAGGGCGTCGGCGATATTCCGCTAAACAAAGTTGTCGACTTCAGATTGCTTGAAGAAATCAGGCGAGAGATGCTTAAATAAGAAAAGTTCAACGGAGGAACCGATGTCAGACACCAAACAACTTCCCGTCTTCGAAAAATTTATTCAGGATCTGCGCGCCGCGTGGGCGGAAGTCCCCGACATGGAGGCGCGCATGAAGAAAGGCCAGCAGCTGCTCGAAGCACTGGTAAAAGACGAAGGCTTGCGCCAAGCGTCGAAGTCCTGGCCGTCCACCGAAGGGCGTAAGAATCTACTTTTCTACGAAGACCCGGATTACGGCTTTGCGGTCAACGGCGTCGTACGTATTCCCGGCCGCAAAGGCAGCATTCATGATCACGCCCACGCCTGGACGGCTTACGGACTACTCGACGGCACGGAGAGCTTAGAGCGCTTTCGCCGCATCGATGACCGCAGCCAAGAAGGCCATGCCGAGCTGGAATTGGAAAGCGTCACGCAAGGCACTCCAGGTAAAGTGGATCTAGTTCCGCCCTTCGATATCCATGCCGAGCAAGGCGGCCCGACGCGATCGGTTGCGATTATCCTCCGTTCCGAACGAGTCGCCGGCAAAGTGCCGCAAGGCAGCTACAGCATGGAAGGTAATCTTTATCGGCAGATCGAAGGGCCGACAAACATCCCCTACAACATCACGGGTTAAATCTATTTTCAGCGAGTCTTGTTATTCACCACGAAGGATCCTTCGTGACCTTCGTGAAATACTTTCCGCTATGCCAAACGAAAGGTCCGCCTAGATCTTCTCCAACGCGGCGGCGAGATCGGCAATGAGATCGTCGGCGTCTTCGATGCCGACAGAGTAGCGGATGAGATTGTCTTTGATCCCGACCATCAAGCGTTCTTCGGTAGTTAGCTCATAGAAGCTCATCAGCGCCGGTTGCTCGATCAAGCTCTCGACCCCGCCAAGCGACGGCGCGATCTGCGGGATGCGGCAGGCATCGACGACGCGCGAAGTCGCTTCCAAGTCGCCGGCGATTTCGAACGACACGACGCCGCCGAAACCGCGCATTTGACGGCACGCCACTTCATGTTGTGGATGGCTCGGCAGGCCGGCGTAATGCACCGCGTTGACCTTCGGATGGGCCGCTAAAAACTCCGCTAGCGCTTGCGCGTTGGCATTCTGCCGTTCGATACGCAGCGCGAATGTTTTTAATCCACGCACCAACAGATAAGCAGCCAGCGGATCGATGATCGCGCCGGTGACATGCTGCAGAGAGCGAATCCCATCGACGAGCTCAGCGCAGCCCAACACCGCACCGGCGAGAAGGTCGTTGTGTCCCCCCAGATATTTCGTCGCCGAATGGAGCACGAGATCGATGCCGAACTCCAGCGGACGCTGATTGTAGGGCGTTGCAAAAGTCGCGTCGATAAGAGTCTTCACTCGATGGCGCCGGCCGATGCCGGCGAAGCGTTCCATGTCGACGATGCGGTTGTAAGGATTGGTCGGTGATTCGCTGACGAGCAGACGGGTCGTCGGCCGAATCGCCTCTGTGATCGCCTGGTAGTCGCCTGCGGGAACCACCGAAACTTCGATACCGTACCGATGCAGAGTTTGCGTCAGGAACTGGCGGGTGCGCCGGTACGAATCGTCGGTCACGACCACATGAGCGTTATGCGAAAGAACCGCATACATCGCCGTGGTCACCGCCGCCATGCCGCTCGAAAACAGCAAGCAATCTTCAGCGCCTTCGAGGGCCGCGAGTTTCTGCTCCGCGACGCGCTGGGTCGGATTACCATAGCGTCCATACTCTTCGCGCTCGATGCGGTGTTGAAAGTGATCGTGCAGTTCCTGGGTATCCGCAAAGGTGTATGTAGCCGTTTGAACGATCGGTGTGGCGAGAGAATTGCCGAGCTTCGGCCGGGGCTCACCGCCATGCACGGCTAGAGTGCTGAATCCCGGGCCTTTGCCGTCAGGACCGGACAAGCGCCTGGCCGCATCCTCCGGCTTCTCTGATGCCGTACCGGTGCTCTTGCTCTGTCGGTCGCTCATCAGCCGTCTAGCAGGCGCACGCGCTCGACGTAACGTGCAATCGCGTCGTTGATATGCTTGGGGTCGGCGACAACTTCAACGGGCCGGTTTTGTAACGTTCCCCGGATACCGGGGAGCGCGCTGGCGTGGTACGCGATCTTCTGATCGGCGAATTTAAGGCCGTTGGCAGTCGAGATCACGACCACTCGCTCGTGGCCGCGAATCACTTTTTTCTCCACCAGTTTTCTGAGCGCTGCCAGCGCAACTCCCGTATGCGGGCAATTGAACATACCGGTGCGGTCGGCGCGCGCGACCTCCTCTGCCAGCTCCGACTCCGAGGCTTGCTCGACGACACCGTTGAAGCGCTGCAGCGTCGCGATCGCTTTGCGGACACTCACCGGATTGCCGATCTGAATCGCGCTCGCCAGAGTCTTGCGCGCCGTCATGGCTTCGAAATGCTCGAAGTTTGTCAGATAAGAAAGATAAAGCGGATTGGCGTTTTCCGCTTGCGCGACGCAGATCCGCGGCAATTTCGAGATCAAGCCGAGATCGTACATCATCAAAAAGCCTTTGCCGAAGGCGCTGACGTTGCCAAGGTTGCCGCCCGGCAAGACCACCCAATCCGGCACTTCCCAATCGAATTGTTGGACGATCTCGATTGAGATTGTCTTCTGGCCTTCGATACGCAGGCTGTTCATCGAGTTGGCCAAATAAATATGCTTGTGCTTGGTCACTTCCTGGACCGCCGCCATACAACCATCGAAATCGGTGTCGAGCGATAATACCAGCGCGCCGTTGGCTAGCGGTTGGACCAACTGCGCCGGCGACACTTTATCGCGCGGCAAAAACACTACGGTTGGAATTCCCGCCGCCGCGCCATAGGCCGCCAATGCCGCCGATGTATCGCCCGTCGATGCACACGCCACCGCGTCGATGGGCTCGCCGTTGGCGATCATCTGATTCACCACAGAGACCAAGACGGTCATGCCGAGGTCTTTGAAAGAACCGGTGTGCGAGTTGCCGCATTGCTTGACCCAAAGATCCTCGACGTGAAGCTGCTTGCCGTAGCGATTCGCCCAGAAGAGATTGGTGTGGCCTTCACAGGTCGAAACCACGTTCTCGTTATCGATAAACGGCACGACCCACTCTTTTTTCGCCCACACGCCGGAGCCGTAGGGGTAGACATTCTGTCCGACGCGATCGTCGAAGAGTTTGATCCAGGCTCCCGCCGCCCGAGCTTTCAAGGCCTCCATGTCGTGGCGCACTTCGAGTAAGTCGCTGCACGTCGGGCAGCGATAAATGATCTCTAAAAGATTGTACTGCCCCGGGCAACCGTTGATGCACTGAAACCAGGCATTATAGCTCATGGAAAAATACCTTCCCCGAACATGCGAAATATATCAACCTCTGCTCTCCCAACCTGCTCTGCCATGGCTTTCTTTTGTGCCTGCTGCAGCGAATATTTCCAGCGCACCTGATCCGAAAGGGCAGACACATAGGTCTGCCCCTACGGTCCTGCAAAAATAAAGGCACCCTTCACTCTTTCACGCCTCATGCCTCTTACCTCGCGCTTTGAAAATCACGGATTCGCATCGATCCAGGCCTTGGCGAGATTGATGACAAACTTCTCCGCATCCGTGCTGGTCTTGAATCGGTCCGATAAGCCGCTGATGCTGTGCGAGCGCCGCTGGCCATCGAGCTTCCAACTGATCTCCGCGCCCGCGCTCCAACGCTTGTCGCTTTGGTTGAGCGACGCAAAGGCGATGATCAGGCGATCGTTATGATAGAGGTTAGCCATGCGAGTCGGATTATAGACAGGTCATAACATTATTGCCAATAATTTCGGCTTTGATACGATCGTTGCCGCTTTAAGCTTCGCGAACGTTCGGCACGCGGCCGCCGCACTTCCTTACGGCCCGTTTCAATACGATGAAATAGAATGTGGCGAGCACGGACAAGTGGAGCGGCCCGGCGCGCTAAGCATCGGTCGATCAACGGGCATCTTCACCCTCTTCATTTGACGTAACCCTTCCTTGCTAATTCCCCAGAGTGCTGTCCCTTCGTTTCATCTCCAATGGCTTGCACTTTGCGTTTCAGAGGAGCCGGCGCAGCGCACGGAGAACACCATCAAAACTCAGGAGAAACCATTATGAACAGGGCATTGGGACTAGTCGAGCCGACGGACAGCGGAATTTTGGAAGATCTGTTTAAGAAGATTACACGCGACGGCGAGAAAAGACTGATGCTGGCTGTACTGGAAAACGCCACCGAAGATTTTCAGAAATACGTCCTGGCGACCGATCAACGCGGGAAACAATTGTTTCAGGACGCCGAGGAATGGATTTTAGATACCGACACCTCCTCGTTATTTTCATTCGACACTATCTGTAACCACTTGGAGCTAGACCCCACCTACATGCGCCAAGGTTTGATGCATTGGAAGGCCGCCAGACAGAATGGCCAATCTAAGCAGTGCTTCAAAAGCGCGAGCCGGCGCGTGTCGTGAGCTTTTTTGTTTGAGAAAAGCCAAAAGCATTGAGTAAAACTTCGTTATCGGATACTTTCTGCCTCGCAAGGAGTATCCAGACATGAACTCAGATCTCGAAGATGTAAAGCGCGACGTGGCGGCTGCGAACCGCGTGCTCGCCAATCTCGGCCTGGCGACCGGGCTGACCGCCGCCCTCGGCCACGCCAGCATGCGCGTCCCCTCAGAGTCTGACCATTTTTTCGTCAAGGGCCGAGAGTATGAGTTCGACGCCTTGGCGATCATGGAGCCGGACGATATGGTGATGTGCGACACCGAGGGATTTCTCATCGCGGGACGAACGGGACTGACCCAGTGCTCCGAAGTGAAGATACACGCCTGCATTTACAAAACTCACCCGCAGATCCAGGCGATTGTGCACGTCCATCCGCGCTACACTATCCTCATGAGCGTGCTCACTGGCTCCTTGAAACCGATGCGTCAAGAAGGCGCACAGCTCCTGCGCCATCCACTTCCCGTATATCCGCATGTAAAAACTATCCAGAGCAACGCCGAAGGCATGGAGGTCGCAAATCTGTTGGGCAAGAGCCAAGCAATGCTGCTGCGCGGCCACGGCGCCGTGACCACTGGAAAAACCCTCTCAGAAGCGGTCATGAGCATGGCCCATCTAGAGGAGCAGGCGCAGATGAACTATCTCGCCTACTGCGCCCAGGGCAAGGACTACACGTATCTGAAGGACGACGTACTGGATGAGATGTTAAATCGCACACCGCTGTCTGAGCAGCCGCACTTCAAGGATGTTCTCAAAGGCCGCGAACCCCAACGCGACGGCACCTGGAACTATCAAAAGCGCGCGGCAACACGAAAAGAGTGATCTCCTGCTGAATTCCGTTCATACGCGGCGATAATTCAATCTGACATATACTCGCGATAATTCATCGGCCGGCGCGGGATATCCTTATAAAAGCCTTCGCTGTTACTGCAGACCGACGAACAACCGGAGGCAAAAGTAATAAGCAGCAACACAACAAACAAACCAATTTTTTTACCAGTAAGCTTCTGACTAACAATCAACCCAAGAATCGATATTCTGATCTTCATTGATCCCCCTCCTCGTTTAGATCCGCGATGGTTTGCGCCCTTACCTAACTGTCCGCGGTTTCGCCGATCGCTTCAACGAAGCGCAAGCGTCCAGCTGTAGATCAGCACGCCAACCGCGACACTACCGCAGGCCCACTGGACGCGTAAACCCGGTGGACGCGGCGCGATGTACGCGGCGGCGATTCCTAGAACCCCGCCAACCAAAAGACCACAGAGATGAGCCCAGACATCGACGCGCGCTCCGCCGGTTCCTAGCATCGCAAGCAGGGCGAGAGCCGCGGCAAAGGATAGCCAGGCGCGGCGTCTGCTCGACGCGCTGCGCCGGTGTTTAGCCATGCTTAAACCTCCGATCACTCCGACCGCACCAAAAACCGCCGTCGATGCTCCTACCGCAACATGCGGAGAGCCGTGTAAAAACGCGTTGGCAAGATTCCCGCCCGCTCCAGCGAGCAGCACCAGAGCGCAACCTAAGCCCAACCCTAAAAGGCTACCTACCATACCCAGGAATATGGCGGCGGCCACCGCATTGCTCACAGCATGGCCAAAATCTGCATGCAGAGTGAGAGCGGTCATCGTACGCCAAAGCTCCCCGTGAAGTATCCGATCAGCGTCCGCGCCGCCGCGCTCGAACCAAGAGACGGTCGGGAACCAGACCGTAGTGACACAAAACATGACCAGAATAAATATTCCCGAAACCATACCTCCCGCCAGCAGACTCGCAGAACTTGCCGGCTCATGCCGGTCGGCGCCTTTAACTGCGTTCTCATTGTCATAAGCCAAAAGAGCTGCACGTGCCCTGTCTGCTTCTGCTTCCGGTACGCTAAGAACAACACCGCCAGCGTTCGGACGCACGCTCGGCGATAGACCCTGAGCGAGAAGCACAAGCTCCCACTCCCGGACCAAATTGTGATCGGTGGTCACGCGCAAGAGAATTTCCGAAACTTGGTTCATAAAAACGGTACTGCCATGAATCGATATTGACTCGACGAGCAGATCGGGTCGGCGAGCCAAACGCGATACCTCAATTGGCATCGATAGCCCCCACTCTTTGTCATTAACCCTTCCCGCTACTTCCCTCGACTACGGTTTTTTCGTCTCATCTCCGATGGCTTGTCCTTTGCGTTTTCAGAAAAGTCAGTCTACCACCCTGGCCCGGCAAACTGCGTACGAGCACTGAGGAGCGACGATTATGGATTTAGTATCGCTTATAGCAGAACCTACGGACGATGGAATTATCGAGGACTTATTGAAGACGAACATCCGCGAGGGAGAGAAAAGACTGATGCTCGCGCTCCTAGAAAATGCCATTGAAGACTTTCAGAAGTATGCGCTCGCCAACGATAAGGCGAGAAAAGAATTGTTCCAAGAAGCCGAAGATTGGTTTTTTGCTACAGACAATGACTCGCTATTTTCGTTCGAGAATATCTGTGAATATTTACAGCTAAACTCCAACTATCTGCGCCAAGGGCTCCTGCGTTGGAAGACAGCACGGCGCAAAGGTCATCCTAATAAATTGACCGCCAGCTTGAAATCCGGCTTGCGGTAAGAAATAGCATCAAGCAAACGCACCGTGATGCCGGAGCCGCCATCGCTCAAACATACCGAGTCGGAGACGTGAGCCCCCGAACTTTTTGCGCGTACACGCTGTTGACTCTCAAGACGCTATGCAGAGCCGCGTTGTCCCGACTGTTTTGATTTCGATACATAATGCCCCCAGGAAGCACTAAATCCACACTTTCGGGCAATTGAATTGAAGGAGATTCAATTCAATCCTAGCATCGCCGCTTCGTTTTTTCGCTTACTTGATCACCTTATTCGCACGCTCCAGTACGCGGACTGGAATTGTTAATCCGATTTGTTTTGCCGCTTTGAGATTGATCACAAACTCAAACTTCGTTGCCTGCTGCACCGGCAAATCTCCCGGTTTGGCAACTTTCAAAATTTTGTCCACGTAAACAGCCGCGCGCCGAAAGAGGTCAATGGAGTCCACCCCATAGGACATGAGACCGCCCTCATCGACAAACTCCTTCTGGAAGTAAATAGGTAGGAATCGTCTTGGTCGCAT
>Ga0207701_10006477_pt1 | contig 11678 bp, 9 predicted proteins | sample KBSSwiSSwithPhiX_FD_184294 | JGI IMG/M metagenome (GOLD analysis project Ga0207701, IMG submission 184294) | Switchgrass rhizosphere bulk soil microbial communities from Kellogg Biological Station, Michigan, USA, with PhiX - S5 (SPAdes) (version 2) | ecosystem: Environmental > Terrestrial > Soil...
TCAGCGAGCCGTCGAACCCGTGGCTGACCGGCGTGTCGAACCTGTTCACGCGCGAGTACTTCAAGCTGGTGAAGACCCGCCTCGGCGAGCACGGCATCTTCTGCCAGTGGGCGCAGCTGTACGAGATGGCGCCCTGGAACATCAAGACGATCCTCGGCACGGTGCGCTCCGAGTTCCCGTACGTGTACGTGTTCTCGGCGGAGGACTGGTCGTCGGACACGATCCTGATCGGCAGCATGGATCCGCTGCCGCTGGACTACGACGTGGTCGCGCACGCGTTCAAGGATCCGGTGACGCGCGCCGAGGCGCGCCGGGGCGGCTTCATGTCGCCGCACGACGTCTTCGCCTATCTGCTGCTGGGCCCCGACGAGCTGGAGGCGTTCACCGCCGCCGCCCCCATTAACACCGACGACAACGCGCGCATCGAGTTCGCGGCGCCCCGCGATCTGCTCGGCTACGCGAAGTTCGAGCCGTACCGCGCGAACGTGTACGGCCCGATGTGGCCCTACGGCCGCCTGTCCGAGCTGGTGCGCGGCTACGGCGACGGTCCCGAGAAGAGCAGCCGCTGCGGCGCGCTGGCGCGCAGCCTGCTGGCGCACGGCAAGTCGCGCGAGGCGGAGCTGTGGACGCGACGGGCGGAGGCGGCCGGCAACTCGCCCGAGGCGCAGCACGCGCGGCTGCTGCTGAACCTGGTGTCGACGCGGCTCGATCGCGATCCCGAGATCCCGCTCGCGCCCGGCGAGGAGCTGCTGCCGCCGACGGTCCCCGCCTATCTCGCGGGCAAGCACCCCGAGCTGCTCGAGAAGGTGAAGGAGGAGTACCCGGAGGTGCTCGCCCACTACCGCGCGCGCCGGTTCGTCACCGGGTACAAAGTGCTCGAGGCGTGGCCCGAGGATCTCTGGGCGGGCCTGGGCAAGGACTTCTCGCTGCTGACCGGCTTCCTCGACTACAAGGCGGAGATCTACGCCGACGCGATCGACGAGCTGAAGGCGCTCTCGGAGGATTCGGCGTACACCGCCCGGCGCCCTGAATTGCTGTACTACCTGGGACGCTCGTACTACGCCGCGTCGCAGTTCACGAAGGCCGTCGACGCGCTGGAGCGCTACGTGCGGTCGCAAACCGTCCTGGCCCGCGACATCTTGCCGTCGCCGATGTGAACCCTCCCAGGGTTCCGACGGAAATGATACTTTCGGAAGGATGACCACCTCGGCCGACCGCGTCGTCGGGATGGGCCAAGCCACCGTCGAGCAGATCGGCGTTGGACCGCGCTCGTCCGAATCGGTCGTCGAGCTGGAGACGTTCAGCATCCAGGCGGGCGGGGCGGTCGGGACGACGCTGGCGACGGTCTGCGCGCTGGGCGGCCAGGCGAGCTACTTCGGCCGCCTGTCCGATGACGAGTTCGGATCGATGATCGTGCGCGGCTTGAAGGCGTTCGGCGTCGACATGTCGTCGGTGCTGGTCGAGCCGGGCAAGATCTCGCCGACGTCGTTCATCCTGGTCGACGAGCGGACGGGGCGGCGGCTGGTGCGCTACACGCGCGGCAGCACGACGCCGGTCGATCCGGGGGAGGTGCCGCGCAAGCTGCTGGACAACGCGCGCATCCTCCTGGTCGACGGCCGGAACCCGGCGACGCACATCGCCGCCGCGGAGCGCGCCCGCGCGCAGGGCGTCACCGTCGTGCTGGACGCGCGGCGTCTGGGCGGCGGCATGGGCGAGCTGCTCGATCTCTCGGACATCGTCATCGGCAACGAACGCTTCGCCGCCGAGTTCTCGCACTCGTCGGACATGAAGCGCAGCCTCGTGGAGCTGACGCAGATGGGCCCGCGCATCGCGGTCATCACGCTCGGCGAGGAGGGCGTCATCGCGCTGGAGGGCGAGACGCTGGTCCGCCAGCCGGCGCTGCCGATCGAGATCTACGACACCAACGGCGCCAGCGAGGTGTTCCGGGGCGCCTTCATCTACGGCCAGCTGCAGGGCTGGCCGCTGGACCGCTGCCTCCCGTTCGCCAACGCCGCCGCCGCGCTCAACTGCCGGCACCTGGGCGGGACCGGCGGGATCCCGACGCTCGCGGAAGTGACGCAGGCGGCGGGGATGTCGGCGTAGGTCCGCTCGCGCAGTTTTTGACGGCGCTGGTGGGGAGCTGACATCGCGCGCGCAACTGTTGCGCGCGCTGCCTCCGTCGGCCTTGATTCCTCGCGGCTTTCAGTTGGCACGGCCGTTGTACCGCCATGCCAACATGAACACCGTCCACCACCTCGTCGCCGCGGCTGCCCTCGTGACGGCGACGACGCTGGTGCCGGCGGGCGCGCGCGCCGACGAGGCGGCGCCGTTCGGTTTCTCGATCGACGGCTACCTGGCGCCCACCTGGGACCACAGCGTCAGCAACCAGCAGACCCACCAACCCGAGAACGCGTCGCGCAGCACGGTCGGCTTCACCACGGTGCTCACCGTCGACGAACTGGCGGTGGGCGGTGTCGTCGACGGCATGCCGGGGCTGTCTGGCGAGGGCCGGCTCACCGTCGGCGGCGTGGTCGGCTGGCAACCGCGCATCGGCGCGCACCGCTACCAGCTGCTGGGCGAGCTCGGCGCCGAGCGCTTCACGGACGTCGGCGGCACGGCGCTCAGCACGCCCAGCGTGACCGAGACGTGGCTGGACTACGTGGGCGCGCGGCTCGGGATGACCGAGTCATTCAGCCGCGACGGCAATCTCGTCCTCGGCGCGTGGCTGTTCGTGCGCAAGGACCTCGGCGAGGCGAACGTCAGCAGCACCCAGAGCGGCATGGGCTTCGGCGACAACATGACGACCCCGTACCTGGTCGGCGGCTACTCGGCCGGCGTCGCCTTCCGCGTCGGGCTGCGCTTCGAACACGCCCGCGCGGGCAGCGCCTCGACCGTCGAGATCACCGATATCTAGAGGTCGTCGCCCGGCGGCTCGTGGTGGTCGGCGGGGAATGCGTGGTGCGCCCCCAGGGCCTCGTCCTCGTCGTCGTCCCAGGGATTGTCCCGGCCGCCGATGGGCTGACCCGACTCGGGGGCGTACGACACCTCGTCCTCGTCGTCACGCACATCAGGTTGGTTAGCCATCATTCCAACATGCGCTCGCAAATCGATCCCGCAACCGGCGCAGCGGGCGATCGATCGCCGCAGCCGAAGCGTGCGATCAGGGCAGCGAGAACGACGCCGCGATCGTCTGGATCAGCGTCGAGCTGATCTGAACGTTGCTGACGTCGTCGCACACGATCTGGCCGCGGTCGTCGAGCATCGCGCCGTCGAACAGGTACGGCGGAAACCAGATGTTGGGATCGACGCCCACCTGAAAGGAGATGTCCTGATCGAGCCCCAGCTCTTGCGGCTGGGACGCCCGAACGTCGACGGTCGTGCCGAACGGCGCGAGCGACACATGAAACAAGGTGCCCCGCGCCATGCCGTCGAGCGAGATGCGGCCGAGCATGAACCGCACCCGGCTGTAGAGCCCCTGCTGCAGGTTCTCCATGGTCGCGCTCGACCCCGTCGAGAGATCGAGATCGACGGCCGTTTGCGGCGGGGGATCCTGCGGCGGAGGATGGTTGCCGTTCGGCGGCGGGTTCGAACCAGACGGCGGCGGCACGTTGCCAATGAGCTGCAGCCGATCGAGGCGCACCTGGGCGCGCTGGAGGCTGATGTAGGGGTTGGTCAGCGCCCTCGGCACGAACCCGATGGTGGCGACACCCGGCGCCGGTCCATTCGCTCCGCCGTCAGAGCAGCCGAGGGCCAGAGCCAGGATGGCCAGCCCTGATGCGCTGCGAATTGCCGAGACGAACGACTTCATGTGGCGCCTGCTTGCGGTGCAAGACACGTACCCACCTGCACCGAGTCTCCATATGGTACATCTGAATCGGCGCGGTTTCCTGCGCCGATCCCATTCGCGTGACTGACGCTCCCACCGTCGCGACGAGCGAACCCGGCCTGCAGGAGTCGACCGGCGGCGCCAGGTCCTATCTCGTGGTGCGGCGGCCCGACGGGAACCAGGTGCTGGATGTCGACGACGGCGCCGAGATCGTGATCGGGCGGTCCTCCGCCGCGACCGTCCAGATCGACGATCCCAAGGTGTCTCGCGAGCACGCGCGCATCATCCGGCGTGACGGCGCGCTGCAGCTCGTCGATCTCGGGAGCCGCAACGGCACGCGCGTGAACGGCAAGACCGCGCGCGGCCAGACGCTGCCCTTGTCCTCGGGAGATACGCTGCAGATCGGCCCGGCGGAGATCCTGATCGCCGAGACCGCGGGCCAGCGCGAGCGCGGCGACGCCGCGGCGGTCGCGGGCGAGCTGCCGGGGGTGATCGTCAGCGATCCGGCGATGGCGCAGGCGTTCGAACGGGCGCGGCGCGTTGCCCAGACGGAGACGACCGTGCTGTTGCTGGGGGAGACGGGCGTCGGCAAGGAGGTGATCGCCGAGCAGATCCACCGGCAGAGCCCGCGCGCGAAGGGGCCGCTCGTTCGACTGAACTGCGGATCCTTGCCGGAGTCGATCATCGAGAGCGAGCTGTTCGGCCACGAGCGCGGCGCGTTCACGGGCGCGGACAAGCGCAAGGCGGGGTACCTGGAGACCGCCGACGGTGGCACGCTGTTCCTCGACGAGATCGGCGAGCTGGGCACCTCGCTGCAGACGCGCCTGCTGCGCGTGCTGGAGGACCGGAAGTTCATGCGCGTGGGTGGCCGGGAGGAGATCGCGAGTGATCTTCGCGTCATCGCCGCCACCAACCGTGAGCTGGAGCGGGAGGTGCGGGCAGGGCGGTTCCGGCAAGACCTCTACTTCCGGCTGTCGACGTTCATCATCCGGCTGCCGGCGCTGCGCGAGCGCCCGTCGGAGATCGACCTCTTCGCCGAGCTGTTCGCGCGGCAGTTCGCGCGGCGGATGAACCGGCCGCGGATCCGTCTGGGCGCCGACGTCCTGTCCGCGCTGCGTGCCCACGACTGGCCCGGGAACGTACGCGAGCTGCGCAACGCGATCGAGCACGCCGTCGTGCTGGCCGAAGACGGCGTCGTGACGGCACAGCATCTGCCCGAGTCCGTGCGCGCCGCGCGCGACGTGCCGGCATCGGCGGCGGGCGGGGTGCGCGGTCAGGTCGCCGAGATCGAACGCCGCGCGATCGAGGATGCCCTGCAGGCCGAGGACGGAAATCAGACCCGGGCGGCCCGTCGCCTGGGCATCTCGCGGCGCGCGCTCATCTACAAGCTCGAGAAGCACGGCCTCAAGAGCTGAACTCATCGCGACGCGCTCGTGTAGAGCTCCGCGCCCGGCCCACCGCCCATCAGCAGCACCGTGTCGTCGCACAGGCGTATCGCCAGGTGATCGGCCCGGGCGGTGCCAAGCTGGCGCTCTCTCACGAAGGAACCGTAATCGGGCAGAAACAGCTCCACTTCGCGGCTCGGCACCTCTTCCGAGGAGCTCGGCGCCTCGTTCTCGGCCCCGCCGGCGATGAGAACGCGGCCGTCGCTGAGCACCGTCGCCGAATGCGCGTGGCGCGCAACATCGAGCTCGGTGAGCTGCGTGGAACGCGTGATCGGGTTGAAGATCTCCGCGTTCTTGAGCGGTCTTCCGTCAGGCCCGATCCCGCCGACGATCAGGATCGAGCCGTCGAGCAGCACCGAAGCCGTCGCCTCGGCGCGCGGCATCTGCATGTGCGCGATGACCTGGCTGGTCCCATAGCCGATGTCGACCGCCTCGATGGTGGCGAGGGGAACCTTGTTCGCGTCGTAGCCCCCGAAGACGATGGCCGTCCCCACCGCCACCGTCGCCGCGTGGCCGCTGCGCGCCTCGGTCAGCGTCGGGCCGGGGCTGACCTTGTACGTGCCGTCGTCCATCACCGCGATGTACAGCGTCGTCGCCAGCGTCGTCGTGCCGGACATGCCGCCGGTGACCAGCGCGCGTCCGTCGGGCAGCGTCACCACCTTGTGGCCGGTTCGCCCCTCCAGACGCGAATCCGTGATCGTCACGAAGCGCCTCTGAGCCTCGAGGAAGAGATCCGCGTCCGCGATGGGGGCGCCGGCCGCGTCTTCGCCCCCGACGATCAGCAGGCCGACGCCGGGCAGCAACGCGGACTCGGCCCGCTTCCGCGCGACGGTGTGGTCAGCGAGCGCCGAGAACGTCGCCGCGCCGGGGACGAACAGCTCGACGGAGGGGACCGGCGCCTCCGTCGCGTCGACGCCGCCGGCGACCACCACCGTGCCGTCGGACAGCGCCGCGCCGACGGGATGGTAGCGGGCCGCCGGCGTGTCGGCGGTGGGCGCGAAGAAGCTGGTCGGCGCGAAGTAGAGCGGCGCCACGGTGTTCGGACCCTCGAACGTCTGCGGGCACGTCTGCCCGAACGCGATCACCTGGTTCACGCTGTCGACGCCTTCGATCGCGATGATCGTCCGCGGTCCATGCGACACGCCGGTGAGCGACACCGAAGACGTGTTCGCCGAGAAGGACCGCTGCGCGAGCACGACGTCGTCCCGCGACGCCGTGACGTTCAGCTGCGTGACGGCCTTGAACAGCCCCTGGTCGTCGGCGGGAACCCGGATCTGCAGGACGAGCTCGGGGGCATCGCTGCAGCCGAGCACGACGACGATGGCAAGCACGACGATCGCGCGGGCTCTCAACGCCATTGTCCGAGATCGCCGGTGACGTTCGGAGACGGATCGCGCGAGGTCGCGGCAGCGACGGCGATCGAGCCTGCGATCAGCGCCGCCGCCGCGCACGCACCGATCACCCACGGCTTCCAGCGCCGGCGCGGTTCTTCGGGCGGCGGCCGCAGGCGCTGGACGAGGCCGGCGACGGCCGCCCGCGTGGGCACGTCCCCGATCGCGACCGCGTCGCTCACGGAGCGGCCGTCGGCCAGCGTGATGTCGCGGACCGTGAACGTCCAGCCGGTCGGTCCCTTCTCCAGCGCGCCGACGAGCAGGTGCTGGGGCTCGGGCCGGCCGACGAGCGCGACCAGCTTGTCGACGGGCGGTGGGCGGTGAAGGTGCAGGGGCGGCTTGAATCGCGTCGGCGCGCCGGAGACGGGGACCATCGCCGCCCATCGCTCGTATCCCTCGGCCGCGACCGAGACGAAGTGCTGTCCCAGCGTCACCGCGGCCGTCGGCGGCGAGGGCACGCCGTCGACGCGCACCACGGCACCGGCCGGCACGTCGAGGATGAGCTCGGCGCGCGGGAGCGACGCCGCCTCGGCGACGGCGCGCTTGTAGGTCGTCACGGCGCGCGGCGGAAAGCGGGCGGGGTCGAGCGCGCGCGTCGGATCGAGGCGCGCGGCGTTCACCAGATCGTCCCACGCGGCGTCGGAGGACAGCGCCTCCAGCTTCGCGAGGCCGCGGTAGAGAAAGATCTCCGAGAGCTGGCGGCCGTCCAGGTCGCCGCCGCCCGCGGCGTCCGCCGCGCGTTGCAACGCATCGAACGCGGCGATGGCGTCGCGGAACCCGAAGCGCGCGTAGGCCGACTTCGCCGCTTCCAGCCCCGGGACCAGCGACGTGGCCGCGGGCTCGGCCGGGCCGGCGTCGACGAAGCGGGCGTCGATCGACTTCGCGGCGTCGCTGAACGCAGCGCGGACCGCGCCACCGGGCGCCGAGACGTCGGGCGGCTGCCAGTACACCGCCACCGTCGCGCCGGGGGACGCGGCGTGCGCGAGAAGCTCGGCCGCAAAGAAAACGACGACGCCGGCGAGCCGAGAAGCGATCGCGCGCACGAGCGGCGACTGTATCATGGCCGCGTGAGCACCCGTTTCGGCCGGTACGATCTGCTGCGCCCGATCGGGAAGGGCGGAATGGCCGAGGTGTTCCTCGCGCGCTACGCCGGCCCCGAAGGATTCGAGAAGCAGCTCGTGATCAAGCGCGTGCTCCCGCGCATCAGCGACAGCCAGCACCTGCTGCGGATGTTCTTCGAGGAAGCGAAGACGCAGGTGTCGTTCTCGCAGAGCAACCTGGTCTCGGTGTTCGACTTCGGGCGCGTCGACAACGAGTACTTCATCGCGATGGACTACGTGCGCGGCGCCGATCTGGCGTCGCTGTTCACGGCCGAGCGCCGCGCGGGGCGGCGGCTCGCGCCGTCGTTGCTGGCGCACGTCGGCGTGGAGATCTGCCGTGGGCTCGCGTATGTGCACGCGCGCGGCTTCGTTCATCGGGACGTGACGCCGAGAAACGTTCTCTTGTCGGTGGACGGCGAGGTGAAGCTCTCCGACTTCGGCCTCGCGCTCGCGGTGCAGAGCCCGACGGTGCCCGGGCGTCCCGGCACACCCAGCTACATGGCGCCCGAGCAGGCGCGTGGCGATCGCGTCGATGCGCGCGCCGATCTCTATTCGCTGGGTCTGGTTCTGGTGGAAGGACTCCTCGGGCGCGGCCCGCGGTCCGGTCCGGACGATGCGGGCAGCGTCGACGTGGCGGCGCTCGCTGACGTCGCGACGCACGGGCCGCTGGGGCCGATCCTGGCGCGCGCGGTCGGTGCGTCGCCGTCGGACCGTTTCGGCGACGCCGGCGAGATGCTCGCCGCGCTCGAAGCCGAGATCGGCCGCGCCGGCGCGGGAAGGGAGGCGCTGGTCCGCGAGCTCGCGGCGAAGGTCGGTCCGCTCGCGCCCGACCAAGAAACGTTTGCCGCCGCGGCGGCGCGGCCGGTCACCGCTGCAACGGCGGCCGACTCGGAGCCGAAGCGCGAGAGTTATTTTCGCGACCACCGTTCGGACGAGTTCGTCGAGAGCTTGCTGCTGCCAGCAGCGACGGCGCGCCCGCACGTCGTCCGCCGCGCCGTCGCGGTCGCGGGCGGCGCGGCGCTGATCGTCGCGGCGGCGCTCGCGATACGCGGCACCCGGGCCGGCGATGCGCCGCCACCACCTCCGGCGGCGGCGCTGGCTGTCGCGCCGACGCCCGTCGCGGCGGCGCGCCCCATCGTGCCCGCGCCGGTCGATCCGGCTCCGCCCGTTGCTCCGACGCGCGCCGCGCCAGCGCCGGCCGTCACGCGCAGCACGCCGCGCGCGCCGGCAGCGACGGGCCAGATCCGGATCCTTTGCACGCCGTGGTGCATTCCCTATGTCGACGGCAAGGCAGTCGGCGCAGACGGGCGCAGCTTCGTCGTCCGCGTTCCGCCGGGACGGCATCGGGTCGAGGCGCGCCGCCTCGACGATCGATTGCAACGGCAACTCGAGGTCGCGCCCGATCGAGAAGCGCCGGCGCAGTTCGACTTCGACGACGGCGCGCGCTGAGCGCCCGCGCGACTGCGCAACTTTCGTACAGTGCGCAAGGTTCGTACACGCGCGGGGGCTCCAGGGTGAGAGAAAACCCCACGCGCATGTGACGATTCGGAAACGGCTGGGCCACGGCACGGTGACTGCATCACGCCGCGGGCCATGCGCCTTCCAATCGGCAAGCTTGTTCCCTTCGGTTTGATTCTTTCTGCCGCGCTCGGCGCGGCACTGTCGTCGGTGCCCGGCTGCGGCGTCGACTCGAGCGGCACGGCCGGCACCGGCGGAACCACCGGCGGAGCAGGCACCACCGGTGCCGCGGGCACCGGTACGACGGGCAGCGCGGGAACGTCGGGCGGCGCCGGAACATCGGGCGGCGCTGGAACGTCGGGCGCCGCTGGCGACGGCGAGTCGACCGGCACGGCCGGCACGACGGGCAGCGCGGGCACGGGAGGATCGATCGGCGGCACGGCCGGCACGACGGGCAGCGCGGGCACGGGCGGATCGATCGGTGGCACCGCCGGCACGACGGGCACCGGCGGCTCGATCGGCACCGGCACGGGCGGATCGATCGGTGGCCGCGGCGGCACGACAGGCGGACGCGGCGGCGCGGCGGGCAGCACCGCCGGTCGCGGCGGCACGACGGGAACCGCGGGCACCGGCGGCACGACCGGAACGGCGGGTCGCGGCGGGACGACCGGTACGGCCGGCACCACCGGCACCGCTGGCGCGACCGGACGATTCAGCTTCTTCGTCACCAGCATCGGCGCGCTGCGAACGCTGTCGGGCAGCCAGAACGGATTCGGCGGCGATCTTCGCTACGGCGAGACCGGCGACGGCGCCGGGTTGCGCGGCGCGGACAAGATCTGCACGGCGATCGCCGAGATGTCGATGCCGGGCTCCGGCGCGAAGGGGTGGCACGCGTTCCTCAGCGCGCCCGCGGCGGGATCGAGCCCGGTCGTCAACGCGATCGAGCGCATCGGCAGCGGTCCCTGGTACGACCGGATGGGGCGGCTGTTCTCCGCGAACCTCACGAACCTGATGGCGACGCGGCCGACCGACGCCGACGCCGCGATCAAGAACGACTTCCCGAACGAGAACGGCATCCCGAATCACAGCGACGGCGCGCCGGGCTGCACGGGCAACAGCTGCCCGGACAACCACGACATGCTGACCGGCACGGGCAGCGACGGGAAGCTGTACACCAGCGGCAGCAACCCGACGTGCTCGGGATGGACGACGGCAGTCGGCAGCGCGGGCAAGCCGCGGGTCGGACACTCCTGGCCGCGCGGCACGACGGGCGGTTCGGCGCACTGGATGTCGTCGCTCGACGAGGCCGGGTGTGCCGCGGGGATCAACCTGCAGGAGATGGGCGGGCCGGATCCAAGCAACCCGACGGTCGGTTCGGGCGGCGGCTACGGCGGCTTCTACTGCTTCGCGATGACGCCATGACGACGCGCGTGTGCGGATTGGCCGCCGCGCTCGCGGGAGCCGTGTCGCTCTACGGCTGCACCGGCGCAGGCGCCGGCGACACGACGGGTGCCGCCGGATCCAGCGCGGCCGGCGCGAGCGCGACCGGCACCGCGGGAACGTCGGGCGGCGCCGGAACCACGGGCGCCGCTGGCGACGGCGCGGGCGGCTCGATCGGCGGCAGTGTGGGAATGGGCACCGGCGGATCGGTCGCGGGTCGCGGCGGCACGACCGGCACCGCGGGCACGACCGGGACAGCTGGAGCCACCGGGCTCGCGCGCTTCAGCTTCTTCGTGACCAGCGTCGGCGCGCTGCGGACGCTGTCGGGCAGCCAGGACGGATTCGGCGGCGATCTGCGTTACGGCGAGACCGGCGACGGCGCCGGCCTGCGCGGCGCGGACAAGATCTGCACGGCGATCGCCGAGATGTCGATGCCGGGATCGGGCGCGAAGGGCTGGCACGCGTTCCTGAGCGCGCCGGCGATGGGCACGGCGCCCGCCGCCAACGCGATCGACCGGATCGGTTCGGGCCCCTGGTACGACCGGATGGGCCGGCTGTTCTCGGCGAGCAAGGCGAACCTGATCGGCTTCCGTCCGTCGGACGCCGATCCGGCGATCAAGAACGACTTCCCGAACGAGAACGGCGTTCCCAACCACAGCGACGGCGCGCCGGGCTGCACGGGCAACAGCTGCCCGGACAACCACGACACGCTGACCGGCTCGGACGATCAGGGCCACATCTACACGGGCTCGTCGAACCCGACCTGCAGCGGCTGGACGACCGCCGTCGGGAGCGCCGGCAAGCCGCGCGTCGGCCACTCGTGGCCGCGCAACCCGTCGAGCACGAACACCTGTTCCAGCGGCGGCGGCGGGCCAGGCGGCGGCATGTCGATGGGCAACTCGGGTTGCTACGGCCACTGGATGTCGTCGCTCGACGAGGCCGGCTGCGCCGCTGGCGTGAACCTGCAGGAGATGGGCGGGCCGATGGCCAGCAACCCCACGGTCGGCTCGGGCGGCGG
>Ga0207701_10006478_pt1 | contig 11676 bp, 8 predicted proteins | sample KBSSwiSSwithPhiX_FD_184294 | JGI IMG/M metagenome (GOLD analysis project Ga0207701, IMG submission 184294) | Switchgrass rhizosphere bulk soil microbial communities from Kellogg Biological Station, Michigan, USA, with PhiX - S5 (SPAdes) (version 2) | ecosystem: Environmental > Terrestrial > Soil...
ACCGCGCGAAGCCGACGAGACTCATTCTTGCCGCGGGTATCACGCTTCTCTGCCTTCACTATAATTTTTTCTGCCATAACTACTTCCTTTTATATAAACAACGACGAAACGCTTGTCTCGTCGTGGATCGATCTGATAGCCGATGCGAGCAGCTTTCCAACGCTTAAAACTTCGATCTGTCCGCTTTCTTCGAGCGGCTTTACATCATCACTGAGCGGGATGGTGTTAGTTACTATCACCTTTTTCAAATGCGAATTTGAAATATTCTTCGCAGCGTTGCCGGACAATACGCCATGCGTAAAAAACGCATAGATATCTTCGGCACCAGCCTTTCTTAATGCCTCAGCGACCTTGCATATCGTCCCGCCGGTATCGCACATGTCATCGATTATCAAACAATTCTTTCCGCTGACATCACCGACGATGTTCATTACATCGGCTTCATTAGCTCGCTCGCGCCGTTTGTCACACAGTGCCAATCCGGCGTCGAGACGCTTTGCATATGCTCGTGCACGTTCGGCTCCGCCGGTGTCCGGCGCAACCACGATCAAATTCTCGATCGGGTTCGCTTTGAAATAGTCGACAACCACCGGAGCCGCATAAAGGTGATCGACCGGGATATCAAAAAAACCTTGGATCTGCGATGCGTGAAGGTCCACGGTCAATATCCGGTTCGCACCAGCTGTCGTGATCAGGTTTGCAACAAGCCGAGCGGCGATAGGCACTCGAGGGCGATCCTTCTTATCCGACCGGGCATACCCGAAATAAGGAACTACGGCTGTCACTCTGGCGGCTGACGCTCGAACGAAAGTGTCGATCATTATCAGCAACTCCATCAAGTGACGATCACTCGGCGGACACGTTGGCTGGATGATAAACACATCGCTGCCTCGTACGTTTTCAAGGATCTGAAAATTGAACTCGCCGTCAGAGAACCGGTCAGTAACGGCTTGCCCCAGATCACAATTCAAATATCCACAGATCTCTTGCGCCAATGTAACGTGCGCGTTACCTGAAAAGATCTTCGTCGTGCCTGTTACGCTCATTCTAAGCTTAGAGTGATGACTTTATTCCCTTCCGTACGCGAAAAGCCACGCACTCTGAACAACTAAAAAAGCGGCCGAATTACAAAAAATTCGTCCGCTTTTCCGATACTCGAATACTGGCTGGGGCGGGAGGATTCGAACCTACGAATGCCGGATCCAAAGACCGGTGCCTTACCACTTGGCTACGCCCCAACGTGAATACTCTAAGAAACTGATCGGAAGCGGACTAGAACACAAACTGAAGTGCCTCGCGATACTCTGTTCGCGAGATAGCCGCTACGGCAAACTTTCGCCAGTTGACCTCATTGTCAAGGGCTTTAATTGCAGCTTGCCGTGTCTCTTCTTTGTCAAATATTGCGAAAACCGATGCGCCGCTACCGCTCATAGCGGCATTTTGAGCACCCAAACCTAGAAGTCTTTCTTTGACCCGCCTAACCTCGGGATACGCTTCAAAAACACTTGGCTCAAGATCGTTTTTCAATGCTGAATGAAGTAAATCCGGGGATCTGGCTTCATCGCGGCAAACTGAAAGATTACGATTCAAGGCCTGTTTTGTCAAGTTCGGAGCACTAAGCCCATAGAACGCCTCCGGCGTCGAAACAGCGATGTTTGGAGTAACTATTAGCATTGGACCAATAACGAGATTGGAACGCTCTTCAATACGCTCCCCTCGGCCATTTCCTATAGCGGTACCGCCGTGCAGAAAAAACGGAACGTCCGAGCCGATCGATGCCCCAAGCGTCACGAGGTCGTTTTCACTGGCTTTTAATTGCCACAGTTTCGACAGGCCAAGCAAAGTGATAGCGGCGTTTGACGAGCCGCCACCTAAACCGCCCGGAGCCGGAATGGTCTTGACCAGATTTATGCGTGCCCCTTTGCTGACCGAAAACTTCTTTTTCAGTATGTTAGCAGCACGGATGATCAGGTTGTCGTTGCTTACGGCGACCTCGGTCTGGTTCCAAGTTAATGACAATTCGTCCGCTTCGGCGAACGTGATCGAATCGTGCAGCGAAACGGTCTGAAAGACCGTGCAAAGCTCATGATAGCCATCGTCGCGGCGGCCGAGCACGCGCAAATAGAGATTCACTTTCGCAAACGATGGTAATGTCAGCTCTAAGGGCATCGGCATCAGGATAAAGAAAGGCGACTCGGTAGCGCAAACTAATCGAAGAATAAAAAAAGCGGGCCGCACGCACGGCCCGCGAAGTTCCCCAATTAAATCGCTTCCAGGTATCCCTAGTCACGCAGTAAAAACACCTGAGTAAAGTAATATGTACCGTCAGGTAAAATTGCCACCCCCATGCCCGTTTCCTTCCAGCGTTGATCCAATAGATTTTGTTTGTGAGCAGGCGATTCCATCCAGCGTTCCACCGCAAATTCAGCCGCGTTATCAAAGCCTCGCTCGAATGCAATATTCTCGCCGATCGCAGCCCAGTCCCTTACTCCCAGCTTGTCGGCCCGATCGTCTACCATCGTTCCGTCCGAGCCGCGATGGCTGAAGAAATTCTGATCGGCCATGTCTTGAGAATGGGCCCTGGCGACCGCCGCCAGATCGTCGTTCCATGTAAGCGGCACGAGTCCAATCGCCGCACGCTTTTTATTGATCAGATCAAACACCTGGCGTTCGATCGATACAACTGCCTCAGACGGTTTGACCGTTCGAACGCGAGTGTACGCGGCGACCTGAAATTCGCGTGTGTCTGTCGTTGAATTTGTTTGGCTGTTTGCTGCTGAAAGAAATGCTGTGAGCAATAGTGAGACAGCAGCTATAGACTTTAACATTAACGACCTCACTTCGGCGGCCGGACGACCCCAAAACTAGGGATTCTCGGCTTTGCGTCCACCAGGTTTCCCCGGAAGTTGCCTTTTCGGATAAGGTGCTGCGGCAGAGAGATCTGCCGAAACTCGTGCGGTCGAATTTGACCGCTCATTATTAGTACAAGCAGAATTGCCCTGCCTTTCCAATAAATGCTGAGATTTATATAGGATAGAGATATGGCAGATCCTGTACAGCTGGGTCGTAATAAGAGCGAACCTCCAGAAGTCCACGTCGACCCGGTGTGCAAAATGTTCGTCACCCCCGAGTCCGCGGCAGCGATGTACAACTATCACGGCGAAACATATTACTTTTGCGCTGTCGGCTGTCAGGAAAAGTTCGCAGCGGATCCGGAAAGATACCTGTCGCCTGCACCGGCTCCTGAAAAGCAGCCACAAAACGTCGAATATACGTGCCCCATGCATCCCGAGATCGTCCAGATAGGTCCAGGGAGCTGTCCGATCTGCGGGATGGCGCTCGAGCCAAAAGAGGTCACGCTTGATAACTCACCGGACCCCGAGCTGTTAGACATGACTCGGCGGTTTTGGATCTCGGCAATCTTGACGGCTCCTGTGTTCGTCTTGGCGATGGCCGAGATGCTGCCAAACCTTCATGAATACGTTCCAGCGAAGTTGTCGATTTGGACGCAGTTTGTCCTTGCCACACCGGTGGTGCTTTGGGGCGGGTGGCCTTTCTTTCAAAGAGCATGGATCTCGATAAAAAATGTAAGCCCAAATATGTTCACGCTGATCGCCATCGGCACCGGCGCAGCATACTTGCTTAGCATTGCTGCGCTGTTTTTTCCCGAATGGTTCCCAGCTTCAATGCGATCAGCTCACACTGGTTTAATCTCGGCATACTTTGAATCAGCGGCGGTAATTACCACACTTGTTTTGCTCGGCCAGGTCCTTGAGTTGCGGGCACGCTCGCAAACATCGAGTGCAATCAAAGAATTACTGCGGCTTGCACCTGAGACCGCAACCATAGTTCGTGCCGACGGCTCGGAAGAAAATATCGATCTAAGTAACGTGCACGTGGGCGACAATCTTCGTGTGAGGGCAAATGAGAAAGTTCCCACCGACGGCGAGATCATCGAGGGTGAGACATCGATCGACGAATCGATGGTTACCGGCGAATCAATGCCGATCGAAAAGAAAGTTGGCGGCAAAGTCATCGGCGGCACGATCAACGGCAACAGGCCATTCATAATGCGGGCCGAGAAGGTTGGCAGCAAGACGTTCCTGGCTCAGATCGTCAAGATGGTAGGTGAGGCACAGCGAAGCCGGGCCCCTATACAACGCCTGGCCGACATCGTTTCCTCTTACTTCGTTCCCGCCGTTATCCTTGTTGCTGCTGTTGCATTCGTTGTTTGGCTGATGTTTGGAAGTTTGAGCTACGCTATCGTCGCTGCAGTTTCCGTTCTGATCATTGCATGTCCATGTGCTCTCGGCCTTGCTACACCAATGTCTGTTATGGTTGGCACAGGCCATGGAGCAAGGAACGGAGTGCTGATCAAAAAAGCCGAGGCGCTCGAGATCCTGGAAAAAGCAAATGCAATAGTTGTCGATAAAACTGGAACGCTTACCGAAGGCAAACCTCGTGTCCAGGAGGTACTTCTCGCAAACGGCTCGAATGCGCCTCTGGGCTCGGGCCCATACCTCTCGCTTGCTGCAAATCTTCGAATCGATGAAGGCTATGAACCTCCCGCGTCCCCGAGCGGGTTGACCCAGGCTGATCTCCTGCAGCTAGCGGCAAGTCTGGAGCGTCACAGCGAACATCCGCTGGCCGCCGCTATAGTTGACGAAGCTCAGGCACGCATCCTTGATCTATTGCCCGTAAATGATTTCAGGTCAATTACGGGCCGAGGAATATCCGGCAAAGTACAGGGTAAACAAGTATCCATCGGGAGTCAGACGATGATGGGCGAGAATGGCAGGCTATCCGACCCTTTAAAGGATGCAGCCGACAAATTGAGACGCAAAGGCCAAACCGTTTTGTTCATTAAAGTCGATGGTGAGCTGATCGGCATGATCGGCGTAGCCGACACGGTGAAACCGTCCGCAAGGTCTGTTATCGACGCGTTTCATCGTCAAGGAATAGAAGTTGTGATGATGACCGGCGACAACCGTGGTACCGCCGACGCCGTAGCAAAGGAATTGGGAATCGACAAGGTTTTCGCGGAGGTAATGCCTGACGACAAATCAGCGAAGGTCAAAGAGCTACAGTCACAAGGTAAGATCGTCGCGATGGCTGGCGATGGCGTCAACGATGCTCCAGCGCTAGCTCAGGCTAACGTAGGGATCGCGTTTGCGAGCGGAACCGACGTAGCGATCGAGTCCGCAAATATAACTCTCTTGAAACCTGACCTCGATGGAATTCTTAAAGCGCGAAACTTAAGCGGAGCTACTATGAAGAATATTCGGCAGAACCTTTTCTTTGCGTTCGTCTACAATATCGTTGGTGTACCGATCGCTGCCGGTGTTTTATTTCCTGTTTTTGGGTTGCTGCTTTCGCCGATGATCGCAAGTGCGGCAATGACCTTTAGTTCGGTATCAGTGATAATGAATGCTCTTCGGTTGCGAAAGGTTCGCTTATGAGTAAAAACAATTTAGCTCTTGCAATCCATGGCGGCGCCGGAACAATACTGCGTTCGTTAATGACCGCCGAACTAGAAGCGGAATATCGTCAAGGACTTGAGAGAGCATTAAAAACAGGATGGAAAATTCTCAAGGCCGGCGGCGGCGCACTCGACTGCGTCGAGGCGACGATCTGCACGTTGGAAGACTTTCACTTGTTCAATGCCGGCCGCGGCTCGGTATTTACTCACGAAGGTAAACAGGAGATGGACGCCTCGATAATGGATGGAAAACATCTCAAAGCCGGCGCTGTTGCTTCCGTTAAAAATGTGAGGAATCCGATAAAACTGGCAAGGATGGTAATGGATGGGACCGAACATATACTCCTCGCCGGAGCAGGTGCTAACCAGTTTGCCCTTGAAATGGGAATCGAGATGGCCGACGATGCTTATTTCTTTACCGAACATCGTTATGAACAGCTCCTTCGGGCTAGAGCTGCTGGTGTGGTGGAATTGGACCATACTGCGACGGAACAAAAGATCCTTGAAAATGAATCCGCGGCCACAGCCTCGACGTCGAACATAGATGACGGCTCCGCCATTTGGAATTTAGAGTCCGGCAGCAACAAGCCGATCGGCACTGTGGGGGCTGTAGCCTGCGATATTAACGGCGATCTCGCAGCGGGAACATCGACTGGCGGAATGACAAACAAGAAATTTGGACGGGTCGGCGATACCCCGCTTATTGGCGCCGGAACGTATGCCGAAAACGCGACCTGTGCGGTCTCATGTACAGGTCACGGTGAATACTTCATGCTCGGGGTTACAGCCTTTGATGTTGCCGCCAGAATGAAATACAAAGGATCGAGTCTGATCGTTGCGGGTCGGGAAACGATCGACCGTCTTTCCGAAATCGGTGGAGACGGAGGCCTCATTGCAGTTGATAGAATGGGAAATGTAACGATGCCATTCAATTCAGAAGGAATGTACCGTGGTTACATTTCCGACAGGGGTGACGTCATTACGTGTATATACCGCGATGACTAATAGAAAAGGCAGGCACCGCGCCTGGCTTTTTTTATTTATTGCCGTCCTTAGCGGCATTAAATTCGTCCCTGTATTCCTGGACGTACGAAATGTCCTTTGGAACGAGGTCAGCAAGCGTTACAACCAATTCACCTTTGCGGGCGTGTTTGATCGCATGATGAATAGCAGTCCTACTGTCGGGAATGACTCGCACCTGTGGTTTGTTTTCGCTCTGCGCAACTCCATCCTGTAAAAGCTCAAACATCTCCTTTTCGCTTCGTCCACGTAAATAATTTCCCGCGCGGATAACAACGCGATCAAAATTATCGGCCGCGATCTTTGCAAACTCGCGGATATCGTCGTCCCGGCGGTCTCCTGTTCCGTTAAGGACTACAGTACGATATTTATTTGGCAACTTGTTAATAAAGTTTGCCAGGCCCCGCATGCCGGCCGGGTTATGCGCGTAGTCCATAAGCACCGTCGCATCGCCGATCTCGATAAAGTTCAACCTTCCCGGCGTTTGTGCAGTGCCGGCATTAAATGTCGTCAGGCCGACGCGAAGGTCTTCTAACGATACGCCGTGCACAAAACAAGCGAGCGTCGCAGCGAGCACGTTTTGGATCATGAATTCGGCGCGCCCACCGTATGTAAGTGGAACGTTCACAACCTTTTCAATTCTTACCTTCCACTTCCCTTTTAAGATCGTGACATATCCGTTTTCGAGCACGCAGGAAGTTCGCCCCTTGTCGGCTTGTCGTCTAATATTGGGATGGTTTTCATCCATCGAGAAATAGACGCAGTTTCCGTCAACGAGTTCCCGCATTTTGAAGACAAGTGGGTCTTCAGCATTTAACACAGCATATCCACGGCGCGATACCGCGCGAGGTACCACCGACTTAACACGGGCCAGATCTTCGAGCGTATTCACATCTTTCAAGCCAAGGTGGTCGGCCGCGATATTTGTGACAATGCCGATATCGCAATGATCAAATCCTAAACCTGCACGAATGATGCCGCCTCGAGCCGTTTCCAGTACAGCAACCTGTACGGTGGGATCTTTCAGAACAAGCTGAGCTGAAACCGGCCCGGTGTTGTCACCCTGGGTTATCTGCTGGTTTTGGATGTAAGTGCCGTCGGTGGTCGTAAACCCGACGGTTAGGCCGCTTCCCCTGAGGACGTGTGCGATCAGCCGTGTAACAGTGGTCTTTCCATTGGTCCCGGTGATGGAAAAGATCGGCACTCGTGAAGGCGCGCCGGTCGGATACAACATGTCGATCACATGCTCTGCAACGTTTCGCCCAATCCCTTCTGATGGCGCCAAGTGCATGCGGAATCCGGGTGCGGCGTTGACCTCAATAATTCCTCCTCCGCTGTCGGACAGTTTTTCCGAGACATTCGGCGCTATCACGTCGATGCCGGCTACGTCTAATCCAATGATGCGTGCGATCCGCTCAAACAGAAATGCATTGTGCGGATGAACTTCATCCGTGCGGTCAATAGCCGTGCCGCCGGTCGAAATATTGGCAGTTGTCTTGAGTGAGAGTGTCTCCCCGTTCGGCAGAACAGAATCAAGAGTATAACCAGCGGAGGTTATACATCTGATTGTTTGTCCGTCAATATCGATCAACGTAAGTACTTTTTCATGGCCTAATCCGCGTCGAGGATCGGCATTCGTTTGATCGATCAGTTCCTTGATCGTAGATCTGCCATCGCCGACGATGTGGGCCGGAATGCGTTCTGCGACTGCGATCAGTCGATTGTTAACAACCAGCGCACGAAAGTCGGAACCTTCGAGCTGTTTTTCTACAATCACGTATCGTGAATATTCCCGTGCCTTTTCAAAGGCGGTTTTGGCAGCATCGAGCGACCTTACGCCGACAGTTGCGCCTTTGCCATGGTTTCCATCAAGGGGTTTAATGACAGCAGGATAGCCGACTGATTCGAGCACTCTTTCCAACTCATCTTCATATCGAATGCGAAAGCCCCTGGGCACTGGAACGCCCATGTCGCCAAGCAGCTTTTTCGTGGCATGTTTGTTAGCTGCGATATCAACCGCGATCATGTTCGTGTTCGCTGTTGTTGTTGCCTGTATCCGTTTCTGGAAAACTCCAAAGCCTAACTGAACCAGCGACTGTTCGTTTAATCGAATAAAAGGAATACCCCGGTTTTCTGCTTCTTCGACCAGCGATGCGGTCGACGGACCGAATCGGACCTCCTCCCTGATCTCGCGCATCTTATGAACATGATGTGCTATCAGGTCTTGAACTTCTTGGATAGGTTTGTTTTCGGCGAGATCTAGAAAGACCTGTACCGCGGCGCGGCCAGCATAGCGGCCGACCTCTTCTTCGGTGTAGTTGAAAACAACGTTATATATTCCGGTTTCGTCGGTCTCGCGCGTTCTGCCGTATCCGGTGTCCATACCGGCTAAAGTTTGTAATTCGAGAGCGAAATGCTCGATCACGTGGCCTGCCCAAGTCCCTTCTTCAACCCTTCTCTGAAATCCACCTTCTTCCTTATAGCTGCAGCCGTGCGTGCGGAGCGACGGCATTACCGTCAACATTCGCTCGCTGAATCCCTCAATGCGATCGGTGGGCAGGTCTTCGTACGCGCCGATATCAAGACGCATTACGATCAGCTTTTTCCAATAACCGCTCCAATAATTGGGTCCTCTTAGGGTGCGAATCTCAAGGATTTCCATAGGCTTCGGCTCGGTCTCGGCGGCGTAGGTTGTCATACTTTAAGGTAACCACATTATTGAGGCAACAGTGTGTAAGTCTGATTACAATTCCAAAAGGTCAGACAATATCCGGCAAAAGAAATTCATTCGGTGGCTGCAGAGGATGACGGTCCCGATAATCATAGATCAGCCCGTCGCGAAGGACGTGCAGCTGAACGTTACAGACACTGTATGGCTGAAATTCATCGACCTCCGCGATCTCGTTGTATGTGATCTGTGACCCGTCTACAATTGTCGCCGAACCAATACCGTAAACCTCAAGCGTGCCTTCTCCGTTAACAATGATCGCCGTGTTTTCATCGATACCGATGCCGAGATTGTATGGGTTATAGGAAACGGCGGTGATCAACCGGCTGATTCGTCCCCGCTCGGTAAAATGCTGATCGATGATAATGTTTTTCAAAAATCCGAGTCCCGGCGACATGCGGACACTGTTTTTGTGCGGATGTGATGTCGACTCGCCGCGGACGATCATCGAGGTGCTCATACCTGCTGCTCCGGCGCTCGTTCCTGCCAACACCATATTTGTATCCCTAACGAGCCGTCGAAGCTTATCGGCAAACTTTGTTCCGCCCAATAGAGATACGAGCCGCATCTGGTCGCCGCCGGTCATAAACACTCCGGTAACACCTTCAAGCAATTCTTCCGGATCCGCTTGAAATACATCCTGCCGCGACGTTGCGCGCAATACCCTGGGATTCGAGACGCCAAGGTTTCGAAATGCTTGCGTATAAACGTCTGCAGCAAACTCAGGAAAATCCGACGCAACAGGCACGATCAGTACCTCGGCCTTGTCGCCTCCGGCTAGCTCGAGAAATTTTCTTAATATGCGACGTTCGTTGTATTTATCTTCTGCTCCGCCGATAACGAGCAGGTGGCCGCCAATGATCTCGCGATCGATTCGTTCTTTCATTCAGTGCGATCTAATTACTAAATTTAACAATTGCTCAATTTAAGTTATTGTAATCGGGCTGCGCCGTCAACGAAAGTGAAATGCAAATACCCTCTCTCAATGAATTCCAAACCCATTTTCATGATCCGATTTGGCTTGAAATTGCCCAGGCCATTTGCTCAAAACATCAGGTCGGTTTTGAATCTATCCGTCGAGCAGAGCACGGCGAGAATATCGTGATTTTTATTGACGACGAGCTTATCCTCAAGATTTACACACCTAAAAAGAACGGCTATCGCCGCGAACGAAATGCTCTGGAATTTATTAAGGGCAAGGTGCACCTGCCGACTCCCGACGTCGTTGCTGCAGGCAGTTTTGAGGGTTTCAATTACCTGATAGTGGACCAAATGTTAGGGTGCGCCATGCGGCGTGACGAATGGCTTAATGTAGAAAGACGATTGCAAATTCTATTGTTAACGCAACTGGCTGTCGGATTGAAGGAGCTGCACTCCATCGATGCAAGCGAGATCGATTTTGATTGGCATGAGTTCATTCGAATACAGACCGAGTCGGTAATGGACCGGCAGCGGGCTGAAGGCGGCAATCCTGAATGGCTGGAAAATCTGCCTGGATATCTCAAAACTCATCTGCCGTTATTACCGACGAGGCCAGTTCGCAGCTCATTCATGCATGGAGATGTGCATTTTGGGAATTTGCGAATTAATAAGGAACATAATGCGTTGAAGATCGCCGGCATGTTTGATTTCGCGGATTCGCTTAAGGGTTTTCACGAATATGAATTCGTGGCGATAGGCGTGTTAATGATTCAAGGGCAGGGCGAACTTCAGCGGGAATTTTTTCGGGCATATGGCTATCGGGAGGATGAGATTAATGAGGAACTGCGTCGCCGATTGATGTTGTTAACTATACTTTACGAACACAGCAGCTTGCGGCGGTACGCGGAGCGGCTTGGTCCCGAATCGGAAAAACTTAGTTTGGAAGAACTCGAGAAAGCAATCTGGAATTTTGTTTAACTACGCTGTCTCTTCAGCGACGAGCTGCTTGCCGCTGTGGATCTCCTGCAGGCTTCGGACCCGAACAGATTTTTGCGACCGTTTTGTTGAGATCGCTTCCACCAGAGCCTCTGCTCCGGTTATGGTTGTCACGCAAGGGACATTGAATTGGAGCGCTGCTTTTCTGATAGCTTGTTCATCGTAGTGCGAGACACGGCCAAGTGGTGTGTTGATGATGAGCGAGATTTCGCCCTGGCGAATAAGATCGGCAATGTTCGGCCGGCCTTCGTTGACCTTGAACACAGCTTCACATTTGAGACCGACCTCGCGTAAACGGTTCGTTGTGCCATACGTTGCAATGAGGTCAAATCCCAGGTTACTCAGTCGACGAGCCAAGATCACTGCCTGGCCCTTATCAGCATCGGTCACAGATATGAACGCTTTTCCTTGCAATGGAAGTGTTACTCCGGCTCCCTCCATTGCCTTGCCATAGGCCTCGCCAAATGTGGAACCTACTCCCATTACTTCACCCGTCGAGTGCATTTCCGGGCCTAGTATCGGGTCGACTCCG
>Ga0207701_10006482_pt1 | contig 11670 bp, 8 predicted proteins | sample KBSSwiSSwithPhiX_FD_184294 | JGI IMG/M metagenome (GOLD analysis project Ga0207701, IMG submission 184294) | Switchgrass rhizosphere bulk soil microbial communities from Kellogg Biological Station, Michigan, USA, with PhiX - S5 (SPAdes) (version 2) | ecosystem: Environmental > Terrestrial > Soil...
GCGCACGTTTTGCGACGATGGCGACCCGCTCGATGCGCTGGTGCTCGGCCAGGAGCCCGTCTACCCGCTGACGATCGTCGAAGCGCGCGCAATCGGCGTGATGCGGATGCGCGACGAGAAGGGCATCGACGACAAGATCGTGGCGGTGAGTGTGCACGATCCCGCGTACCAGCACATCACGGACAAGCAGCAGTTGCCCGTTCACGTGTTGCGTGAGCTGAAGCGATTCTTCGAGGACTACAAGGCGCTCGAGAACAAGCAGGTCGTGGTCGAAGACATGCTCGGTCCCTCCGAAGCTGTCACCGTCATCGCCGAGGCCCTCGAGCTCTATCGCCGCATGAGACGCGGCGAGGTGTTGAAGCGGAAGTGATCATCGAGAGCATCGTGACGACGGTGGACGCGGACGGGCGCGTCAACTGTGCGCCGATGGGGGTGGAATGGGGCGACGAGGTCATCGTCCTCAAGCCGTTTCTCGATACCGCGACCTATCGCAATGTCATGGCCACGCAGGCGGCCGTCGTCAATCTGATTGACGATGCGCGGGTGTTTGCGCGGGCGGCGATCTCCAACCCTGAGTACCCAACGAAGCCGGCGTCCGTCGTGCGAGGAGTCGTTCTGGCTGACGGGTGTTCGTGGCGAGAGCTGGCGGTTCATTCGATTGACAGCACTCCGCCGCGCTCGCGGATCGAGATGGGCGTCGTGCACCGAGGCTTCACGCGTGAATTCATCGGCTTCAACCGCGCGCGCCACGCCGTGCTCGAAGCGGCGATCTACGCGACGCGGTTACACCTGCTCGCGCCAGAGTTCGTCGACAGCGAGATGGCGAGGCTGCAGGTGATCGTGGACAAGACCGCCGGGCCGAAGGAGCAGGAAGCGATGGGGCTCCTGGCTGATTTCGTTCGATCCCGGCGGGTTTGACCCGGGCCCGGGCCCCGGGCCCCGGATCCCGAGCCCCGAAACCCTGAATTACCGCAATTCCACCCGTCCTCGAGGGCTATCGATGGTGGCGATGATGGCTGGCGCCGGTCCCTTCTGCACTCGCAGATCGAGCCCGAGTGCATCGAGCATCTTCTGCGTGCGCTCGGCATCAGGGTGTTCGGCGCGCACAGAGATGAGCGTGGCGCCTTGCGTCGCGGTGGCGGACGGATGCGGCGACGTGCCCCAGTCGATGAAGTACGGCACGAGGCCGTCAGCCAGGACGGCGGCTGGATCGGTGTAACGCCACGCGAGCACCACGCCATCGGGCCGTCGTCGGCTTCCTGGAATCACGGCGCCAAGTTTCACGCCCTTGTCTGCGGCCACAGCCGCGAGTGTGTCGAGCTCAGTGCCTTTGGCGACCCAGCCAACGATTCGCGGCGCTTTCAGTTCGTCGATGCCAAAGCGACGACGGCCTGCGGGCTTCGGCTGCTCAGGATCGGGCCCGATGATCTCCAGATAGCTCGACGGCCCCAGCGCCACGAGTGCGTTGCGGGTGCCGAGACCGGGATGTTGGCCACCTGCAGTCGCGCGCACGCCAAGACGCTTGTCGATCGTCTCGATGCCGAGATTGAGATCAGGCGTCGCGTACACGAGATGGTCGAGACGCATGAGCAGCGAGCTCGTAGCTGGCTGTTGCGCCCGTCCAGCCGCGATCAGCACGACGAGCAGAAGGCCGGTCGAACAGATGCGTGAAGCCATCATGTCTGGAGTGTAGCGTCGAGCGAGTGCGCGACTGACTATAATTCGCGGATGCTGACTCGCCGCGCCTTCCTGCACGCGACCGCCGCGACAGGAGCCGCCACGCTCGCCGGAGCGAGGACGCTGCTGGCGGCTCCGTACGATCTGGTGATTCGCGGAGGGCGGGTCATCGACCCGACTCGCCGGCTCGACAGCCTGATGGACGTTGCGATCTCCGGTGGCAAGATCGCGAACGTGCTGCCGGCGGGATCGGCGACCGATGCGGTGAATACCTTCGATGCCACGGGCAAGCTCGTCGTCCCAGGCCTGATCGATATCCACACACATGCCCGCTCGAAAGAGATGCCGTCGATCTGCCTGGCAGACGGCGTCACCTCGCTCGTCGACGCGGGATCGCACGGCGCCGATCGCATTGACGATGTTGTATCGGTTGCGAAGTCCGCGCCGAACCGTGTCCGCATTCTCCTGAACATCGCGCGGACCGGCATTCTGCCCGATGGCGAGCTCATGGACATCAGCCGCGTGGACGTCGCAGCCGCGCGCAAAGCAGTCGAACGGCATCGCGACTTCATCGTCGGTGTCAAGGCCAGGCTCTCGCGCTCAGTTGCGGGCGAAAACGATCTCGAGGCGCTTCGTCGTGCGCAGGCGATCGTCGAGCCGTCTCGTCTGCGTGTCATGGTGCACGTTGGCGATACCGCCTCGCCGTTGCCCGCGATTCTGGCGCTCCTCAAAACCGGCGACATCGTCACACATGTGTATTCACCGCCGCCGCACGGCATCTTCGATGACAGCGGGAGGGTGTTGCCGGAAGTGGCCGCCGCCCGGCGTCGAGGCATACGTTTCGACATCGGCAACGGCCGCGTCGGTCACATCACGTGGGATGTGGCGGAGCAGGCGCTGCGACAGAAGTTCCTCCCGGACACGATCTCCTCGGATTGGACGGACGTCGCCCGGAAGGATCAGGTCTTCGACTTTCCGAATGTGCTCTCGAAGTTCGTGGCGCTTGGGATGCCGCTCGATCAGGTCATCGAGCGCGCGACGATTCAGGCGGCTCACACGTTCCCGGCATTTGGCGATCTCGGCACGTTGCGCGTGGGCTCCTCGGCAGACATCTCCGTCCTCGAGTTGAGGAGTGGGGACTTCGAGTTCGTCGACAACGCCAACATGCCACGCAAGGGGGCGACGAAGCTGTTCGCTCACGCGACCGTCGTTGCCGGCAAACTTGTGAGGAGACCTGCCTGAGTCGCGCCAACTCGATGTCCGAGCAACCTGCTGTGTGCGTCGAGGCGTACGCCCGTCTGCATTTCGGGGTGCTCGATCTGCGGGGATCCGGTGGACGCTGGTTCGGAGGGATCGGCGCGTCCGCGTCGGCGCCGTCGCTGCTCCTGTCTGTTTCCCCGGCAGACACGCTGACGGTTGAAGGCGACGACACGGGTCGCGCGACGGCATTCGCGCGGCGGTTTCTCGAGCATCACCATCTCGAGCGCGGAGCGAGGATTCGTGTCCATCGCGCGCTGCCATCACACGCGGGGCTGGGTTCCGGAACGCAGCTCGCGCTGTCGATTGCGCGCGCGCTGGCCGAGCTCCACTCAGTTGACGCCGACCCGCGCGCGCTCGCTCGAGCAGTGGGGCGAGCGCAGCGATCCGCAATCGGCACGTGGACGTTCGCTGGTGGAGGTCTCGTGGTCGAAGGAGGACGACGACGCGCGAAGAGCGACGAGTGTGGTCCGCTCATCGCGCGGCTGCCGTTCCCGCCATCATGGCGGTGCGTCGTGGTGGTACCCGATGGTCCTCCCGGCATCAGCGGAGCGGACGAAGCAGAGGCGTTCGCACGATTGGCGAAGCCATCCGAGCATGACGTCGAGCGCGTCTCGCACCTGGTATTGATGGCATTGCTTCCCGCGCTGGCTGATGGCGATCTCGCCGCGTTCGGTCGCGCGCTGACCGAGATTCAGGAAGTCACCGGACGCTGGTTCGCGCCTGCACAAGGCGGAACGTTCGCATCAGGTCCGAGCCGTGACCTGGTGCGACAACTGGCTGAGTGGGGCGCCGTCGGCGTCGGCCAAAGTTCGTGGGGGCCAACCGTCTATGGCATCGTCGAGGGTGCCGAGGACGCGACGCGATTGGTGGCGCGTGTGACGGCCGCGCTCGGATCATCCGGCCGGGTCTTCGAAGGGCCGTTTCGATCTGAAGGCGCGCGTGTCTGGAACCCGTAGTCGTGGGCGCGTGCTAGCATGCGGCGCCGAGGAGGCCACATGGTCAGAGTCAGCGTGATGTATCCGAACAGCGCCGGTGTGCATTTCGATATGACGTACTACCTGGATCGTCATATGCCGATGGTGGGCAAATTGCTGGGTAGCGCACTCAAAAGCATGAATGTCGACGAAGGGCTCGCCGGTGGAGCGCCTGGCGCGCCCACGCCGTATGTCGCGATGTGTCACTTGTTCTTCGACTCGGTCGATGCATTTCAGGCCGCGTTCGGGCAGCACAGCGACGTCATCCTCGCCGACATTCCCAACTATACGAACGCGCAGCCGACCGTTCAGATCAGTCAGGTGAAGCTGTGATGCGTGCCCGCCGGCTCGCGGTCCTCACGGCCGTACTCGTGATGACGGCATGTGGGTCGATCGCCGGCGCGCAGCCGCGTGCGATCTATCAGCAGACGCAATACAAGGGTCAGGAGATCGGGAACCTGACGGGCGATGTCTACTACGCGCGGATGGACGACTACGTCTCCGTCTTCATGGTGACACCAGACGGCATCGTCCTCGTGGAGCCGATCGGGACGGAGTTCGCGACGTGGCTCAAAGGAGAGCTCGCGACGCGGTTCAAGGTGCCGGTCAAGTACGTGATTTACAGTCATCACCACTGGGATCACGGTTCGGGCGCCGCGGTCTACGCAGACACGGCGCGAATCGTGGGGCACGAAGCGATGATTCCGCGTCTGGCGATGCCGCCGGCGACTACGCCGCTGCCGCAGAACGCGAAGGCGCAGGATGCCAACGGCAATGGTCGCATCGAGCAGAACGAGGCGCAGGGGAATCTCCAGGCGCAGTTCGCACTCTACGATCAGGATCGCGACGGCGCGCTCAGCGGAGCCGAGGTGACGCGAGGCCCGCTGGCGTTCGTCCGTCCGCCAGACCTGACGTATCGCGACCCGATCACGATCCTGCTTGGCGGCAAGCGGGTTGAAGTCCTTCCAAGGCCCACCGCCCACGCCGACGACAACACGATCGTCCGTTTCGTGGACGGAACCGGCGTGCTTTTCGCGTCGGATTGGATCACCGTGAAGCGGGTGCCATTCGGCGGAGACGTCGCGACGAAAGACGAGCTCGCATTGGTGAAGGCGGTCGAGTCGCTCGACTTCGATCACTTCATCTGCAGTCACGGCATGCTCGGCAAGAAGGCCGATGTGATCACGAACATCCGTTATCGCGAAGAGCTTCGCGCCGCCGTCGCGAAATCAATCGCCGCCGGCCAGACGCTCGAGCAGGCGCAGGCCAGCGTGACGATGGACGCGTACAAGGATTGGGAGTTCTACGCGCAGCAGCGGCCGGGAAACGTGGCCGGCACGTATCGCGCGTTGACGAGCGGACGATGAGCGGACCGAGCAGTCCGATTCGCGGGCTCGATCACGTGGCCGTGCCGATGCGGCACACAGAGGCGATGGTGGCGTTCTATCGCGGGCTTGGTCTCGACGTCACAGAAACGCCGCGCGCCTGGTCCGTGCACATCGGGTCGCAGATGATCAACTTTCATCGGCCCGAGACGTGGCAGGACCCGTCCAATACGCTGCGTGCGCCAGGCACGAAGCCGCCGGCCGGTGATTTCTGCGTGGTGTGGGAAGGCACTGACGCGGAGCTGCGAGCGTTGCTTGCGCAGGTGGGCGCGTCCGTCGAGGAAGGGCCGGTCGAGCGACGCGGTGCGCGCCGCGTGATGGCCTCGAGCATCTACACACGCGATCCTGATGGAAACCTGCTGGAGTTTATGAGTTACCCGGGGTAGATCGGCAGGCGTAAGGCCCGCCGATCACAGTGGGGACTACCTTGCCAGCGGTCGCCGCTCGGGTGGCATGCTGAGCGGTGCCAACCGCGGCGGGGCCTGCGGAGTTGGCGCCGCGTTCTCGCGGAAGATCACGCCGAGTTCCGTGGGCTGACCGATTACGACTTCGACCGACTGACGACGCTCGCCCATGTCGGGGTGGCGCACCAGCACCTCACGCGATCCGATCGCCACGCGGAACGGCGCGAGCGGTGCTATGCCCATCAACTCGCCCTCGACGAAGATCTCTGCTCCGGCCTCGGTCGTGACGTGCAACGAGCCTTCGGGCAGATTCACTGCGTGAGTGGAGACTTCTCCTGCCTTGATCGTGAACTCTGCTTCCTCGCTGAACCCGTACTTCGTGTTCACGAGGCGGACCTTGTGCTGCCCGGGCGCGAGGAGGATGTGACCCCCTTCGCTCGAACCAAGCTTGCGAGTGCCGTCGAAGATCTCGACCGGAATCCGCGACGTCACGGAGAGGAATCCGGCAGTGATTTCGTAGCGCGCGACCGTGCGTTCATTGGTCTGCACCCGCACGGTGCGCTTCAACGTGCCAGCATCCCCCTCGAGCACGAGCGCGTGACGTCCGGCCGGGACGTTCTTGAGCGTCAGCGGGGTAAACCCGACGTCCTTGCCGTTCAGAACCACGCGCGCGCCGTCCGGAACTGATTCCACTCGCAGCTCTCCCGATCCGGCTCCTGGCGCGGCATCATCCGCCGGCTGAACCGGCGCGGGCTCGGTGGGTGTTACCGAGGGCACGTGCGGATCGTTTGGACGACTCTTGATCATGTAGATCGCGCCACCGCCAATGAGAGCCACGACGACGGCAGCGGCCGCGATCATCAACGTCTTGTTTCCGTCCTTCTGGTTCCGGACGACGGCGGGCAGTTCACGATCGGCGATGAAGGCGTCGTTGTTCTCCCACTCGCGAACGGCGAGTTGCGTCTGCGGCTGAGAAAGTGGCGGCGCCATTGTCTTGGCGCGGGCGACCTCCTTCGCGACCGCGTGTTCAGCGGCAACGCGCGCCTGCTCGGCTGATGCCTCACGAAGTCTCGACATCTGCGCGCGGACTTCTTCGAGCTCCGTGGTCCGCCGCCGCTCGGCCTCGGCCTTGATGGAGGCCACCTCCAGCGCGAGTCGAGCGTTGGCTTCTTCGCGTGCGCGCTCCGTCTCTTTGCGGAGTTTGGCTTCTGCCGCTTCGCGGATGAGCGAGGCTTCCGCCTCGATGGCTTGTGAGGCCTCTTCGTCCGCGGCCTCGCGCAGCTCACGTGCTTCCTGTTCGCGCCGCTCGACGGCTTCGCGCTGTGCGTGTTCGAGTGCGCGTTTGGCGGATTCGGCCTCGTTGCGTACGCGGGCCAACTCCGCTTCGACGCGTGCGTCGGCCTCGGCGCGCAGCCGTTCGACCTCGGCCTCGAGGGCGCGCGCCGCCGCTTCCTCCGCGACTTCGCGCGCTTTCTGCGCGGCCGCATCGCGCATCGCATCCGTGTTGCGGAGCGACTGTTCGCTGAGCCGGCGTGCCTCCTCGGCCTCCATCCGAACGCGATCGACTTCTGACTGCAGCCGGGCGTCGGCCTCGGCCTTGACGCGTGCCACTTCGGCTTCGAGCGCGTGCGCCGCCGCTTCTTCTGCTGCCAGCCTGGCTTCTTCCGCCGCGACCTCGCGCAGCCACTCGACTTCCTGCTGCGTCTTCTCCTGGGCGAGCCGCGCTTCGGTCGCTTCTTTTCGCAGGCGCTCGAGCTCGGCAATCAGGTTGGCGTCTGCGTCGGCCTTGACGCGAGCCACTTCGCTCTCGAGCGCTCGTGCGGCAGATTCGTCAGCCGCCCGTCGTGATTCGGCGTCACGAGCACTGTCGCGCGCGGTGTCTTCGGTGCGTTGACGCGCCGTTTCGGCCTCGACGCGTACGCGCGCGAGCTCCGCGTTGAGTTTGGCGTCGGCGTCCGCGCGGACGCGTGCGACCTCGGCCTCGAGCTCGCGTGCGGCCGCTGCCTGCGCGGCCATGCGCGCTTCCTGTGCGGCCAGCTCGCGAAGCGTTTCCGATTCCAGCTGCGACTGTGCCTGCGCGAGCCGGGCTTCTGCGGCTTCCTTGCGAAACCGCTCGAGGTCGCCCTTGAGCCCGGCTTCGGCTTCGGCGCGCACGCGGGCGACTTCGGTTTCGAGCGCGCGGGCCGCAGCCTCGTGCGCGGCTTTCCTCGCCGCAAGCGCCGCTTCGTCGCGTCGCCTGTCGCCTTCGCGCTGAGCCTCTTCCTGTGCGCGGCGTGCCTGTTCGGCTTCCTCGCGCAGACGATCGAGCTCTGTGCGCAGCCGCGCGTCGGTTTCAGCCTGCGCGCGTGCGACTTCTGCTTCGACGGCGCGCGCGGCGGATTCCTGTGCGGCTTGCTGCGCATCGATGGCTGCCTGCACCCGAATCGCATTGGTCTCGAGCTCGCTTTGGGCCTGTGCCTGGGCCGCTTCCTCGCGCAGGCGGTCGAGCTCTTTCTCCAGACGGCCTTCGGCGTCGGCCTTCACCCGGGCGACTTCGGCCTGCATGGCCAGCGCTGCGGCATCCTCGGCGGCCTTGCGGGCAGCGCGTGCGGCCGCCTCGCGACGTTCTTCAGCCTCCCGCTGCGCCTGCTCCTGTGCGAGCCGGGCCTTCTCGGTTTCCTGGCGTGAGGCCTCGAGTTCGGCCTTGAGCTTGGCGTCCGCTTCGACCCGCAGCCGAGCGACTTCCGCTTCGAACGCCAGTGCGGCAGCCCGCTCGGCCTGCTTGCGGACCTCGAGCATGTCCGCCTCGCGCGCCTGCTCGGCCTCTCGCTGCGACCGCTCCTGCGCAGCACGAGCCGCATCGGCCTCCACGCGCAGACGGTCGATCTCGATTTGGATCTGGACTTCGGCCTCCGCGCGGGCGCGGGCGACTTCGCCGGCGAGCGCCATCGCCGCCGCTTCTTCTGCGGCGCGGCGAGCCTCCTGGGCGGCTCGTCCCTCGTGTTCGCGCCGCGCACGCTCGGCCTCTTCGCGGACGCGATCGATCTCGCCTTGCAGTTGATGGTCAGCGTCCTGGCGCACGCGCGCGAGTTCAGACGCGAGACGGACTTCGGTTTCGGCCTTGACGCGAGCCACTTCCTCGGCGGCGCTGCGGGCGGCGGCCTCTTCTGCAGCGGCTCTGGCCTCCTGCAGGTCGCTCTGGCGCATGGCCGCGGCTTCCGCCTGAATGCGTGCCACGTGCTCGGCCTTCGCCTGTTCGGCCGCTTCCTGCGTGCGCTGGAGCTGTTCGGCGAGTGCTTCATCCGCGCCTGCGCGCACGCGCGCCAATTCGTCGGCGAGCTTCTTCTCGGCCTCGTCGCGTACCTGTTGGAGTTCGGCGCTCAACGCCTCTTTCGCGTCGGCCTCGGCCGCGGCACGCGCCTGCGCGACCGCTGCTTCGCGCAACACCGCCGATTCGGCTTCGATTCGCGCCATTTCGGACGCGCGTTGTTCCGCGGCTTCGGCACGCACGCGCTCGAGTTCGGCGGCCATCTTCGCGGCCGCTTCACGTTGCCTCGCAGCCTCCGCTTCGACCCTCGCCATGTCGGCGGCGCGCTGTTGCGCGGCCTCGGCGCGCACGCGCTCGATCTCCGCCGTCATCTTTGCGGCCGCTTCGCGCTGCGCAGCCGCGTCGGCCTCGACGCGCACGCGCTCCATCTCCGCCGCCATCTTTGCCGCCGCTTCGCGGTGCGCAGCCGCGTCGGCCTCGACACGCGCCATCTCGGTGGCGCGTTGTTCGGCGGCTTCCGCACGCACGCGTTCGACTTCCGCCGCCATCTTCGCGGCAGCCTGCGCCTGAACGAGCGCGATCTCTGCGGCGTGCACCTCGAGATCGACGGCGTCTTCCGGCGTCGCCTTCTCACCTGACTTTCTTGTGGGCTGATAGTCGTCGATCGAGACATCGACTTCCGGTCCGTGATCGTCGTCGTCCTCGGCCGGCGTATCCACGAGGCCCGGGTACGTCGAGACTTCGATCGACATCGGATCGACGGTGAGCTCATCGATCATCGAGGAGATCGCTGGCGGAACCGCCGCCGGTGTCGCGGCGGACGCAACCACCTCGTTCACATCGTCATCGCCTTCGTGCGACTCGCTGGTCTCGAGTGCTGACGCCTGGGAGAGCAGCTCGAGCTCCACGGGATCGATGTCGTCTGTCTTGACCGCGGGTGCCGGCTTCGCGGCGACTGGCGGAGGTGCGCTGGCCTTGGCGGCGGGCGCCGCAGCGGGTGCCTTCGCAGCGGCCTGTGCGGCCGGCGCAGGTGGCGGCTGGCCTTTCTTTTGTCCGAGCGAGTTGCCGATTTGCGTAATGAAGGCCGCACGATTTCCGTTGTGGAGCGCAGGGACGGAGAACGTCGGCGGGGTCCCGTTGCGGCTGACGGACTTGAGGTGGTCCACCACTCGCTCACGGTGACGATCGGAAATCGATTCGGAGAAGAGGACGAGGTCCGGGAGTTGCCGGTTGATTGCGACGACGGCCGCGTAGGCAGACGTCACCAGCACGAATTCCGCGCCGACATCGTTACGAACGAGTTGGCGCAGAGCTTCCGCTTTGGACGCTTCCGGTTCGATGGATAGGACGCGGCCCATATCAGAGTTCACCCTTTGGCAAGAGCGACAGAATCGCAATTGATGTGCCACGACTGCAGGCGACGCGCGAGTGTTGCAAGCCCGCAAGTTGGGCGGATGTTGCGTGGATAGGAGAGAGGCGCCGCGCGACACCCGTCCGGCTGCACTGACGACTTTGGTAGCTCCATGACGGGTTTTCGGATCGGACTGACAATAACGAGCGCAATGGTGTGAACCCGTTTCAATCCCGTTGCCGGGTCATTCGAAAGGAGTTTCGGCGCTGGGGACGCGGGGAGATAGCGGGAGGCTTCACTCAGAAGTCTGGTTGGGTTCCGGGACTCTGTTAGGCTGGGGAGTTGGGATTCGGAGGAAGAGTGACGCCGAGGGTGGTAGAGAACGCGACCTGCACGTTTTGTGGTTGCCTATGTGACGACATCGAACTGCATACCGACGGCGAGCGCATTGTCCGGGCAAGGCGCGCCTGCACGCTCGGCCGCGCCTGGTTCTGTGGTCATGGTGACGACGGCCGACACCCGGCGACGTTGGTGGATGGACGGCCGGCCAGCATGGACGAGGCAATTGACCGGGCTGCGGACATCCTGACACGTGCCGACCTGCCTCTGGTCTATGGCCTGGGCAACTCCACGACCGAGTCGCAACGCGCGGCTATCGAATTGGCCGAAGAGATCGGCGGGATTGTCGATAGCCACACCTCCCTGACGCATGGGCCCAGCAAGGTCGGCGCACAGCTGGTCGGCAAGGTCACGTGCACGCTGGGCGAGGTGAAGAACCATGCGGACCTGTTGATTTACTGGGGAACCAACCCGGTCGAGACCCATCCGCGCCATCTGACGAAATACACGTTCACGCCGAAGGGTAAGCATGTGCCAGCCGGCCGGCACGATCGCAGGATGGTCGTGGTCGACGTTCGTGAGACGCCGAGTGCACGGGCCGCGAACCGTTTCCTGCAGATTCGCCCTGGCGTGGACTTCGAACTGCTGACGGTACTGAGGGCCCTGGTCAACGATCGGCCGTTCGACCATCGCCTGTTGGCGACGAGCGGCGTCACATTGGCGGACCTCACGGAATTGGTCGCGCAGATGAAGCGCGCACGGTTCGGGGTGTTTTTCTACGGCACCGGACTCACGCAGACCCGCGGCAAGCACATGAACGTCGCGGCCATCCTGTCGCTGACCGCCTCGCTGAACTCCTTCACCAAGTTTGTCGCCATGCCGATGCGGGATTACGGCAACGAAGCCGGCGCAGACAACGTCCTCAGCTGGCTGACCGGGTATCCGTTCGGTGTGGATTTCGCACGCGGGTATCCGCGCTCGAATCCGGGGGAGTTCACGGCAGTGGATCTGCTCGCGCGCCGCGAGGCCGATG
>Ga0207701_10006483_pt1 | contig 11669 bp, 11 predicted proteins | sample KBSSwiSSwithPhiX_FD_184294 | JGI IMG/M metagenome (GOLD analysis project Ga0207701, IMG submission 184294) | Switchgrass rhizosphere bulk soil microbial communities from Kellogg Biological Station, Michigan, USA, with PhiX - S5 (SPAdes) (version 2) | ecosystem: Environmental > Terrestrial >...
CCTCGTAAGCGGGGAGAGGATTGAAGTGAGGGGCCGTTAGGCACAACTCTAAGACGGTTCCTAAACAACGCGTATCGAACAAACCCTCACCTCCCTCCTCTCCCTTTGAGAAAGGGAGAGGCGATCCCTTCGAACTCAGATTTAAGACTTTGCTAAACACCAGCGCGCCAAGGAAAAGGTTACTACTTCTCAACCGGGAACTTTGCCGCTTTCCAAGCATGGAAGCTGCCGGGCAAATTCCGGACGTCATTGAAACCTTCTCGTTGCAACACGCTCGCCGCCAAACTGGCGCGATAGCCGGTCGCGCAATAAACCAGCACCGGCCGCTCCCGATCGAGTTCACCGAGACGCTTCTGCAATTGCGGAAGAAAAATGTGTGTCGCTCCGGGGATATGTCCGTTTTTCCATTCCGCTGGACCGCGCACGTCAACCAACTGCAAACCGTTCCGCAAGTTTTTTAATTCGTGAATGGTCATTTGTGGCACTTCGCGCAGAGAATAACCGGCGTTTTGCCACGCTCTCATTCCGCCTACCAAGTAACCGGCAAATTTTGAGTAACCAGTTCGGACAAAGAGGGCCGCAACCCTTTCGACATCCGCATCGCTGTCGAGGACAAGTAGAATCGGAATCTCAGGATCGAGCAACCAACCTGCCCAAATCGAGAGGATAGGTGAGGCCGCAATGTTAAGCGCACCCTCAATGTGTCCTCCACCAAATGCCAGCATCGTGCGAGTGTCGACCAGTTGGGCACTTTTCTTACCAACCAGCTCTTTGAATTCCTTCGGAGCCAGCGCGGGTATAATTGGTAATCCGCCCAGGACTTCAGGTCCAGCAGCGTTCAGCTTTTTCATCCGCTTGTAATAAGTCGGTTCGGGAGGCGGCGTGGCCAGAGCGTAGTCCACGAAGCTTTGGCGCTCCTTGTGTTGGTAATAGGGATTAAAGCGTTTCTCAAAACCGACCGTGCTCTCAAGCCGCTCACCAATATCAGCTCCACAGGGTGATCCACTTCCATGCGATGGGTGAATAATGACGCTGTCATCAAGTTTTCCGAAGAAACCCCAGATAGTGTCATAAAGTTGCGAAGCCAATTTGTCGGCATCACGTCCAAGTAGGTCTGGTCGACCGGCGGAACTGACAAAGAGCGAATCTCCGGTAAACACGCCCCATGGAAACTCGGGATGTTCATCATCGGCCGCCACATAACTGACATGCTCGGGGGTGTGACCCGGCGTGTGACGCGCCGTGAGGATTAGCGCGCCAAACTTATATTCATCACCATCTTTGACCGGTTCGATTGGAAACCCGTATTGCGCGCCTCCTTCAACACTGGCGTAAATTTTTGCTGTCTTGCTCCGGTCCGCCAATTCTCGCGAGCCACTAACAAGATCGGCATGAATGTGAGTCTCGAAAATATGAGTAATCGACACCCCGTTTTTGCGGGCGAGTTCAAGATAGATTTCCACATCAGGACGTGGATCGATGACGGCTGCGGTACCTTCTTCATCATCGCCGATCAGGTACGAAAGCTCGGCGATACCATCGGTAACAATACGTTCGAAAATGAGAGACATAGGATTAGATAGGGTTCAAGAGTTCAGGAACTTGGGGAACATCGCTCTTATACAATGGGATGCCAGCGATTGTCTTTCCAAAAGTGGGGGCCTCCTCGTGCTCATGCTCCTGATCTTGATCCTGATCCTGATCTTTCCAAGGCGCTTCTCTCCGTAAGTTTGTTCCCGTATCGGTCGGTCCCTTCCCTGAGAGCAGATGCTCACGGTCACCACTATCTCTTCTGCGCCGCGGAAGAATGTTTCCGAATTTGCTTAACCGCTCCAGGCATGACGCTTGGATGAGCGTCCCGATAGCACTTCGTTGCCAGACCGAGGACAAATGCGACAAGGACGAAGCAGACAGTTCTTTTCTCTTCCGGTGTAAGGACAAAAATGTCGCGCCGGACACGCTTCGGGGGCATGGGGGGATGGGTGGGTTAAAATTGTTAAGAAAGTTACATTGTTAAAACGGGGATTCCAATAACTCATTATCGTGATCTTGATCATGCTCTTTTGCAGAGTGTCGCAGCCCTGAACCGCAAGATCAGGAGTATGAGTCTACCTATCGCCCCAACGGCGTAGTCACATCCGTCCCCGGCGGAGGAGTAAACTCGAAGGTCGATGGCGGAATGGCCGCCCGCGATTCGTTGGAATAGGTTGTAACGAAACGATCGCCGTTAGGCTGTTGCATATCGGTCCGAACAACCTGCAGGTCATCATTCATCCGAATACTGAAAGTCTGCAAAAACCGTTTCATCGAAGGATTACGTGGGGTCAGTTGCAACTGGTATCCGTCTACTTCCTTCGTTCCCGCGATATGGTAAGTGCCCTCAACATTCTCAAGGTTTAAACTGGCCGTGAGCGCAGCGATCCCCGCATCGAGTGGAGAGCGTTTACCTAACGAGTAGTGCTCCGCCGATTTGAATTTCGGATAGTAGATCCAAAGCTGTTGCCCGTCACTTACACTGATGCTGGGCGAACTCCCTTTCGCTTCGCGCCGAAATTTGTTCGGCGCTTGAAACCACATTTTGCCCGTGCTGATGATTGGCTTATTCAGCAGGTGAACGCTCTTTTCTTCCTGGAAGTCTGCTTGGACTTGCGGTGCCGCCGCCCGTTTCTCTCGAATCCGCCCGAGAAGAGCCTTGAGATCCGCGGGCGAAAGAGGCTCGGCCTGGACCATGGGTACCAAGAGAAGTTGGGTCAGCAGAAGCAGCCATCGCAATCGTGATCCGTCGATCGGGTTTCGATGAAAGGCCAACGATACAGCCGATACAGAAGTGTTGTAGTCCACGTTATTAATCAATCTAAACATTTTGAGGTTGTTGGACGCGAGGCTGTACTGATTCTTCGCGCCAGGCCTTCGGCTCAGCCGCCGCTGCCGCGGGCAGGGTGAAGAATATTGTCGCAGCCAGGCTCCAAAACAAGCCTATCGCACAGGCGTATCCCAATCCAGAGAGGGTCGGATTATTTGCGATCCCAAGCGACCCGAAGCCGCAGATCGCGGTTAGACCGGCCAAGATGACCGGCTTCACTACTCCAGCGACATCGTGATCGAGTTGCCGGGCCTTTTGCCAAACGAGAAGCACGTAGATTCCGTAGTCGACTCCAATCGCAAGCACGAGTCGAAAAGCCAGAACATTTAGCAAGTTGAGCGGGATATGCAGCAGTTTCATCGTTGCGATCATTGCGCAAACCGCCAGCATGAGAGTGGCGACTTGGATGATCCATAGACGCCAGTCGCGATACAAGACCGCAAGCAACGTCGCATCGAACACCGCCATCAACGCGCTGATCAGGATGAGCTGCCGATGCGACCAGGGAACGAGATCAGTTAGAGTAAAACTCCAGCCGGAAAGCACCATCGGCACGCCATCCACCGGAATCTCGCGACGGAGCATTTCCTTTTGCTCCTGGGTATTAATTGGCTCCTTCGTTGTCACGAATCCGGTCGTCAGAAGTGGATCATGTGCGAAATAGCGATCGACCAGGAACCACCAGCTCGATTTCTGCGGCAACTCGGTTCGCCAATCTGGCAATGAAGCGGAAAGATCAGCTGCTTGTTTTAATTGATCGAGAAGCACAAACGCCGATCCGAAAGTATCACGACTAAAACCCTCGGTTGCTATCGCCGACTCGAGAGCGCCATTGGCCCCGGCAAAATCAACACTCTGAAGTTTCTGCCGGTTCTCCTGCAAGCGACGTGGAGATAAGGCAAGCGCAGCCGGCGTGGAAAAGCTTTTGATTTTGCCAGCGGCGAGAACCTTGTCCCAATGTGCGGCGACTTTCTGCCAGAAATCGTGTAATTGTTGCGGATCCGTTGCCCTAACGATACCGAGAAGCGGTTCCCAACGAGACGGCATTTTTTCCATGATCGTCTTGAGCGCGTAACCAGCATCGCTCCGTTTCGGTTCCATCGAGCTTGTACTGACGTCAAAAATGATTGGTGGTTTCGGCGAAAATGCGATTGCCGCTAAAATGACTAGGATTGGAATGGAGATCCAAAGCATCGGAGCGGGACGAAGAACCGTCCAACGAACGTAGTCTTTCACGAGCGCAAACATCCAATCACGTCGCGAGACCGGATTGTTCCGCGGCAAAAAAAGGAAAAAGATGGTGAGCATGAAGATGCCAGCAAAGGAAATCCCGAGAGCAATCAGAACACCGAGCTGAGTAAAACCTTGAGAACCCGCGAGGATCAAGGCGAGGAAACCAACTGCTGTCGTTAGGGCACCGAAGAAAATCGCGCGACGAAGGCCTTTGATTGCTTCGCCTACCGCCTCTTCATGTTCGATTCCTTCGTCACGGGCTTGCTGATAACGGCCGAAGACAAGGATCGCAAAGTCGACACCAAGACCAATCAGGATCGCGGAGAATCCGATCGTCACCATATTGAGTTGTTTAAAAATCAGGAGCCCAACGGCGAGGGCGACGAGGCAGCAAAGCAAAAGAGTAAGACCCATCCCAACTAGCGGCCGCCAGCGATGGAATCCGATGTAGAAAACACCGCTAACTAGTAGGATCGACCCAAACAGCGTAACAACGATGTCGTGCCGCATACTGAGCGAAATCTCTGCAACATACGCAGACCGACCCGTGACGAGAATTTCGAGCGGGCCACCGTCCCAACCTTCATGTGCGCTCGCCTGAAATGACTTCACTTGCTCCATCAGTTTCTGGCAATCGACCGCCCCGATACCCGGTTGGTTAGTAACACTTAGAAATACCCGCATCGTGCGATCGGGCGAGGTGAGCGGCTGATCCTCTTCAATTGCCGCATTGCTAGCAAACGGCTTCAGAGCCGGCGCGATGATCCCAAGCGGATCCAATCCCAACTCGATCTGAGGACGCGGTGAGCCAGCTTCCAATTCTGAATGAAGCCGATGCAATCGCTCACCGATTTTTTCCGGCTGCAACGTTGCCATCGTTTCGCTGAAGGCAGCTGGCTCAAGATTCAGGAGGAGAGGGACTGCGATTGATTGCAAATCGCGAATGCCCTCAGGCGTTTCGATAGGCGCTCCGGAAAGAACTCGGGTGCACCACGGTTGTTCACGTAACTTTTGCGCGAACTGAGGCGCAAACTCTTCCAGCTTATCGACATCTTCCGGCTGACAGACGAGTGCGAAAGTTAAATCGCGCACCTGTGAGAAGTCGCGATTGTAAATCTTCAAGCCTTCGACCGATTCGAATCCACTTGGCAGGAGGTTTAATACTTCGCTGTCCAGATTCATCCGCGTCACCAGGACATAGAGTGAGGCGGAGGCGAGCAGAGCGATGACGCACCAGACCGGGCCACGCCGTCGCGTTACTAGATTTGCGATGAGAGAATGAAGGGCCATGGTGAGCGGCAACCGCAGGTGCGATGGTCGCGTTTCAACGACCCGACGTCAAAACCGGAAAATGAATTTGTCGCCGCCGGCCGAGTGTTGCACCGACGTTTGGTTTCCCGATGCCATGAGTAGCTCACGTAATTCCACCCAACCGCGTAATCGTGCCGGTGCCTGCGCTGTCGGCCCGGACCAGCTCCCGCGGGCGAGTGGACCGCTAACTCTGACGAAATTCGCGTCCTGCCGCACCTCCAACAGAGCGATGCCAGGGCCCTTAGTAAACGTCAGCTCAAAATCACCCTTATTTGAATAACGGACCAGCACCTCGCCAATCAGCGCTGTCTTTCTCCCGCGATAAAGCAGCTGCCCATTCCTCGCCTGCCAGTCTTGCGATGGGCTGAGGAACTGATGCATCGTCTGACAACTGGTCAGGCCTAGACAACTGATGCAAACGATGGCGAGAAATTTCATAGGTCCGCAGCGGTTCATATATCAGAACGAGTCAGAGCATCTGCGCGCGTGCGTTATTTGAAAAGGAAATCAACTCGCTGGGGCTTCGACGCCAATACGAGGTTCAGTCCTGATAGCTCCATCCCGAGTTTTCGGTATGAGCGAGAGCCGTGGCGAAAGGGCCAAGAATCTTTGGATTCGGACGAAGAAGTAAAAGAGCCACATCCGCCATCTGATCGCGAAGTTTAATCCTTCGTTACCGGCCAAGACCGCGTTGACCGCAGGAGCTAGCTGCAGTTTGTCGGTCGGATTCAAAAAGACTTCGACGAATTCTTTTCCGCTGTACCACGAACTCACAAAGGTGAGATACATATCCATCACCCGGTTGACTCGGCGTGAATATTCCCGGAAGAGTCGGGCCTTTTTGGATTCATCAGTCAGAATTTCGTCAAGCGAATCGGCCGCCTTTTCCGCGGACATAATGGCGAGGAAAACACCACTGCTGAAAACCGGATCGATAAACCCGGCAGCGTCACCAGCCAAAAGCCAGCGATCGCCAAAGAGCTTCTCGTTACGATAAGAATAATCGCCTGCCGAATAAACCTGGGACACTCGCTCAGCCCTCGTCATCTCTTTCAGAATCAAAGGTTGCTCGCCAAGGCATTTTGCGAGCGCTTCCTCAGGGGAAAGTTTCATCGCCCGGAACGTCGCTGTATCCATGACGACACCGATGCTCATCCGGGTTGGTGTTAGAGGGATCAACCAGAACCAGCGATCAAGACCCCGCACCATCCGAATAAGTGTGCCATCTATCCCGCTTGGCCTATCGACATTTTCATAGTGAGCAAAAACCGAAAACTTTTGGAGATGATCGTATGTTTTCTTGAGCTTGAAAAAATTCCCAAGAGTCGTTTGGCGTCCGCTGCAATCGAGCAGGTAGCGAGCTTCGAGCAGAGTGGGGGATTGGAGGGTTGGAGTATTGGAAGGTTGGGTGGAAACGACTTGAAGTCTGATGCGATCCGGAGCGAATTCGATTTTTTTTACTTCGGTTTCCTCCCGCACCTCCGCGCCATTTTCGCGTGAATGATCGAGAAGAAGCTTGTCGAACTCGGAGCGAGTGACTTGATAGGCTCGATCGCGAGTCGCATTGAATCCGTCTTTAAAATAGAACTTTATCTTTCGAGTGGCACATGCCGCCATGATCTCACCGCCATGCTTCGGCATAAATGCTCGATCAAGTTTTTCGCGCACACCAAGTCGATCAAAAGCCTTCGTGCTAAAAGGAAGAAGCGATTCACCAATGTGAAAGCGAGGAAATTTTTCGCGCTCGAGCACGACGACACGTCGCCCAGATTTAGCCAGCAGGGTGGCTGCCGTACTCCCGGCTGGACCGCCACCAATGATTGCTACGTCATACATCGACTTAAGGCTTGCTAATCGAAAACTGTCAGAGACTTAGAACTAGAGAATTCCCGGCCACCGCAAAATCCCAAAGCCCAAATCCCAGCTATCAAATAAAGACTCAAATCCCAAAGTGCCAAGCGAGAGTTGCTTTTTGATTTTTGGGATTGCTCGGTTGCTTGGGATTTGAACATTGCAATTTGGGACTTCATCAGCCCTCCGGTGGCAGATCATATTTTGATTGAATTGATCGATAAACTGCCCGCGGCATTTGAACTAGGATTGGCCGCCGCGCTGGATCAAGCCAACGTAACAATCTCACTAAATCGCTTTCCGCCATGGCGGTGCAACCAGATGTCAGGATCGATGAACCTTTCCAGACGTGCAAAAAAATGCAGGATCCGGCGCCGGGAACTGCATCGGGATTGTGCTCGACAACTATGCCCCACTTATAACGGTCATCATTACGCCGCATCTGCTCGGAACTTCGCCAATCGATCCGAGCGACTTTAGAGCGATCTACCAATCTATTATAATAATGGGAGTTGGGATCATCTACCCCCTCGGTTTCCGGCGATAACGGCAGATATGGGAGTTTGAGCCACGCAGCAGAATGTTTCGGCGCATAGCCAAAGGCTGATGAAAGGTTGAATATCCCAGCCGGAGCCCTGTCATCCCCTTCACTCTTTTGCGGTAGGTTGTTGAATTTTAGGTGAACCAATCCACGTCCTTCGCCGAGACCCTTTCGACCCAGAACAACGGCGACATCACGACCAAGCCGCTTCCAGCCGGACGCTCCCTTACGTTCAAATCTGCCTAACGTGCCGGTTGTCGACACCCAATCGTCGGTTAAAACAACAACACACTGCTCGGGGCGATCCAATCCGTTAGTCGCGCCGTTGGCCATAGCAGACACGCTTAAAAAGGCTAAGAGAGTTACATGGTTGCAAAATGAGAAGGTCAATGATCGAAATGAGAATAAAGAATCGAGAACTGAGCAAGTCATTGGCGACGATGAATTGTAACGATGTAACTCTTGTAACTTTGTAACCTTGTAACTTATTTAGGCAACGTGATGAAATTGATCGATCGCTACATCAGGCGCCAACTCCTCGTGAGTCTGTTCTTCGCGATTCTCGTCCTCAGTTTCGTCCTCGTCGTAGGAAATATCTTTCGGAAGCTTCTGCCACTTCTCGTGAACCATGACCTTCCGGTCGAGTACCTGGTCGCTTTCGTTGCCTATGTTCTCCCTTTTTCTCTCATCTTTACCATTCCATGGGGTCTGCTTACCGCCGTCCTCCTCGTTTTCGGTCGACTTTCTGCCGATAATGAATTGGTCGCTCTTCGTTCCAATGGGGTGAGTGTCCCCCGAATTTGCTTTCCGCTTTTAATCATCGCGCTCCTCTGCACGGTTGTTTCCGTCTGGCTCAATGTCCATGTCGCACCGGCCGCACAAGAAGAAATGCGTAGCACCGTTTTCAACCTCGCCACTCGCAACCCGATGGCCCTCTTCGGAAGCGACCAAGTGATTGATCAATTTCCGGGTCGAAAAATTTATGTGGGCAAAAAGGATGGCAACAAGCTGGAGAACATTATTGTTTTTGAAACGGACGAGGGCTCCATGCCGATGAAAGTTTCGTATGCTCGCACCGGCACTCTTGAAGCAGATTTGCCTAACAAACGCATTCTCATGCATCTATACGGAGCCCGTTACCAACAACGAGATGAATACGACCCGTACGATCTCACCCGAATGCGCGATGGAATCAGCGTCGTCGAAGGCACCCTCCCAATCAGTCTGGAGGAGTTGTACGAAAAGGAAAAAAAGCGTGCCAGCCGGTCGATGCTCTCACTGGAGCAGCTTTTGGAACAATTGAATAACGACGATCCGAAAATGCGCAGTGCCAGTCGCACCGAAATCAACAAACGCTTTTCATTTCCATTGGCCTGCTTGGTATTCGCGTTGGTGGGCGTGCCCTTGGGAATTACTGCCCATCGCCGCGAAACCTCTTTCGGGTTCGCGGCAAGCCTAGTCATCGGTGTCTTCTATTTTCTTTTCATCATTCTGGCGGACACCCTGCGCGCAAATGCCAAGCTTCATCCCGAGCTTTTGGTCTGGTTGCCCAATTTGCTCTTTCTCATTCTTGGGATCTGGATGTTTCGGCGCCTCAGCCGGCAGTGATTCCCACGGGACCGTTAAGAGCGGTTAAATTGGGACACTCACTTGCTCGCTAATAATAAAAAACTTTTTCAGTTTAACCTGGCCAAAATTAGTCGTTAGGGCCACATCGGCTGCGTCGCGACCTCGCGCCATCACGATACGCCCGATCCGCGGAACGTTGTGTCGCGCATCGAATGTGTACCAGTTCCCACCAAGATAAGCTTCGAACCAGCCGCTGAAATCCATCGGCAGAACCAACGGGACACCGATGTCGCCCATATAACCCGTGACATAGCGCGCCGGTATATTCATGCAGCGGCAAAATGTGACGCCGAGATGACTGAAATCCCGGCAAACACCTCGAGGATCGTTGTAAACGTCAAATGCCGATTTGAAAGGATCGGCAAAGTGATAGCCAAACGTGATATGGTCATGGACCCAATCGCAGATGGCTTTCACTCTTGGCCACCCCGGTGCCGTTGCACCGAAAAGTTTCCAGGCGATGTCCGACAGCTTATCGACTTCGCAATAACGGCTGTTCATAAGAAATGGAAGCGTCTCACTTGGCAAATCCTCAACCTTGTGCTGGAGTGCGTCCGGACGCTGCTCGTCTGGCAAGCCGCTATCTTCGATTAATGCTTCAAGCGAGAGCCGCAGGTCTCCGGCCGGGGCGAGAATCCGGGCGCAACGATTGCCGTAAAGATCGGTGAAATCAGTCAGCGGCACCTTCGGTTCGACCATGATTCTTTCGTCGGTCCGGAGATCCGGCTGTCGGGAGGGATGAACATAGAGCATCAGGATCATCGGAGTGGGAGCCGACATTTCGAACTCTATGTCGAAACCAACTTTGATGATCATAGGAAGCCCAAGAGTAACACAACCATTCCGACAGTCTTCGTAGGAATTGTCAGTTGCGGCCCTACGCCCTCTTGCCAGATCCAAAATCGGCGGTGACCGTAATGTTTTCACCGACCTCGAGTTGAAGATCGCGCAACTGCATCTCGCCTATCGGAAGTGAGAGCAAAGAGAATTCCCGACCGTCGATCCGACGCAGATATGGATTAAGGATGCCGCAGGCTACGTTCGCGATGCCGCCATCCCCGGTGCAAATCAAGCGCGAGATCCTTAGGTTAAGATGATCGTCCAGCTCGAGGTGTCCGACTACAACGAGCGATGCATTGAGGAAGAGTTTTTTGATTTGCAGACAAACTCGTACGGCGACAGATCGAGAACTCTCCTGGTCCAACTCTAATTTCACTGCATCAAGTGTGATCCCCTGTTTCTTTGCCTGGGCCTGCAACAGTTCGGTAACGAGCGCAACCAGCGATCGTTGCGTAATCTTGATCTCCACCTTGCCATCGGCTGCGTCCTCAAGGGCAAGGACAACTTGGTCGTCGATATCTTTGCCTTGAGTGAAGGCGACGTCGCTTGCCCGGAGCGAAAGATCCAAATCAGCAGTCCCAATCGATAGGGCCAGAGCGCTCAGCGTTAATTGATCTACCTGCAGAGCAGGGGAGACCTCGTCACAAATAGCTCGAGGCGCCGGAGGATTCGAACGGAGGCGAGCCTCGTCGAGCAAGATACGCATCTCTTGTAAGTGCGGGTAAGAAGCTTCGCGAACGCTGACGGGATCACCTTTAACTTCCAAGATGCGTTTGAGACTATTGGTAAGCAGACGCTTAAGATCTGAGGCCGACGAAGGGAAGCTGGTCGTGTAGAGTGGAAACACTGGGAAAGTTCGGATGCCAAGGACTAATCGTCCACCAACAGTCGCGGGGATTGGCCGTTGTCATCCTGAGGCTGGCGAAGCGCGCCGAAGGACCCCGCAGTAGCAGGAAAATCCTACGATCAATCGCTTCGCGCTCCACGAGGCGAAAACTACCGAAGTAAGCTCGTTTGGCCCGAGTAACCTTAGATCGCTTGGGAGGTCCTTCGTCGTCTACGCGACTCAGGATGACAGCGCCTTCTACTTTAACACAGCAGGCTTGAAAGTTTGCGCTACGCAGGCATTTACATCAGCTTCAGAAAGAAGTTGCAATTGCTCCCTTCTTCGTTACCTTCCGCGTTCCTTTTTATGGCGAAAATGTCCTGGATAAATCGCAACAACCGCAAACGTGCGACGGTCAAGAAATACGCCGCGCTGCATGCGGAGCTGAAAGCGAAAAAAGATTACCATGGCCTCTCGCAACTTCCACGGGATGCTAGCCCTACCCGAGTGGTAAATCGTTGCGAAGTGACCGGCCGTCGCCGGGCTTTCATACGCCGCTTCAAGATTTCGCGCCT